>Ga0193956_1000186_pt1 | contig 29903 bp, 42 predicted proteins | sample BB_7_MG_FD_140358 | JGI IMG/M metagenome (GOLD analysis project Ga0193956, IMG submission 140358) | Microbial mat bacterial communities from the Broadkill River, Lewes, Delaware, United States - BB_7_MG | ecosystem: Environmental > Aquatic > Freshwater > River > Microbial mats | place: USA...
ATCATCTTTGCTCATCTCTCCAAGAGAAGCTTTCTCAAACTCCTCAAGGAAATTTGATGAATCTATCCCTACTAATCCTGTGTTTTGCACTACCATCTCTAGTTGCATCTTCTTAGCATCTAGCTCATCTATCCAATCTGCTTTGAGGTCTAGCTTATCATCTTTTGTTGCAAAAGTATTTTCCAAAGATTTTAGAGCGGAAGAGAGATCTTTCCATTCGCTCAACTCATCACTTGTCATTTTCTTAGAAGATGCTTGTGTGAATTTTTCCAAGAAATTATCAAAATTCACATTTTTGATTCCTGTTTCTGCTATGACTGCATCTAGTTGTAGCTTTGCACCAGATGCATCATCCATCCAATCGGATTTTAAAGATGCTATATCTGTCAAAGACGCATATACCGTCTTAAGAGCTGTAGATGCAGAAGAGGCTGCCTTTGGTATAGAAGAGCCTAGAGATCTAGTTACTGGTGCAACCGCTTTTGGTACAGCGGCCGCCTGATAAGTGACCTCTTTGATAGATGTTCCCATCCCCTCATAATATTTTGCTGCATCTGCGGATGCGGACAAAAGAGTATTGACCTTTGCCGCATTGATGTCTGCTTGGAGTTGTGCGGCAGCTGCTGCCATCTGATACGCACTAGCAGCTACTGCATTTCCTGCAATAGTGGCCGCTTGGGCTTGTGCATAGAGTGCAGTAGCTTCAGCTTGGCTTGCTGCTGCTGTAATCATGGCCTGCTCTGTAACTTGCCTAAAGCCCAAAGCGGTAGGAGGCAAAGAAAGCCCCATAGTCTGCATAGTAGCCGTTAGGTCGCTACCAAGCATTGCCACAATCTCTGCATCGGTATAGAAGTTGTTAGTAAAGCTCCCCATATTTGCCAAAAATTGGTCTATGCCTCCTGCTGCTACTGCAAGAGAATCTGCAAGAGCCAAACCACCCATTGCAACTTCTGGCATCGTAAGTCCAAGATGTTCAAACGATAAACTAACAAGCTCAAACTCATTCACTAATCTAAAGAGAGTCTCTGATTGTCCCTCTCCTGCTAGTTTGTACATCTCTATATATTCGGAGGCAGAGCCTAAACTACCTGCTAATGTATCAAGGTCAGAGGAGATAGCACCTGTAATCATATCCGCTATCTCTGATTGAGACTTACCTGCAAAATTTAGATTTGCCATTGAAGTAGTCCACTTTTCACTCGCTATAGTAAACTCTTCTGTACCAATACCTAAAGCTTCAGCAGAGGTTTGGAGTGTCTCTATCCCTGCGAGATATGCCTCGTTGATTGGATCAAGTACAGAGTCATCTGCTTGACCAAGGTCTCGTGTTTTTATCTTCTCTCCACCACCAATGCCTAAAAAACCGCTATCGGTAATCTTCTCTGTCATATACTCACTAGCAGTTAACTGCCCTGCATTGAGTTCTGCTATTGTTGCAGGGTCTAGTGCTATACCTGTAGCTACAAGCTCTTTGGATCTATCGTTAAAAAATCCTGTTTTAGTTGATGATACATAATCATCTCCAGTTAGGTCTCCACCAACATTAGATGCCGCCGTATTCCCCAGACTAACCAAAAGCTGTAGGCTATCTACCATCTGCTTACTATAATCTAATCCTAGAAGTCCATTTTTTTCTATATTCTCTATAGAGTTTATAACACTTTCAGAGAGTACTCCTGTAATCCCCTCTGCATCTTTCATCTCTGCGTCAGATATTGTATCTCCTGCAAACATTTCAGAGAGAAGAGCCGTACCAATCTGCATCACACCACCAGTCAACAAACTCCCAAAATTCCCAAGTCCAGCAGTTGCACCAGAGAGCATTGTAGAGAGGTCTTTGCTCATCTCATCTACAAAAGGTTTCATCATCTTACCACCGATGTCATCAAAGAAATTCAAGAAGCTATCTTTAACATCTCCGTGAAGCATAGAATCAAATCCTGTAGAGAAGCTATCAGCAAATCGGTTGCCATATTCTTCGGCTTCTTTTGCTGTTTTCTCCATCTCTTTTCTTCTTTGTTCTGCAATCTTTTTTTGTTCTGTAGCTGCTTTTTTAGCAGATGATGCAGCTGTATCATCTGCCTTTTTTGCTTTAGCTCCTGCCTCTTTTGCTTTTTCTCCAATGCCGCCATATCCTGCACCAATAGCATCTAGCTTTTGTCTTGCAAGGTCTTTTTCTTTATTGTTTTTAGATTCCGTAACTGTTAGCTTTGCTACATTTGCATCTATATTGGCTATAGCCTCTGCTGCTCTTTTACTACCATCTTCATTAATAATACTAGTCATTAATCCATTCAAGTCTGTAGCTGCTTCAGTCAGTTTAGAGTTAGACCAGTCTAGGTTTATAATATCTTCACTCTTGGTTTTTATAACTTCTAGGCTAGATACATAAGGATCCATTTTAATATCTATAGGTTGTAGTCCTTCCATTCCCATAGCTTCTAAAACAGTACTGCCAAGAGACATAAATCCATTTACGACCTTGTTTATTCCACCCAAGAGAAAGTTTACAAACCCCACAAATCCTTTTCCTGCTGCATCTATCCAAGCTTTCATAGCAGTAGCTGCACCAGTAGTAAAGCTATCCCAACCCCTACCAAGTAGATTTATGCCCTCTCCAATACCTACAACCAAGGATAAGAATGCGACCTTAATACTTGCATAGACTGCTTTTATCCCATTCCAAATATCATAGCTTGCACCTACAGCAGAAATGATTGTTTTTATCCCTCCAATCACAACATTTGCATACTCTTTGGCATTAGCTTTCCCACCTGCAAACATACCTGTAGCAATAGCACTTACCTCAGATAGAGTACCTTTAAGGTAGTTATATACCCCTGCGTCCATCACTTCAGACTGAAAAACAGAGTATTGATTTTTAATCCCTTGTATTGTTCCGTCCCAGCTACTCGCATAGGCATCAAGCTGCCCCACATATTTTTCATTAAATATCGCACTTAGGGTACTATCAATAATATCTTTATTGTTTGCAATAGTAACATTTCTTACTTTTCCAGAGCTATCTGTCCAAGCATAAGCCACATTTTGCCCTTGTACTGCTGCTTTGACTCCAAATTCTTTAAGCCTCTCATTCTCTCCGGTAAGAGCATCTGCCATAGCTTCTGCAAATTGAGATACAGACTTGCCACTTCCCATCGCTGTATTTGCATAGATTTTTAGTTGTTCGGTAGTGTCTTTGAGACCGTAGTTTTTCATCAAAAGAAGAGTCTCTGTCGTTTGATTGATAGATTGATTGTAGTCTAACGCAAACCCTGTGGCTCTTGCTAATTCTGCTCTGTTTTGTGCTATAGACTGCGTGAAGCTAGACATGCGATTAGCGTATTGTTCTGAACTAGAGGCAGTAGCAAGGAAATCTTGCATAGCTACAGTTGCAAGTTCTGTAGCTTTTGTAAAAACATAAAACCCTGCTGCTGCTTTGGCAAAATTTGCTATATCACTTTTAGTCTTATTAAAGCTTCTTTGCATTGACGCAAGCTGATTATTGGCTCTTTTTACCCCTTTAACCAACTTAGCCGTATCTGCGTCTACTTCGATAAATACTGTGCCTACCTTTGCCATATCCTCTCCTCTTTGCCTCTATGCAACAGTCTTAGACTGCTCTATAGAAACTTTCGCCAGCGAAATTAATCGCCTTGGAATGCCTCTTGTATATCTTGGGCATTTATTTTTTGTAGGCTATCACTAGCCAATCGCTTGTCAAAATCTTCATCGGATAGATAGACTAATCTACCTATTGCCATAAGGGTTTGTCGAAACTCAAATGGGAGTTTCGACTCCTTGATAGCATCTGTGACCGAACTATAGAGATACCCTACTACTCCTACCATTCCTACATATTCAGGTTCACATTTTGTGCAAGCCCCATAAAGAGCTTGCTGATATGTGCCAAAATGCAGAGGAAATTCTTTGGCATTCTCTCGTAGGAGAGTTGCTACCTCTAAGGCTACTTTCCCTTGATTTCTGCTACTCGTGTATCTATCTCTTGGAGTACAATACTATAGCCATACTCTTCACAAAATTTAGAGAGTGCCTCTTTCTCTTTGCCTTCAATCTGTAAATCAAATCGTGCTTTGGCTACAGCTTCAAGGCTTGTTAAATTTTCACTCATCTTCGCGTCTGGGTTGGTGGCAGTATCTGCCATCTTCATGAGCTTCTTTTGCTCTTTTTTCGTAAGTGTTCTGCTAGAGACTTCTATATCAAGAATAGTCTCATCTCCATTTTTGATAAAAACTGGGACTTTAGTGGATAATGTAATCATTTTTTTCCTTTTGATATGTGGTGGGATACTCACACCCTACTGTTAGGTTAGACTGCTGCTGTAGCTGTCGGTACTGCTGTTTGCTCAAGAGTAATCATAGTCTTGATTACGCCATCTTTGACAATATTTGTATGTTTATAGCTAGTGATGATGGCAGGGATTTCATAGATAGTTGGACTAGTGCCACCATCAGGCGTATTGTTGAGTTCTACTTTGATCTTGACTGTTTTGTCTGTTTGGGTAATAGCTGTGTGTGCTGCTCTTGCTAAGTCGTTTCCTGCGGCTGCTGCATCTTCTGTCCAAGCATACTCGACCGATATTTCACCAAACTCTAATTGTCCTAGACTAATAAAAGGTTCATCTGAACTTACACAGTAGTCTTTGTTTGATGTATGTTTACCATAGTCTATGTCTGGGAAGGTGTAAACACACCCCAAGTTCTCAAAAGTTGCACCGTCATCTGCACTAATAAAAAGCTTTGTTAAATTACCTGATGTTCCATCTCTACTCATAATTTTTCCTTGTGTTAAATTGGATGATTTGCCTGAAGAGTTCGTGTTCTTCTTCAAAACCATCTACAATATGTATATTAAAAGCCTCTAAAACTACTAGAGAGGCTCGAACCTCTTTGGCTATCTCTTTTGCTTGTAGATAGCTCTTTGTGCTATAGACATCTATTTGTACTCTTATTGGGTTAGATGCTATAGCTCCATCTATCCCTTGTTCTTGCAAGTCTGAGAGTACTGTATAGACAAGAGCTGGTTTGATACAACTTTGAGGCAGAATCTGTGGATAGACTCTCCCCTCTACTAGATCAATACTGTTTTTGAGTATCTCGTATAGCTCTTGCTCTATCATATCGCCAACTTTCCTAACTCTTTTTCGGTACGCTTTTTCGCGTAGTCAATGAACACCTGTGTACTCTCTGCACCTTTGGACTCGAACGCAGGAGTCATAAATGGTTGAGCCTTCATCTTGGAAGTGCCAAATTCTTGCATATGGGCGTAGTATGCTGTGGCAGACCACTTTATCTTCCCTGCTCCTGCTAGAGCAGAGTCGAAGCTACTAGAGCCAGATACTTTGCTCGTAGCTACTACGAGGTATCTGACTTTGTTTTCTGGGTCTTTGCCTTTGTACTTACGGACTTTGATAGATTTCTTTAAGAGTCCAGTATCTAGAGGAGCCAATGCTCTCGCTTCTTTGGCTATGCTCGCTGCGGCTGCTCTGCCTGCTCCCTCTATGACTTTCTCTTGGAGAGTGTCTGGGAGTTTGCTTAGTAGTGCTTCAATCTCTTTAAAGCCATCTGTCATAACTGCTCCTTTGCTACTATATCTATCATTTTGTTTCGTTCCCCAACATTGATAGCAGAAAGAATATCAAACACTCTATCGTTGTACTCTATACGCATAGAGGGTGTTACCCCTGCGATATATCGGATGCGGATAGCGTGCGTGGCGGTGGCGTGCTTTTCTGCTGATACCCACTTTTCTGTACCGCGGAGTGGAGTGATAGAAGCCCAAGCTTTTGAATACTCTGTCCAAACTAGTTCTACACCACCCACGGCATCTATAGCCTCGATTGAGTGTCCGATTGATACGAGTTTTGATAAGTTTCCTGCTCTCATACTGGTATGATCCTATAGCTGTCTAGGAGATGATTGTAGTAGTCCTTAGCCTTCTCACTTACGATAGTGCCTATAACTAGGTTCTCTCTATTTTCAAAAAGTGTAAGACCATAGATGAGACACCACGAGACTATAGGCTCTGGTAAATCTATATATCCACAATCAAAAGTAATTTTTATGCTATTTAACTTTCCATTTGCATCTATCGGTTTTGAGAGAAAGTGCAAAACAGCAGGTTCTACAAAATCATCAATTTCATAATCTTCCCATAGTTGCGTTTCACCTTCTATATCTACATACTCAATTTTCGACAGCGAAATAAATGGAGGCTTTGGTAAAACTACAGCATTCGGAAAAGTGTCCATATAGCCTTCATAGCTTGATGCACCCATTAGTTGTCGGTTGGTTTTTTGTTCTGCTTTGCTAATTGCTGTAGTAATGGTACGCTCTATCACCTCATTTTCTTCATCTCCGATGACTCTATAGTAGGCTTTTGCCTGCTCTAGCGTTATCGGTGTGGACATTGTGGGGGTGATGAGCTTTAGTTTCATTATTCTTCCTCCTCTTTTTCTTTGAGCGACACAAACAGATCATGATATTTGAGCGTTATCTCATCCACGAAAGCACTATCAATGATAACTATGGTGGAAACAATCGCCCGTAGATCTTCCAGTAGTGCGTATGCTTCATCTTTTAGTTCCTTCTCTTTTTGCACTGCGAGGAGTTTGCTCTCTTGTGCTGTGGCTTCTTGCTCTGCTACTTCGAGACGCTGTAGGAGTTCTGTGTATTCTTTCTTTACTTTGGGTTTTGCTCTGTTGGTCGAGATAAGGGCATACGCCTCTCTATCACTCACTTCTATCTCATCTCCAGCAGAGGGAGAAGAGCCATTAGCGTCAGACCGTCCTACTAGAAGTTTGATTTTCATCTACTGCTCCTTATGCCATTACCATTTTTTTAACGGCACCTGGTATCACGAGCTTTCCGTCAACTCTCTTGTCAACTCTAAAACCTACATGAGCAGTATCCGCATATTTCTCAGTTAGCTTTTTAACTGTCATTACGCTTCTGTCCTTGATGTGGTAATAAGAGAAGTCACCAAACGCAATAGGACTCGCACCTGTAGCAACATCAGGAAAATGCTTGTTGACAATAATAGGGTAGCCATCGAGAGTGTCTGGCTCACCAGCAAAGCCACGCGACCAGAGATAATTGCCATCGCCATCTTTCAGCTTACGGATAAGTTTTTTAGTGTTTTTGTTCATCATCCAAGATGCGTTTTGTTCATAGTCCTCATCTAGGCTATACTCAAGATCTATAATCTCATCAGAGTCGATAGCTGTAGCTGAGGCGGTTGTCACACCTGTCTCAGCTGTGACCAATACGCCTGTAGGCTTGAGAGCTCCGTTGCCTGTAGCAAAGGCAGCTTCTTCAGACTTGGTAGTAGAGTTCACAAATTTCATACTAACATAGGATTCTATGCTGGGGATGGTATCTTGAAGAGCTTCGTCCGTGACTTTGACGATGCGACCTGTCTTGTATGCTTTGAGAACCACTCTACCAATAGTAGGGTCACTCTCTGCATATGTGCCAGCTTCATCTATCCAAGAGTTCTCTCCATCATCGCCCTCCACGGGTAGATTTTCTGTGGAGGTAGAGCTAGAAACAGTTGCAACATTTCTTATGTAAGATTTGGCAGTCAATCCAGCGATAATCGTCGTGGCAAAAGACTCAGGCACGAGATACCCCCCTTTGTCGTCTGCTCCGACACTCAGAGCTCTATGCTCTGTAGTGTCAAGTGCTTCACCTTTTTGGGCTTTCCAAAAAGCTCTTTGATATGTGGCTGCATTGTCGTCATCTCTTTGATCTTCATCGCCACCACCATGTAGCGGCTTGCTGAGTGATTGATCTAGGTCTGTCTCTCTAGCTATCTGCTTTTGCACTCTTTCGATTTGTCGAGTGAGGTCGTCGTACTCAGCTTCGAGGGCATCATAGCTCTCACCCTCTGCACCTGTAAGGTTGCGAGTTTCTGCTTCTGCACCATCTAGCAAAGCACGCATAGCGTCAGCTTTTGCCGCTCTTTCGTCGAGTAGTTTTTTGAGATGTTCGTTCATAGTTTTTCCTTTAATCTTAGTTTTCTTTGTAGCATGGCTACGCTTCTTTTATCTTTTTTCTTTTTCTTTTTTTTTGGTTTTGGTGATGATCTCCCAACAACTGCATTTTTATCGGCTCCTTTCCACACCGCGGATAACTCATGAATGGAGCAGGCTGTCACGAGTACATGCGTTGGTTCATCTTTTTTTTCGGTAGTGATTACTTCCTGTATAGTGTAGCCGATTGATACATCTGTTAAGATGCCATCAAGGTACTTACGAAAGATTTTAAAACTATCGTCATCACGCCCAAAGACAACATCTACTTTCATCTGTCCATCTTCGGTGCGGATATTTTCTACTCGACCGATGGCATTATCTACAGATGGTCGGTGGTCTTTGAAGAATGTTTTCAGTTCTGTTGCATCTGCCCCTCCGATATCAATCTCTTCGATATAGACTTCATTCTCCCACCAGTCGTATCTCTCACAGCTATTTTCGTCAGAAATAATAATGAACGGCACTGTGCGTGTCTTTTCGTCTATAAGGCTTGGGTCTGCTCTGGCAGATCGTCCTATCTGTCTGGTACTCAGTTGAGATACTATCTCGGCGGAGGTTCTTGTGTTTGGTCGTAGCATTAGTTCTCCTCTTTTAAATTTGTCATGTTCAGTGGTAATATAGGATCATCAAGTCCGTCAATTGGATTGAGATCTTCCATCTCTCTTGCTTCGTTTCGTGTGAGCCATCCGTCTCTGATACCTGTGCCGTAGGCTTCGTATCTTGTTTTGGTATCTCCTCGAAGTAGGGCAGCTAGATTAAATTTAATATAGTACTCAGAGCTAGTTCCAAAAAATGCTACAGTCATAGATTGTTCTAACGCAATAACCCATGGTCGGAGTGTATGTATCGCGAAGTCAAGGCTCTGTTGCTCCATATTGTTGAAGCTGGATTTTTCTAAGTCATTAATCATGTGTAAAGGCACTCTGAATATAGAAGCTATTTCACTTCTTTGGTATTTGCGAGATTCTAAAAATTGACTATCGTTATTTGGTATAGTAAACTTATCATACTTTAACCCCTCTTCAAGAAGCATTGGTTTCCCTGAGTTCATCAAAGAGGTATAGTTCGTTTTTAAATCAGATTTAAGTCGATTAAAGGCATCCTCACTAAGCTCTTGATCTGTAGTAAATGCTCCAGAACCATTTGCACCATTTGCAAAAAAGTTTGAACCAAATTCTTCCATAGCAATAGATAGACCTAAAGAATTAGCGTTTGCCTGAATAGGAGAGATGGGATTGATGCCGTCTAGTGTAGAACCTAGTGTATGCAGGACTTCGTCTTTGCTAAGGAGTACTCGTCCATATTTGCTAGAGTTATAAACGAAATACATCTTATTATTTTCGTCTCTATATACTTGCATATTGTCGGAAAGTAGAGGATATATTGCTGCAATATCTCCTCTTTGATTACGAATAATCTGAGAATAGCTTACTCCACGGCTCACGAGATTGAGCATAGTCGCGATCATCCAAGTATATGAGGTCATCTCGTCATTTGGTCGGAGGTGCAGGAGGTTATAGAGTGGGTGTTCTATGGCTTTTTCTTTGTGTGCTTTGCCGTTTTTCTTTTTGCTTCTCATTAGGTTTAGGGGAAGTCCTGCAACTCCCTCGGATAATACCTTATAACAAGCGTATACCGTGGTGTGGCGAGTGGCGGTGTCTTGGTTGACCGTAACCCCTGACTTGGCTGTATTGAAAAGTCCAGAAAACACAGAGTTGATAGCTGGATCACTCAGTGCGATAGGATCAGACCGCGTCATGTTCTTACGCATTTTCGTCTACCTTGGATAGTTCGTTGATCTCGAAAATGACTGATATGGGTTGAATGAAGAGAGTGAGTCCTATTGCTATCTTCCCAAGGTATGCTTCTGCTCCACCAAGTGGGAATATGAAAAAAGAGGATGATATGATGAGTAGCAAAAGTGTGATGAGTGAATGGTAGACAAGTATTTGCTTGAGTGGCTCTGACATCGTATCTCCTTGATTTGTAGCAGTATAGCAAGGAGTGTGGGAACGATGGTTCCTACTGTTATGAAAAGTTATATTATTTTTTATTTTTCGCTGGCGAAACTCTTTTTTATTTCTATTGCAATAGCCTGTATGACTGGGACGGTGACAGAGTTTCCAATCTGTTTATAGAGGGCAGAGTTAGAAAGTTTTTGAGGCAAGATAAAATCTTCAGGGAAGCCTTGGAGTCTCGCACACTCTCTAGGTGTTAATTTTCGTATATCTTTATCGTCAATTATGAGAGGCACATTGTGTCCCCCCGTTCCCATATTTGCAGTTAGAGTAGGGCATAAACCGCTTTTGTTTTCTCGTGTATAAGTGCGTCGCCATTGATATACACTAGCTGTATTATTCATCTCGCGTTTGAGCTGGGGATAATAGCGGCTCTCTGTATAGTAAAACTTTTTGTCTGCTGTAGCGTCTGTTAGGTCAGAGACTTTTACTGTTAGCATTTTGTTTTGGAAAAGAGAACCTTGACGCAACAATATGATCTCTAAAGGCAACGATATAGATTCTCTCTCTTCCTTGCGGTATGTTTCCGTATTCTGCAGAGTTTAAAACTTTTGAATGGACAATATACCCTCTGCCCACAAGCTCCAAAGTAATGCGTTGGAAAGTTTTGCCCTCATCATGCCCCACTAGATTTTTTACATTTTCTAAAAATACTACTCTAGGCGATAGAGCGTCAACAAATCTCAATATTTCAAAAAAGACATTGCCCCGAGTATCAGAGAACCCTTGTTGGTGTCCAGCTATAGAAAAAGCTTGACACGGAAAACCGCCTGTCAATATGTCTATTGGTGCGACCTCGGAGGTCTCTAGGTCGTTTAAATCTTTCTCAAAAAGTTTGTGAGTGTGGTTTTGGCGATATGTGACACACGCATTCTTGTCCATCTCGTTTGCCCATGCAATATCAAAGCCTGCTTGTTTAAAGCCAAGCTCTATGCCTCCAATCCCTGCAAATAGTCCACCTATTTTCATCTTGGTTCCTTTTTTATTTTTCGCTGGCGAAATCATAATGACCGCATTCCTCTGGTTTCGTAGATGGATGTGGTCGACACATCCGTAGTCCCAAGATATAGAGCAAGGGCGTTCACTGTTGCAGCTACGCCGTCAATCTTCCGTATGGGGTGAGACTTATCAGGCATCACATTGTCCTGTGCGTTTTGGACTACTGTCATATTTGAGACCATCCAAGTCATGCAAGGATTACCATCATGGACGAATTGACCGCTAGAGATGAGCTTCCAAAACAATATCGTAGGTTCGGACAGCGTCCTGAAACCTTGGGTGATGGGTATACACTCATCATAAGTATCTCTGTATTTGTCTAGGTTTTCGTGGTCTAGGTCTTCATCAAACTCTAGCAGCATAGCTGTATCTATCGTTTCTGATATTAGTTTGATAAGATTTTTTGCTTTGGCTACATCGTAGCCGAGCATTGTCATGCTGTTGATCTCTTCTAGTATGTCATTATAGATGTACATATAATTGATAGTTGACCCTGGAGTCGCTGTGATGTACCCCTTGTCTACCCATGCAGAGAGATTGATGCCTAGTAGTTTTTCTCTCTCTTGGATAGTGTCCGCTGGAATATAAAAGTGTGGCTTGAGATGGTATTTGCCATTAACTTTATAGAGTTTCACCCAAGAAGAAAAATCGTCTCTAAGGGAGAGATCAAGCCCACCGATGAACTCTCCAGATGTGTCTACCTCACCAACGCACGCGTTCCAATCATCTAAATCTATGTAGTTGTTTGCAGCGGTTCTCCAAACATTCAAATGCTTCGTAAGGAAGTTGGCGAGCAGTTCTGGGCGTTCTCTCGCTCGCTTGGCGGTAGTCCGCATGAAATCTTTTGTGACAGACACGCCATAGTTTGGGTTAGCCGCTTCCCAAACCTCTTCTCTGAAGTACCAATCGTTGTATTCATCTCCCTTTGGCTTCTTTGGAGCTTCGGCTATGAACACAAATAGGGTATCGTCTTCTATAGTTCCCTCGACTACTTTTTTGGCGTGTAGGTAGTCTTCGTAATAGGGGCTTCCCACAGAGAGACCTGCTGTGCTAATATCCATAAGGTGCGGTTGCTTGCGAGAGATCATTGAGGATTTGACATTATCTCGGACTTTATTGTCTGTTTGGGCGTGGCGTTCGTCGGAGAGTCCGAAAGTTGCAGAGATACCATCGACTCCTGTACCTTTGGAATCCTTGCCGAGCTTTTTGAACTCTGTGTTGTTCGCCGAGAATTTTATCGTGGAGTAGGCGAGCGAGTAGTATTTCTTCAAGAGGTCATGGGATTTTAGCATCTCGTCAAAACCATCCCACGCGAGAGACGCTTGAGCTGCTTTTGTTGCAAAGGCATATACCTCTCCACCTTGCTCACCCCTCAGGATAGTGTCAACGATGGAAAGACCAGAACCAATGATTGTCTTGCCGTTTTTTTTCGGCAAATGCCAAAGAGATTCATCAAATCGTCTGAGCCATGTCCCCTCTTCGTTTTTTTTCTCCCATCCTGCCCATATCCCTATTGCTTTCCTCTGCCAATCTTCCAATATGAGAAGTTGCCCTGCTTTTTCTCCCTTGTAATGTTTAAAAGTTTGGAGGAGAGACACATACTTGTGTGCTATAGCGTCGTTAAACCGCAAGTGAGGCTTCGACCCATCGCGAGATGCTTCTAAATCTCGCTTATGTCGGTCAAAGGTGAGGGTGTAGGATGGGGTTATCTTGGTCATATTTCGAATGTCTCACCAGTACTTGAGGAGATTTCGTCTATGAAGTCTAGCAGGGTTGTTTCTTTGTCTATTCCCATACTCAAGCCGAGCCTCTTTCTTGAAGCAACAGACATACCTAGGCGGTCTCCTATTTTTGCTAGTCGTTCAGAGACTGCTAGCCAATTATTGTAGCGTGGGTTTGTGTATATATTCCCTTTATTGCTCGTGAGAAGATCCTTCTCTTCTTTTATGGCTAGAGTCAATCGCAAGAACTCCTCATAGAAAACACCATAGATCAAGACTAGAGGTTCGTCTATAGGGGAGTAGTTGTCACCCAACTCAACAATAATCTCTTTAACCTTGCGCTGAGCGACTACATCTAGTATATTTTGGGGGTTGGATGGAGTCGTAACATCTTTGGACTTTTGTGCCATAACAGGGTCAAATTTAACCCATCCCTCTTCTTTAGATTTTCGAGATATTGCCATGGGATAGGTGTTATATTTGGCGGCTAGAGGGGCTAGCGTCCATTTATTATTTTCAAATTCAAACCGAACTGACTCCCAATCTACTGTTACAGAACTCATACCCCACCCCCTGAAAACAGTTTTTGTGTTTTCTCGGCAGGGGGTTCGGTGTAGCGGTCGTCGTTCGGTAGAGATTTGACCGCCCCTCCCCTCTTGATTCTCTCTTGAACAGTTTTGATATTATGGCAGGGTTTGCACATAGATTGCAGGTTTGAGCTTGACAACTTTGCCCCACCATATCTTAACTCTATAATATGATCAACTATCTGTGCAGGTCGATGACATTCAACACAAAGAGGATTTGCTCGAAGCTGTCTAATTCTTGCTCTCTTCCAATTGATTGAGTGGTAGAACTTATCCAAATCTTTATCTCTGCTAGTCTTGTCATAGCTTTTCGCTGTCTGAGTCTTGCACTGTGGGCAACGAGTCACAGTTGTCGTCTTGCTCCATAATCCGTGTATATCGCATAACCGTTTCATTTCCAGAACCCTATCCGAGTATCTTTTGTGAGAGGGAACACATACTCAAAATCTATGTCATCTCCATCTTCTACTCGACACGCAACAAAGCCTTGTGATATGTAGTGTGCTATGTGGCAAGGCATATAGACTATAACTACTCTATCTATCTTCTTTGTCTCTACTCCCTCATATACAGTTGTATTTCTCCGAGTGTTCATCTTTGCAAAGTACCTAGAGTCTAAGCCAAAGTACCGAGCCAACCAAGTTCCGATATACTCACGCCCATTCATCCTACCATCCACGCAACTCATCTATTCTCCTTTTCATACGCAACTTTAATCTGTAGAGACATTTGATCATACTTTGATCGTAGTGTCTTCATACTCATTATCTGCCCTTTAAAAAACGACCCATCCCACAGTCCAAAGCTATCTTCATCCGAATAGATAAACTTCATCATGTTTTTTATCTGTTCGATACTTCTACTATCCTCTTCTCTCATTTGTTTACACTCTCTTGCCCAAGTTTCTATATTCGGTTCTTTAAGGTTAGGTACAAGCTCTTTGATGCAAACTAATAGCTCTTTACTTACTTCCAAATCTTCAATAGAAAAATCTATATTATTTATATTGTTACTTGTTAACAGTTTTGTGTCGATTGATGTTCGATTAGTGTTCGGTTGATTTCTCGCAGATGCCCTATTATTAGGTCTCTTAGAGCTTTTATTTGTATTACTATAATTTGATTGCTGTTCGATTGATTTTTCCACGCTTCTATCCATAGCACCTTTATTAGTAGCCTCAAACAGTTTCCAAGAAGCCTCGAACTTCGCAATGATATGCGTGAACTCTTCTATCCAAGAAGAGGCTACACTACGAGAAATACCCAGCGTAATCTTCCCTCTACTTCGATACGAGCTATGCCAAACCTTTGCATAGTATGCTTTCGCTTGCACATCCTCCGAACGATAGTCGTCCCAATAATCCATAAAAGCCATAGCCATATCTCTCCGCCCAGCTCGTTTGAGTTCCTGGACATAGTAGATAGGATAGTTGTCATATAATCCTGACTTTGTAATGTTCATTGTATTCCCTTAGATAGTTGGCATAGAAGCAGAAGTTGTATTTTGTTCTTCATACAATACTTCAAATGCAGGTGTAGCTGGTACTATCTGTCTAAGCACCACACCACCAAGGGGAGTCTTAATGCCATTACCGCCACCCCAATTGTCTTTAGTTAGCCTGATGGCTCTCTTGTGTATATCTGTAGAGAGTCTTTCTCCTTTGCTTGTTCGTAGAAAGTCCATCTCATACGCAATTCTAACAGAGGTTCGTATAGTTGTCGCACCTCTAAATACTCCTGCACTCTTGCCATCTCCCTTGGTGTGATGATGCAAGAAGATAATACTCTTATCCTCATCTGCAACCCACTTTTTAAAAGGCTTCATAAATGTAGAAGCCTCGCTATTGTCATTCTCATCCCCACCCATAAAGCTAGACAAGGGGTCAAGGACAATGAGTCCATACCCTTTTAGCTGTTGCTTTATCCGATAAAATTTTGAGCTTATATTAGAAGTCTTGAACCCTTTTCTGACAATAAGAGATGGTGGTTCTGTAGTAGTAAAGTCTATACAGTGTACTATATTATCATAGCTAGTAGCGAAGCCCAAGAACCCCACCACATCCCATAATCTCTGTTTTATTACCGCTTCTGGATCTTCACTTAACCATAGGAATGCTCTCTTTTTAAAACGGTTCTCTACTACATATCTCACCGCTATTTGTAGAGCTAACCAAGTTTTCCCCACGCCACCGTCCGCCGATAGCATCGTGATAGCAGAGGAGGGAATAGGTAGCCAATTAGCAAGATGAAAGGTAGGGAGTTCTTTTTTTAGCTCCTTAGCTCCAACTATCCCAATCTCAAACCCATCCCCTTCTATCTCTTCCATCTTCTCTCGTGCCATCATCAACACATCATCAACACTAGAACTTTGATCTTGTATCTCTTTGCCTATACCTAATGCAAGAGCATTCAACTTTCTAGCATTCGAATAGCTAATAAGTTGCCTAACATAGTGTACTATATTGCTAATAGGGGTAGCAGAGAGAACCTCTAGCATCTTCTCTTCGTTCCAACTGTTTTTTCTTGTAAGCTCTACTGCTAAAAACTTTTCATCAAGAGGCTTCTCTGCTATTGAGAGCGTCTCCATAGCAGAGAAAAGGCTTTGATGAAAAGGCAGATAAAAATCAGAAGATTGCAGTTTGATCCCCACACTATCAAAGAGTACAGGATCAAAGATTATTGCAGAAAGAACAGCTCTCTCAAAGTCTATATTACATAGTGTACTATTATTGTTTGCACTCATTTTTGATCCCTATCTATCCAGTACTCTACATACTTCTCTCCAGATACTACTGCTCTTTCTATCTTTATGTTGTACATATTAGAAAGGTCACTTATTCGTGTTTTGATGTTGTGTATCTGATGCCCATTCGCATCAAGAGGCTTGTTTTGATAGTCGTCAATTGTGTCTCCAGAAAATAGTGCAAAAAGCACATGATAGTTGTGCGAATCTACTCGCATCTTCCGACCCTTTGAGGTGCGTAAATCGCTAATAGCTTCCGAAAAAGGTAGAGAAAAATTCAATTGATAAGGTTTACTGGTACTCATTGCTCTCTCCTAGCTTCTCTAAGCTAATAACTGCTACTGCTGTGGTAATAGCCTTATATATATGGACTTGATTGATCATTCGGTCTCCCTTCTGGATAAACTGCTATTTTTCTACAATATAATATAACTCGTTACAACTTGTTATAAAAAGCTTAGATGAGATTATAGGATTATTTTTTACTTTTGTCAAGTTATAGCAGAAGCGATAAAGCCATCAAGCTTATTTCCTAAAATAACCCTAAAATGGGGTTATTTTAATATTTCTCTAAGCTAAATAGCGATATACTATGGTTAAGAAAGAGAGAGAAACCCTAGAGTTTAGGGAATCTTCAAGGAGAGCCAACCCGCTTTGACCCTTGGAGATACCAGCTAGTAGCAGAATAAGTTTAATTAAGCACTTTATGAGTGTTTATAAAATTTATATATTAAAGGATTGGTTATGAGAAAGTTAAATAAAAGTTTTAGTGGTGTTGCTGGTGGTGTTAGTTTTTACTATATGGTAAATGAATTGCTTAGGGACAATGGAGTAGATAAAGCTAAGTTGTACAAAAATTGGAAAAATGATAAAACAGTTTTTGAGATAAATAACAAAAAATATGTTATTTCACGCGGTAGTTATATATTTAAATACGATGGTCAAATTGAGTTTGAAGAGTTTTTTGGAAAAACAAGAGAGCTGAGCAACACGATAAAAAGTGATTATAGATGCTCCCACAGCTACGATGCTTATGGAAACTACCCAGAGGGGGAAGATTTTTTTATCGTAGACTTTGAGCGGTAGTGCATATTAGAGCCTCTTTGGCTCTTATAAGTTTAATTAAGCACTTTACGAGTGTTTATAAAATTTATACAAAAGGAAAAATAAAATGATATATGATAGAGAGGTTCTTCCAAAATTGGAAGATATAAAAAATGTAGAGAAAAAATTTTATGATGTGGGAAGTTGCCAGTGTGGCAATATCTCGGCTATAATGGTAGAGACAGAAGAGGAAAGTTTTTTTGCGATAAATCAAGATTGGGATTTATCGATTACTGCAGATGGCACGGTAAAGATACCGTACATATCAACCCCATTTAAAACAAAAAATTTAAGGGCTGTTGAGGTTAGCTATAGAAAGTTAACCGAACTATTACGAAATATAAAAATAGACAAAGATACACTTAAGCCTATGCTTTGCCAATAAGGAGCAGATATGAAACCCCCAAACACTACCGAATAGAGCCTCACACGGCTCTAAAATAGAAACACATAACTTGCCTTATGGCTTACAATTTTTTAAAGGGTCGTGACCTGCCACGGAAAAGGATAAGAGATGGAAATAATTAGCTTTTTAGGAAACAGATTTTTAAAAGAGGGATTCCCCGAAGAAAAATTTACTATAATAGGGGAATTTAAGAGACCTCCTTTTGCTAGAGTTGTCGAAGAATACGACATAGAAGATGAAAGAATTATTGCATCTATTCTTTATAAAAAATTCTTTAATGAAGATAGTATCCTCACTAAAGATGATAAATCCCTTATTGAAAGCGAAAAAACAAATAAAACACAAAAAACAAAAATTAGGTTAGCATTGTCTGCGCTAATAGATAATGCCGTAGAAACCTCCGATATTAATTATATCAAAGAGAAAATTTCCGACTCCAAAATAAAAATACAGTGGAATGTCGAAGCAGATTTTATTTTGATAAAATCTATTTGTGGGGGGTATATGCCTACAACAATTTCTATTTATGGTGGTATCCTACTGTTTGGAAAAGATAAGGTACAGGAGAGGTTTTTCAATAGAATCTGCGAAGGTTCTCTGCTCTACCAAAATGTTGCTTTTTTGGAAAAATACGGCTTTGAGTATTCAGAAGCTCAAAAAACATTCCTGACAAGCGAAAACTACAATGAGGTAAACGCAAGTTTCTACTCTCTTAAATCCGTATCCAAATGGGTAGAAATCGACCATGTTCTTTTTTCTCACGCAAACGGGCACAAATATGCAAACATTTTCCTTAGGGCATACATTAAGGGGAAAACGAATGCCCAAGTATGTAGCGAGATATGGGAATATTGGCAATATAGAGAAATGGGAGGATGGCTCATTGACCTTCTCAAATTCAAAGAGGGGGAGAGAGTGAAGTGTGTCTCGTCTTCACAGGAGGGAGTGTACTTGTTTAAGAGGAACAGAATACACTACTTCAAAAATAAAGAAGGGTGTATCATTGGGAGTACTCGTATTATTAGTATTTAGCATTTCCACTCTCCACAACTGTGGAGAGAATAAAACATAAGTTTAATTAAGCACTTTATGAGTGTTTATAAAATTTATATATTAAAGGATATAAGATGAAAGACTTTGAAGAGTTTAAGCGAGAATCGGAGCGAAATGAGAAAATATTTGTACTTAGTGTATCATTATTTTTTATTTTCGGAGCTATATTTTGTAGAGTATATTGCTAAGGAGAAAAGATGCGAAAAGCAACAGGCAAAGAGTGTGCCAAAGCCCTTGGCATCACCACCAAGGCGTGGCAAAAGCGGAAGGCAGGAGAGGAGAAGACCTATCTAGCCATCGGTATCGCCACCTACCTCGACCACCAAGAAGTAAAAAAAGAAGCGTGGCAAAAAGCCCAAGAGACAAAAGCTATAGAGTCCTAGACTCCTATAGCATCATCTCCTAAGATATTTATTCTTAATACTTGACTTTAGTAAGAAAATATATTATAATACTTTATCTAATCGTATCTAGTGTTATCCAATTAGATAAATGCTAGGAGATATTTAAAACAACCATCCGTACTGAGCAACGGACTAAGAAAACTACAAGCAGAGTATAGAGTAGTCAAAGCTTTTTATCAAGCGTATATGTATATGTGCGTTTGTAGAGAGTTTAAAACCAAAACAAAAGGAAATACACATGTTAGATACCGTAATGATAGGAATGCACATCTGGAGAGTACAGGGCAAAACAATAGTAGCCAATACACCCAAAGAGGCTAGAGAGGCGTATAGAATAGTAGAGGCACAAAATTTCGCCAGCGAAAAAAGACTACCAAAAGGAAAAAAATGGCAACACTAATAACCCCTCAACAATTCATGGAACGCTACACCACATCTCTCCAAGCACAGTGGATTTGGAGAAGAGAAGGAAAAGTAAATTACGAACGCATAGGCACAAGAATCCTCTATAAACAAGAGCTTTGTGACGAAATGGCACTAAGAGGAGAGTTTGGGGTAAAGCCTATGCTAGCAGTACAAGCTTTGCAAAATGGAGAAAGCTAGAGATATAAACGACATTGTCGAAAAAATAAAAGACGAAATATCTCTACAAAAAAAAGGCAAGATTTATGACAACGATGTAGCCACACACTTAAGAATGACACCCTTCGCATTAGCAGCAAGAAAAGCTAAAAAAAACATTCCCTACAAAGAGATCCTAGATTTCTGCTACAGAACAGGTATAGACCCAATTCAAATATTTTACAAGGAGACATAATGAGAGACAAATTCATCCGATTTATGAAAGACCATAGAGCCTACGAGGAGTGGATAGATGCTATTGCACCATTATGTATAGAAGATATACAAGAGCATTTCATAGATGGTTGTGCAAAAGATATTCTAGCAGATGGGTTTTTGTTTTATTATTCAGATAATTCACAAGCCGATTGGCAAGAGCTACACGACCTTTGGGAAGAGATAGCAAAACAAACAATAACTATAGTTTTTCATAATGCCTACTGGAACTACGAAAAAGGCAGACTCTACAGAGCAGATCAAAGAGGCAAAAATACACACCTAGTGACAAATGATGTAGCACGAGTTGTGAAATACATAGCCGACTATCATAGAGTATGCCAAAAAACCATACATAACATATATGAGGAAGCGATAAAATGAATACAATAATAGCATTCGCACACACCAAAGGAGGTGTTGGCAAATCTACTCTTGCGTGGCATATAGCAAATGCCCTACAACACAGAAGCCAAAAAGTTAAGATTTTAGATTTAGACTTCCAGCAAACTTTGCGAGTAGTTGCAGATATTAGAGAGCAATATACTATGCCACCTATGGAAGTTCTTCAAGTAGAAAATGCTGATGAACTTATTGCTATATTTGAAAATAACGAAGATATACTAATAGTAGACATCGGAGGATTTGATAGCGATTTAAACCGTATTACTTTAGCCTATGCAGATACGATCATTGTACCAATATCAAATGCAATAACAGAGATGATAGGATTCCAAACATTTAAGGAAATTCTTAAAGAAGTAGATAGAGAAGATGTCCATATATTGCTTAATAATATACACCCTTTAGCCAAAGACTTTTCTGCGATAAGAGAGCTTGTAGAGGCTACTAACGCCACACTATATAGTCCTGTAGTACGCAGACGCAAAACCTATGAAGATGCAATGCAGGTAGGTGCTAGTGTCTACGAGACGAATAACAGCAAAGCCATAGCAGAGATAGAGGAGGTGCTAGATGCCATCTTCTACACATCCTAAAAGAAAGATACTTGGCAAACTCGATACAGCACTCCTGACCAAAGTAACAAGAAGCCCAAATACAAAAGGTATCACTCCATTTGCAGAGATACCAATAAATCAACTCTTTCCAAATCCCAACCAACCTAGGAAAGAGTTCAACCAAGAGTCCCTACAGGAACTAGCACAAAGTATCAAGGCACAGGGGCTTATACAGCCTATAGCCGTAAGCAAAAGAGATTTACAATATATGATAGTCTCAGGAGAGAGACGATACCAAGCTATATCAAAATATACAGACTTCAAAACTATCCGTTGCCATGTCCTACAAGCAACGGATAAAGAGATCATGGAGATAGCCCTAGTAGAGAATATACAAAGAGACAACCTTACAGCAATGGAGGAAGCCCTCTATATACTAGAACTCCAAAAGACAGGCAACTACACAGGAGGAGAACTAGCCCATATCATAGGCAAAAGCCCAAGCTACATCTCCAAAGCCCTAAGAGCCACAAAACTACCAGAGCATTTAATAAATGCCATAAGAGGTAGCGATAGAACCTATGGGATGGAGATAATACAAGAACTAGCTAGAGTAAAAGACCCTGATAAACAGCAACTTCTCTTTGATATAGATGCAACAAGAGAAGAGATTCGAGAGCAATGTAGAAAAGAGAAAGAACCAAAGATAGAAGAGGATTCTCCCCAAGATATATTTACAAAAGCTCAAAAACTAAAATATTGTTTCACTGGAGAATGTGACCTAGAAGATTACTCGGTTATAAAAAGAGTAAGTGACGCATCATTTTCTCTTTACGAGAACACAGCAGACATCCTTTTAGAAAAGGGAAAAACCTACAAAATTACAATAGAGGAGATATAGATGACAGTACAAGAGTATTGGGAAGACTTTGAGAGCAGAGTGATACCAAAAGAGGCGGAAGAACAACAAAGAGCAGAGATGAGAATGGCTTTTGTATCAGGAATGCTTCTCTATGGAGTAGAGATTCTTGGTAATAGGGACAAAAATCTTGCCATAGAAGTTTTCACTGAAGCAAACAAATATAAAACAAAACAAGCCCTAGAGGTATACAAGGAGACAAAATGAACCAAGCAAAACCTACACTATTTACGGCATTTGGATGCAAAGAGTGCCAATATTGGATTAGTAATCGTACCTGCATACTCTATAGCTTTAGCAAAGCAGATATAAATGTTGGAGCAACAATAAACGGCATAAGACAGCTCTCTCTAAGATTCCCTTGCGACTATGCCCCAAAGGCTAGATAGTTGGAAGAGTACTTTGAAATGATCAAGCTCTTGGCAGAACAAGAGGCTCAAATGATAGAACTATGCTACAACAGTAGCGATGATCTAGGAGAAATTGCAATAGAAGATAGCATCAAAAAATTTACCAAACTACTACGAAGCAGAAATGCTTTGTTTATCCCCCAACTATCTATGGAGTATCGCAGATTTGTAACAGATTTATTAACAGCATTAGGCAAGATAGATGAAGAACTAATGCACAAAGTTATGCCTATCGTCTTGATAGGACGAAAATTATAAAATTATCTCTAGTATGATAATCAAAAATGAAGAGGAACTATAAAATGACAGAGAAAAACAGACGAACTCTTATCTTTGCCTCTATATGTGGCACAATGTTAGCAACATATAGCAAACAAGAGAAGAGCAGATTACATCAAGAGCTGGAGCTACGAGTAGCAAAAGGTATACGAAAGATAGTCAAAAAGGAGCAAACAGTAGGATTTGCAACTATCTCTTTAGCAGATAGGCTATGGAAAGAGCTGGTAGATAAGTTTGCTAAAGAGAACCTTACCATAGATGCAAGTGTCTTTATTCTGGAGCTTGCAAGCAAAGATGAGAAAAACCTAGCAAAGCAATTTGGGATGGGTACAGGAATCTTGGGTAGGTGGAGTACTCTACAAGATAGACAAGACGCACTCAAGCTAGAACAAGATACTCGCACAGTAGTCAATTATCTGCTACAAATAACAAACAAAGCATTAGAGATAGAAGAAAAAAACCTATCCTTTGCAGAGCGTTTAGCACAAGCAAAAGCTACTGCCTAATACAACTACCCCCCAAGCTATACCTACTACCTGCCAAGGTATCCTGTAGGGCATAGCTTAGCACACTCACCACACACTTGCACCAAAATCAAAATACTAAGATGACAAAACTCTATTTGAAACCCATCCAAAAATGAAGCGTTTATCTTTAGGTCTGCGTTCTGTAAGCCTAATATAAAAAGTGCATTGGAGAGAATTAAGCATTACTCTTAAGACTTCCTGCCCTCTCATCCCCCTTTTGTTGATAAAGACTTTTAATTGCAATAGTGTTCTTTGCCCTATAGCCCCATCTACCTTTAGTTTTGCTTTTGGGAGTAGTGCATTAAGAGACTGCTGCAAGAACTTACCAGCTCTTCCTGTACCCATATTTACCCCTGTGTCCATTAGTTCTTTAGCTACACTAGGACTAATGGCAAAGATAGAATCAAGATTCATCTTATCCCAATACCTTTTTGAATATATCTCTTTTGCTGTCTTTAGAGCAAGGTTTCTCATCGCACCTGTATACCCATATTTTCTAGCTACAGCTTTGGTAATGCCGTATTTTGTTGCTCCGCCACTATCTTTTTTGTCATTAACAAACCCACCTTCTTTTCTTACTATCTCCTCAATTATACTATTTTTACTCATCATACAGCTCCTTGCAAATTAGAGCGTCACACTCCTCTGTAGTAGCATTATCTTCACAATCCTCGATCATCTTTTCTTGCGTCCCAGCACTTACAAAGCACAAAGGATTTGCACTCTCTTCTTGTTCTTCATCAACTGCTATATCTTCCTCTTGATCCTCTGATTTTTTCTCTTCAGCTAGAGTTTGCTCTTCTGTTGTTGTAGTATTCGTGACAACAGAGGTGATGGTGACAGTAGTCAAAGACTCTGCCCCTGTATTGATCACGACCCCCTCTTCGGTAGCCGTGATAGCTGTGACATTTGGTTGAGGCATTTGCACACTCTCCCCATCTGCTAGAGCTATCTCCTCTCCATTATCCACTTCCACTACACGAGTAGTACTATCACACCCAATCATCATCAATATCATCAATATCATCAATATCATCAATATCATTTTTCTCATTTTGCACCTCCTACTGGTTGCGTTGTGATTGCTCTGAGTCCTGCAAAAACAAAACTTAAAATCATCATCCCAGCACCATAATATTGTGATGGGATAAATTCCTGAACAGTTGGTGCAAATTGAATTACTGCACCAATCACACCTACAGCTGTTGCTGTCCACATTGTTTTACTTTCTAGCATTTTTTTATGCTTTCTATCTTCCAAAATATTCTCCTAATAATGTATTTTTAAAGCAGTAAATGCTCCAACTACTGAAGTGGCGAACACTCCTAAGACGGTTCTAATAGTCCATTTTCTATCATTTTCCAGACTCTCTATCCTACGCACAACCGAATCCATCCGCACAGCATTTGCAGATAGTTTTTCAACTATCAACGCTATTTTGTTAAGATTTTTTGTTGTTTGCTTTTGATAAACAATCATTCTCTCAAACTCCACGCGGAGCTGATTCAAGGCTCTCTCTTCATCATTCATTTTTTATACCTCCTTTCCAGTAATGATACAGCCTAACCGCACCAACCAAGACCACTCTTTTCCATCTAGCAATCTCTAAAGCTATGAGTATCTCTTCAAAATAGTCGTCAGCTTTTTCATACTCCTCTATCGCACAGAGATAGTCATGGATAATCACAGCAGGAAGTATAGAGGTGTCATTTGGCGGTATAACCGTCCAAAAGACTCTAGGGATATCTGCTCCATTGGTAGAGTACCCTTCTGGTACAATCACATCTTTATACAAAATCGCACTAAGCACAATAAACCGTCTATCTCGTCGAGGAGACAAAATAATATCTTTATACTCTACCCCCATACCACAGCCTCCAACTCTTCCAGCGAAGTAGCCGAATCTATAGCTCCCTCCAGTGTCCATTTCTTTTGCATAGCCAAAGCAAAATTATCTATAATCGCGGTATAAGCGTTAAATATATCTACATCAGTACAAGGATGCTTCTGATTGTCCGAATCATTCAGCACAGTACTAGTAGCCCCTGCTCTTTGTAATCTCTTGTACTCTTCGTCAAAATTGTCCTTGTCTTCACGACCACCATCTACCTCTATTTCTGTGCCATTCTCTAGCGTTAGAGCAACACGAGGTCTTACTGTAGCGGTGGCAAAGGCACTTTTGATAGAAGCTTTTTTCTCTATTTTGAGCAAAGCAAGGTCTCTCTCTTCTATTGTATATTTTACGAGAATATATTCTTCTTTGACTATATATTCTTTATCTGCTATGCTATGAGTAGAGGGATTAAATGGAGGGATATTCCCTTTTATTGGATACAGACCCATCTTTATATATTCTGCATTTGTAGTGTTTATTCCTACTCTCTTATTTTTATATATCTTTCCGCGTTGTACCAATACACCTGTAAAAACATTATTTATTACTTCTCCGTACATCATAGCGTCCCCTTTTTAAAGAAAAATAAATTGGATAAAACCATCCTTGAGTCAGTCACCCCATTAATCGCAGAGGTTGCCACCATACGCATTTTTTTAACTGCTTGCTCCTCAAATTCAAATATAATTGCTGTCGTAGAAAGCAAACTATTATCATCCACTACATTAGCAACTTCTATCCAATTTTCTTCATTCTCTTTCTGTATCTCTAAAGTATATGTATCTGGAGCCTGATAATAACTAGGTGATGGTGGTCTACCTTGCAAAACAATCATAGACATTACTGTTGCAGTATCAAAAATATAGATAAAAGAATAGGGATATACCGAAGAGTCGTCTGTATACCAAGAGTAATTATACGCAGGGGTACGGAGAAGGTTTGATATGTTTCCATCTAACACATTTTCACCCTCCCAAGTCCCATCAGTATGGTACGGAGTAACATTTTCCATTGTAATAGTAGAAACTGAAAAAGAACTTGTTTCCGTTTCTGTATAAATCGTTAGCGTAGCAGTATATGTACCCTCAACATCCGCATAAAGATAAGGGAAAAGGGTGTCATCATCTCTAAGATAGGTCGTGCTAGATGTAGGTTTTTCCAAATTCCAAGCATAAGTAAAAGGCTCTGGCGGGTTGCTGGAGCTGTAGCTAAGACTTCCGTCTAGTCTCCAAGCTCGAAGAGATTCAGTCATTGGAGCATCCCCCTGTGTAATATACGCTACCAACTTCGGACTAGCTTCTTTGTACCCTCCCAATTTCAACCCCCTAATATTTTCCCCACCATCTGTGCTATAAAAAAAGGCAGTCTCTACATTTGTCTCATTCCAGTTTGGCTCATAACCCTCATCTGGCCAAGAAACAGATTCTGGCCATACCACAGTATATCCATTTGCCGAGAGTTCTATATACCATCTAGTTGTACCAGCTGGTATATTTAGAAACTCTATTGCTTCATCTTGTTCAAGCGTAGCACTTAGAAAATTTCCTTTCTCTAAATCCAAGCTAAACCCTGTTTGAGACCCAAGCGTATTATTAAAGATCACATGCCCATTGGCATCCAAATCTGCTTCTAGTCTTTTACTTTTATCTACCCTTAACCAATTTTCGTCACTCTCCCCAGTAGGTGCATGTGGGTTTGGCTCTATATTCGAGATATATTGTGCTGCACCAATAGAAACACTATCTCCTTTTTTATAGACAATTGTAGAGCTGTAGATACCTTTGTAATTTATTGCTCCACCGAAAAGGGTTGATAAATACTCCAACTCTTCGCTTAAAATATTCATGTCTCCCACAAGTATGTTTGTCTGCGGTGTAAACTTATCATTAAAATAATTTAGATAGTTCTGAACATTTGTAGTAAACTCTACAGGTGTTTGGTCGGTCTTTAGGGGAACTACTCCCAAATATACATCTAGTGGTGTTAGTTGTTGCATTATATTACTCCTATTATTGTGGATTGTGTTTTTGTGGATTGTGTGTTTTCCAAAGGTATTTCAAATTCTTCAAAATACCCAAGAGTTATTGTTTCTGAGAATTTGTCCGAATCTGTTGGCACAAAAAGAATATTCGTACCAATTATTCGAGATATTTTTTGAGCTACAATATCAAAAATATCCAACTCTATCATCACTGAAGCAGACAATATTTTGATATGTCCATATCTCGTAATTGTTCTAAATCCTGTCACCTCGGATTTTTGAATAGTAGAAGTATCTTCATATTTGAGCGATGTTCCCATCAGCGTACAGCCTAACGGCTCTAGCCTGCCCATAACTACCACCCCTATTTGTACCCCTTGCGTAAAAGTGAATCGCAAAGTTGACTGTGGTAGCCATTCCAATTCTCCCCTATATATTGTGTTTAAATCTTTCGCCTCTGCGTAAAAATAATCATAATAGCTCAAGCAACCGACATCTCGACCGTGGAACTCTTCTGTATATACAATATCACCTGTACTATCATCTATCTGCTCTATCTTCAAAAAATAAAATTCCATATCCAAGAGAGAGAAGGCTGTTGACTCAGAGAAGTCAAACTCTAATACAGCATTATATCCATAGGTTTGTGACCCAATAAATTCATCTACAGCAAGCATTTTGTAACTATTTACTGGACCCCAAAAAGTCCAAACATAAGGATTTGCAGGGGGAAAGTTCCCCACATTCCCTGCTGTAGAAGAACGGTATATAGCATTCAGTTCGCTTACTTTGCAATAGGCATTGAGATCAAAAGAAGTAGATGCACTATATTCTGCATAGCCTTCATCGACTATACCTGTAGAAAATGAAGGGGCTTGATAGTAGCCTACTTCATAAGTCACGCCATCCGCGGATACGATTTTATCTCCTCGAAGAGGCTCTAAAAAATTCATATTGCGATCCTGCTTGTTTTTGTGTTTCTATCAATATTTTTATTACTATCTCTTATCATTTTAAGTTCTCTCCTTAACTCTCCAAGCTCTTCTCTTAGCACTTCTATGAGCTCTTTTTGCCCCAATGGATCATTGGGATTTTTTAGAGGAATGACCGCTTCGCTATATCCTGCCTCACCAATCAAAGCTCTTGTCGGTCCCGTGACAATCCCACCCTCTGCAAAGTGATGATAGCTAGAATCATTTTGAATAAAGCTTTGTATCATTCCTGCACCATTGAGTCCGCTATCATCTGCCCAGTAGTCAATTTCGGCTTGATTAGGATTGCGAGAGAGTCCTTCTGTATAGAGAAGCTTTACAAATGCATCCCTACTCATTTTTCCGTTTTCTAGTTCTGCAACAGCCAAAGACTCCCCTAAATTGGAAAAATTAACGGCGGAGCCAGACTCTACCTGTGCCGTCCAATATGCTAGACCTGCACTATCTGCTGTACGACCAAGAATATCCTTATACACATGTCCTACTAAATCGGCTGTAGTTAACGCGGTACTCACAGGTTCAGGCGCAACACTTGCCACAGGTGCAGAGGCAACACTTACGGCTGTAGGACTGCTGTACCCACCCACCGAAGCAGAATATGAAGAGCTTAGACCACCCACAGCTTCGTTTATGCTTTTTAGCCAAAATACAGCTTCCTCTTGTAAATCATTTATTGCAGAAATGAGGGGGTCTTTATTATCTGCCAAATCTTCCAAATCGTTCAATACGATATTTCTCTCGTGTTCGTACTGTGCAGTTGTAGAGACCGTATCTCGTACATTCCCAAGATATGCATCTGCACTCTTGGTGAGCATATCCACAAGACTAGAGAACTGTTCTGCATTTCGAGTAGATACAGAATCCGTAACTTTTTGTAGGTAAAAAGAGTAACTCAGTTGAGACTCTACTAGCTTATTTGTGTCCAATCTAGCATTGTCTACATAGTTTTGCAAAGTATCTAGTGCATCTATCATAGATGTAAGTAGTGCCGTCTGCTCACTATAATAGGAATCTACCATAGACATAGACTCTTCTGTCAGTGCTATCATTTCATCTGAATCGCTAGTGTTTGCTATCTTTGCTATCATATCTTCTATCTGTAGAGTATTTGTAGTATCAACTGCTCCATTTTCGTAAAAACTAATTCTCTCTTCCAGTGAGAGCTGTAACCCATCTAAACTAGAGATAAGCTCTTCTATCTTTGCTTTTTCTGCATCCATAGCGGATATTGCATCTGCAAATGTAGAATCAACTGTAAGCAAAGCATCTCCTAGAGCCTCCCATTCCGCTAACTCTTCAGAGCTTAAACCGCTTTGATTTGCAGAAGAAAATGCAGAGAGATAGTTTGAGCTATCTATGCCATATAGTCCTGTATTTTTTTGCACCGATGCCAAAGCGATTCCAGTGGCATCAATAGCTTGTTGATATACATCTGCATCATATTCGCCACGCATATCCATCTGACTCATCGCAAAGTTTGAGGCTACAGATGCATACTGTGCAGATAGTGCCAAAGAATCAAATGTGGTTTCTAATGCCTTTGCAGATGTTCGTACATCTAATAGTGCATCGCCCATCTCTTGCCAATCTTCTAGTTGCTCCTCGGTGAGACCTCCGCTCTGAGCCTTTGCAAATTCTGCAAGATAATTTTGATAAGTAACTCCTGCAAGGTTTGTACTCTCTTCTATCTCTTGCAAACGGGACTGAGAAGCTAGAAGCATATCTTCATATATCTTTCTATCCCAAGCTTCACCCTCTATTTTAGATTTTTCGCTTGCGAAATTTGAAGACTGCGCAAGGATTGATGCCAAGGTAGCTTCTTTAGGCAAAGCATTTTCCAATGTTTTGATAGCTCCAGATAAATCTTTCCAGCTATCTAACTGCTCTTTCGACATCTCTCCAAGAGAAGCTTTCTCAAACTCCTCAAGGAAATTTGATGAATCTATCCCTACTAATCCTGTGTTTTGCACTACCATCTCTAGTTGCATCTTCTTAGCATCTAGTTCATCTATCCA
>Ga0193956_1000187_pt1 | contig 29882 bp, 27 predicted proteins | sample BB_7_MG_FD_140358 | JGI IMG/M metagenome (GOLD analysis project Ga0193956, IMG submission 140358) | Microbial mat bacterial communities from the Broadkill River, Lewes, Delaware, United States - BB_7_MG | ecosystem: Environmental > Aquatic > Freshwater > River > Microbial mats | place: USA...
ATTTATGATATTAAAACAAAAACAAACAACTAATTATTGGTGTTGTGAAGTTTGGACTAAGCACCAACGGTGCGTAATCGGTTAGCAACATAATTGATTTCGCACCTTTGGTGCTTTATATTAATTTCATATTTATTCCTTGCCCCTATCAGGCAAGGCTTTTGATTTCGCACCTTTGGTGCTTTATATTAATTTCATATTTATTCCTTGCCCCTATTAGGCAAGGCTTTTGATTTCGCACCGTTGGTGCTTGTTTTTAATTTGGTAAAGTAGAATTAAGTTTTTTTATTTATGGAATATTATAATATATAGCATCTAATAGGAAAATTGAATTACAAACTATAAATTTTTATAAAAATGAAAAATTCTTCAATTAGTTTATTTGGGTTAATGTTTTTGATATTTGTTTTTTCTACAAATGGCTTGTTTGCACAAAAACAAAAAGCAGGAGAAAAACATTCAAAAATTTGGGAGGGAAGTTGGCAAACCAGTTGGAATAATGGTTCTGCTACAATGAAGTTGTATTATAATAATACATCGGTTTTAGGAACTTATGATTTTAATGAAGGGAAAATATCAGCAATTTCTAAAAAAGAAAACCGAATGGATATACTTGAAGGCACTTGGCATCAGTCTAATAATAGTGGTTGGTTTAAGTTTACAATGAATCAGAACAATGATAGTTTTACGGGAGTTTGGGGTTATAGTGGAAGTTTGGATACTATTAGTATTTGGAATGGAATTAATAGTAGTAGTATGACTGATATTATATACGAAGAAGAAGGGAAAGATTTTACCTATGATGAGAGTCTTATGGCATGGGAAAAACTAAAAAAAGAAAATGGAAATTCATATATTTATAAGCAAGAGTTTACTTCATGGACAGGTTATGGTAACATTACAAAAATAACAGTAAAACAGGGAGTTGTTGTAGAACGGAAATATCAAACAACTAAATATTCAGATAATGGTAAAAGAAGTATAATAAAATCATATACAGAAAAAGGTGAAGATGTTGGCAAACACAACGAAGGTCGGCCAGCTGTAACTTTAGACCAAGTTTATATAGATTCAAAAAAATATATAGAGGTGGATAAGGATACTCACATGATAATTTTTTCTACTTTCCAAAATGGTATTTTAAAAGATTGTGGTAATATTCCACATGGGTGTGCAGATGATTGTTATAATGGAGTTTCAATATCAGACTTTACTTGGATAAAATAATTATCTAATTTAAACAAACAAAAAGCAATTTGAAGTATTCAAATTGCTTTCTGTTTCTAAATTAAAATAATATGGAACTTTTATTTATGTTAATTTAAGTTTTTAATATAAAAAAATATTAATGCAGAGGCAAATACAATAATAAATATTAAAATCATCATTCCTAATGTTTTGGAATATCCAATAGGGGTAATTTCATTTTTTTTGTCCATGTTGCGTATTGCAGGAAACAGTCTCCAATAGAACGTTAGTATAGAAAGGATAAGGGCAATTACGCTAAAAAAAATTGTATTATCGTTGGCAGTTAATATAATAACAATTAATAAGGCTATAAAAATAAGTTTTGTGCCTGCAACCCAGTTTATTAAATATTTTACAAGTGCATGAACTTCTGGGTCTTTTTTTGATTTTTCGTAGGCATTAAAAACTCCTAATCCATTTCCTTTTTTTGTTCCGGGGGTAAAATAAAGCATTATAACATTTAGAGTTTCTAATACCAAGAATAATAGTATTGCAATAGATAAAATATTCATTTTTTAGTTTTTGTAAATTAGAACATTGAATATTAATAGAATTTGCTGTAAATAAGGGAATTATCAATATAACAATTCTGTATTTTTAATTTATGAACAGAAGTTTTGTTACATGAGTTTTTGTTCCGTCTTGGTTTGCACAGAAAATGAGGTAAACACCAGTTTGGACTCTTTGTCCCGAAAAATTATTTCCGTCCCATGTTGCCTGCCCACCAAGTGCATCTGTTTGATATACAATGTTTCCTGCAATATCTGTGATTTTTATATTAGAATTTTCTACAAGTCCTGTTATTGTAATTATTCCTTTGTATGTTTCTCTTACGGGGTTTGGGTAAACGTAAACGTCTTCAAATTCGGGGCTTGTGGCAGTTGCTTCGGCTCTGTATCCTACTATTCCTTTGTCTGTAAGAAAAAACACTTCGCCAGTTATTTCGTCTATTGCCATCGACAATATTTTGTTTGAAGGTAGAGGGCTATTTTTTTCTGTAAAATGTAAAATTTCGGTTGTTCCGTTTTCGCTCATTAAATATGCTCCGGAATTTTCTGTTCCAAACCATTTTCTGTTTGCAGCATCTACTTCTATTGCATTAATAGTTTTTCCATTAAAAAGATAATTAGTTATAATGGTGTCGTTAAGTTCTGCACTAATTTTTATTCTATTTACATAAAAATTGCTTTCGTTAAATTCGCTGGGATTATAAATAATTCCTACACCTTCGTTTGTGCCAAGCCAGATATTATTATCTAAATCTTCTGTAATAATTTTCACTTCTTGTCCAAGACTTTCTCCGTCTTCGTTTTTAGGATAAAATTTTCTATACACATCGTCGGAGGTGTTTTCAATAGTGCCGTTGTAGTCAAGAACAAAAAGCCCGCTTGCTCCAAGAGTAAGCCAAATATTATTGTCGTTGGAAGAAATAAGGTTGTATGTTTTTTCTTTTTGTATAATATTGTTAAAATCAAAAGTTTGCCAAGTCTTGTCGGCTTTTAAAACGTGTAAAACATGTTCGGTTTTATACAAAGATACCCATAAGTTATCATCGTTATCATTGTAAAGGCTTGAAACTCTAACGTATCGAGGGTTTTCAATTACAGATTCCAAAGTGCTATTTGTAGTGTTATAAATATTAACAATAGAGTCTTTTTGGTATTCCACTACTCCGTCTCCCCAAGAGCCTATAAAGTAGTTATTTTCATCATTTTTATTAAAGCTGATAGCATAATAATCTCTTGCATCTGGGTTTACATAATTTTTCCAATAATTTTCGCTAAAATTATATACAACGGCATCGTTCCACCTGTTTTCTCCTGTTTTGGGATTAAATCCTCCCATTGTAGCAATTGTTTTTCCTTTTTTGCTTTTAATTTTATACGCTTCTATATTGCGAGGTCCGTTTATGTAATTAGCATTATAGGTATAATCTTCATTTTCTTTAATAAGTCCGCTGTATTTGTCTCCTACCCACAAGGTGTTTTGGGAATCAATAAATGTTATGTTTACATTCATTTCTCTATTGCCAAAATCTTCTATATTTCTAACATTTAGTAAGTTTTCGTTAAATATGCTTATTTTGTTTTCTGTTGTTAAAATTAACTTATCGGAATTTGTAAAAAGCGTTGTGGTAGAATTTTGGTTTTCTTTAAATAGTTGCCACAAATTATTTTCGTATATATAAATATTTTTTTTGTTATTCGTTACTTTTTGAAAACAAGTAACTAAAGTGCCATTAAAATCAGCTATTGAGATGAATTTTCCATTATGGTTTGGTATTTCTTCTATTTGTTGCCAGTTGTTGAAATCTATCAAGTTTGGATTATTTATTTCAGCCTTGTAGATACCTTTTTCGGTAGCTGCATAAAAATTATTGTTGTATAAAATAATATCAAATACTTGAATAAGAGTAGATTCATCTCCAATATAATATGTTTCAATAATTTCAAAGTTGTTTATTTCTAATTTTACAATACCAAATCCACAGGCGAGATAGGCAAAATCATCTATAAAAAGAACTTTGCTAATTTCTTTACTTGCCGATATGTTTTTATTTTTAATATCAGGTATATTTCTTATTTTGTTGTCTATAATAATATCAATATTTCCGTTATCGTATCCTACTAAAAGCATTTTTTTATTGTTATAATAATTTATAGTAGAAACACCAACATCAGAAAGTCCGTTTGCTTTTGTAAGTTTGTCTTTTGTTTTATCATCTTTGTTGATGAAAAACAATCCGTTTTCGTTTGCAGCAATAATTTCATCGTCCGATTCGGTTATAAAGTTAATTTCTCTAAAAGAAAAATGGTCTCGCCATTCTCCTATTGCTATTTGCGAAAACACGTCAAATGTTGTTATACATATTATAAATATTAAAATTATTTTTTTCATAAGTTTATTCGTTTTTTGTTTTTTTAACAAACAATTTGTTAATTCTTTTTGTTTGATTATCAGCTATTAGCAATTTTAAATAGTTTGTCTCTTTTTTTATTTAAAAACAAAAATAACAAAATTTTCAATAAAATTTAATATTATTAAAATTTTAATTAATTTTACCAATTGAAAAAATAAAATTTTATAAAACAAACATTAACAGAGTATAAAATTATAAAATAATTACAAACACTTAATTAAATTTTTTATTATGAACTTACCTAATAATTTAAAATACACCAGTGAACATGAGTGGATTAGAGTAGAAGGAGATTTTGCTTATGTTGGCATAACCGATTTTGCCCAAAAGGAACTTGGAGATATTGTTTTTATAGAAATAGAAACAGTAGGAGAAGAGTTATCAAAAGGAGATACTTTTGGAACAATTGAAGCAGTAAAAACAGTTTCAGATATGTTTATGCCTTTGAGTGGAGAGGTTTTGGAAGTAAATCCAAAATTGGAGGACGAACCAGAAGTAGTGAATAACGACCCATACAATGATGGCTGGATGATAAAAATGTCTTTATCAAATGCAGATGAATTAGAAGACTTATTGTCTGATGAAGCTTATGCTGAATTAATTAGCTAAGGTGATGGAAACAATAGTTATTAGTTAGTGAAAAAAAACTGGCTAATAACTTTTTGTAATTTAAAAATCTTCCCTCCAATATTCTTCTCAAAATTGATTAGCAAACCATAAGTAAATGCTTAGTTTTTAGTTGGCTTTCGCCTAATAATTAATTTATTGAGCAAAAATAATTAAGCTAAAATCAAAAACTGACTTTATTAGCATAATTAAAATTTAAGGTTTATTTTATAAAAAATTAAAACATAAAAAATATTAATAAAATATTTAGCCAATGCAACAAAATGATAATGCAATAATAAAATCGTTGTTAGACAATGATTTATATAAACTAACAATGCAAAATGCAGTTGTTAGCCTTTTTCCACGAGCCAAAGTTAGATATAAATTTATCAATAGAGGAAAAACAGAATTTCCCGATGGTTTTGCCGAACAGCTAAGAAAGGAAATTTCTAAAATGTCGGAATTAAAACTTCAAGATGATGAAAAAAACTTTTTGAAAGAAAAGTGTTATTTTTTGCCACCAACTTATATAGATTTTTTGGCAGGCTACAAATACGACCCAAGCGAAGTTGGAGTAATTCAGACTGACGGCGATTTGCAATTATCAATAGAGGGTTATTGGTATAGAACAATTTTGTGGGAAGTGCCACTAATGGCTCTAATATCAGAGCTTTATTTTAAAATGACAAAAGCAAAACCAAACAGCACCGACGAAATTATTGATACCGTTAGGAAAAAAGCAGTAAAATATAATATGCTCGGAATAAATGTTGCCGATTTTGGAACACGCCGCCGATATTCTTTTGAAAATCATGATAGAGTGGTTAAATCTCTCAAAAATTACGGAAAGCCATCTGTTATGGGAACAAGTAACGTCTATTTTGCAAAAAAATACGACCTTCTGCCAATCGGAACTCATGCTCACGAATGGTTTATGTTTCACGCTGCTAAGTTTGGGAGTAAAATGGCAAACGAACTGTCGCTTGAAAATTGGGTAAAAGTATATAATGGAGACCTTGGTATTGCACTTTCAGATACATTTACTACCGATGCTTTCTTCCGTTCGTTTAACACAAAATTTGCCAAACTATTTGACGGATTAAGGCACGATTCGGGAGACCCAATAAAATTTGCTGAAAAAACTATTGCACATTACAAGCTGTTGAAAATAAATTCACTATCCAAAACAATAGTCTTCTCGGACGGGCTAAATCCTGAAACAGTTGAAAAAATTACTAAATATTGTAGAGGGAAAATAGGAATGTCGTTTGGAATTGGAACAAATTTTACCAACGACGTAGGCGTAAAACCCTTAAACATAGTAATAAAAATAACCCAAGCAAAGCCAGAATGCCAAAACTGGATACCAACAGTAAAACTTTCTGATGTGTCAGGAAAACATACTGGTGAAAAAGATGCTATAGATTTAGTTAAAAAAGTTTTACAAATAAATTGAAAATTTTAACTTTGCAACTTCTTTAAATATAATTATAATAAAAAATGACAACAAGACAAAACAAAGTAGCAAGACTAATACAAAAGGAACTGAGTAAAATATTCTTAGACTTAACCAGAGAGTATTTTCAAGGAAAAATGTTATCAGTTACAGTTGTGAGAGTTACACCCGATTTTGCCGAAGCAAAAGTATATCTTAGCATATTTCCAGATGATGGTGCAGAAGAAGTTTTGAAGGAAATAAAAATTCATACAAAACTGATTAAACACAAATTAGCTCAAATAATAAGCAAACAACTCCGAAGAACTCCTGAATTGCATTTTTTTATAGACGACTCCTTAGAATATGCACAAAGAATAGAAGAACTTCTTAATACAAAATAATTTTTAGTTTTAAGTGCTTAGTTTTTAAATTTTAATGTTTTTTTTAGTTTTAAGTGTTTACTTATCAGGCAAAAGCCAACTAAAAATAAAGAATAAAAACCAAGCAATAGAAACTAAGCATTTAACATAAACCGATGAAATACGATCCAATAAAAAAAAGTTTGGGAAAGGTATTTAATAAAAAGCCTTTTTTAAGAAAAATATTTTATAAACTTCTTGATTTGCTTTTGCTTAGAGCTTGGTATGTAAAAAAAGAACTTAGAGAATGGAAAAAAACAGTTTCTGATAAAAAAATATCCATTTTAGACGCAGGCTCAGGGTTTGGGCAATACGTATATTTTATGTCCACGCTCGGAAAGTCTTGGAAAATAAAAGGAGTAGATGTAAAAGACGAGCAAATAGAAGACTGCAACCAATTTTTTACAAAAATAAACGAACAGGAAAGAATCTCTTTTGGATACGCCGACCTTACAAAACTCAACGAACCAAAAGCCTACGACCTAATTTTGTGTGTAGATGTTATGGAACACATTGAAGAAGACGTAAAAGTATTTGAAAACTACTACTCTACACTAAAAGACGATGGAATGTTGCTAATCTCAACTCCATCAGACATGAGCGACCACGACCACGACCACGACCACGATGAGCAAGCATCGTTTGTAGATGAGCATGTTAGAGACGGATACGATATTGAAGATATTACAGAAAAACTCAAAAAAGCTGGATTCACTAAAATAGAAGCCAAATATTCTTATGGCAAGCCCGGACAAATTGCTTGGAAATTATCAATGAAGTTTCCGATAATTGTTCTCAATATTTCTCAAATATTTTTTATATTACTTCCTTTATATTATTCTATTGTTTACCCTTGGGCATTCATTCTTAATTATTTAGACCTGCAAGGCACTCACAAAGAAGGAGGAGGACTTGTGGTTAAGGCTTGGAAAAAATAAAATTTCAAAAAATAAAATAAAACATCTACTTAATAAACAGTATCCGTGAATTATCAATAAGAAAAATGAAAATAACAATAGCAGTTACAGGACTAAACAACATTGACAATCCCGGGCCGGGCGTGCCAGTTATCAGAGCATTAAAAGAATCCAAATTTTACGATGTTCGTATTATTGGGCTTGCCTACGAAAACTTGGAGCCGGGAATTTACATGAAAAATTTGGTAGATAAAACTTATCAAATCCCTTATCCATCAGTAGGTATAGAAACATTTTTTGAAAGAATAGAATACATAAATGCCGTAGAAAATATTGATTTAATTATTCCAAACTTTGATGCAGAACTTTATACTTTTATAAAATCTGAAAAAAAATTAAATACTTTGGGAATAAAAGTATTTTTGCCAACATTAGAACAATTAGAAGAACGACACAAAGCTAATCTTTACGAATTTGGCCAGAAATATAATATTAAAGTTCCAAAAAGCATTGCAATAAGCTCATTAAAAGACCTTTCCAAAGTAAAAGAAGAATTTGAATATCCAGTATTAGTAAAAGGAAAATTTTATGATGCAAATATTGCTTACAACATTGAACAACTACAAATGTATTTTAATAAAATAAGTGCTAAATGGGGCTTACCAATTATTATACAAGAATTTATAACAGGAACAGAAGTAAACGTAATTGCACTTGGCGACGGCGAAGGCAACACAATTTCATCAGTGCCTATGCGAAAGCAATACATCACCGATAAGGGTAAAGCATGGAGCGGTATTACGCTTATAGATAGCAAATTACAAGAAATTACTCAAGATTTTATGAGAGACACAAAATGGCGAGGAGCTTGCGAACTTGAAATGATAAAAACAACAGACAACGAATATTTTTTGATAGAAATCAATCCACGGATACCTGCTTGGGTATATCTTGCCGTTGCGGCAGGGCAAAATATTCCCGAAGCTCTTGCAAAACTCGCAATGGGCGAAAAAGTTGAAAAAATGCAAAAATACGAAGCTGGGAAAATGTTTATCAGATATTCATACGACCTGATAGGAGATATTTCACAGTTTGAGCAATTCTCAATATATGGGGAGTTTCAAGCAAAATAATTTTAACCAACGATTTTTATCGTAGAGAAAATACAAAAAATATGCAAAAATTAAAATACGAACGTCCAGTAATAAATAAAATACAAGTAGGAACATCTGGCAAATTTGGAATGCAAAGCCGTTTTAAATCAGTAGAAAGCATTGATAATATACCTGTTAAAGAAATAATTAGCAAATACGGTTCGCCAGTTTATGTTATTTCGGAAAAAACTATTAGAAACACCTACAAGAAAGCAAAACGAGCTTTTACAACACGCTACCCAAAAGTGCAATTTGCATGGTCGTATAAAACAAATTATTTGAACGCCGTTTGTCAAGTTTTTCACAGCGAAGGCTCTTGGGCAGAAGTTGTTTCTGGTTTTGAATACGAAAAAGCAATAGACAATGGAGTTTCTGGCAAAAATATTTTATTTAACGGACCCGACAAAAGCAGAGAAGACCTAATAAAAGCTGTTGAAAATGAGTCGTATATACACATAGACCATTTTGACGAACTTTATATGCTTTTAGATATTGCAGACACTTCGGAAAAAACACCCAAAGTAGCTATAAGAGTAAATATGGATACAGGAATTTTTCCTCGTTGGGATAGATTTGGCTTCAACTACGAAAACGGCGAAGCATGGAACGCACTAAACCGAATTATGCTTAGCAAAAAATTAGACCTCGTAGGAATCCACGCACACATAGGAACTTATATGATGTCGGCTGCTCCTTACGGAATTGCCACCACAAAACTTGCAGACCTTATTGTTCAAGTAGATAGAAAATTCGGACACAAAATAGAATATATAGATTTGGGAGGAGGGTTTGCCTCAAAAAACACACTAAAAGGTGCATACTTACCCGGCTCCGACACATGTCCAAGTTTTGACGACTACGCCGAAGCAATTACAAACTCAATAATTAATTCAGAAATAGACCATCAAAACCTGCCAACTTTATTCTTAGAAACAGGACGAGCATTAATAGACGATGCAGGATATGTTCTTGGAACTGTGCTTGCTAACAAACGACTTGCAAACGGAAAACGCTCCACAATTATTGATATAGGTGTAAATATGCTTTTCACCTCGTTTTGGTATGAGCATGATATTGCACCAGCACAAAAAGTTTCTTATCAAACAGAAGAAACCACAATATATGGTCCCTTGTGTATGAATATTGATATTATCCGAGAAAACATACAATTCCCATTATTAAAAAAAGGAGACAATGTAATAATAAGTAGGATAGGAGCTTACAATATGACCCAGTGGATGCAATTTATTACACTTCGTCCTAAAATTGTTCTAATAGACACCCAAGGAAAAACTCACATAATTAGAGAAAACGAAACCAAAAACACAATAACAGACTTGGAAAGAACGCCAGAACACTTATCAAAATAGTTTTGTCAAAATTTTTATTTTGATGAAGCTTTAATCTCTATATGTCGCTATTATTACAAATGGTTTAAATAAAAATCTACAGTAAAGCAACAATTTATCAATAAAAATATTTTGAAAAAATAAATAATCAAAATTAAATAAATAATGAAAGAGCAAATAAAAAAAATCTTACCACATATTGCAATTATTGTAATATTTGTATTAATTAGTCTGATATATTTTTATCCCACCATGAGTGGAAAAGTGCTTAATCAGATGGATCATAACCATAGTAAAGGTGTAGCACAAGAAATTGAGGAATTTGAAAACGAAACAGGAGAATTTTCGCTGTGGACTAATTCTATTTTTGGAGGTATGCCATCTTATCAAATAAAAGGTGGAGAGCAATATAATATTTATGCTCCAATAAGAAGAGCCTTACGGTTAGGATTGCCATATACAACTGCCTCTGTATTATTTATTTATATGCTTGGATTTTATCTTTTGCTAATTTCTATTGATGTAAATAAATGGCTAAGTTTTGTAGGTTCAATAGCCTTTGGCTTGTCTTCCTATAATATCATAATTATTATGGCTGGGCATATAACTAAGTGTTATGCAATAGCTTACATGGCTCCCGTTATAGCAGGATTTTTACTTATTTTTAATAAGAAAAAATATTTGCTCGGAGGACTTTTGGCAGCCATTTCACTTGGTCTTCAACTTTCTACGTCTCACGTGCAAATAGTTTATTATACAGGAATGTTGGTAGGCTTGCTGGTATTGTATAAATTAATAATGGCAATAATAGACAAAGAAATTCCTTTTTTTGGAAAATCAATGGCAGTAATTGTGGTTGCAGTAATACTTGCTGTTTTGCCAAATATGATGATGCTTAATCGTTATCAAGAGGTTGCAAAATACAGTATTAGAGGCGAAAAATATATCAACAAAGCCGATGATAACAAAGGAGGTTTGGACAAAAATTATGCACTTGCTTGGAGCTACGGAGTTGGCGAAACTATGACCTTCTTAATACCAAATGCAAAAGGAGGTTCAACTGGTTATATTGGTCAGAATAAGGAAATTATGAATAAAATTGATAGCAATTATAAAGAAGCTATCGGAGAACAAAATCAATATTGGGGAGCACAACCTTTTACCTCAGGACCAGTATATTTGGGTGCAATAATTATGTTTCTATTTGTATTGGCTATGTTTGTGGTAAAAGACAAAATAAAATGGTGGCTACTTGCTGGCACAATCCTATCCATAATGCTCTCGTGGGGGCAAAACTTTGAAGCATTAACGGATATATTTTTTAATTACGTGCCATTTTACAATAAATTCCGAACAGTCTCTATGACACTCGTAATTGCCAGTGTAACAGTTCCATTACTTGCTATTATGGGAGTAAATGAAATTATAAAAGACAAAACACTTATTACCAAAAATCTTTACGTATTGTTTACCGCTTTTGGACTAACAGGAGGTCTTGCTCTAATTTTTTGGTTAGTGCCTTCATTTTTTCCATTCCTAAGTCCGCAAGAAGCAGAATATTTTGATTCATTAATAAAACAATCGCCAGATATGGCTGCTCAAATAAACGTATTTATACCCGAATTAGAATCTGCACGACAGCTAATTTTTAAAGCAGATGCTATGCGTTCGTTTTTATATATTTTATCGGCAACAGCTTCTATTTTCCTTTTTGTAAAAATGAAGGAATTAAAAAAAGAATATCTTTTTATAGCTCTTGGACTTTTAATTATGGCAGATATGTGGACAATAGACCGACGATATTTGAAAGCAGACATGTTTCAATCAAAAAGCGTTGTAACCAATGAATTTAAACCTGCACCCGTTGATGAGTTTATTTTAAAAGATGAAGACCCTAATTACAGAGTTTTAAACATAACAAGAAGTGTTTTTAACGATGCTTATACTCCTTATTTTCATAAATCAATTGGAGGCTATCATGGAGCAAAACTCCGTAAATATCAAGACATTATAGATGTATATCTTGCTCCCTACGTTCAGGCAATGCAAGGAGCACTGCAGGAAGGAAAAACAGATGTTTTGTCGGAATATATTCTACAAATGCAGGTTCTTAATATGTTAAACACCAAGTATATTATTGAAAATCCCAATGTAACTCCTTTTATAAATAGTTATGCTTTTGGAAACGCATGGTTTGTAGATACCTACAAAATGGTGGATTCCTACGACGACGAAATTAATAATCTTGATAAAGTAAACCTTCTTAGAACTGTTATTATCAACAAAAAAAATGTAGGAGATTACAAACTTCCAGAATTAAATATGTCGGCAAACGACTCTGGCACCATTGTTTTAACAAGCTATAAACCTAATCACCTTACTTATAGGTCTAATTCTACAAAAACAGAATTTGCCGTATTTTCAGAAATATATTACCCAAAAGGCTGGCAAGCATACCTTGATAATAAGGAAGTTGAACATATAAATGTAAATTATATTCTCAGAGGAATGCAAATACCGGCAGGAACTCACACAATAGAATTTAAGTTTGAACCAAAATCGTATTATCTTGGTAGAACAATAGCAATTATTGGTTCGTTATTAGTTCTTTTTGCAGTTTTTGGTTTTATTGTAAAAATAATTTTAGATAAAAGAAAAAAAATTACAACTTAATTTTATTATAAAAAAAATCAGTTAATTATAAGAATATTAAATAATTACAAAGTGTCGTTATGTGAAAAATAACGGCACTTTTATATCTAAAAAAAAGTCAAATTAGAAAACCTAACAAAATATTTATGTTGTATTGATTTTTGTCATTTTTTATCAAACAAATTATCTATATATTTGCATAAATATAAAAAAATAATATGTTATGAAAATAGAAGATTTACAATCAGAACAACTGCAAACAGCTGCAGAAATGCTAAAAGCAATTGCCCACCCTATAAGAATGTCTATACTTGGTATTTTGGAGGACGAAAAAAAACTAAGTGTAACAGAAATACACGAAAAAATTAATATAGAACAATCTACTGCCTCTCATCATCTTGGTATTTTGAAAGATAAAGGTGTTTTGTGTTCGGAAAGAGTGGGAAAGAAGACTTATTATAAATTGAAACACAATAGATTATCTAACATAATAAGTTGTGTAGGAAGTTGTGTTATAGAATAATAAATAAGCCAATAAGTTAAACTGTCAGACACTTTAAAAGTGTTTGACAGTTATTTAATTTTATATTTTTATTTAGAATTTTTTAAATCCCATAATTTCTCTAACAGAATTGAGAGTTTTTCTTGCACTAATTCTTGCTTTTTCAGCCCCTTGTGCAGCCACTTTTCGAAGGTAGGCGTCGTTGTTGTATATTTCGTGAATCCTTTCTCTAAAAGGATTTGTAAAATTAATAACATCTTCGGCGAGTTGTTTTTTTAAGTCTCCATATCTAATTTCGCAGTTGTTATATTTGTCGTCAAAGAACTGAACCACATCGGGTTTGGAAACTAATTTCATTAAAGTAAAAAGATTTTCAATAGCTTCGGGTTTTTCAGAATTTGGCACAGTAGGACCAGAATCTGTAACAGCTTTCATAATTTTCTTTTTAAGAACTTTTGGGTCGTCTGCAAGATAAATACCATTTCCTTCTGATTTCCCCATTTTGCCCGAACCGTCTAAACCTGGAACTTTAACAAGCTCGTTTCCAAAATTATATGCTTGAGGAATATTAAAAAATTCTGTTTTATACATTGTGTTAAATCGTCGTGCAAATTTACGAGTCATTTCCAAGTGTTGCTCTTGGTCTTTGCCCACTGGAACTTTGTGTGCATTGTGCAACAAAATATCGGCAGCCATAAGAACTGCGTAAGTGAGCAAACCTGCGTTTACGTTTTCTGGTTGTTTTCTAACCTTTTCTTTAAATGTTGTTGTTCGTTCCAGTTCGCCAACATAGGCATTCATGCCTAAAAGTAGATATAATTCAGTAACTTCTGGCACATCGCTTTGTATATAAATTGTTGCCACGTCGGGGTCTATTCCGCAGGCAAGATATTCGCTTAGAACTTTTTTAACGTTGTCGTGTAAATCTTTTGGGTTTGGGTGAGTTGTGAGCGAATGATAATCGGCTACAAAAAAATATGAATTATTTTCGTGTTGCATTTTCACAAAATTGGTTAAAGCTCCAAAATAGTTTCCCAAGTGTAGGTTTCCTGTTGAGCGGATTCCGCTTAAAACTGTTTGCATTTTAGTAGTTTTCTAATATTAATAAAATCCTGAATATTAGTCTGTTATAAGATAATATTCTTGTAGGGTTGATATAAAATCATAGTAATCGTTTTCAAAAGTATTAGCATCAATTTCATATTTTTCTAAAATTTCGGCTTCTATTTCTTCTTTTACTTTGTTTTCTTTTAGCATAGACAAAATGTCTTTGCCAATAGAGTTCATTGAATACGAATCTCCTGTGGTTGGGTCAAATACAAATCCAGTGTCGCTAATAGCAAGTTCTTTTTTTATCATAATTTTATATCAGAATTAAATGATTTAATTTATATAAATCTTTTTTTTTGCAAATATAGTAAATTAAAATAAATTATAAATATATTTGTAAAAAATATAGACAAAATAAATAGTGTCTGTTAATAAATTAAGAATTGATAAATTGTTTTATTGATGATTTTTTGCTTTACTGCAGATATATTTTTTATTTTAAAAAATTGTAAAAAGGACAACTCTAAGGTCGCAAAAAAAATCCGAGAGGGACGAACAATTACTAATAAGGACAACCTTATTTAGTGCTGGACAAATTTGCAAACTGTAATTTATAAACAGAAAACCCACAACATAAAAATTATATAATAATGAAAAAATTATTTCTACTCGATGCTTATGCTTTAATATTCAGAGCATATTATGCATTTATCAAAAATCCTCGCTATAATTCCAAAGGTCAAAATACTTCAGCAATTTATGGTTTTGTAAACACTCTTGAGGAGATTCTAAAAAAAGAAGAGCCTACACATATCGCCGTTGCTTTTGACACCAAAGAATCAACCTTTCGGAAAGATATTTTTAAAGAATACAAAGCCAATCGCTCGGCTACGCCCGAAGATATTATTACAGCAGTGCCATACATAAAAGAAATTTTGCGTGCTTATAATATACCTGTTATAGAAACTCCTGGATTTGAAGCTGATGACGCAATTGGAACTCTTGCAAAAAAAGCAAGCAAAGCTGGTTTTGAGGTTTTTATGATGACTCCCGACAAGGACTATCTTCAACTGCTTGAAGAGAATATAAAAATGTTTAAGCCAAGAAGCAGAGGTAAAGATAATGAAATTATCGGACTGGACGAGCTCGAAAAAAAATACAAAATAAAAGACCCAAAGCAATTTATTGATATTTTGGCTCTTTGGGGAGACACTTCGGATAACATACCTGGTGTTCCGGGAGTTGGCGAAAAAACTGCAGCTAAACTAATCAATCAGTTTGGGAGCATTGACGGTATTTATAAAAATATTGCTAAACTAAAAGGAAAACAAAAGGAAAATATTATTAATTTTAAGGAACAATTAGAACTTTCTAAATTTTTGGTTACAATAAAATTAGATGTAGATATTGATTTTAATGAAAATGATTTTGAACTAAGCGAGCCAAACAACGAAAAACTTACTGAACTTTATACAGAACTTGAATTTAGAACAAAATTAAATAACACTATTCAAAAAACTGAAAAAGAGAATATTGTTACGCAAAATGTTTCTGCAAGTGGGCAAATAAATATGTTTGGAGTGAGTGAAGTTCCAACAACTGAGCCTCAAAAAGTTTTTAAAACTTATAAAGATTTTCCTGTAAAATATAACCTACTAACAACCAAAGAACAAAGAGCTGAATTAATAGCACATTTGATGACTCAAGAAGAATTTTGTTTTGATACAGAAACAACAAACATTAAACCTCATCTTGCAGAAATAGTAGGTATATCATTTTCTTGCAAAGAGTTATCGGCAAGTTATATTCCTTTTCCAAAAAGCCAAGCTGAAACAAAAAACATTTTGAGCGAATTTATTCCGCTTTTTGCAAATAAAAATATTTTAAAAATAGGTCAAAATATAAAATACGATTTAGAAGTTCTTAAAAATTATGATGTAGAAGTAGAAGGACAATTATTTGATACAATGATTGCACATTATTTATTGTATCCTGAGCAAAAGCATAATTTAGACCAACTTGCAGAGAGTTACTTAAACTATCAGAACATATCAATAGAAACTTTGATTGGCAAAAAAGGCAAACATCAAGGTAATATGAGAAATGTTGCTCCAGAAAAAATAACAAACTATGCTTGCGAAGATGCAGATATTACTCTCCAACTAAAAAACATATTACATACAGAATTAGCTATACAACAATTAGATAAGCTATTTAACGAAATAGAAATGCCACTCGTAAGAGTGCTTGCCGACATGGAGTTTACTGGTGTAAAATTAGATAGTGAATTTCTATTAAACTACCGTTCTAAAATTGTAGAAAAAATACAAAAAGTAGAATCAGAGATTTATAAATTATCAAAAGGAGAATTTAATATTTCTTCACCTAAGCAACTTGGCGATGTGTTGTTCAATAGGTTAGATATAAAACCAAAACCAAAACTTACTAAATCAAAGCAATACTCTACTTCAGAAGATATTCTTACAAAACTAAAAGATGATAACAAAATTATTGCATTAATACTTGAATATCGCTCGGTTAAAAAACTGCTAAACACCTATATAGATGCTTTGCCAGAATTAGTAAATCCCAAAACAGGTAGAATACATACTTCTTATAATCAGGCAGTAACTGCCACAGGACGACTAAGTTCCAATAATCCGAATCTTCAAAATATTCCTATACGAACCGAAGAAGGGCGGGAAATAAGAAAAGCATTTATTCCAACTTCTGACCAACATATTTTAATAGATGCCGACTATTCGCAAGTAGAACTGCGACTTATGGCTCATCTTAGCCAAGACGAAAATATGATTGAAGCTTTCCTTTCTAATGAAGATATACATTCAGCAACAGCTGCTAAAATATTCAATGTCAAGTTAGAAGATGTTACTTATGAAATGAGAAGTAAAGCAAAATCTGCAAATTTTGCTATAATTTATGGTTCGTCTGCTTTTGGGCTTGCACAAAATTTGAGTATTCCTACAAGTGAAGCTAAGGAACTTATTGAAGGATACTTTAAAAGCTATCCAAAGGTAAAAGAATTTATGGATAAAAGCATAAAAGATGCAAGAGACACCGAAATTGTTTACACAATAAAAGGACGAAAAAGATATTTGAAAGATATTAATTCCAGAAATGGTCTTGTGCGTAGCAATGCTGAAAGAAATGCTATAAATGCACCTATTCAAGGCTCTGCTGCTGACATAATTAAGCTTGCTATGATTAATATTTTTAATAAATTAAAATCTGAAAATTTAAAATCAAAAATGATTATGCAAGTTCACGATGAGCTAACTTTTGATGTGCCTATTTCTGAAGCAAAAACAGTTAAAAATATCATTAAAAATGAAATGGAGAATGCCATACAACTATCTGTTAATCTTTCTATTGATATGAGTGAAGGGAAAAATTGGAACGAAGCACATTAAAATAGTTTTTTTTATTAGAGCCTATTCCTGACTTCGCACAATTTTTTGATTAAGTCCTTGTTTTACAGGCGTATGCTTTTTCATTAGGCACTACACGCTTGTCTTTGTAAATTTACAAACATATATGTTTGATTATTAACAGCTTATAATTTCAAGGGTAGTGCTTATGTGCGAAGTCAGGTGGTAGTCTCCCACCAATTATTCCTTTTATTTTACTAATTATTAAATCTATTTATTATCCACATTTAGAAAATCCACAACTTTTGCAAATCAAGCAACCTTCTTGATATACAAGGCTATCCGAACCACAACTTTCGCATTTTGAACCTTTTTTGGCTTTAGTTCCATCTGGGATATATCTTTTTAAAGCTCGCTCTACTCCGTTTTTCCAAGTGTTCATCGTTTCGCTATTCAAGTGAAGAGACGAAATTAGATTTACTGCGTGTTTTATTGCCATTCCATGTCTTAAAACACCTGAAATTAGTTTGGCATAATTCCAATACTCTGGGTTAAATTTATAAGATAAGCCCTCTATTTTAATCTTCATTCCAGCTTTGTTGGTATATTGAAAATCGTATCTTGATTTGCCCTCTTCGTCTCTTTCTTTAAGAATATAACCATCGGTTACACTTTTAGGAATTGGCAAATAGTCTGGCTCGTCTATTCCTGTAAAAATTTCGTAAGGATTTCCATCTATCAAACCCACAAATGCTATCCATTTTTCTTTATTATTATAAAAGCGAACTATATGAGCATCAATGGCTTTAGGACGTTTATACGATTTTTTTTCTTCTTTCTTTTTATTAGAAATAAGAACTCCTTGTCGTGAACCATCTCTGTAGATTGTTGCACCTTTGCACCCACTTTCCCATGCTTTTATATAAATATCGCTTACGAGCTCTTCGCTTACTTCGTTGGGTAAATTAATTGTTACACTAATTGAATGATCAACCCATTTTTGAATTTGTCCTTGCATTTCCACTTTATTTAGCCAGTCCACATCGTTGGAAGTTGCTTTATAATAAGGTGATTTTTTAACAATTTCATCAACTTTTTCCGATGGGTAATTTTTAACTTCTTCTACATTATAATTATTTATTTCTAACCAAGTTAAAAATTTATGATGAAATACGTTAAATTCCTCCCACGAGTCGCCAACTTCGTCCACATAAGCAATGTTTACATCAGGGTCGTTGGGGTTTACTTTTCGGCGGCGTTTGTAGAATGGTAAAAATACAGGCTCTATTCCCGAAGTTGTTTGGGTCATCAGGCTTGTTGTGCCAGTTGGTGCGATTGTTAGTAGCGAAATATTTCTACGTCCATGTTTCAACATTTCTTCGTAGAGCGTTTGGTCTGCTTCTTTAAGTCTGATAATCATTGGATTATCTTTTTCTTTATCTTTATCAAAAATTTCAAAAGCTCCTCTTTCTTTTGCCATTTCTACCGAATGACGATATGCCTCAACTGCAATAGTTTTGTGAACTTCTACCGAAAATTCTGTTGCTTTTGGAGTTCCGTATGTAAGCCCCATTGCTGCAATCATGTCTCCTTCTGCGGTTATTCCTACTCCAGTTCTACGTCCTTGAAGTGCCTTCTTTTTAATGTTTTTCCATAAATTTGTTTCAATTCTTTTAACTTCTGCGTCTTCTGGGTCTCCTTCTATTTTTTCAAGAATTGCATCTATTTTTTCTAATTCAAGGTCAATAATATCGTCCATCATTCTTTGGGCATAAGCTACATGATTTTTAAATAAATCAAAATCAAATTTTGCTTCGGTTGTAAATGGATTTTTCACATAACTATAAAGATTTATAGCCAGCAAACGACAGCTATCGTAAGGGCAAAGTGGAATTTCTCCGCAAGGATTTGTAGAAACTGTGCGAAATCCTTTGTCGGCATAACTATCTGCAACAGACTCATTTATAACAGTATCCCAAAATAATATTCCTGGTTCTGCCGACTTCCAAGCGTTGTGAGATATTTTTTGCCAAAGTCTGCGAGCATCTACTTCCTTTGTGTAAGTAGGAGTTTTTGCATCTATCGGAAATTGTTGTGTGTAAGTCGTATTATTTACTACGGCTTTCATAAAGTCGTCGTCAATTTTTATAGAAATATTTGCACCAGTAATTTTTCCAGCTTCTAATTTAGCATCAATAAAATCCTCTGCGTCAGGGTGTTTTATAGAAAGGCTAATCATCAACGCACCTCGTCTGCCGTCTTGTGCAACTTCTCGTGTAGAATTTGAATATCTTTCCATAAATGGAACAATTCCAGTTGAAGTTAAGGCACTGTTTAGCACAGGACTGCCTTTTGGTCTGATGTGCGAAAGGTCGTGTCCTACACCACCTCTTCGTTTCATAAGTTGAACTTGCTCTTGGTCTATTTTCATTATTCCTCCGTAGGAGTCGGCAGGCTTGTCTTCTCCAATTACAAAGCAGTTTGAGAGCGAGCCAGTCTGAAAACGGTTTCCAATTCCACTCATTGGGCTACCTTGTGGAACAATATATTTAAAATTCTCTAACAATTCAAAAATTTTATCTTCGCTTACAGGGTTCGGATATTTTTTTTCTATTCGTGATATTTCCTTAGCTATTCTAAGGTGCATATCGTTAGGAGTTAGTTCGTAAATATTTCCAAAAGAATCTTTTAGTGCATATTTATTTACCCAAACTCTTGCAGCGAGTTCGTCTCCTTTAAAATACTTTACAGAAGCGTTGAATGCTTCATTAAACGAGTATATTTTATTTTCTACTTTGCTTTGAGGTTTCATTTGTATTAATTCCATTTTTGTAATTGTCAGTAAATCTGTTAGAAGAGTAATATATATAAATAATAAACTATTGTTAAATCTTTTATTAATAGCAGATTAACTATAAGATAATAAATAATTTATTTTTTCGCAAATTACATAAATATAACTGAAAAATGAAACAATTTTTTTTCAATTTGATACTTTAAAATAATTTTGATTGTTCATATAATTTGTAATTATGTGTTATATAATTAATAAGGTTGTTCATAAAAAACAAAAATAAATTACGTAAAGTTTTGTTTACAGTATCTTGCCCATGAAATAGCCATACATAAAAAATCAGTTATTATGCACAAACAAAAGTATGCTATCAGTAGCAAACTACCACAACTGGATTTAAAAAGTATTAATTTGTCTAACTACGAAGTTAGTTTTCGTCGTTGGCTTGTAGGAGAAGTAGATCGTGGACATTACACGATAAAAGAGTTGTCTGAAAAGTTTGATTTTAAGTATCACTTAAAAATGTAAAAAAAAATTGGTAAAGTGATGTAAAATAGTTATTTTTAAGGTGTTAAAAATAGAAAAAGCCTATTTAAACATCACTTAGAACATGAAAGATAGAAAAAAAATCAATTAGCAAAATGAAAGTTGTAAATAATTCATTTACAGGAGGTCGTATAATAAAGTATTCAGAAATAAATGTAGTTTGCAAGTTTTTAGACCGCCAAAAAGTAAGTCAAAAACTCAATAAATTATTTCCAACAATCTGCTATAATTCAACAAAATTTGGGACATTTCATTTTTTGCAAACAGAACCTCTTTTCATTAAGTTGCAGATTTTTTAATTAATTATCTTTCATACTAATATTCTCAGAAGCGAGATTGTTATCATCAAAATATTCTATTTTTTGATAGTCCAAACCATTGGTATATAGTGTGTCTATTGTGTAATTATTCTTTTCTGGTTTTAAAAAATATTCGTAATTATTTTCATTGTCAAATTCTATATAATAATTGCCTGAACTATCAGATATAGCATGTATGTCTGTTGTAAGTGGATAATCTAAATTATCAATCTCTCTTTTCAATAATATAACTTTAGCTTGTTCTAAAAAATGACCATTAGCACGAACCCAGCCCATTACTTTGTTTTTGGATAAACTCATCATTTCTAAATTTAGCTCTTCATTTTTTTCTAATCCTGCAACCGCAATGTGTGGATATTTTGAATTTATAACATAAATATACTCATCATGGGTTGGTTTTAATCTATATACAAAATCGTTTTCCCATTCAAATTCCAACTCATAATAGCCTGTATTATCAGTATAGTAAATTAAATCAGTTTCTTCGTCTTTTGATGTAAAATTGTCTGCAACAAGAACTGTCAATTTTACATTTGGAATTCCAACTCCATTCATATCTGTAATGTAGCCATGTTTTTTTATTGTGGCATCCACGCCTGTAATCCAACTACAAGATTGCATCATAATTATTACAAATAGAATAGGTATTAGTTTTGATTTTTTCATTGTTTTATAATTTTTTGTGTGGTTGTTTTATTTTTTAGTTGTTATTTTTAAAATGTAAACGCCTTGTTGCCACTACAACTATAAGAAAAACTACAACTCTTTTTATCAAGTTGCAGGTTTTTGATTGTTAGTTTTCTTTTTGCATTTCTAAATAAATTGTCATTGTATATCCTGGGTCTGTATTACTTAACGTTTTCACATAATCTAAATCATATCTCTCATAAAAATATCCTTCTTTTTCTGGTTTTAAGAAAAACTCATAATTTTCATCTCCTTCAAACTCTAAATAATATTTGCCCTCATCATTTGTATATGCTTCTACACCAGCTGTTATAGGATAATCATTGTTTCCAATTTTTCGTTTTAACACAGATATTTTTACGCTGTCTAACCAAAAAGGATCATCGTTATAACATACAGCATCTCCCTCAATTTTTACTTTACCTCTTTTTAACATTGTTATATTGAGTTCGTTTTTTAAGCCCCATGAGACTGTTGGCTCGTTTTTGGTGAAAATATAGTCGTTATGTGTAGGAAATAAATAAGTTGCTTCGTCAATGTTTTTAAATTCAAATTTGTAAAAGCCGCTTGCATCTGAATATGTAACCAGTCCAGTATCTATATAACCTGAACTAAAACCTTCTATTTCAAGTATTTTTATTTCTAACTTCACATTTTCTATTGGTTCTCCTGAAAGCGAATCTATAACATAGCCCTCTACAAAGGTGTTTTTATAATATCCTCTTAAATTCTTTTCGCAAGATTGAGTAAGAATAACAGCAACGAGCATAAATAATAATATTGTTGTATGTTTTTTCATTGTTTTATTGTTTTATTATTTTAGTGGTTATTGTTTTTGCAAATATACGCTACATAAAACTAAAAACAAAAAGGATTACCGCAGACTGTTTTGTGTTTGATGCGAAAAGTAATAATAAACAGTTGTTTTTTATGCAAACGTTTAAGGCTATGTTGTTTTTTGCAAACAGAACCTCTTTTATTTGCAATTTATGTAAAACTTTTTTGAAATTTTATTGCTTTTTGCAAAAAAAAACTGCAACTATTTTTAGGAGTTGCAGGTTTTTTAATTAATTTACTTCTCCATAGAGAAAGACCTTTTTACAATATACCCAGGGTCTGTATTTACTGCTGTTCCTAAACTATCTATTACACTTCCACCAGAGTAATAATATCCTTCTTTTTCAGGTTTTAAGAAATATTCATAATTTTCGTCTCCTTCATATTCAATGTAAAATTCACCATTTCCATTTGTAAATGTAGAAATATCTGTTAAGTTTGGATAATCTGAACTTTCTAACAACCTTTTTAGTAAAGATATTTTAACTCCTTCTAACCATACAGGATTATTATCTCTACAGATAGCATCACCGTTTATTTTCACTTTACCAATTTTCACCATTTCTATATTTAATTCTTCTTCGCCTCCTTTTCCAAAGTTAGGATAGCCATTTGGAATTTTCAGAGAATAGACATATTCGTTGTGGGTAGGTTTTAACTTATAGTCTTTATTAGAATCGTGATTAAACTGAACTTCGTAATATCCCGTTTCGTCGGAATAAAAAACATGTTCTGTTTCTTTCCATGTTCTCCAGTCATCACTTTCTAATACTGTAAATTTTACGTTTGCTATTGCTACTCCGTTTGTATCTGTTACGTATCCATATTGTTTTGTGTAAGGCTTTACCCCTGTAAACCAAGAACAAGATTGCATAAATATAAATGATGTGATAAAAATAATTGGTATAAGTTTTATTTGTTTCATATTTTTATTCTTCTTTTTTCATAAAAAAACCAACATTTTTGATATGTCCTGGATTTATGCTTTCAATATTTTTATAATCTAAATCTTCTTTCAAATAATAGTATTCATTTTTTTCTGGTTTTATGAAAAATTCATAATTCTCATCTCCTTCATATTCAATATAAAATAGTCCATTGTTAGAATATGTTTCAATTCCTGTTGCTTCTGGGTAATTTGAATTTCCATTTGGTCTTTTTAATATTGAAATTTTTACACTATCAAGCCAAATAAAAGTATCTTCAAATTCATATCTAACATCTCCTTCAATTTTAATTTTAAATTTATCTTGCATTTCAAAGTTTATTTCGCTTTCTCCACCATTTACTGTAGGATACCAGCCATTAACAACCCCAAATACATAACTGTCATGGGTTGGTCTTATGAAATAATAGTCATCTACTTTTCTTTTAAATTCAAAAGAGTAATGTCCTTCTTCGTCAGAGTATGCAATGTCTCCTGTTTCTAAGTTGGAATTAGTTGTTCTGTTAAAATCGTCTGTATAAACGATTAGTTTAGCATTTTCAATTGGCTCTCCAGTTTCTTCATTTGTTATTGTGCCTGAAATAGTAGAATATTTATCTACTCCAAATATTGTTTTTCTGCACGAATTTAAAAATACTGTGCTTATTACCATTATTATTAAAATAAAAATTTGCTTTTTCATATTTTTAGTATTTTAGTAGTTATTTTTTCTGTTTCTGCTCCATTTGGTATTTGTGGATAGGCTGTGCCACTTATTAGAACATATATATAATTATCGTGTTCGGCTTTCATTCTGTAAACATTGCCTTCCTGCCATTCAAATTCTAATTCATAGTAACCTTCATTATTGGTATAAAAAACATGTTCGGTGTCTTTTCCGCTTGAAGAAAAATCATTTGCCTCTATAACTGTTATTTTAACATCTGCAATTCCTACTCCTAATGTATCGGTTACATAGCCAAATTGTTTAGAGTTTTTTTTAAGAAAAAACTTGTCGGAACATGATTGTAAACTTAATATTGCAATTATTGCGATAATTATTATTCTTAAATTTTTCATTGTTTTATAATTTTAGTGGTTATTGTTTTTGCAAATATACGCTACATAAAACTAAAAACAAAATGGATTACCGCAGACTGTTTTGTGTTTGATGCGAAAAGTAATAATAAACAGTTGTTTTTTATGCAAACGTTTAAGGCTGTGTTGTTTTTTGCAAACAGAACCTCTTATATTTGCAATTTATGCAAAACTTTTTTGAAATTTTATTGCTTTTTGCAAAAAAAACCTGCAACTCTTTTCATTAAGTTGCAGTTTTTTTTAAGGTTAGTTTTTTTTTTTCATTTCTAAACCTGTTCCAATTATATATCCTGGGTCGGTATTTACATATTGTAAATAATCTTCTTCACCTCTATTATAATAGTAACCCTCCTTTTCTGGTTTTAAGAAATATTCATAATTTTCGTCTCCTTCATATTCAATATAAAAACTACCTTTATCGCTATTTGTGTAAACCTCAATACCTAGTTCTTCTGGATAATCAGTATTTCCATTTGGTCTTTTTAAAACAGATATTTTTACACTATCCAACCAATAAAAATCTTCGTCAGAACACATTACATTACCTTCTATTTTAACTTTTCCTAATTTTACCATTTCAATATCAATATTATTTTCTTTTGCACCATTTGCTATAGCAGGATAGTTATTGTTTAATATAGGATATATATAATTTTCGGAAGTTGGTTTAACGTAGTAATGTATGTCAGCCTTTCTTTTATACTTTATGTAGTAATAACCTTCACTGTTGGTAACTGTGGAATGTTCAGTTTCTGTATCTTCATATTTAACAAAAATTGTAAGTTTTATATTTTCTAATGCTACACCAAGTGTATCTGTTACATAGCCTAAAACAATATTATTTGGACTTAATATTACCACTTTATTGCAAGAGCTTATAAATATTAAACTTAGAATTAATATTACTGTTATTAATTTTGTCTTTTTCATAAGAATTTAGTTTTTTATTAATTTTTGGGTTAATATTTTATTTTCGGTTTGTATTTTTAAAATGTAAACGCCTTGTTTATAATTAGAAATATCTATTTGAGTTCTATTATTATTTAAGTTATTTTTAGTAAATACTATTTTTCCTGTAATATCTGTAATTTCTATTCTATTAATTTTATCTTTTACACTTGCAATGGTTATAATTTGGCTTGTTGGATTTGGATAAATTGCAATCTTTTTATTTTCTGTAATGTCAATATCATTTATTGTGCTATTTTTATATTGTTTGTTTTTATTAGAAGTCCAAAATTCTTCTTGTAATATATTAATATAGTCGCCTGTATGTGCATGAAATTCATCACTTGCACTTGCGTGAAAACCAGTAGTAAGTCTAACACTTCGGGTTGCTTTTACTTCGCCTTGTTGCCAATCGGGGTCATTACCTAAAACAATATTTTCAGGAAAAAAAGTATTTTTTCATTGTTTTTAGTTTTAGTAGTAAATAGTGTCTATATGCTGCTTATTAGTTTCTATTAATATGCTATCAGTTTTTGTCTTCCAAATTCCATTTTCGGTATAATCATATTGGTAACGTAAATAAAGCCCAACTACACAATAGTTTTGTAAATAAGCATGATAGTCACAACCAGAATATTTTCTTGAGTTAGGTTGCATTAAGTAAACATTATTCAGATATGGTAACGTTTCTACAAATAAACTATCTGTCTCATTACATGGTTCTGTTTTTTTAAAAATGCCCCAAAATTCACTTCCTTCTGATAAATAAAGTGTTATATCTTCGCTATACCCACTTGCAAATATTTTTCCTTCGTATTCTGCGGCATACGATTTTTCTTGTGAGTCTATGTATCCGCCTTTTGTTAGGTAAATGTAGCAGTTTTCTTCACCTTCTAAGTTTATTTCAAATTCTCCGTTTTCATCTGTGTAAACAGTTTGCTCTTTTCCTGTGGGAGAAAATCCTCCGCCAAGAAATCCGCCACCAGAGTTGTAATGTCCATCTATTGCTTCTACTTTTACATTTTCTATTGGCTCGCTTGTTACTACGTCTAAAACTTTACCTGTTAAATGAACTTCGTAATCTTTTTTGCAACTGCTAATGCTAATCATTATTGCAATAGCAAATATTATTTTTATTGTATTTTTCATGTTTTTTTAGTTTTATCCAAGCTGGAGCTTGGTGGTTACTCTTTTAGTTTGTTAATTTCTTTTTGCATTTCGGTAATTTGCTGTTGTAGTTGGAGTATATATAATGTTAGTTCTTCAATTTTTTGCATCTGTAGTGCGTCCATTTCTGCCAGTTTAAATCCGTTGTCTCCAATTTCTTCTGCCGATGGCACTTCTGGTAGGTGTTTGTTTGCAGTAATATAAGTTTGGAGTTCGGAAAGTGGCATCAGTTCGTAGTCTGGTTCAAAAACAAAATCTGCCCAGCCGTCAGGTTTGCCTCCTTGTATCCAAATGTCTTCTTTTACCCAAAGGCTTTTACTTATTGTAACATTGCCATCAACATCAATTTTAAATAAAGTTGGCCAACCTCCATTATATCTCACAATTTTAAACTCGTTTTCTGCTCCTATTACATTAGCAATATTTCCGTCTAATTTAATATATGAACCTCCATCGGTATAGCTATCATAAGTAGATAACTTGATAAAATTATTTGAACTATTTCCTTTTATTTCTTTAGCAGAAGCAATTCCTTGTTCGTTTACAGTAAAATTATTGTTTACCGAAAATAATTCGTTGGGGGCGGTTGTGCCTATTCCTACACGCCCATCTTTGTTGTAATAAATATCATTATTATTTTCGTTTTCTTCCCAAACGCCAAGTCCATCTCCGCTAAAACTTGTGGCTACTACATTCCCGTCCTCATCTACGGTAAAATAATCACCAACAGACAAAAGCTCACTTGGGGCGGTTGTGCCTATTCCTACTTTTCTACCATTCTCAATATAAAAAGTTCCATCAGCTTTTGCTGTTTTGCCAATAAAAAAGCCAGACTCTAATTGGTTTTCAGATTCTTCTGCTCCTATAAACCAGTCTTGGCTGTTGGTTCGTATTTTTATAAATTCGGCATCGCCATCTTTTGTTTTGTCAAAATTGCTGTCTCCAATAACAATATCTCCACCATAAGTTAAATTTTGAAAAAAAGTTTCATCTTCGTGCCAATATCCAACATTATATAAATCCGAACCGTCTCCGCTAAAACTTGTTGCTACTACATTGCCTTTATTATCTATTGTGCAATTTTGCATTAAATTTAGCTGGTTGTTGTCTGGGTTAAAGTTTATTATTGAAAAACGGTCGTTGTTAGGGTTGGAATATTTGAAGTTTATTTTACCGTTTTCGTTTTCTATATCCAAACTACTCATGCTTGTTTCTAAAACAATGTTTGGTTTATTTTCCGAATCTTTTATGTGGATATTTGCTTGCGGGTCTTCTTTGCCTATTCCAAGTTTGCCCTCTTCGGTAAACGAAAATTTTGTTTCGGCTTCTTGTGGGCTTTCTTTTAAATTGTAACCATATTTGAGATTAAAATTGTTTTTATCTGCTTCCATATTCCAAGCATAAAAACCTTCTTTTAGGTAATAATTTTCTAATCTTAAACTTGCGGGGTGTATTTGAATATGAGAATTTCCAAAATCTTTAAAAATATGCAAGCTATTTTGTGGGTTACTTGTTCCTATTCCTACATTATCGTTGCTACTTTTAAGATAGGTTTTGTTTCCTGTGCGTTCCCAAAAAGTTTCGGAGGCTTGTGGAATTTCTATTGTTTGCCACTCTAATTGTCCGTTGTTGTTGGTGCTAAGATATTGCTGGCTTGTTCCATTTTCAAAAGATGTTAGATTGCCTTGGGTGTCGGTGGCAACAAGTTTACTGCCATCAAGCGAATTTATTTGAGAATAGGTATTGTTCCAGTTTGCGGTATCTGTATCACCTATTTGGCTTGCTACCGAACTATTAAAATCAGGGTCTTGTTCGGTGAAATTTTGTGTCCAACTGTAAGCATTGTTCCAATTAGTTGTGTCTGTTTCGGTTATTCCTCCTGCAATAGAATTATTAAAAGCAGTAATTGTAAGGTAGTTATCAAGTTGCGAGCCTTCTATAATATTGTGCCAAGCTCCTGCGTCGTAATAAGAGAATTTATTTATGTCAATGTTATAAATAAGCAAACCATTTGCAGGAGAAACGATTGCATCTCTTTGTGCTGTTGTTAGTTTTGGTAAAAGAATTCCTTTATCAGTAGAAGTTAATTGTAATATTGCTGATGCGTTAGGTGTTTCTGTGCCGAGTGCAAGTTGTCCGTCTGGTGTTATTGTTAGAATGGTTTTGTTGGTATAATTCCAAGGTGAGTCAAATTTTTGTTTAAATACAAAATTTTCGTTTACACTTCCAATATCCCATGTGTTGTATTTTCCTGTGCTATTGTGAGAAGTATTAAATCTAATGTAAGAAGTATCTCCATTTTCTACATTAGAAAAAATAGTTAATGGATAAAAAGGTGTATTTGTGCCAATTCCTACATTTCCATCAATATGATAAATATTTCCGTGAATTGGAGTGCCAGAAGTATTTATGTGCTGGCCAAAAGAATTATTACTTGCTATAAGCATAAATAAAAGTAAAGTTAGTTTTACAAAACGGGGGGGTAAGTTGTTGTTTCACGTTGTTAGAGTTAAGTGTTAAAAATTAAATTAGAGTTTGTAAAATTAAAATTTATATTTTTGAAATGCAAATTTCTTTTGATAAAAAACAAAAAATAGTTTAATAATATAGATGTTTATTGGTGTTGTGAAGTTTGGACTAAGCACCAACGGTGCGTAATGAGTAGCCTTGCCTGTTAGGGCAAGGTAAGTTGTTGATTTGAAGTAAGCACCAAAGGTGCGTAATCGGTTACCAACATAATTGATTTTGCACCTTTGGTGCTTTATATTAATTTCGTATTTAGTCCTTGCCCTATCAGGCAAGGCTTTTGATTTTGCACCTTTGGTGCTTTATATTAGTCTTTTTTTAGTTCAGGTGGCAGGTTTATTTTATTAATTGGGGCTACAAATTTATTAGTTTACACGTTCAAAAAAA
>Ga0193956_1000193_pt1 | contig 29578 bp, 32 predicted proteins | sample BB_7_MG_FD_140358 | JGI IMG/M metagenome (GOLD analysis project Ga0193956, IMG submission 140358) | Microbial mat bacterial communities from the Broadkill River, Lewes, Delaware, United States - BB_7_MG | ecosystem: Environmental > Aquatic > Freshwater > River > Microbial mats | place: USA...
GGCGGCACCCAGATTCGAACTGGGGATAGCGGTTTTGCAAACCACTGCCTTACCACTTGGCCATACCGCCTACTTATAGTTTTTAGAAACTATAATATAATTATTAAAAAAAAATTATAATATATATCTTTTTTCATAGATATTATTCAGTAATGATGTTAACTAAAAAAAAACTATGGTATTGAAATAAAAATACAAAATTCTTTTTACTATTGTCATTGTTAGAATAGTTAATTCTGTCTATCTTTATTTTTCTACTAATATTGATATAAATATTATTCAATTTCTTTTATTTTATTAAAAAGTTTTGAAAAATAGAAATGGTTTTAAAAAAATGAAAAATTGATGACAAATTATTTATACAATATTTATATAAATTAAAATATAATGTAATAATAAAATAAATTGGAAAACCTAGAAGAAAAAACCTGATCTTATAGTTTTATATTTTTAGAGATATAATATTATCTGGGAATGTGGTAAAATTTGTAGATACGACGAACTTAAAATCTGTTGCCTAGTGATAGAATTGAGAGTTTAAGTTCTGTCATTTCCATTAATATTATTTACCCGCATTAGGAAACAAATGAAAATCATTTTTAGCTAAGTTTCTTAAACCAGTTGGAGTTTTGATAACAGTCGTTTTCCAGATATTAGTTCTAGCATTAACAAAATAAACTTGCCGTGTTTTTTTGTTTATGTACAAGATGCCCGATTATCTTCGTGCGTCAATAAATCCAGATACTTTAAGCAAATTTTTACTACTTAGTGACTTAGCATTTGCAATTTGAAATTGAATAACTTTGTGTTGTGGTATAGTTTTTCTCAAGTATTTAATTCAATCTTTAGGTTTTAAAGATCGTGTCTTTTTAGCATCAAAATTTTTTGGTGCTTCAAAAAAAGGATAAACATCTTGATGGTAATACTTTTTTAGTGCTTTGTCATATGTCAAGAAAATCTCAGATCCAGTTTCTGTATCGACCCTAAAAATAGGATTGCCATTTTTATCGAGTTTATATGCAAAGTCACCGTATTTTTTATCTTTTTTAAATTCTTCTTCCAACTCACATTGTTCAGCTGATTTTTTTTTCTTCTTTAAAACATTTGAACGATAATCATACTCAGAAACTTTTGATTCTTGTGATTTTTGGTTTTTTGAAACATAGAATTGATCATCAAATCTAGAATCTCCATTCTCATCGCCTCCTGTTACAGATGGATTTGCGTCTGCATTCAAGCCTTGATCAACGGGTTTTGGCCCTGTACGATATTTTGGTACATATACAAGCCGACTAGGTCGACCTGTTGTAAGAAATTAACTCGGCTGCCCTATTTCAAATAAAGTCGAAACTAGAGTTAAACTACTCCCCTGTTGTAGCTAGAATAACTTTTTGATCATTGTCATTATCTTCAAACAAATTAAATTCTTGATATAAAAATAATTTTTATTAATAGAATTGATTATTATTTCCAGGAGGTTGCATTGTTTTTATATTAGTAAGGATTAAACCTGTTTCAATTGTTGCGCTAAAAACTGCTATTTTAACAAATATTCGACATCTACGAAACCCCTTATGATTAGATTCTCGATAAATTACAGCAAAAATACTGGTTAAAATTAAAAGAAAGATTATATATTTGAAAATTTTCATTGGAATATCCCAAATGTTTTTAATTTTACTTAAAATATATTTTTAATAAACTTTACTACCCACTTGGGAGTGGGCGAATGACCGGACTTGAACCGGCGAATGGTGGAACCACAACCCACGGCCTTAACCACTTGGCGACACCCGCCTAACTCTTCTAAATAAAATTATATCAATTAATATTAGTTTATGTCTAGTTTATATTAATTAAGATTTTTTAATTGAAAATACTGGCGTTTCCCTTATTCGTCAAGCTGCATCAAAAACAAATGATGTAGCTGGGGATGGTACTACAACAGCTACTGTATTAGCATATGCTATGGTAAAAGAAGGTTTAAAAAACGTCGCTGCAGGTTCAAATCCAATTTCTATCAAATTAGGAATGGAAAAAGCAACTCAATATCTAGTAAATCAAATTAATGAATTTGCTCAACCTGTTGAAGATATCCAATCGATTCAACAAGTAGCATCAATTTCAGCTGGTAATGATGAAATAATCGGGTCATTAATTGCTGATGCATTAGCCAAAGTAGGTAAAGAAGGAGTTATTTCATTGGAAGAAGGAAAAGGAATCATTACTGAACTCGAAATTACTGAAGGAATGAAATTAGAAAAGGGTTTTATTTCCCCTTATTTTATTACAAATACTGAAAGAATGGAAGCTTCATACGATAATCCATATATATTATTAACAGATAAACGAATTACTTTAGTTCAGCAAGATTTATTACCAGTTTTAGAACAAATAACAAAAACAAAACGGCCACTTCTTATTATTGCTCAAGATGTTGAAAAAGAAGCTTTAGCTACATTAATTTTAAACAAATTACGTGGAATTATAAATGTTGTTGCAATCCGTGCACCTGGATTTGGTGAACTTCGTAAATTAATGTTAGAAGATATAGCAATTTTGACAGGAGGTACAGTTATTACACAAGATGCAGGTTTAAGTTTAGATAATATTAATTTAAATGTTTTAGGTCAAGCCCGTCGTATTATAATAAATAAAGATACAACCACAATTGTCGGGGATGGATTAGAATTAGAAGAAATCAAAGTTAGATGTGAACAACTTAGAAAGCAAGTTAATTTAGCGGATACACAATATGAAAAAGAAAAATTACAAGATCGAATCGCAAAACTATCAGGTGGTATTGCTGTTATAAAAGTTGGGGCTTTGACTGAAACTGAAATGAAAGATAAAAAATTGAGATTAGAAGATGCCATTAATGCAACACGCGCAGCTGTTGAAGAAGGTATTGTTCCTGGTGGTGGTACAACATTAGTACACTTATCTGATAATCTTATAAACTGGTCAAAAAATAATTTAAAAGAAGATGAACTTATTGGAGCAATTATTATCTCAAGAGCTATTCTTGCTCCATTACGTCGTATAAGTGAAAATGCTGGAATAAATGGTCCGGTAATTATCGAAAGAGTTCAAGAACAAGAATTTGAAATTGGTTACAATGCAGCAAAAAATATATTTGGAAATATGTACGAGGAAGGTGTTGTTGATCCGGCAAAAGTTACACGATCTGGTTTACAAAATGCAACATCTATTGCAAGTATGATATTAACTACTGAATGTATTATTGTAGATGAATCATAAAGTTTAAATATATTAGAATATTTATTTGCATTTCAAAATATTAACTTTTTATTTTTAAAATTTTAAAAATAAAAAGTTTAGTATTAAAAATAAATTATCTTATTGCTTTTTAATTAAGATATATAACCATAAGTATGTAAACCTTTTCCAACAAAATTTACTCCTAAATAACAAATCCAAATAACAAAAAATCCCAAACTACCTAATATTGCCGTTTTCTTGCCGTCCCATTCTTTAGTAATTCGTGCATGTAAATAAGTTGCAAAAACAATCCAAGTAATTAATGCCCATGTTTCTTTAGGATCCCAACTCCAATAAGATCCCCAAGCTTCGTTTGCCCAAACACCACCAGCAATAATTCCAATCGTTAAAAATGGAAATCCTAATCCAATAGTTCTATAACTCCAATTATCTAAAATTTCCAATAATTTTAATTTTCCTAAGTAAGCAATTTGCTTTGCAGGAGAATTTCCAATTGAATAAGATAATAGTTTTGCTTTAATATAGGTAAAAATAATATTATACAACGATAACGAAGAATTCTTAATCGGGTTTAAATCAATATCTTCATATTTAGAGATAATCAGGAATAAAATGCATAAAATCGCTCCTATTATCAAAATTGCATAACTTAAGATCATCATAGTAACATGCATCATTAACCAATTTGATTGTAAAGCTGGAACTAGAGGACTTGATTTTTGCATATCTGGTGATAATGTTAAACTTGCAAATCCATTAATTAGCAATGTAATAGGAATGAGAATTGCACCAATTAATTTACTTTTAGTTTTTAATTCAATATACAAAGAAATTGTTAATAATGTCCAAGTTAAAAATAATAATGATTCATACAAATTACTTAAAGGAAAATATCCAGCAATAATCCAACGAGAACAAAGAATAAAAAATAATAACATATTTGCTAAAATAATACCAAATTTTCCAATTTTTAATAATAAATTTTCATTTCCAAAGAACGATAAGTTAATCCAGTAACTTATCATAGTAAATAATAAAATTCCAAAAACTAAATTCGATAAAGAATTTTGAATTATATTCCAATCCATTATACTTCTCCAATTAAAATATTTTTTACATAAGTTAATTATTATTATAATCAATTATCATTCTTAGATCAAAATTTTTAACTTTTTTAATTGAATATGAAGATTTCTTGACACTCGAACAGAATTCTAACCTTATTTTATAAGGACTAACAAAATTGATATCGAATTGCCGAATAGTATCAACTGTACAATATATTCAGTTTATGTCAATAGTAAATCATATTAGGATTAGTTTGAAATAATAAATAAAATGCCTTTGCATCCATTCTGAAATTAAATTAGCTTGATAATCCCAACTCTTACAATTAAAACTAGAGGAAGAATTAAGGAATAATCTTCCAACTAGAAAAAAAAAGGTCAAGTTCAATAAGTGGCTCGCTTATTGGTTTGCTAAATATGGTATAATATACCTACTAAGTTGAGATCGGATATTTCTATGTATCCTGTCTTCTTAGTTACGGAGACTAAGAGACTTCGGTTAAATTTGCGTTTTTAATCAATATGGTTTAATATAATTTTATCTATGGAGTTTTACTATATAGTAAGTGGTTAATAGTCTATGTACTTAGTATTCAAATCTAAATTATTCAAAAAATTAAATAATTATATACATAAGGAGAATTATAGTATACTATAATAGACTGTTAAAAGTCTGGATTGTCGACTAGATCGACTATTTTCTAATAAGCGCATTATGTGGCAGTATTTTAATAGAAATTTTAAAATATTATTTACATGAAAAAAAGGCGATGGATAGGGAAGAAGAGGCGATGGAAAGGCTAAAACGATCTATGATTAAAAAATGTGAAACACCACCAGCTCCCCATATTTTTAATTCAAAAGAAAAAAGTATACAACAAGTTTATAAGTGTGCAATTCAAAGTCGCGGAGATAACAATAAATCTGTTCTGAAATTATCTGAGAAAATTAGAACCGTAGTTGAGCAATTAGCTAAATTTTTAAAAGAGCGAGAATTAAAAGGAGTAGCCAGAATTTTTTTCAAAAACGTAAGATTACTTCTGGAGCTTATTTTATGTAAGTGTTAAATTAATATTTATTATTTGTTGGTAATTGAAGGATTAAGTACTAAAGTAATCGTAATAACATCAGCTGCAGGTGGTTCTTTAGAATTTATTCTATCTTGGTTTTATGCATGTACGAGTTTAATCAATCCGCCATTAATAATCTCGATCTTATCAATACGAAGTATTGGACAACAAATCATAGATCATAAAGATTATTCGAAGTTTAAAAAGATAGTTAATAAAATATTAGTAGATGATGAACTAAAATAAACGATTCGAGCATTATTTATTGACGAAGTCCCAAAAACTGCTGGTATAAAAATGAAACCTTGAAATTCGTATAAAAATCTTCTACCCAAGCTCGATTTTGACTCAAATCAAACTTTTGAAGAATTTATAAAATCGCAAATGAAGGAACAACTTGGACTTGTCGAAAATCCTAGTTCAAAACAAATTGAATAGATAATACACACCAGAATTAAAAGAAATTAAGGAATGAAGCTTTTGAAGTGGCACAAAAAATTAAAAGATTAGTTGAACAACTAGCTATCTTTCTTAAACAACGAGAATTAAAAAGAGTAGCTAAAATTTTCTCTAAAAATGGTATATTACTTCTGGAGTTTATTTTATGTAAGTGTAAAATTGATATTAATTATTTGTTGTTAATTGAGAGATTAAGTACTCAAATGATTATAATAACATCAATTGCAGGTGGTTCTATAGATTTTATTTTTTCTTGGTTTTCTGTAGGTACAAGTTTAGTGGTTCCGACATTATTAATCTCAATTTTATCAATACGAAGTGTTGGATAACAAATTGTAAATCAGAAAGATTATTCGAAGTTTAAAAGGCTGGTTAATAAAATGTTAGAAGATGATGAACTAAAACAAACAATCCGAGTATTCTTTATTTACAAAGTCCCAACAACAACTGGTATAGAAATCAAACCTTGGTATTCGGATAAAAATCTTCTGCCAGAGTTCAATTTTGACTCAAATCAAACTTTTGAAGAATTTATAAAATTGAAAATGAAAAACGAGCTTGGACTTGTTGAAAACCCCACTCCAAAACAGATTTAAGAAATAATGCACACCCGAAAAATTAAAAAAAATAAAGGAAAGACAGTCTACTTCAAAGATTTTATCGACGAAATAGCTGAAGATTCAGATAATATTATAGATGCTGAAACTGTTAAAAAATTTATAAAGGTTAAAGTAAAAAACCAAGAACTCTAAGATTATTTCAAACTTCCTTAAAATGTTAAAGGAAGTTTGAAATAAAAATTTTTGAATTTTTTTGCAATTTTTATTGATATTATGTATTATGTTAGGTGTAACTAACTAAATGTATGTAAAGGTAACAATAAGCGTCTATTGATAATTGAATATTAAATAAATATTTTTGTTTGTCAATCGTTAAATTTCAAAACTATTCAGTAAATCGTGTGTCTCTTTCGTAGATAGTGCGTAACGTTGGTAACTCATTGTAAAACGAATATCAGTATGTCCAATGATCTGGGCTGCATATTGAACAGTTGTTGTTTTTAATAAGTTTGAAATCATATTAATACGAAAACTATGAGACTTAATATTATATGAAATGTCAAAAACTTAACAAGTATTTTTTAAATCATTATTAATAAACCTAGTAAGAGCTCTTTGATATATTGGTTTCTTTTTCCCGAATAAGTATTTGTAGCCATACTTCCTAAAAATAATGATGTACTCAAGATTTAATTCTTTTAATTTTTCCACACCATTCTTCGATAAGACATGTATGTGATCTTGATTAGTCTTATGTTGAATTGCATTAAGTTGAAAAGAAGTAATAGCAGCAAGAATTTGCTTGTGGGTTATTTTACGTATTTTATTGATTCTAAGTCCTGTGTAATACAACAAACTGTAGGCTACTCTCAACTGCGCTTGCTTTAAATCTTTCTGTCGGATTGCTTTGCTTTCAGCATTCGTGAAAAATATCTAAAATAAATTCATATCAATAGGGTCTCTTGGAATTTTTCCATAATTGTGAAATATAGACAATTAGAAAACTGCGACTAGTAATATTAGGTTTACTAGAAATCTCTTCAAAAACCATACGTGTGACTCGACTTACAGCTTTTGTAATAGTTTCACGGGTTAATTGTCTCCGAGTGATTGTATTCGTTAGTAAAAACATAAGAATCTGGTTCTTTCATTAAAAAAATAAATTGAAAATCTTTTTAACGGTTCTTGATCAATTCTTTTCCTTCTTTCGTTAAAAAAACTTTATGATTAGCAGGTTCACGATTAGATCGGTCGATATCAATCCAATTTTCTTCAACTACCGTTTGAAGTTGGTATACTTTCAAAAACAGCAATTCGTTGACTTTGATTTTAATTATTGTGAGCAAACAAATAGCAATTCTTAATCGGATATCGCTATAAGCAGAACCTTTTGCAGTTTTAATTAATTCCTTATAAATTTCTGAAGTTATTGGGTCACGTTTGGATAAACATTTTCGATTTGACCATGCTTCTTTACGATCTACTTTTTCTTGACGTTCTTGTTTGATTTGATTTAATTCTTCAATCACGGTTTTCATTTGTTGTTTTAATTCTTGATTTAATTGAACTAACTGATGATTTTGTAAGGATAAGAAACGATTTTGATCAGCTAGTTGACGGAAGCCAACTCGAAACTCTTCTCGATTAATTTTTTGTCCGTATAATAAAATGCCAAGTTGAGATTCTAGTTTTTTAAAAGCTAATTCATTATTTTCTTTTTTGATCTTTTCAATTTTATTTTCATTTTCCATTTAATTTTTTTTCTATTTAAAAATTTTTTTCAATGATTCACTGTACATCATATTACTCATTTTCCTACAGTAGTAAATTTGTGTCCGTAAATTAAACAAATCTTTGGTAAAATTTTGAGAATTTTAAGCTCAATAAACCTTTATTTTTAAGGATTTTATTTGTTTTAGAGTAATCTTTGACCAGCTTTACCGCTGCAATACCATTTAAGAAGATAAGTTTTTCTAAAAATTAGGTTTTAAACTAGATTTTTGGTTTTATATTTTCATAAAATATTAATTGTTTGGTCAAATTAATTAATTCTTTTGTAAGTTTATTTACTTAAATGGTTTGTTCGTCATTTTGTATTAAATGAAATTCATTATGAATAAACCCACCCTCTTTTAAATATTGAAATTGTTGAATAAGATTATTTCTCATATAATTTTTGTCTGGATTATTTAAATGGTAAAATAAATCTTCAAGGTAAAGTATTTTTTAAGTAGATCATTGACTAGAAATAGATTCGATAATCGCAAATTTAAGTCTAAAATCATACTTATTTTCAAAAGTGTAAAAACTCTTGGGAAAATAAAAAGGGTATTGAAGATTATAAAATGATTCAGAAACAGCTATATGAATATTTAATTTGGTATGCTTTGAAATCTGATTTTTAATTCGAATAACTGAAAATATTAAACTATTTCGAAATTCAAAGTCTCTGAACTACTGGCAAATTAGTGGTAACTCCTGTAATTTATAGAAAAATTTTGATAATCTTTTCCGTTGGTATCTATTTAATAAATGTAGTTCTATTTGTCTAGCAAAATCAACTAAAAGAAAACTAAAAGTATAATACAATTCGCCGTTTAACATTTCTTTTTTGAAATGGCGAGTCCGTGTAAAAAATAGGAACTGCAGAATCTTATAAAAAGTTAGTTTATATGCCATATAATCTGTAACTAAATTTTTATTTAAATAATTCAAAACTAAATGATTTGCAAATTTTTTTGTGTCACTTAATCTAAGAAGTAATTAATTTGTATAGCAAGTATCAAAAACTAATGCAATTTTTTAAACACCAGTTTGAGTGGCTAGACCCAAGGTCATACCAATTATTAGAAAATTTGAGTTGAGGTATCGAGTTTTAAATTTGTTTTCTGATCTTTGCAAAAAAGATAAGAGATTTGACTTCTGGATTATCTGATTTGATAAGATATAACTTATCTCGATTTGTCCTAGACTTAAATCATTTAAATTAAAAACTTGCCAATTAAACTTTTGAGTTTTTAAGATACTGTAGAAATGGCAGGCATTAGACCTCAAGAATTGTATTAAAATGATGTTTCTATTAACAGGATTAGCATTAAATACAAATATTATTTTGAACTTATAATACCGATTTACAAGATCAAGGTAGGGTTTTTTATTTTTTTAGTTCGACCGTTTAATCCTAAGAATAACAATTGAACTGATGGTAACAGTTAAGAATTAAGCAATTTTTTGAGTATTATTTTCCCGTTTTTAAGATTGAAAGTAAGATAATGAACTTGTATTTTTTCTGATTCAAAACTACATTTAATTTGTATCATAAAATTATTAATTTTTGGAATTTTTTACAACTCGTCCCGAAGGCCGTTTTAATTAGTCACATAACAACTAATTTACTTAATAAATATTATATGATACTCTTTAGTTATATTTATAAATCTTCCTCCATAGCTCAGCGGTAGAGCAATCGGCTGTTAACCGATTGGTCGTAGGTTCAAATCCTACTGGAGGAGAACTCTAATCGAGCATAAAATGGATGGATACTTTTTACACTTATTAATGGATACTTTTTTAAATTTTAGTAAAATAATATTCAAAAACATAATATGATAATATGGCAAAAGAAAAAAATGATTTATTTGTCGTTATGATATTTAGCATTATCTGGATGGTCCGTCCAATTTCCTATTACGAAATGCGCAGCTGACATACAACTTATCCACAAGAAAATGTAATGGTAGTAAATAGTTCTTCTATTTCAAATCAAAATGACGAGTTTGACTTTTTAGAACGTACTACTAAAGAGATAATTTTAGCTAAAGATACGAGTGGGAATTTTTTTGCAGAGGGCTTTACACCCCCTTTGCCAAGACGTTCTACTTCTACAGGAAGTCAAACAAGAATAGGAACGGGTGGACCCAACCCTGGACAAGGTGGAAACCCAGGTTCGGCAAGTGAAGCTGTCAATTCTTTATCAAACTTACCTGACCCAAATCCAAAAATTGGAGCTAGAATCAACGATCAATCTTATAAAAAATCTTATAAAAAAAAGAAGGTTAATAAGAAAACGTATTCTCAGATTATGGATGAATTAGAAAATTAGAGAGATCAAAAACTTGTAGCAATTCAAATAAGGGATAAAACGTATAATTTGATTAATTCTTATAAAGATGGTGCAGACGAGTTACAAGATAAATTAGCTGAAAAATTATACAATGACTACCGGAAGGATAATCAAGATGTATCTGAAATTGCAGAAAAAAATACTCTTAAAAAAGAAAACGTACAAAAGTGTAAAGATCACATCTTTAATAACGAACACCTATTAGACCAATATGAAGAATTAGGAGAGCCAGCTGAATATAAAAGATTTGATCCTAATCTTAAGCAGGCATTAGCTTGGCAACGTTTCAAAGATGGGATACCGACAAAACAAGACCTTGAATGGCTTAGACATGAGTTTGTAGAACAAGCTTATGAATTCAAAAACGATGCAGGTTATCGAGAGTCTCATAAATATGCTCAAGAACGCTATAATGGTGATCCATGGATAGAAGAATGGGATAATTGAAGTTAACTAAAATTTTAAAGTAGAGGGTAAAAAATGCAATTTACTAAAAAAAATAATATGTATAGAATCAGTCGAGTAACTGGTTCGCAAGATAATATTCTGGGTGTTTGTTTTTCCGAAAACACTTCTAGTGATATTCAGGTAATTCAATGGAATCGTAAAGATGACGGAAAAATACAAACGTCTGAAGATCAAGTTTTAGAACAAGTACTTTTGGGTTTGAAGGAAGCGAATCAGTCTCTAGGTACGAGTTATAGATTATCTAAAATCTATTTTTTACCTTCAGAAAGTGCAGCAGGTCGAGTTTATAAAGTCTTAATTATACAGTTGATTAGACACTATCACAATGGGAAGGAATTTAAAGAAATTTAATATAACTTTACGGCACAGTAGTTAGAAATTAATAAGTAGCTTTAAATATTTAAAGCTACAAACTTACCTAAAACCAATTTATTTTAATTCTCGAGCCTTATAAGATCCTCTGAGAGCATCTTTTACTCTCCGATTCCCTCCATAGAAATATTTCATTAACCCCTCCAAGAAGTGTCGATTTAGGGTAAACCCTAAAAATGAACAACATATCTGTATTTTAAATTTGTTATTTTAATGCTTGACACGCACGTTTGTTTGTGATAATATTTAAAAATATTAAAGGTTTATCAAGTAGTAAAATTAAAATGACGATTTCTTTTAAAGACATTCCGGAAAATAGACGTTACGGTTATTACAGAGTTAGTTCTAAAGAGCAAGCTAGAAACTCCTCTCTTGATACACAAAAATCTGAGTTAATTCGAGTAGGGGTTCCAGAACACAACATTCGTACTGAGGTTGGCTTTGCCACCGAATCTATAAAGAAACAACCTATTTTTTACAATCTGATTGAAAATCAATTAAAAGATGGTGATTGCTTAATAATTACAAAAATAGATCGATGCTCTCGAAATACTTTAAGTTTTCTTCAACTTAAAAGTCAATTTTCAGAAAAACACGTTCATTTTCGGTTTTTGGAATTGCCCGAAAAATATTTTAAAGAGTCACCTTCCGACAAATTTGTTTCTACTGCTTTGGCCGCAATCGCTGAATTTGAAGCCGCTAGGCGGCTGAAACGTCAGATTCAAGGCATTGAAGCGGCCAAGAAAAAAAATAAATATAAAGGTCGAAAAACTGTTATCAACAATGAACTTATTAAAAAGGTTGAAAAATACTATAATTTAAAGGTTCCTGTTACTGAAATCGCCCAAATTACTGGTCGAAGTCGAAGTACGATTTATAAAGTTTTAAAGGAGGAATTGGGTTACATATCAAATTGCTTAGTTAAACAGGAGGAAACAAATGCATCAAAATAATTTAAGTTTGTCTAGTCAGAATTTTGTAGTGGATTTTTTACGTTTCAATTTGCAGTTTATTGATAAATATGAAATTCAAGAAGTAGCTGAGTATCTTTCCAAAGAATATTCTTGCAATAGTGTTTTTATAGACCAGAAAAAAACTTATTCGTTGATTGAAAAAGATGGATTCAGTTGTAAGGCGAAATTTCTAACTAGCCATACTAAACATTGGATCGGGACTCGCCTAGAATTTGAGGGAGGGCATGCGTCTAAATTTTATCAAATGATTAAAGAAAACCCTCTGAATTGGAAACGTATGGATTTGGATAATACAAATTTAGGTCGAATTGATTTGTATTATGATCGAAAACTTAAAGAAAGTGATCGAGTTGAAGATTTTGAAGCATTTCTAAGTGACGCTGCTGAGACAATTTCTTCGGGCTCTCGTTCTCTGGTGGTTGACCTTAATCCCCAAGCCTTAAGAATTGGTCATCGTAAGACTAGTCCGAATTTTTTCCGAATTTATAAAAAATCCAATGGGAAATTTATTAGGTTTGAATTGGAAATTAAATTAGAAACAGCCAAAAGCTTTCAATTTTTTTTATTCGCAGGTCAATTTGAAACATTGGAATCTAAACTAATTGAACATTACTACTCATATATAATTACTCATTTTGAGATTAACCGTAATTGTTATACAGATTGGGTAGTACAGAATTTTAGAACTATACGATTCCTACAAATACCTAACAATTCATTGGTCACAACTTATATTAATAATAAGATTGTTAATCGATTAACACATCAAGAATTTGTCTATAAACTATTCCAGTTATTGAGTTTTATTCGACAACTCCCATATTCTTGTGATTTTATAGGTGATCAGGAATACCTATTCGTATCATTTAAATTAACTGATTTCTTAAAATTCACTGGTACTAATAACAATCATTATCAGGTTCAAAAAGTAGGAAAGTTTTTAAAATCTTTATAAAGTTTGCTTCCAATGTTAAGCACTATTTCCAATATTTGTTTCCAAAGTATTAATATATTTCCTTATATAAAAGTATTCAAAAAAAAATCTTGGTATGTTGAATTCGCGATTGCCGAAGAACTTTATTTCTATAAGTATTCATTCTACTTTCCAAAGGCTTTTTTGAACTATCATAATAAATATCAATTACAAGCTTAACTTAGCTTCTTACTCGCATTTTCAGTTCTAGAGATTGAGAAAGTATTTGACGTTGAAGAATTTTTAGATCAATTTGATATTTCAAATTCAAATCTTCGAAAAGTTAGATCTTATTTGTTGCAAACTTTCGTCTTAGCTGAAGATTTCAAACTAATTGAAAACCAATTTCTTTTAGTTCTAAAAACCAATAAAGTAAAAACTGTAACCAAATTGACGACTAATTTGATTAGCCGAACAAAATCGATTCATTTCAAAGAGTTAACTAAATGATAGCTCAAGAAAATTTAAAAAAGTGTTCCAAAAGTTGATGTTGTCTATTAGCCGTAAAAATATGTTAGAATAATGTTAAAATTCTATTGTTATATAAGTAGTTTCTCAATATTTTTGAAAATTGAAATTATCAAAAAACGGACACTTTTTTAAGGTGAAATGTCTACCAAAAAATTAAAATTAAATTCGATGGAAGTGAATTTTTTATATCAAAGACAAAAAAGTATAGAATATCGGTAGAAATTTTTAAATACCTTTATTACGGCAAAAGTAGCAAATCAATTGAATCAGAGGAATTTTTATTAGAAAAAATTTGTTGCTATACTCTTAAAATTAGAAGAAAAATCGTTAGAAAAACAAAGCGAGTATTCGTTTATGGACAATTAATTTTTTTTCTCGGTAATGGACCAAATCCAACCCAGGCAATCAGTTTATTTATTTTACCAACAACTCCATCAGTAATGAGATTTACTCATTCAAATGCTGATTTATCAAAACAAGCAATAATTGCTAAGATTATCCAAAAGATTTCAGCTGAAATTGTCTTTACGAAAACAGAAATTTATAAATTGTATCAACTTTTGGTTGAATAGAGAAATAATTCTTTAAGTCAAAAGGAATTAATTATTAAAATAAGCAATTTAAGAGCTGGTGGTCTGATAGATATAGTTACTACTTTTGAAATAATTTATTTTATTATAATTTTATTAATAAATGATCCAAATTTAGCATTTCAACCCAATCCAAATGTGATTGTTCTACTGCATCTTCAATGGTTATACGAAAACAATTATAAACCTGATCAATTTGGCTATGAAAAAGATGTTGAAACAAGAAGTATTCCAGTTATAGAAGTGAGACAAAATGCTGGCTTAGATAAAAAACAATCATTATCTAATTTATGGAACTATAAAGAAGTAATAAGAGAATTAGAGCGTTAAAGTAATAAAAAAATTGATATATAAGTCGGTAATCAGATTTATAGTCTAAAAAACCTTTATTGTGAAGATCTTTATAAATTAGATGACAAATTCGCGAATCAAATTTATGATTCAATTAGAAAATTCGATACAGATATTTGTGATATTACTCAAAATTTAGGTTTAAAAGCAGATAATATTAAAAACGTAAAAGATTATATTTTTTACAATGAGCATGATCTTAACTGATATGATCCTGATCAAATGGAACGCAAACAATTTAATCCTAATCTCCAACAAGGTTTAGCGTAGAAGCGGCTCGAACCTGGAATTCACATTCAAGACGATGTTACTTGGATAAAGCATGAATGCGTGGAACGATAGCACGAATTAAAACATGCTTCGGGCTACAATGAAGCACATAATCGTGTTTAAACTCATTTCAATGGTACGCCATGAGAAAATCAATTTGAACAATATTTATTAAATTAAAACTCAACAAAATGGAATTTTTTAAAAAAGACAATATATATAAAATTACTTGAATAACAGGTTCTCAATATAATATCTTAAGTGCAAATTTTGATGATAAAAACAGAAGTGACAATAATATTGAAGTAATCGAATTGGATTTTCCTAACATTGATAAAAGCAGAATCCGAACCTCACAAGAGAAAGTTTCTTTTGGAACAAATTATAAATTATCTAGAATTTATTCTTTATCTTTTAATAGTGGAGCAAATTCAGTTTACAATCTATTAATCTGTAAATTGATTAAACATTATTACAGTAAAAATAAGTTCAAAAGAATCTAAGTATTAGGTTTATGAAATAATTTTTAGAAAAGTAATAAAAATAAAAAATTACTTTTTTAAAAATTACAATTTTATTTTTTTAAACCTAAAACCAAAATTTAAATACGTCATTAAATCTAACACTATATCCCATTGGCATAGGCGAATCAAATAACATAATATCAAGTAATGAAAAAGTTAGGTTCGAAGAATCCTCGATAGACTCTAAGACAAAAAACTATAAAGGATTTTTGTAAAATCGATTACTTTCTTTATATTGTTCATTAACCTAATAACCGATGAATAATTTTTAAAAAAGTAATATAAAATAAAAAATCACTTTTTTAAAAAAATTATAATTTTATTTTTTAAACCTAAAACCAAGGTTTGAAAATGTCACGCAGTCTCCCACTCTTTCTTATAAGAATAGCTTGATCAAATAATATAATATCAATAGTAAAAAAACTTAAATTTGACAAATCTTCCACCGACTCAATTATAAAAAATGAAAGTGAGTGCAGAATTTTTGCCGTATAAATTATTCCCTTCAGATTGCTGAATAGCCCAACAATGGGCGAAAGGGCCCATATTAAATTATTAAATAGCATACCAATAAATCTCCGTTTTGTATAGTTCCACAGTAATTTTTGAGTTATCTCTTTTACTGCAATTGGTAGATTTACTGAGAAAATCAAAATATAAATTTATCTAATTCTAATTTTTTTGCGTCTGAGTACTGCTTCCTATATTTAGACTAGTCGTCTTGTGTAACATTTTTAAATACGTACCATCCAAACTTAGGTTTGATTAACATAATATGTTGATATACTTCTTCTGATTTATAAAAAATTAATGAAACTGATATTATAATTTCAGAAGTTGCTTTATTATTTGTACCCTTATTTGTACTTTCTAATTTTTATGTAAATGCTCACAATTAGTAGGTGGGAACGGAGGGATTTGAACCCTCACGTCTATCACTAGACAACGGATTTTAAGTCCGTCGTGTCTACCAATTTCACCACATTCCCAGATAATTTTATATTTTTGAAAAATATATTTAAGAATAGACGTATTAACTTATATTTGATAATAATACTAGTCTTAAATTGATGAATTATTCTCCATTGACATTATATTTGTTTTTATTCATAAGTAGTTCGTATATTAAGCATATGATACCTATTATTAGTCGGTACCATTTCCATTTATCTATAATTTTCATTTTCACTTTATTACCTCCTTTAATAAGTTTTTAAAAGCAACAAACAAATAAACTATTTGTTTTTATTCATAAATAATTCATATATTAAGCATATAATACCTATTATTAGTCGTCGGTACCATTTCCATTTATCTATAATTTTCATTTTCACTTTATTACCTCCTTTAATAAGTTTTTAAAAGCAACAAACAAACAAACTATTTGTTTGTTGCGATAAATAGATTAACTTAGCTCAATCTAAAAAATTGAAACTAGCCGTTTATAGCTGGAGCTGTTAATGCAACTGGTAATACGTCTCCCGAAGCTAAATCTAATGGGAAGTTGTGTGCATTACGTTCGTGCATTACTTCCATACCTAAATCTGCACGGTTGATGATATCAGCCCAAGTGTTGATAACACGACCTTGAGAATCAACTACTGATTGGTTGAAATTAAAACCATTTAAGTTGAATGCCATTGTAGATACGCCCATAGCAGTTAACCAAATACCAACAACTGGCCATAAAGCTAAGAAGAAATGTAAAGCACGAGAATTATTAAATGAAGCATATTGGAAGATTAAACGACCAAAGTAACCATGTGCTGCAACGATATTATAAGTTTCTTCTTCTTGACCGAATTTGTAACCATAGTTAGTTGATTCATTTTCAGTAGTTTCACGGATTAAAGATGAAGTTACTAAAGAACCATGCATAGCCGAAAATAAAGATCCACCAAATACACCAGCAACGCCCGCCATATGGAATGGGTGCATTAAGATATTATGTTCAGCTTGGAATACTAACATGAAGTTAAAAGTACCAGAAATACCTAAAGGCATACCATCAGAGAATGAACCTTGTCCAATTGGATATACTAAAAATACTGCAGATGCAGCTGCAACTGGAGCAGAGAATGCTACAAAAATCCAAGGACGCATACCTAAACGGTAGCTTAATTCCCATTCACGACCCATATAAGATGCAACACCTAATAAGAAGTGTAAAACAATTAATTGGTAAGGACCGCCATTGTATAACCACTCATCAATAGAAGCTGCTTCCCAGATTGGATAGAAGTGCATACCAATAGCATTCGAACTAGGAATAACCGCGCCTGAAATAATATTATTACCATATAATAAAGAACCTGCAACTGGCTCACGAATACCATCGATATCTACAGGAGGTGCTGCGATGAAAGCAATAATGTAACAAGATGTTGCTGTTAATAATGTGGGGAACATTAAACAACCAAACCAACCGATGTATAAACGGTTTTCAGTACTTGTAATCCAAGCGCAAAAACGCTCCCATAATGATACGCCTTCGCGTCTTTCTAAAGTTGCTGTCATAATAACTTAATAATAGTGTATGAGGTACCTCTATTTGCCAGCTGCTTAGTCTTAAACCTTAGAACAATCTTATAAATTTTGCATTCTATTTTACAAAATTGAAAAATTCTAATTCAAATTCAAAAGTTGCTCTATTAGTCGTACCCCCAATAAATGTTTTTTGATTGTCTTGAATAATCCAAATTTGTGAATATGTTATATAACTTATAAATGTACTTATAATTAAAAATAAAAAGCCAATATAAATAACTGGAATTCCAGGGTCTATTTTAATTTGCAATCCAGTCGAACTTATAATTTCCATTAATTTAAATGATCTATTTAGATTTAAATTCTCGTTCAGTTCCCCATTGCCTAAAAATATTCCTTTGCTATTATAAATTGAATAATAACCTTGAAGATTATCAATAATAATAAGAATACCAGTATCAAAAATTTTATTGGCTGGTATCCAGGTTAACCAAACCTTATTTTGATTACCTATTGCATTTATTAATTGATATTCAATTGTTTTATGTTGAGAATTTTGAAATCTTAAACCTATAATATCCCAATCTGTTTGATAATAATATATACTTTTATAAATTAAGGGAAAATTGACAAAGTTAGTAACTTGTTTAATCTCTTTACCGTTAATATTTAATATTGAGATATTTGAATAAAATTGTGATATTGTTTTTTGTTTCGTGTATGTAATCCAAAAATCATTTACTCGGGTTGACACTTTTGGAATAATTGCTAATTGTCCAATATTTAAAATATTCTGAACATGAAATGTTTCAGTTTTTGGTATCATTTCTTGTGCATTAAAGCCAAATAGTGAGCCAATTATAGTACCAGATAATATTAAGATCATACTGAAATGAACTATAATAGGTGCAATTCGTCCAATTAAACCTTTATAGCAATAAACAATATTTTTTTGTTGAAAAAGTGAATACTCATTCTGTTTTAATTTAAATAATAATTTAGTTGTTGAAAAATTTGTCAAGAGAATTGAAATTTTTAGTCGCCTAAATTGTTTTATATTTCGTAAAAATTGACACCGACGAGCTACTTTTAATGATGGTAATTGTTGTAAAAAAGTGCATATTATTAGACTTATTCCAAATAATAAAATAAGACTTATAAACCACCAGGTTGTATAAACATGATCTAATCCGAACCTAATTATAGTATCCCATGATAAAAATCCTAAAATTGGATTCGTTAACGGATAATTAATTTTATAAGTTTCAATTGATTGATTTTGTTCAATTATTGTACCAATTATACTGGTTAACCCAATTAATAATAAAATACTAATAGCAAATCTTAAATCTGCTAACAATCGAAAAAATTTTTGTTTCATTAACTAAGTTAATTTATATATATATATGATTGGATGAAGCTAAACGAATTTGACCGGAAGATGCCCAATTTTGTAGTTTCAAAGTTTGGTTTGTTTCTAATTGTGCTAATGGAATTAATTCTTTTAATGCTAAACAAATATCTTCTGTAGTAAATTCACGTTTTTCATAAAATGCATGGTACATTCCTTCAATTATACTCTGCCGAATTTCTGCTCCTGAAAATGATTCCGATAATTTTGCTAATTTTGAGTAATCAAATAATTCCCAGCTGTTTGGTCTGAACTCTTTAAGATGTATTTTGAAAATATCTTCACGTTCATCTTTTTTTGGTAAATCTAAAAAAAATATTTCGTCAAATCGTCCTTTTCTAATAATCTCTAATGGAAGTAAATCAATATTATTTGCTGTTGCAATAACAAAAACAGGTTTTGTTTTTTCAGATAACCAACTTATAAATGTTGCTAAAACTCGACTACTTGTTCCACTATCTCCTTTACTCGCAATGTTACTAAATGCTTTATCAATTTCGTCAATCCAAAGAATACATGGTGAAATTGTTTCAGCTACATTTATCATTTGACGAAGTCTCAATTCTGATTCTCCTATAATTCCACCAAATAATTTTCCTACATCTAATTTTAATAACGGTAATTGCCATTCATTAGCAATTGATTTTGCAGTTAAAGATTTTCCTGTTCCTTGAATTCCTATTAATAATAATCCTCGTGGGGTTGGTAACCCATAATTTGCTGCTTGTACACTGAAAGCTGTTTTTCGTTTTTTTAACCATTCCTTTAAATTTTTTAATCCTCCTAAATTTGTAATTTTTTCATCAACTGCCCAATATTCTAAAATTTCAGTTTGACTTATAATTTGTTTTTTTTCATTAAGTAATACAGAAATACTATTTTTATCAATTGTTTTATAAGTTGCAATTATTTTGGAGAGAACTCGTCTAATTCTTTCTAACGATAAACCTTGACATGCTCTGTTTAAATCTTCAAATAATGTTGCTTCAATATTAAGATTTAATGAGGTAACTAATCTATTTAATTCTTGATTAATTTCCATTTCTAAAGGGAGTTGAAATTGTAAAACTGTTATTAATTCTTGTAATTCTTTTGGTATTGTAAGTTCTGAGCCAATAATAATAATTGTTTTTGGCTGTAATTTTAAAATCCGATTAATATTTCTTAATTTCCGTGAAATAGAAAGATCTGTTAAAAATCTATGAAAGTCTTTTAATAAAAATAATGCTGGAGTCTCTGCATTTAATTTTTCAATCAATTCAAGTGCTTGCAACGGGTTTCTTTTTGCAAACCCATCATTATTTGGATTATTTGTATATCCATCAACGAAATCCCAATTATAAACACTTCGGTTCAAATTTGTTTTTATAGTTTTACGGATTACATATTCAACCCGATCTTCTTCAGTTGTCGTAATATAAATTATAGGATATCTAGCTTTTAAAAAAAGCGTTAGTTCATCATTAAATTTCATAAAATAATTATTTAAAAATGAATATGTTAAACTAACATTATGTCGATTCTAAAAGGTATAACTAAAAGCTCAAAAATCTAATATTCTATTTTGGTAATACCTTTTATTATCTCAGAGTAGCAAGTCATTTTTTTATTATTAGATACAAAGGATAATTATTACTAGCATATTTAAAAAATATGAAAACGCTTAAGAATTGTTTAATTATTTTAAAGTAATATAATATCTTGTTACCACTAATTGCTTTATTTAGTTTAATTTGATAATCCTTAAATAATCAAACGCTACACTGAAACCTTTTGAAGTTAAATTATCTATAAAATTACAAATATTATATTCAATTTGGATTATTATTTTTATTTTTCAGAGTTTAAAATTTTTTATAAATATCTACTATAGTCGAAAATAATTTTGTCCTCATGGTAAAATGACTGACTCCCAATTAAAATAAAACTCAGAATTATCATATAGTTTAAAAAAATTCAGAATTAATAGTTAAAATTACCATAAATAATGTATAAGAAAATATGGATAATCCAAAATAATTAACTCACCACTGTAACTAGATTAGAAATTAAACTTGCTAGCGATAATGTTAATTTGGCTGATTAATTCACTTGATTATTAACCTAAATTTTATTAATAAGTATTTTTTTAGTATTAACTTAAATTTGTTATATTCACTTTAACTAGAGTTAATTTTTACTATATGTTATTTTACTTTCAAAATAACAAATTTTTTATGATTATATTACAAAAAAGTAATTAATTTTAATAATTTAACAGCTGATTAATAACGAGGCGCTAAATTATTACGTCTTTTTTTTCGTCGATTTCTAATCGTTTTTTGACCTTGTGAGTTAGACATTCGTGCACGAAATCCCGATAATTTTAAAATTGAATATCGAGTTTTATTAGAGAGTGTATGTTTCGTCATAAAATTTAAATAAATAGTTATATAATTTTTAGAGTATTATGGTTCGAATTAAGTCAGAAAGAACCAATTGTCTTAATATTATATTAAGTTCTTCAAATAATCGATAGGCGTCTGCCTGATATTCATAAAGTGGGTTTCTTTGACCATAACTACGCCATCTTACCGCGTCACGTAATAATCCCATACGTTGTATTTGTTCTTGCCAAATAGAATCACTATGACGTAAAATGCAATTTCGTTCTATTTCCTCTAATTGATCATTATCATAAGATTCCATGTCAAGATTTTTTAAAGAATATGTGGACCAATACAAATTTGCTAAACATGTTTTAGTAAAATTATTTGTTCTTAATTCAGGACAAATAGTTAGCATGTCAAATTGTTTTCCATAGAAACGTTTAAAATTACAAAAATCAAGCGACTTTTTTAATTTTAAACTTTGACTAAATACTTGTTCACTATAACCAACTAAAATAGGCCGAACTGAAGGACATCTCAGAATTTTTTGTCTTTGATTATATACATTTCGTCTTTGTTTGTTTAAAATATCATCGTATTCAAATAAATTTCGCCTTGCTTCATAAGATCTTTCTTCAACCCGCTGTTGAGCTCTATTTAAACTTCTTGTTACAAATCCAGATTCTAATGGTGAGTCATCAAAAATTTGATTTTTCATAAAATCTTTAATTTTTTGACTACCAAATAAACGCAATAAATCATCATCTAAGCTTATAAAAAATCTCGATTTTCCAGGGTCTCCTTGACGTCCACAACGGCCTCTTAATTGATTATCAATTCGGCGGGACTCATTACGTTCAGTTCCTATTACATATAATCCACCCAAATTTTTGACAATTTTACTATCTTGTTTTTGATTTTTATTTTCAAATAATCGTAATTCCTTAATTAAAAATTTAACAGAACATTGATATAAATTTGTTGGGGTAAGAATTCGATCATTCTCACGTAAACTCTCTAAGATATTTACGTCAGATAAAATTAAAAACTCATTATTTATAGTTACGGATAATAATACACTTAAAAATATTTGCGAAATTTCTTTAAAATTAAAAAACTGAGTAAAGATTGTTAAATTTGTATTTTTCTTTAGATAATTTTTTGTAAGCGTTAGGATATAATATAAATCTTTTTGAATCTTAAATTCAATATTACCACCTAAGATAATATCTGTTCCACGACCAGCCATATTTGTAGAAATTGTAATAATACTTTTTGCACCTGCTTGGGCAACAATTTCAGATTCTTTACGAACATTTTCTGGTTTAGCATTTAGTAATTGGTATGGTATTTGAGATTCACTTAACAGTGAGGCTAATGTTTCTGATTTTTCTATAGTTGTTGTGCCTACTAAAATTGGTTGACCAGTATTATAAACTTTAGAACATTCTTCAGCAATTGCTTGCCATTTTGACTCTGAATCATTATAAATAAAATCTGGAAAATCACTTCTAAGATTTGGTCGAGCAGTTGGAATTTGTTCCACTGGTAATTTATAAATTTTTTCAAATTCTAATTCTGCTGTTTTTCCTGTACCTGTCATACCAGATAATTTTGGATAGGTTAAAAAAAAATTTTGGTAAGTCATTGACGCCATAGTTTCAGTAGCAGCACGAATTGGTACATTTTCTTTGGCTTCAATCGATTGATGTAAACCTTCCGACCATCGACGATCCGAAAGAATTCTTCCTGTAAATTCATCCACAATTATAACGCGATTATTTTGAATTATATATTGCCTATTGTTATGATATAAATATTTAGCTTTAAGCGAATTTAAAATATAGGGGATCCATGGATCTTGAGGATCATATAAATTTTGAACACCTAAAATAAGTTCAATTATTAGGCTACCTATATTATTTAAAATTATATTCTTATTTTTTTGATCAATTTCAAAATGAAGACGTGGTCTTACATACTTAGTGACTTGATCCGCATAAATATATTTGAGATCTTCCCTTCCTCTTTGGTTTCTAATTGGATTTGCGATTATTAATGGTGTCTGTGCTTCATCAATTAAAATAGAATCAACTTCATCAATTATACAATAATTAAGCGGAGGAATTACAGAATTATTAACTGATTTAATCAGATTGTCACGAAGAAAATCAAATACTAATTCATAATTTGTTACATATGTTATATCTGCATTATAATTTTTTTTTCTTTCGAAATTTTTCATACCAGCTCTAATTAAGCCTGTTTTTAATCCAAGAAACCGATAAATTTGTCCCATGGATACTTGGTCTCGATCTGCTAAATAATCATTAACCGTTATAATGTGAACTCCCAGTTTTGTTAATCCATTTAAAATCGCTGGTAGAGTTGCGACAAGTGTCTTACCTTCACCAGTTTTCATTTCAGCTACTGTTCCCTTATTTAAAGCAAGTCCCCCTAATAATTGAACATCAAAATGCCGTAGACCAAGGGTTCGCATACTTGCTTCACGAGTAATAGCAAAAGATGGACTAATTAATGTATTTAAATTTTTATTATTCGTATACTGTTTTTGTAATTTAAAATTTTTTACTCTTAATTCATCATCGCTTAATGTTTTCAAATTATTTTCTAAAGCATTAATTTGATTGAGTAATTCTTGATTTTTATTTGTTATTAAATTTTTTTTAAATGGATTTTTTAGCATTTTAAAGTTATTTGTATATTTTTAAACAATAATATTTACCCGTTTTTGTTTTCCACTTTTATAATCAAATTTAACAATCCCATCTGATAATGCAAATAATGTAAAATCTTTTCCACATCCTACATTTAAACCTGGTTTAAATTTCATTCCTCTTTGACGAATTAAGATATTTCCAGCATGAACCTTTTCGCCTCCAAATTTTTTGACTCCTAATCTTTTAGAATTTGAATCTCGACCATTTTTTGTGCTTCCCGCACCTTTTTTGTGTGCCATAAAAATTTATTTCCTTTTTTTATTTAAAAATTAATTATTAATTAAAGAATCAAAAGTAAAATAGAATGTATAATCGGGAGAAAATGAAATAAATTCTTTAATTAAAAGACGCGTTAATTGCTGACGATAACCCTGTTTTCTACGAGTTTTTTTCTTTGATTTCATTTTATAAACAAGTGTTTTTTGAAATTGTAAATGTCTAAGGATTTCTCCTTTAATTAAAACTGATTTTAAATACGGTTTTCCAACTATAAGTAAGTTATGATTTCTCATTAATAAAACTCGCTTTAAAATAATTTCTTTACCGGGTTGCATAGGAATATAATTAAAATGGTAATATTTTCCAACCTCAACCCAAAATTGTTTTCCACTGTGTTCAATAATTGCATATTTCATCTTAGAATTTGTTGACATAAATTTAAACTTGATAATCCAATTTCATCTATAATCTAGAAACCTAAACTACGGAATCGATTTTTTGGCAAACAATCACTTTAGAACATTGTTCAAATCCATATCTAAATTACTATCTATTATAAATTTTTGCGTAAATTAAATTTTAATTTTATTTTTTTTTTTTTAATCGTAGACGAAGCGGTAAAAGAAACCCCCTAAACCAAAATTTAGGACTATTTTAAGACTTTTAATTGAATTTAGTTAAAGAATAACCTTTAATCTTTTAATTTTAATAGTATTTCCTAATAAAATATTATTAATTAATTTTTTAAGAGAAAAATCTTTATTGAGGATTATAAATTTTAAATTATATAAATTTTCTATATATATTTTTTCTTTTATTGAAACGTTCTGTGCACAGGTTCGGATACCCTTTTCAGCCAGGTTCAAAACTGACTAAAAATACAAATTTATTAATTTTCAAAATTACATGTCAAAAGCACTAAATATTAATTTCAGCGATGAAAAACTAGATCTTGATTATTTGGTTTTTAATTTACCAAGGTTTAGAACACGAATGCTGAAAGTTGCAAGAATATTTCACAAATATGGATTTAATTCTAGAACTTACAATACCGATACGGAAAAGTATTCAACGATTCTGTACGAGAAAACCTTTACTCATTGGCTCACTTTTACACTTGAAAATGAGTTGTGGAACAAAGACAATTTATCTATACACTTTTAAAACAAGCAACTCCCGTAGGATTTATTTTTTTATCAAAGAGGGAATTTTCTCTATTTCTCAACTGAATTGTCCCAGCTTAAGTATTAACCGAATAGATATCCAATATATTAGACCAAATGAAAATCCTGATACTAATTTAATGGATTTTTTTAAAGAATCTAAGCAAATTTTTCAAACTAATTTCAATGGTCAACAAGCTTTCATTGATCAACTTGATAAATCACTTATTCTAGGGGATCGAGATTCTTCGTACTTCGTAAGAATTTATTCAATCGAGTCAAATTCCGCTCTTAAATTTGAACTGGAAATCAAAAAACGGGCGGCTAAAAAACTAGGACTCTTCCTATAGCGTAGCCTTTTTACAGAGTTTGAATCGATGGTTTCTAAAAAATATTTTAACCGTCTCAAAAAATCACTTTCTTTACAAACCTGCTTTACTCACTGGTTATTGGATTCTCTCCGACTTAAGGTAACAAAACCAAAAACCCATTTGGTTGGTTCGTATCTAAAAAATTATTTTTTAATTCAAACGAATTCTGAGGAGCTTCAATTCTATCGTTTATTGCAATTTATATCTTTTGTCAAGTCTTATTCGGAATTAGGGAAAAAAGAAATTTTGAACGATCAACGTTATATTACTGTTCAATTCCAACTTGTGGATTTTATGAAAACTTTGCAGGTTAACATAAACAGCTATCAAAGGAAACAATTTTTACAGTTTTTTGATGATTTAATGGGATTACCCCCTTATTCTGTACAGTTCTCCGATCAAAAATTCAGAAAACTTTTATTTTTTCCAGTTGTCAATGCTATTCAACAAACAAAGAACGGGCCTTGGCATATTAAGATTTCTGTTGCAGAACCTTTAATGAAAAATTATTATCCTTTTCATTTTCCACCAAGTTTCTTTTTTTATACTTGCACTATTGATTTGCAAGTTAAGTTATCTATTATTAAATCTTTTGCTCAACAATCATCTTCTCAAAAAACTTATTCAATTCGAAGTTTTCTAAATCGGTACAAAAAGCGAAGTCATTCTATTCAAGCTCAAGTTAAAAAAAACATATTGGACCAATTTTATCATTTACTAAAGGCTAAAATAATTCAACCTAGATTTCAAGTTTTAGTTAATGGAAATAATTTTATAACCAAGGATAATATTCAATTACAAGATATTCAGGCAGCAAAAGTTATTTATTTTTATGAAATTATTTATCCAATTTAATTCAAAATTAAAAAACAATAACCAGTTAAAAATGCATAATAAAGTTCCATTTATGCAACGAAAAATAAAAAAAAAAATACCAGGTAATACGTCTTCTAGACATAATTATAGCGAATAACGTAGAGGAGCTGTAAATATCAGGCATTACTAGGTATTGGTACTATAGCAGATATTTGTTTTTACTGCCTGATGGACCCTTTTTTACTGCCTGATGGACCCAAATTTACTACCTAGTTTTGGGTTGCAACTAACAAATAATTTTACAAACAAAAATAGATTTTCAAATTAGCAAAATTAATTAATCAAATGGAAAATAAAATAGAAAAAAAAGAAAATAATCAATTAATTACAGAATCCGAAGTTGAATCTAAGTTAGATATTTTAGTAGAAGGGCAAACTACTAATTCGAAACAACTTAAAGCTATTCGAAATGATTTGCAGAAAGGGTTTATCGGATTAGCATTACGAAATGAAGAGCTTTTAAAGTCAAACGACCAACTGAAGCAGCAATTAGACGAAGTTCTTAAGGAATTAAATGCAATCAAACAAGAACGCGAAGAAAAAGCCGCTCGCAAAGAAGCTTGCGCAAATCGAAAACGTCTACCGAAGCGTGATCCAATGACCGCGGAAATTTACAAAAAATTAATTAAAGAGGCTGAAGGACCCACTTATTTACATGTAAGGTTAAGACTCACGCTATGTCTTCTGGCTGTTACTGGTGTACGCATCAATGAACTCTTAAATATTAAGGTATCTCAACTAAAAACATTAACAGAAGAATCTTGGATTGCCATTGATCGCTCTAAACGTGGGCCTAGCAATCATAAGGCATTTCTTACCAAGGAAGGGAAGAAAATTATTCAAGATCGAACAAAAGATTTTCAATTTATTCTTTTAATCAAAGAACCAGATGCTTACGTTTTTACATCTGAAGCCAAGCATTACCAAAAGTTATGCCGTGAAGCAATTACCAAAGGCGTTAACAAGGTTATGCGATCGGTTTCCAAACAACTTCCTGGGCAACCAAATATTACCAGTCACAGCTTCCGAATTGGCTATATTACCCAGTTGTGGAGAAATTCCAAAGATATTGAGTTTGTCAAACAATCGATTGGTCATCAAAAATTAGATACTACTTCGGCTTACATTACCAATTTATCTGATCAGGAAAGACAGGATCGAATTGCTAATGTCTAGTGAGTAATTTAAATGTCTTCTGAGAGGCCAAAAATATCCGATTTAAAGGCACTTGATAGGTTGAATAGGGTTATAATTTCTAAAGTTGAGCTGAGAAATACAATTTAATATTATCTCAGCTAACGTTAAATCAATCTTCTTCCTCCTCCGCTTGCATTTCTTTCTTGTGACGGTCTATAATTAAATTCAAATCATCAATAGTCAAATAAGGAATCGAATAATATAACTTAAACCAGAAACCGTCTTTTTCCTCAATTATAAACGCTTCAATCTCCTAGTTTTTCATCCCATTTCAAAAGTCTCATTCCTTTCTCATTATGGATTCTCCGACTCATTATACTTTTAATCTCTTCTGGAGTAGGATTCTCAATAAGACCAAATTGTCTTTCTATTTCGCCTTTTATGAATTTTTCATTTGGGAGTTCTTCAATAAAGAGTGCTTTAACCTTTGTTTTTAGTTCGTCTTTAATCTCATCATCTTTTAGCATCCGATCAAACATTTTCTTGAAATTTGAATAACTATTTTGATCAAAAATTTGCTGACCAAGGCCTCGAACAGATAAAATTCCAAAGATTAATGTAGGCGCAAATAACGTTATTCCCAATGAACACCACGAGATTATAAATCCGGATCCACCGCCTAGTGTCGATGTTGCAATAACTACTTGATAGTTTTGGTTTAATTCTTGACATTGCAACGTATAAGTTATATAGATTTTGAATCTATATAACAATAATTCTAACAGAAGACTCGCATTCTTATAAAAGATCCTAGAAAACCCTTTTAATTCTCGCGTTTTTAATTCTCGTTCTTTCAAGAATTTCGCTAATTGTTCAACTACTGTTTTAATCTTTTCAGATAATTTGAGAATAGCTTTATTGTCACCTCCGCGGCTTTGAACTGCACATTTATAGATCTGTTGGATCTTTTTGTCTTTTGAACTAAAAATGCAAGGAGCTGGTGGTGTTTCAGACTTTCTAATTATACATCGTTTTAGTTTTTCCATCGACTTTTTTTCCTTATTCATTGCCTTTTCTTCTTTATTCATTGCCTTTTCTTCATATAAATAGTATTTTAAGATTTCCGCCAAAATACTTCCGCATAACGCGCTTATTAAAAATATGTCGATCTGATCGACAATCCAGACTTTTAACATACGATTATAATATACCATATTTCTCCTTATGTATATATATTTAATTTCTTGGATAACTTCAATTTGAACCCTAATTCAGAGACTACTAACCAC
>Ga0193956_1000196_pt1 | contig 29350 bp, 25 predicted proteins | sample BB_7_MG_FD_140358 | JGI IMG/M metagenome (GOLD analysis project Ga0193956, IMG submission 140358) | Microbial mat bacterial communities from the Broadkill River, Lewes, Delaware, United States - BB_7_MG | ecosystem: Environmental > Aquatic > Freshwater > River > Microbial mats | place: USA...
AACGCCCTGTCCCATTTCGAACCAGGAAGCTAAGCTCTTCATCGCCGATGATACTCTCCCTTACTGGGATGGAAATGTAGGTCGCCGCCGGTTCCGCGTTTTTTTACTCCTTATTTATTCCCCCTTGTTATTTTTATTTAACTCTTTTTGATTAATACTATTATATTATATATAATTTAATTTAAGGAAAATAGATGTTATATAAAAAATCAAATTTAAGTAGTCAAAAATCTTTTCAAACTCTAAGTTTAATTGATGTTTAGATTATTTTTTTTACTCATAGTTAGTTTTTCAGCACTGTTTTCAAATGAGTTTTATTTAAATCCTTATTTTCAAAAGCAATTAAAAAAAGATACCAACAGTTACAATATACTCAAAGACTATGTAAAATTTCTGAATAAAATTTCTAGTTTAGATAGGCAACAACAGATAGAAAAAATCAATAGTTACATAAATGCAATTGTTCCTAAATATGATATTTATAATTATAAAAATGAAGAATATTGGGCTACTCCTTTTGAATTTTTTGCAAAAGGAGGAGGTGATTGTGAGGATTATGTAATTGCAAAAAAGTACACTCTTCATTTGCTTGGTATTCCTAGTAAAGATATGTACTTTAATATTGTTAAAGAGAAGTATATAGGTGGTGACCATATGGTTCTCAGCTTATATGTAAAGAAAAAAAATACCTTTTTAGTGCTAGATAATTTGAGTACAATAATATTACCTTTTGATAAAAGAATTGATTTAAAGTCTACTTTCTTATTTAATGAAAATGGCTTTTTTAGATTTGGTAAAAATAAAAAGTTTGTTAAAATAGATAATATAGATATTCCAGCATATATAGAGATGAAAGAAAGAGATAAAAATGAATTAGTATTAGTTAGATAAAATTGTTACCTTTAGTAGCACTAGAAAAAAAAATCAAAAATTTATCAAAAATCAAATTAAAGTTAAAAATCCCTATAATAGGACCAGTTCTAAGATAAAATTCAGAATAAGCCTTATTTCTTTTATCTTTAAAAATTAAATTTAAGTTACATCTAAAAAAACTATACTATATTTAAATGACTGGAAAGTAGTTCTTTTAGTATTACTTTTTTTATATTATGAAAGGAATAAATTGGCAAAGCAAAAACTTGACAATTCAGTCATAAAAAAAGTCATTCGTATGAGTGAAAGTAAAAAAAGAGAGATTTCTCAATTAACTATAAAAATTGATTCTAAATTAGATTTTGCTCTACACAAGCTATCAGTAGCTTTAGGTATTTCAAAAAATAGACTTATAGAAGATATACTTTTTGAGAGTGGTATTATTGAAGAAGTTGAAGAGAATTATCATGAATAAATTCCCAGAGCAAAAATTTATAATTGAGGCAATTTTAAATGGCATTTCTAATGCAGCCGAAAATTTTCTAGTATGGACTAATGGAAGACTTTTTTTATCTCATGGACCAGATAAAATAATATCAATACATGTAGCGCAAGAAATTGGAAAAATAGAAAATGCCCCAGAAATATTTATAGATGCAACAATATCAGATATTTTAAAATGTTCTTTGAAAAATAGAGAAGTATATGCTTCTTATATGAAAAAACAAAATTTACATCAAGGTTCTTTTAATATTACTTTGGATGAAAGATTTCCTCATGAAAGTAATGAGGACTCAATTTCAAAAGTGATTATAACTGTCAAAAATAGTGTGAGAAATGCTAAATTAGATTATTTAAATGAGATTGAAAAAATTTGTAAGATGCTAAATAATGATAGTTCATCACTAGATTATGGAGTTTTTGGTTTTTATTCTGATTTATCTACAAATGCAAGAAAAAAATTGGCTAAGAGAATTCCGGAATTGGTGAATAGTTTTAGTAGTGTGGTTGCAAAATATCCACTTTTAAAGGCTAGGTTTATCGATAATGGAGTAAAAATTATAGAAGATAGTGGTGAGTGGTTAGTTGGATGTTTTATAATAGAGCATAAATAAGTTTTACTAAGATGATAAGGTCTTCTTAGTAAAACTTAAAAGCGATTTTAATGCTTATTGAGTCAATTTCAAAGGAGAAAACATGAAAAGAATGTTACCAAAACTAGCTGCTTCAGCAGTTGTTTGTGCGGCTTTAGTTACAGCAGGAAGTGCTGCAGATGTCATTAAAATCGGTGTACAAGCACCAATCACTGGAAAATATGCAAATGAGGGCCAGAGTATAGATAATGGTGTAAGACTCACAGTTGAGCAAGTCAATGCTGCTGGAGGACTTTTAGGAAAACAACTAGAAGTTGTTAGTTGTGATGATGAAGGTAAAGCTCAAAAAGCAGCTATATGTGCTAGAAAACTAGTAAATGAAGGAGTTCTTGCAGTAATAGGCTCGTATACTTCAGGTGCAACAGAAGCAGCTCAAACTACTTACTATAGAAACAAAATACTTCAAACAAGTGATGGTACTAGTGATAGTCTAACAAAACATAAGTATTGGACATTTTTTAGAAATTCATTTCAAAATAGTGCTCAAGCTGAATTTACAGCTAAGTATCTTGTAAAAGAAAAAGGGTATAAGAAAATTGTTGTTCTTTCAGATTACTCTTCATATGCAGTAGGACTTGCTGATTCTGCAGCTAGTGCCATTAAAGCAGAGGGCGGAAATTTAATATACCAAGGTAAAATTAAATCAGGAACTCAAAACTTTACAGCTGTTTTAACAAAAATCAAATCAATGGAACCAGATGCAATTTATTTTAGTGGATATTATACTGATGGTGGACTTATTCGTGCACAACAAATTCAACTTGGTATAAAAGCAGATTTTATTGGTGGTGATTCAAATGATAATCCAGATTTTATGAAACTTGCTGGAAAAAGTGCGGAAGGAACTCTTTTAGTGAATTTTCCAACTCCAGATTTCTTACCTTATGATACTGCAAAAGAATTTTTAAAAGCATACCAAGATAAATATGGCATGCCAGTATCTTCAGTATGGGCGATTATGAATGTTGATGGTTTAAGAGCAATTATTCATGGAGTAGAGCAAACTAAGAGTTTAGATACTAAAACAATATCTGATTATCTTCATACTCTAAGAGATTTCCCAGGAATTACTGGACCAGTTAGCTTTAGAGAAGATGGTGAGAGAATTAATACTAAGTTTAATGTTTATGAAGTTCAAGCAGATAATAGCTATAAAATAATAAATAATTAAAAATTAGGAAGCAGAACAATGGATATATTTCTTCAACAACTTGTCAATGGTTTGACAATCGGAAGTTTGTATGCTTTGGTTGCTCTAGGTTATACGATGGTCTACGGAGTTATGAAGTTAATTAACTTCGCACACGGAGACCTCGTGGCCTTATCAGCCTTTGCCGGACTTACAATTTATACTAACATATTCTCTGATAGCGGGACTTCTATAGTAGCTGTTATTACAGTGTTTATGTTTACAGCAGCAATCATTGCAGTAGTTGGTGTTCTTCTTGAACGCCTTGCTTATAGGCCTTTACGAACAGCACCAAGACTTAGTGCTGTTGTTTCTGCTTTAGGAGCTGGACTTGTTATACAAAACGCTATTATGTTAATCTGGGGACCAAATATGAAGATTTTTCCTTCAAATTTGTTCCCATCGACTATATATGAGATAAACGGTGTTGTTATAACATTTACTCAACTTATGATATTGCTTTTTTCATCTGTATTGATGATTGCACTTTATCTTTTTATTAATAAAACAAAAATGGGTACAGCAATTCGTGCCGTTGCTATTGATCAAGATGCAGCAAAATTAATGGGAATTAATGTAAACAAAATTATTATGATTATATTTATTATTGGTTCTGGACTAGGTGCAGTTGCCGGGTTATTTATAGGTATATATTATAGAGGTATTACTTTTGATATGGGATGGATGTATGGTTTAAGTGCATTTGTAGCAGCCATTATTGGTGGTATCGGTAATATACCTGGTGCTATGTTTGGTGGTTTAATGTTAGGATTGTTTAATGCACTTATTAGTGGATATATTTCAAGTGCTTGGGCTGAAACATTTACATTTATGTTATTGATCGTTGTTCTTATTTTTAGACCAACAGGCATACTTGGTGAAAAAGTGGCGGAGAAGGTATAATGAAAAATTTAATAAATTTTACTTTCTCTAAGAGAGAAGCTTTTACACAGAGAGTGGCAAGAACAAGAGTACAAGGAATTTCTTTGGGAACTGGTTTTCAAAGAAAGGAGGCATTAAAATGAATAAAACTTCAATGATATCATTAGGATTTTTGGTAGTTATGGGTGTTTATCCATTTCTTGTGGATTCTGCTTGGTTAGCAGTTGGAACTACATTTTTAGTATTTTCAGTTGTTGCGTTTTCTCAAGATATTATTCTTGGGAGAGCAGGTGCATTTCACATGGGTCATGCTGCATTTTTTGGACTTGGAGCATATACGACAGCTATCTTAAATACACATTTTGGCTGGCCTATTTTAGCTACATGGGCACCAGCGGTTATTATCCCTATGATAATTGCTGTTATATCTGTAGGTCCAATCATACACTTAAGAGGTGATTATCTCTTGGTTGCAACAATTGGTTTAAATATTATTTTTATGCAGGTTTTAGAAAATGATTTGTTTGGACTTACTGGTGGACCAAATGGAATTTTTGGTATAGATGTTGTTAGTCTATTTGGGTTCGAGTTTTTTGAACAAATTCATATGTATTTTATGGCTTTTATACTTCTTGGAATTACACTGTTTATTATGAAAACTTTAGATGGAAGTAAATTTGGTAGAGCAATGTTTTATATAAATAAAGATGATGTTGCTGCACAAAGTATGGGTATAGATATTAGATATTATAAGCTTTATGCATTTGCTATTGGTGCTGGACTTGCAGGTGCTGCTGGAAGCATGTTTTCTGTTCAGTATAGTGCAGTTAGCCCAGAAGCATTTGATGTGATTCAATCAATCATGTTCTTTACTATTGTTTTAGTTGGTGGATCTGCTTCTCTTCCTGGAGTTCTAATTGGTACATTCATAATGTTTGTGCTTCCTGAAATTTTCCGTGAATTTGAAACAGCTCGTTATTTAGTATTTGGTATTGCAATGATTTTAACAATGATTTTAAGACCTCGTGGTATTTGGCCAGTTAAGTTTGGAAATATACCTTCATATCTTAAAAAAGGGGAAAAATAATGAGTCAGACTTTATTAGAGATTAAAAATGTCTCAAAATTTTTCTCAGGATTAACGGCGATTGATGCTCTGAATTTAAAAGTTAAAAAAGGGCAAATTTATGGAATAATTGGACCAAATGGAGCTGGTAAGACTACTTTATTTAACTGTATAACAGGCATTTATACTCCTGAAGAAGGAGAAATTTTATGGAATGGAACTGAGATTAAAGGAACACCTCCACATAAAATAGCGGAGCTTGGAATTTTAAGAACATTTCAAACAATAAGACTGTTTTCTGAGATGAGTGTTGCTGAAAATATAATGTCAGGACGCCATATTAAATCTAATCAAAAGTGGTATAACGGCATCATTCCTACTCCAGCTTACTATAAAGATGAAAAGTATAATTGGGGTAAAGTTGGTGAGTTTATGGAGCTTTTTGGTTTAAGTAAATATGCTACTACCCCAGCAGGTGATTTGTCTTATGGACTTCAAAGAAAGATTGAGATGGCAAGAGCACTTGCAGCTGAACCAGAACTTCTTATTTTGGATGAACCTGCAGCTGGATTAAATGAAAATGAGACAAAAGAACTAGCAGTGATTATCCGTAAGATACAAGCAATGGGCGTAACTATTATGATGATTGAACATGATATGGATATGGTTATGAATCTTTGTGAATATATGACAGTAATTAACTTTGGAGCATGGATTTGTGATGGAGTTCCTGCAGATGTTCAAGATAACCCAGCAGTAATTGAAGCATATATTGGTGCTGAAGATGAGGATGAGTAATGAAAAACAGAAATTTAATTTCGTGCTTGAGTGCTAGGAATTTTTTAAGAAGTTACTTCTTAAAAAAGGAGACAGTAAAATGAGTAGTAAACTATTAGAAGTTAAAAACTTACATGTAGGATATGGAGCAATAAAGGCTATAAAAGGTATTGATTTATATGTAAACAAAGGTGAAGTTGTAACAATTTTAGGTGCCAATGGTGCTGGAAAAACAACAACACTTAGGACTATTAGTGGTCTTCTAAAATCGACTGAAGGAAGTATTCTTTTTGATGGACAGGAGATTTCTAAAGTACCTGCTCATGAAATTGTTTCTTTAGGTATGAGTCATTCTCCAGAGGGAAGAAAAGTTTTTGGGACTCTTAGTGTTGAAGAAAATCTTTTGATGGGTGCTTACACACTTAAAACATTTGATAAAAAAACACTAGAATGGATTTACGAAATTTTACCAAGATTAAAAGAAAGAGAAGGCCAGCTAGCTGGAACTCTTAGTGGTGGAGAACAACAAATGCTTGCGATTGGTAGAGCGATTATGAGTAAGCCAACACTTTTAATTTTAGATGAGCCAAGTTTAGGACTTGCTCCTGTTTTAGTAAAAGGAATTTTTAAAGCAATTAAAGAGATTAGTGAAAATGGAGTAACAGTTTTGATTGTAGAGCAAAATGCGAAAGCAGCGCTTAAATTAGCAGATAGAGGGTATGTTTTGGAACTTGGGAAAATAACACATGAGGGCAGTAGCAAAGATTTACTTAACTCAGAAGTTATTCAAGAGGCATATTTAGGAAAGAAAAAGTAGTAATATCATAAAAAACCGTTTGCCCATTTGGGTAGACGGTTTTTTTTGCTACGATTTCTGTAATTAGTAAAAGGTACTACTTTTAGTAGTACTAAATTAGTATAATATTAAAAGGATGAGAAAATGGAGAATAATGAAGTTGTAATGAATCGTGCTATAGATTTAGCAGAAAAGTGGCAGCTAAGAGCTGCTGAAAAAATCACTGATTTTGAGAAAAATTTTCATAAGAAGATGCAAAAAATGTTTGCTCGTCCTATGGATAAAGTACTTTTGATTGATTTAATGGATCAAAGTTTTAGAACAAAAAATACAGCTCGAGTTGCAGATCAAATAGAGTATATTTTTACTAAGTATGGTATGGCAACATTTTTCTCTTCTCCTGAGAAGTTTTTAATTTTTTTATTTAGAAATATTGGCATTTATCTTCCAGATGTTTCTGTTCCCTTATTTATAAAAAGTGTAAGAGATGATACTGATACTGTTGTTCTAAAAGGTGAAGATGATATTTTAAATGCGCATTTACAAAAAAGGAAAGAAGAAGGCATTAGAGTTAATATAAATATGATTGGAGAGGTTGTACTTGGAGATGAAGAAGCGCAAGAAAGAATAGAAAAGTATATGGAGATACTAACGAATCCAAATATTGATTATATGTCAATTAAAATTTCAACTCTTTTTTCACAAATAAATCCTGTTTCTTTTGAAAATACAGTTGATGAATTTGTAGCAAGACTTTCAAAAATATTTGCACAAGCAAAAAAATACTCTTTTACAAATGCAAAAGGGGAACAAGAAAATAAGTTTATTAACTTAGATATGGAAGAGTATAGAGATCTTTCTTTGACAGTAGAAACATTTAAAAGAGTTCTTGATATGCGTGAGTTTAAGGATTTTAAAGCTGGTATTGTTCTTCAAGCATATCTTCCTGATTCTCATTTATGGCAAATCAAACTTACAGATTGGGCTAAAGAGAGAGTAAAAAATGGTGGAGCTCCTATTAAAATTCGTTTAGTTAAGGGTGCAAATATGGAGATGGAAGAGACTGAAGCAGGTCTAAGACACTGGGAAATTTGCCCATATACTAAAAAACTAGATACTGATAGTAACTATAAGGTGATGTTAGAGTATGCACTCAATCCAGAAAATGCACCTTTTGTAAACTTGGGTGTTGCTTCACACAATCTTTTTGAGCTTGCTTACGGTTATGAAACTGCAAAAGAAAATGATGTTATGCAATATTTCTCTATGGAAATGCTTGAAGGCATGAGTGAATCTGCGCGAGTCGCCATTAGAGAACTTAGTGGGGAAGTTATTCTTTATGGTCCAGCAGCTAAAAAAGAGCAATTTACAAATGCCATTGCATATCTTGTAAGAAGATTTGATGAAAATACAGGTAAAGAGAATTTTATTCGTTATTCATTTGGTTTAGAAGCAGGAAGTGAAGATTGGAAAATGCTGAAAAATCAATTCGTTGCTTCTTTTGAAAATAAAAAAAATATTTTCATAGGGGCTAAAAGACAACAAAATAGATTAACAGAAAATTGGGATGATTATAAAGGTGGAAGCTTTTATACTAAGAAGTACCATGGTGAACCTGATACAGACTTTATTTTACCTCCAAACAAGCAATGGGCAAAAGATATGCGTGCAAAATGGATGAAAAAAGTTGGAGATGAGTTAGAAGTAGCTCCTGTTGTAATTGCAGGAGAAGACTTAATTGGAGAAAGGAAAGTAAAAGATGTAGCTGATAAGTCTCAACTAAAAGATAAAGTTATATGTGGTAAATATGCAATTCCAACGGCTGAAGATTTACAATTAGCAGTAGATGTTGCAGCAGCAGATCCAGATGGATGGAGAAGTGCAACTCATGAGTATCGTCATGAGATGCTTTGTAAAGTTGCCAATGAAGTAAGAAAGAAAAGACTAGATTTGATTGGTGTTGCTTCTGCTGAAGTTGGTAAAATTCTTACAGAAACAGATGTCGAAGTAAGTGAAGCCATTGACTTTTTAGAATTTTATGGACATAGTGCAGATTATTTTAATAATTACGAAAATTTAGAGTTTAAAGGTAAAGGTGTAGGTGTTATAACTCCTCCTTGGAACTTCCCTGTTGCTATTCCTGTTGGTGGTATTACTGCAGCACTTGCAGCTGGTAATACTGTTATCGTTAAGCCAGCATCTGTTGCTGCTTTATGTGCTTATGAGTTATGTAAATGTTACTGGGATGCGGGAATTAGTAAAAATGTACTCCAATATGTACCAGCACCAGGAAGCTTGGCAGGAAAGCATTTAGTTGAAAACCCAAAAGTTGATTTTGTTATTTTAACAGGTGGTGAAGATACTGCGTACGGTATGCTAAAAGCTCGTCCAAATCTTTTCTTAGCAGCTGAGACTGGAGGAAAAGATGCAACGATCGTTACTGCAATGGCAGATCGCGAACAAGCTATAAAAAATGTTGTTGCATCAGCATTTAACAATAGTGGTCAAAAATGTTCTGCAACTTCACTTTTAATTTTAGAAGATGAAGTATATAATGATCCAAGCTTCAAATCAGCATTAAAAGATGCAGCACAAAGTGTTGAAGTAGGTTCTGTTTGGAATTTTGTTAACAGAATAGGTACTTTAGCAAACCCTATTAGTGGTAACTTGAAAAAAGCTGTTGATACATTAGAAGCTGGAGAAGAGTGGTTGGTTGAGCCTTCGTTTGCAGAAGATAATGAGTATATGATGAAGCCTGCAATAAAATGGGGAGTTCAAGATGGAAACTTTTGTCATATGAATGAGCTTTTTGGTCCAGTGCTTTCTGTAATGCGCGCAAAAGATTTAAAACATGCGATAGAACTTGTAAATAAAACAGGATATGGCCTTACTTCAGGAATAGAGTCATTAGATGCTAGGGAAACTGAGTATTGGAGAGAGAACCTTAAAGCGGGTAATCTTTATATAAACCGTGGAACTACAGGAGCAATTGTACTTAGACAACCATTTGGTGGTATGGGTAAATCTGCTGTTGGAGCAGGTAGAAAAGCTGGAGTATATAATTATGTAACTCAGTTTATGAACTTTAAAGAAGTAGAAGCTCCAAAAGTTGATAAGACTTATTTTCATCCATTAGTAGATGTTGTAAAAGGATGGAATAAAGGTGTTGTTAGTGGTATACATAAAGGATTTAAAAAAGACTTTGAACTTCTTGATGCAGCACTTCAAAGTTATTTGAAAAACTTTAAAGAAGAGTTCGATGAAGAACATGATTACTTCAAGCTTCGTGGAGAAGACAATATTTTCCGTTATCTTCCTCTTGAAAAAGTAGCACTTCGTGTTACAAAAGATGATTCTATATTTGATGTTGTTAGTAGAATACTAGCTGCAAAAGTAAGTGGAGTATCTTTACATGTAAGTGTTGAAGCTACTTGTGAAAACAATGTAGTCTCTTTTCTTTATGAAAACAAAGATAGGCTTCTTAAAGCAGATGATAAAATAGTAAGAGAAAATGAAAAAGAGTTTGTAAAATGCTTTACTAAAGTAGTAAGAGTAATTTATGCTGATGAATCTAGAATTAGTCCATTTGTATATAAAGAGGCTGCGAAAACAGCTTTATATATCATAAGAACAAAACCTATGATGGAAGGTAGGTTAGAGCTTCTTAATTACTTTGAAGAGCAAAGTATCTCTCATAGTTACCATAGATATGGAAACATAGGTGAAAGAGCCTTGGAGGCAAACTAAAGTAAGGGAGAAATCCCTTACTTCATCTGTTCTAGTGCCGCTTGATTAAGTTCAAGTGCCTTTTTGTTTTTCGTAATGCCTGTTTTATTTTTTGTGATATTACTTTTATTGGTTGAAATTTTAGTTTTATTTTCTGCAATTCCACCTTCGTTAATCTTAATATTTTCTCTATTTTTTTGTATTTGTTCTCTATTTAGCTCAATAAGCTTCGTAAGAGTGTTAATTCGTTTTTCATATTTGCTAACCAAATAATAAATAACGAAAATTAAAATAGCTATTATGATCCACTGTAACATTTTTTACTCCTTTAAGATTTTTAGATTAAGTTAATTATACATTAATTTTAAAGATATATTCTCTTTTTAGTTTTTTAACCAATATTTCTTCTACATGTAAGCCTTCAAAATTTATATTTTCAAACTCTTCAATAGTATTAGGCTGAACTTGTGATAGCTTTCTTAAAACTTTACCTCTATATGCTTTTGCCCAATGGCTTACAACTTTTCCATTTTTTATAAATTTCATAGTTATATAAGAAGAGTTAATTTTGTAAAATTTTTCATAAAATCCCGCTCTTAGATCTATAATTATGTCGTTATCTATATAATTGTCAATTTCAGATGAAAAATTTTCTTTATAAAATAACTCAGGTTTAAAATCATCTATCGACTCTGCTTGTTTAAATTTATAATATGGGATTAAATCACTTGCCAAAAGTGGTCCAAAAAGATTCGAAAAAATGAGAGTGTTTTCATAAAGCCATTTTTTTTCATTGTCTTTTAGTGTATCAAAATTTAAATACTGATATGCAACACCTGTATATCTTTGTATAGCTTTACATGTATGATTTTGAAGTAAATTTATATCTTTAAGCTTCATACACTCTTTTTCATTTTTAATACCAAATAGTTTTTGTTGTTTAGTTAAAGATGAAGCACTTAAAAATTTTGAAAGTTTATCAATGACAAATAGTCTTTGTGAAAATTTATTCGCAAAACATAACGATTTTATATTTAGCGAAGGAGAGTCTGTAAAATGGGACTTTGCTTCACTTGGAGAAAAAAGAATTTTCATTTTCAAGCCTTTTTGTTTAATTTTTTTTATATTGTAACGAAAAATAATGTAAAAACCATTGACATTGAGGAGCATTTGAGATATAATTTCACCTCACAATCTTAAGGTGCTGGTGTAGCTCAGTTGGTAGAGCAGCTGTCTTGTAAACAGCAGGTCGGCGGTTCAAGTCCGTTCACCAGCTCCATTTTTGTGTGTCAAATGACAGTGTTTGACCAGGAATAAATCAATTTTAATGTTAAAAGGTGAGATACTCAAGTGGCCAACGAGGGCAGACTGTAAATCTGCTGATTTTTATCTTCGAAGGTTCGAATCCTTCTCTCACCACCACTACATTAATTATGCGGGAGTAACTCAGTGGCTAGAGTTCCTGCCTTCCAAGCAGGTTGTCGCGAGTTCGAATCTCGTCTCCCGCTCCATTGATTTTATTTGGCTGGGAGCTGTTGAATTTTTTCTGATTACCTTTAACTACAGAATCAGTTCAGTAGACTCTTCTCTAACCTAGTAAATCACCTGTTATTATTGTTGTTGCTGTATAGTGCTTTTTAAATTAAAATTGCTCATATGGCTCAGAGGTAGAGCACTTCCTTGGTAAGGAAGAGGTCGTGGGTTCAAGTCCCGCTATGAGCTCCATAAAATTAAAAATTAGATTGAGCTAGACTATTAATGAGAGTGAAATATATTCTCAACAAAGTTGTAGCTTTAGTGATTAAGCAAAAACTGGACTTATTCAGATTTTGTAAGAAATTAAATAAAAAAATAAAACTTCATACGGAGGAAGAAATGGCTAAGGCAAAATTCGAAAGAAATAAACCACATGTTAATATAGGTACTATTGGTCATGTTGATCATGGTAAAACTACACTTACAGCTGCAATTTCAGCAGTACTAGCAAGTAAAGGTCTTTGTGATTTTAAAGACTTTGATGGTATTGATAATGCACCTGAAGAGAAAGAGCGTGGTATCACTATTGCAACTTCTCATATCGAGTACGAGACTGAAAATCGTCACTATGCACATGTTGACTGTCCAGGTCACGCGGATTATGTTAAAAACATGATTACTGGTGCTGCTCAAATGGACGGAGCTATCTTAGTTGTTTCTGCAGCAGATGGTCCTATGCCGCAAACTAGAGAGCACATTCTTCTATCTCGCCAAGTTGGTGTTCCATATATCGTTGTTTTCATGAACAAAGCAGATATGGTTGATGATGAAGAACTATTAGAATTAGTAGAAATGGAAATCAGAGAATTACTTTCTGAGTATGACTTCCCAGGTGATGATATTCCTATCGTTGCTGGATCAGCTCTTAGAGCTCTTGAAGAAGCTAAAGAAGGTAAAATTGGTGAATGGGCTGATAAGATTATGGCTCTTATGGCTGAAGTTGATGCTTATATTCCAGAACCAACTAGAGAAACTGATAAGAGTTTTTTAATGCCTGTTGAAGATGTTTTTTCAATCTCAGGCCGTGGTACAGTTGTTACAGGAAGAATCGAAAGAGGCACAGTTAAAGTTGGTGAGACTATCGAAATCGTAGGTATCAAAGACACTCAAACTACAACAGTAACTGGTGTTGAAATGTTCCGTAAAGAAATGGAGCAAGGAGAAGCTGGTGATAACTGTGGTATCCTTTTAAGAGGTACTAAAAAAGAAGAAGTTGAGAGAGGTATGGTTCTTTGTAAGCCAGGTACAATTACTCCTCATACACAATTTACAGCAGAAATATATGTTCTAAGTAAAGATGAAGGTGGTAGACATACTCCTTTCTTTAATAACTATAGACCACAATTTTATGTAAGAACAACAGATGTTACAGGTTCAATCACACTTCCTGAGGGAACTGAGATGGTTATGCCTGGTGACAATGTTAAAATAAATGTAGAGTTGATCGCTCCAATCGCTATGGAAGAAGGTACTCGTTTTGCAATCCGTGAAGGTGGTAGAACTGTTGGTGCTGGCGTTGTTTCTTCAATCGAAAAGTAATTAAAACAAAATTAGGGAAGTTGAGTCTTCCCTATTTTATTAAGGCAATTTAAATGACTATTAAAATAGGACTAAAATGTACTGAGTGTGGTGATATTAACTATACTACTACAAAAAATTCAAAGACAAATACAGAAAAGTTTGAAGCTAAGAAATATTGTCCAAGATTGAAAAAGCACACAGTTCATAAAGAAGTAAAACTAAAAAGTTAATTATTTCCCTCGTAAGAGGGAAATAATATAATTAGGGCAGTAGCTCCAATGGTAGAGCACTGGGTTCCAAACCCAGGTGTTGGGGGTTCGAATCCCTCCTGCCCTGCCACTATCAACAGTTATCGACAAAGTGTCGTGACTTTAGTAAAGTATATATTTTTAAGGGACTTACTTCTTAAAAAGATGAATTAAGGTAAATACATGGAAAAATTGATAACTTATTATAACCATTCAAAAGCTGAATTATCTAAAGTTATTTTCCCAATTAAAGAACAGATTAGAAATGCTTTTATATCTGTTTTTGTTGTTGTTACTGTTGTATCACTATTCCTTGCGCTAATTGATGTGATTATGTCATATTCTTTATCTTCATTGATATAAGGATTTTATATGGAACACAAATGGTATGCAATCCAGACTTATGCTGGAAGTGAACAAGCTGTAAAAAGAGCGATTGAAGAGATTGTTGTTAACAACTCTATTGAAGATAAACTTAAAGAAATCATCGTTCCAACGGAAGATGTGATTGAAGTTAAAAATGGTAAAAAGAAAATAACTGAAAGAAGTCTATATCCAGGATATGCATTTGCACATCTTGATTTAGATACAAAACTTTGGCATATGATTCAATCATTGCCTAAGGTTGGTCGTTTTATTGGAGAGTCTAAAAAGCCTACTCCTTTAACAGATAAAGATATTAAAGTTATTTTAGAAAAAGCAGAGAAAAAAGGTGCACCAAAACCAAAGATTTACTTTGAAACAGGAGAAAGCGTTCGGATTACAGAAGGTCCATTTGCTAACTTTACTGGTGCAGTTGAAGAGTATGATATGGAACATGGAAGACTGAAACTTAATGTATTAATTTTTGGTAGAAGTACACCAGTTGAAATACTTTACTCACAAGTTGAAAAAATAGTTTAATTTAGAAAGTCTTAAGATCGAATAAGACTTATTTAGATTAAAACGAAATTAAATGAAAAGGACATTATAAAATGGCTAAGAAGATAACTGGCGAAATCAAATTACAAATTGCTGCCGGTAAAGCAAATCCATCACCACCAGTTGGTCCAGCACTAGGACAAAAAGGTGTAAATATTATGGAATTTTGTAAAGCATTTAACGAAAAAACAAAAGATATGATGGGATTTAATATTCCTGTTGTAATTACAGTTTATGCAGATAGAAGTTTTACATTTATCACAAAGCAACCACCAGCTTCAGATTTAATCAAAAAAGCAGCTGGAATTAAAAAAGGTACGGATAACCCACTTAAAAATAAAGTTGGAACATTAACTAACGCTCAAGTATTAGATATTGTTAATCAGAAAATAGTTGATTTAAATACTAATGATACTGAGCAAGCAGCTAAAATTATAGTTGGTTCAGCAAGAAGTATGGGCGTAGATATAGTAGATTAATTTTTCCCTTAACCGCTTAGGGTAATAAGCGGAAGCAAAATTGCGTGGAGATAACGATGGCAAAAAAAGTAACAAAAAGATTTCAGGAATTACTGAAGAAGATAGATGCTGAAAAAAAATATTCAGCAGCAGAAGCTTTAGCAACTGTAAAAGGTTTAGCTTCAGCAAAATTTGATGAGACTGTAGAGATTGCGTTAAAATTAAATGTTGATCCTAGACATGCTGATCAAATGGTTCGTGGTTCTGTGGTACTTCCTGCAGGAACAGGTAAAACTGTAAGAGTTGCAGTTGTAGCAAAAGATGCAAAAGCAGATGAAGCAAAAGCAGCTGGTGCCGATATTGTTGGTGCAGATGAACTAATTGAAGATATTCAAGCTGGTAAAATTGATTTTGATGTTTTAATTGCAACACCAAATATGATGGGTTTAGTTGGTAAAGTAGGAAGAATACTTGGACCAAAAGGTATTATGCCTAATCCTAAAACTGGTACTGTTACAATGGATGTGGCAAAAGCAGTTGAAAATTCAAAGGGTGGTCAAGTAAATTTCCGTGTTGATAAGCAAGGAAATATTCATGCTGGTATCGGTAAAGTGAGCTTTGATATTGATAGTTTAACTGATAATTTCAATACATTTATAAGAGCAATAAATAAACAAAAGCCTGCTGCAGCTAAAGGTAAATATATTAAGACTGCTGCATTATCATTAACTATGAGTCCATCTGTAGATATGGAAAATCAAGAGTTAATTGACTTAAAATAAAAATAAATATTTAAGATACGGTTTAAACTGTATCTTAAAAAAATCTAGGCGAAAGCCTAAGCTTTAGATGATATGACTTTAGCTCGAACTTGTTCGAGCTAAAGAAGAAATAAAATGAAACAAATCTTGATTGGAGATAGTAGAGGTCTTCGGGCTTAATCCAAAAGGAAACTTTTGACTCCGCTTGAAATCACCGGTCGGAAAGGAGAAAAAATTGACAAAAAATCAAAAAGTTGAAATAGTTAACTCTTTAACAGAAGAGTTTAAAACTTCCGACGCAATTGTTGTTTGTGACTATCGTGGACTTAGCGTTCCTGCTCTTGAAGAGCTTAGAATTGCTGCTAAAGAAGCAAGCGTTACAGTGAGAGTTATTAAGAATACTTTAGCATCAATAGCTATGAAAAATGCAGATATCAATGGTTTAGAACTTACAGACACTAATATTTTTGTTTGGGGGAAAGATCAGTTAGATGTTTCTAAAGTAGTAGCAAAATTTGCTAAAGATTCTGATAAATTCGTTATAAAATCAGCATACCTTGACGGTGAAGTTACTGATGCAGCTAAAGTTGAAGCACTTTCTAAAATGCCATCTCGTGATGAGCTTATTGGAATGTTACTTCAAACTTGGATGGCTCCAGTTACTAACTTTACAATCGGTCTTGATGCTCTAAGAGCGAAAAAAGAAGAAGAATCTGCATAATTCCTTTGCATGTAAGGAAAACAGATACGAAAATAAGGTAAGCAGGCGAAAGCCTAAGCTTTAGATGATATTGATTTTAAAGGAATAGGTTCCTTTAAAAAAGAATAAGGAAATAAAATGGCAATTACAAAAGAAGATGTATTAGAATATATTTCAGGTCTAACAGTACTTGAGTTAAGTGAATTAGTAAAAGAATTCGAAGAAAAATTTGGTGTATCAGCTGCTCCAGTTATGATGGCTGGTGGTGCTGGTGGAGATGCTGGTGCTGCAGCAGAAGAAAAAACTGAGTTTGATGTAGTACTAGTTGATGCTGGTGCTAAGAAAATTAACGCTATTAAAGCTGTTCGTGCTATTACAGGTCTCGGCCTTAAAGAAGCAAAAGAAGCAGTTGAAGGTGTTCCAACAGTACTTAAAGAAGGCATATCTAAAGACGATGCTGCTGAAGTACTTAAACAAATTGAAGAAGCTGGCGCTAAAGCTGAGCTTAAGTAGTTTTAAAACTAAACATATAGGGGAGTTAACTCTCCCCTTTGAAAAAAGAAACAATAAAATAGTCGTGAAAAAAGCTGTCGAATGTGATAGCAAAGAAACTTTCCTTTTAAACAACCTCGTAAGGTAGCCTCATGTTAAATAACCTTAAATCTGGAAATCGCTTAAGAGTTGATTTTTCCAAAGTACCAAGACAAATTGATGTACCAAATCTTCTTCAATTACAACAAAAAAGTTATGAATACTTTTTAAATGTTGGTAATCCAGCAGAAGAGAGTGGTATTGAAAAAGTTTTTAAATCAATATTTCCTATTCATGACCCACAAAATAGACTCTCTTTAGAGTATATTGGTGCAGAAATAGGTAAACCTAAATATAATGTTCGTGAATGTATGGACAGAGGATTGACTTATTCGGTTAATCTAAAGATGAATATTCGTCTTATATTATGGGATAAAAATGAAAAAACTGGTGAAAAAGCCGGTGTTAAAGATATAAAAGAACAAGCAATATTTATACGCGAAATTCCTTTAATGACAGATAGAACATCATTTGTTATTAATGGTGTTGAAAGAGTAGTTGTGAATCAACTACATCGTAGCCCTGGCGTTATTTTTAAAGAAGAAGAGAGTGCAACTGTAGTTAATAAGCTTATTTACACTGCTCAAATTATTCCTGATCGTGGGAGTTGGTTATACTTTGAATATGATGCAAAAGACACACTTTTTGTAAGAATTAATAAAAGAAGAAAAGTACCAATTACAATACTTTTTAGAGCATTAGGGTATTCTAAACAAGATATTTTAAAACTATTTTACCCAGTGTTAAATATAAAAATTAAAGATAATAAATTCTTAATGAATTTTGCTCCTGAGGATTTTGTAGGAAGATTAGATTTTGATCTAAAAGATGAAAATGGAAATTTACTACTTGCAGCAGGTAAGAGATTAGCTAAAAAAAGAGCAGAAAAATTGGTTGAAGATGGTATTAAGTATATTGAGTATCCTGTTGAAACTTTAGTTAACAGATTTTTATCTTCACCTATTATTGATAATGAAAGTGGAGAAGTACTATTTGATACTTTAACACAATTAGATGAATCAAAATTAGCAAAAATTATGGAACAAGGCTGTGAAGTAATTGATATAGCAAATGATTTAGCACCTGGTGTTGATGATGCTATTATTAATGCATTTATAGCTGATAATGAAACCTTAAAACTTCTTCGTCAAACAGAGGGAATTGAAGATGAAAATGATTTAGCTACAATTAGAATTTATAAAGTAATGAGGCCAGGCGAGCCTGTAACAAAAGAGGCTGCAAAAGCATTTTTTAATGACCTTTTCTTTAACTCTGAAAGATATGACTTGACTAAAGTTGGTCGTATGAAAATGAATCATAAACTTGGTCTTGATGTTCCTGAATTTGTAACTATCATGACAAGTGAAGATATTATAAACACTGTTAAATATTTAATCAATGTAAAAAATGGTCAAGGTAGAATCGATGATAGAGATCACTTAGGTAATCGTCGTATTCGTTCTATTGGTGAGCTTTTATCAAATGAATTACATACTGGTTTGATTAAAATGCAAAAAGCAATAAGAGATAAGTTTACTGGTTTAAGTGGTGGAACAGAAGAGCTTATGCCTCACGATTTGATTAATTCAAAAATGATAACAAGTACAATCATGGAATTCTTTTCAAGTGGACAACTTTCACAATTTATGGATCAAACAAATCCATTGAGTGAAATTACACACAAAAGAAGACTTTCTGCACTTGGTGAAGGTGGTCTTGTAAAAGAAAGAGCCGGATTTGAAGTAAGAGATGTTCATCCAACTCATTATGGAAGAATTTGTCCAGTTGAGACTCCAGAGGGTCAAAATATTGGTCTTATTAATACGCTTGCAATGTATGCAAAAGTAAATGAATTAGGTTTTGTTGAAGCTCCATATAGAAAAGTACTTGATGGAAAAATTTCAGATGAAATCGTTTATATTACTGCCACTCAAGAAGAAGGATTAGTAATAGCACCTGCTTCAACAATTCTAAAAGATAATAGAATTGTAGAAGACTTGATTGAAGTTAGAAAAGATGGTGAGATTTTACTTATTGAAAAAGAAAAAGTTGATTTGATTGATTTATCATCTAGTATGATAGCGGGTGTTGCTGCCTCGTTAATTCCTTTTTTGGAGCATGATGATGCAAACCGTGCACTTATGGGATCAAACATGCAACGCCAAGCAGTTCCTTTAGTTTGGACTGATGTTCCTATGGTTGGAACTGGTGTTGAAGCTACTTCAGCTCGTGATGCTTGGGCTTCGATTAAGGCTGATCGTTCAGGTGTTGTTGAAAAAGTTGATAATAAGAATGTATATATTCTTGGTGAAGATGAAAATGGTGCATTTATTGACCACTATGGTCTTCAAAAGAATTTAAGAACAAATCAAAATACAACTTTTACTCAAAAAGTTATTGCTAAACAAGGTCAAAAAGTAGAAAAGGGCACTGTAATAGCAGATGGTCCTAGTATGGATAGGGGTGAACTTGCAATTGGTAAAAATGTAATGGTTGCATTTATGCCTTGGAATGGTTATAACTATGAAGATGCTATTGTTCTTAGTAAAAAAATGATTAGAAATGATGCATTTACGTCAGTTCATACATATGAAAAAGAGATTGAAGCCAGAGAACTTAAAGATGGTGTTGAAGAAATAACAAAAGATATCCCAAATGTTAAAGAAGAAGATTTGGCGCATCTTGATGATAGTGGTATTGTAAAAATTGGTACTTACATCAAGCCAGGTATGATTCTTGTTGGAAAAGTATCTCCAAAAGGTGAAGTGAAGCCTACTCCTGAAGAGAGACTTTTAAGAGCCATATTTGGTGAAAAAGCTGGTCATGTTGTAAATAAATCTATGTATGCTTCTCCTTCAATGGAAGGTGTTATAGTAGATGTAAAGATATTTACGAAAAAAGGCTATGATAAAGATCCAAGAGCTATCCAAGCATTTGAAGATGAAAAAGAGATTTTAGATAGAGAGCATCATGATAAACTTCTTATGCTAGATCGTGAAGAGATGTTAAGAATTAACTCTTTACTTACGAAAAATGTATTGAATGATGACCAAGAGGTTAATAAAGTAGCTTATAAAAAAGGTACAAGCATTAATCCTAGTGATTTAGAGAATGTAAATCGTTTTTCATTAAATTCAATTGTAAAAGCATTTAACACTGAAGTGCAAGATGCTTATAAAGATTTAAAAGCATATTTTCAAACAGAGAAGAAAAAGTTAAAAGAAGAGCATGATGAGAAGTTAAATATAATCGAAAAAGATGATATTTTACCAAGTGGTGTTGTTAAACTTGTCAAAGTTTACATCGCAACTAAACGAAAGTTAAAAGTTGGTGATAAAATGGCTGGTCGTCATGGTAACAAAGGCATCGTTTCAAACATCGTTGAAGAAGTTGATATGCCTTATTTAGCTAGTGGTGAGAGTGTAGAAATAGTTCTTAACCCACTAGGTGTTCCAAGTCGTATGAATATTGGACAGATTCTTGAAATGCATTTAGGTTTAGTTGGTAAGAGATTAGGAAACCAGATTGCAAATATCTTTGAAGAGAAAAAAGGTGATTGGGTTAAAGAACTTCGTGAAACTATGATTCGTATTGCGGATGTTGCAAAACTCATGAATGCTAGAGCTTTTATTGACAAATTAGAAGATGAAGAATTATTGGACTATGCTAGAGATTGGAGCAAAGGTGTAAAATTTGCTGTTCCAGTTTTTGAAGGTACTAACCAAGAAGAATTTGATAAGTTATTTGAATTAGCAAAGATAGATATGGACGGAAAGTGTGAACTTTACGATGGAAAGACTGGTGATAAGATGAAAGAGCGCGTAAATGTAGGATACATGTACATGCTAAAACTTCACCACTTAGTTGATGAAAAAGTTCATGCAAGAAGTACTGGACCATATTCACTAGTAACACAACAACCAGTTGGTGGTAAAGCACTATTTGGTGGACAGAGATTTGGAGAGATGGAAGTATGGGCACTTGAAGCATATGGTGCTGCTCATACACTAAGAGAGATGTTAACAGTTAAATCAGATGATGTAGAAGGAAGAATCGCTGCATATAAAGCAATTACTCGTGGTGAGACTATACCTCCGACTGGTATTCCTGAAACATTTTTTGTATTAACAAATGAGTTGAAGTCATTGGCTTTGGATGTTGAGATTTATGACAAGGTGGAAGAGAATGAAGAATCTAGTACCAATTGAAATTCATGAAGAGAGTAGACCAAGAGATTTTAAAGCGTTTCAATTAAGACTTGCTAGTCCTGAAAAGATTCGTTCTTGGAGTTATGGTGAAGTTAAAAAGCCAGAAACAATAAATTATCGTACACTTAAACCTGAGCGTGATGGTCTTTTTTGTGCAAAAATATTTGGACCTGTTAGAGAGTATGAGTGTCTTTGTGGTAAATATAAAAAGATGCGTTACAAAGGTGTTAAGTGTGAGAAGTGTGGTGTTGAAGTAACGAGTACTAAAGTTCGTCGGTCTCGAATGGGACATATTGAACTTGTTGCTCCTGTTGCACATATTTGGTATGTTAATTCATTACCAAGTAGAATAGGAACACTTCTTGGCATTAAGATGAAAGATCTCGAACGCGTATTGTATTATGAAGCGTATATTGTAAAATCATCTGGAGATGCTTTTTATGATGCTGAAGGCACAAAAAAAGTAGAAAAATATGATGTTTTAAATGAAGAACAATACCAGTCTCTTATTCAAAGATTTGAGCACACTGGATTTGTTGCAGATATGGGTGGAACTATAGTTCAAGAACTTTTAGCAGATTTAGATCTTATTGATATTTTAGGAACACTAAAAGAAGATATGAGCAATACTAATTCAGAAGCAAAGAAGAAAACTATTGTAAAAAGATTAAAAGTAGTTGAGGCATTTTTAAATAGTGGGAATCGTCCAGAGTGGATGATGATAACTATGCTTCCTGTACTTCCTCCTGATTTAAGACCTCTAGTTTCACTAGATGGTGGAAAGTTTGCAGTTAGTGATGTAAATGATTTATATAGAAGAGTAATAAATAGAAATTCAAGACTAAAAAGATTGATGGAACTAGATGCTCCTCAGATTATTATTCGTAATGAGATGAGAATGCTTCAAGAAGCGGTAGATGCACTTTTTGATAATGGTCGTAGAGCAAATGCTGTAAAAGGTGCTAATAAGCGTCCTTTGAAGTCACTTTCTGAAATTATTAAAGGGAAGCAAGGTCGTTTCCGTCAAAACCTTCTTGGGAAAAGAGTTGACTTTAGTGGTCGTTCTGTAATTGTTGTTGGGCCAAACTTAAAGATGGATCAGTGTGGATTGCCAAAAATTATGGCATTAGAACTTTTTAAGCCACATTTACTTGCTCGTCTTGAAGAAAAAGGATACGCAACTACAATTAAACAAGCTAAGAAGTTGATTGAAGAGAAGACAAATGAAGTCTGGGAATGTTTAGCAGAGGTCGTTAAAGATCATCCTATTATGTTAAACCGTGCACCAACACTTCACAAGTTGTCAATTCAGGCATTTCATCCTGTTTTAATTGATGGTAAAGCAATTCGTCTGCATCCTTTAGTATGTTCTGCATTTAATGCGGATTTCGATGGTGATCAGATGGCTGTTCATGTTCCATTAAGCCAAGAAGCAATTGCAGAGTGTAAAATATTGATGCTTAGTTCCATGAATATTCTTCTTCCTGCAAGTGGTAAAGCGATTACAGTACCAACACAAGATATGGTACTTGGTCTTTACTATCTTTCATTAGAAAAAATTGGAGCTAAGGGTTCAAATAAAATTTTTGCTAATGTTGATGAAGTAATAATAGCGATGGAAGCTGGTTATTTAGAAGCTCATGCTAAGATAAAAACTGTTATAGATGGAAGAACTCTGTTTACAACAGCTGGTAGATTAATTCTAAAATCAATTTTACCTGATTTTGTTCCAGAAGAATTTTGGAACTTAGTTATGAAAAAGAAAAATATCGGAGCGCTAGTTGATTATGTATTTAAAGAGGGAGGTCTATCTGTAACTGCTGAATTCTTAGATAACTTAAAAGATTTAGGTTTTAAATATGCAACTTATGCCGGTATTTCTGTTTCAATAGATGATATTAAAGTACCTGAAACTAAAGTAGCAAAAATTGCTGAAGCAAAGAAAAAAGTTAGAGAAATTCAAAAGCAATATAGTTCAGGTTTGTTAACTGAACAAGAAAGATACAATAAAATTATTGATATTTGGACTGATACAAACAATGATGTTGCAGCAGAAATGATGAAACTTACAGAGACAGATAAAGGTGGATTTAACTCTATCTACATGATGGCAGACTCTGGAGCGAGAGGTAGTGCTGCTCAGATTCGTCAGCTTGCAGGTATGCGTGGTTTGATGGCTAAACCTGATGGTTCTATTATTGAAACACCAATTATTTCTAACTTTCGTGAAGGTTTAAATGTACTTGAGTACTTTATTTCTACTCACGGTGCTAGAAAAGGTCTTGCCGATACAGCTCTAAAAACAGCAAATGCTGGTTATTTGACTAGAAAGCTTATCGATGTTGCTCAAAATGTTAAAGTTACTATGGAAGATTGTGGTACTCATGAAGGTGTTGAAATTACGGAAATTACTCATAGTGGTGATTTAATTGAATCACTTGATGATAGAGCACATGGTAGAGTACTTGCTGAAGATGTTATCGATGCAATTACAAATGAAGTTTTATTTACTGAAGGTACACTAATAACTGAAGAGAAAGCATTAGCCCTAAAAGAAGCTGAAGTAAAATCAGTGACTATTAGAACACCTATTACATGTAAAGCTAAAAAAGGTATTTGTGCAAAATGTTACGGTATCAACCTTGGTGAAGGTAAACTTGTTCGTCCTGGTGAAGCTGTAGGTATTATATCTGCACAATCAATTGGTGAACCTGGTACTCAGTTGACTTTAAGAACATTTCACATTGGTGGGACTGCATCTACAGCAGCTCAAGACAGACAAGTAATCGCTCAAAAAGAGGGTTTTATAAGATATTATAATGTAAAAACTTATCAAACTAAAGATGGGAAAACGATTGTTGCAAACCGTAGAAATGCAGCAATATTACTTGTTGAGCCAAAAATTAAGGCACCATTTGCTGGAACAATAGAGATTGACCATGCACATGAAGAGATCATTGTTACTATCAAAAGTGAAAATGATAGTATAAAATATAACTTTAGAAAAAATAATTTAGCTAAGCCAAATGAGTTGGCAGGTGTTAGTGGTAAAGTTGAAGGTAAATTCTATATTCCTTATAATGATGGTGATACTGTTGCAGAAAACGAGAGTATCGTTGAAGTTATTAAAGATAGTTGGAATGTACCAAATCGTATACCTTATGCGAGTGAACTTAGAGCTAAAAATGGTGATCCAGTTGTACAAAAAATTAAGTCTGGAGCAAATGGGACTGTTAAGTATTATAAGCTTCATGGAGATTATTTAGATCGTTTTAAAGATGTGACAAAAGGTGATGTAATTGAAGAGAAAGGTCTTTTCGCTGTAATCGCAGATGCTGAAGGTAGAGAAGCTATTCGTCATTATATTCCAAGAAATTCAGTTCTTGAAGTTTCTGATAATACTGAAGTTGAAACAAGTTCTATTATTGCAAAACCTAGCACAAATGACCAGATGATAGTTGCAGAGTGGGATCCATATTCAGCTCCTGTAATTGCTGAAGTTGGAGGTGTTGTTGCATTTGAAGATATTGAACCAGGTTATACTGCTTCAGAACAATTTGACGAAGTTACTGGTGAGACTAAATTGGTTATAAATGAGTATTTACCAAGTGGAACTAAGCCAACTATAACTATTGCAACTGATAATGGTGAAATAATAAAATACCACCTAGAACCAAAAACAGCTGTTTTTGTTCAAGATGGAGTTAGAATCAGTTTAGCTGATATTATTGGTCGTACACCAAAAGCAGCAACCCGTTCAAGCGATATTACAGGTGGTCTTCCAAGAGTAAGTGAACTATTCGAAGCAAGAAGACCTAAAAATGCAACAGTTATTGCAGAAATTGATGGTACTATTAGATTTGGTAAGCCACTAAGAAGTAAAGAAAGAATCATCATTGATGCTCCTGATGGAACAAGTGCAGAGTATCTTGTAAACAAAAATATAGCTATCAATGTAAATGCTGGTGAATTTGTTCATTCAGGTGAGCAATTAACTGAAGGTGTTGTATCAAGTCATGATATTTTAAGAATTATGGGTGAAAAAGAACTTCACAGATATATCATCAGTGAAATTCAACAAGTATATCGTTCTCAAGGTGTTGCAATTAGTGATAAACATATTGAGGTAATCGTATCTCAAATGTTGCGTCAAGTTAAAATTGTAGATAGCGGAGATACTAAATTTATTGTTGCTGATTTAATTAGCCGTCGTAAATTTAGAGAAGAAAATGAAAGAATTATGGCAATGGGTGGGGAACCTGCTATTGCTGAGCCAACTTTGCTTGGTGTTACTCGTGCTGCCATCGGTAGTGATAGTATTATTTCAGCTGCTTCTTTCCAAGAAACTACGAAGGTTTTAACAGAAGCTAGTATCGCTGGTAAAGTTGATATGCTTGAAGACCTTAAAGAAAATGTTATTTTAGGAAGAATGATTCCTGTTGGAACTGGTTTGTATGAGAAGAAAGAGATGAAATTAAGATTTGCAGGAAGTGATAGTTAAGATAAGGAATTTCTTATCTTAACTTTATTTTAAGTTAAATTTAAGTAAAATGTCGGTTCTCTAAAAATTATTTGCATATTCATGGGTATTTTTTAGTGAATCGACATTTTAACTTGAAAGTCGATGGAAAGTTTCGCTGTAGCGGAGCTTAAGTTAAAGGAATTAATCTTAAGTTCTTTAAGATTACAATACATAAATTAATAATGTAAAGGAAAATCGTGCCAACTATCAACCAATTGGTAAGAAACAACAGAAAAAAGGTGATTAAAAAATCAAAATCACCAGCACTTGATAAGTGTCCTCAAAGAAGAGGTGTTTGTACAAGAGTTTATACTACAACTCCAAAAAAACCTAACTCAGCTTTAAGAAAAGTTGCAAAAGTTAGATTGACTAGTGGATTTGAAGTAATTAGTTATATCGGTGGTGAAGGCCATAACCTACAAGAACATTCAATTGTTCTAGTTCGTGGCGGTAGAATCAAAGATTTACCAGGTGTTAAGTATCATATCGTTCGTGGTGCACTTGATACAGCTGGTGTTGCTGGTAGAACAGTTGCAAGAAGTAAATACGGTACTAAGAGACCTAAATAATTTTTGCTAAAACAGGTGTTATCCTAGTTTTTTGATAACATTTGAGTAAAATTTTAAAATTTGAAGGATTTTAATAGATGAGAAGAAGAAAAGCACAGGTAAGAGAAGTATTAGCAGATCCTATCTACAACAGTAAAATAGTAACAAAGTTTATAAACTATCTAATGCTAGATGGTAAAAAAAGTACAGCTGCAAAAGTTTTTTATGGTGCAGTTGAATTAGCAGAACAAAGAAGTGAAGGAGATACTAAAGGTATCGAAATTTTCTTAGCTGCTATAGATAATGTTAAACCAGTAATGGAAGTTAAAAGCAGAAGAGTAGGTGGAGCAACATACCAAGTGCCTATCGAAGTTAGACCTGTTAGACAACAAGCACTTGCTTTGCGTTGGTTGGTATCATTTGCTAGAAAAAGAAGCGAAAGAACTATGGTTGAAAGACTAGCTAATGAGCTACTAGATGCTGCAAACACTAGAGGTGCTACATTTAAGAAAAAAGAAGATACATATAAAATGGCTGAAGCTAATAAAGCTTTTGCTCATTACCGCTGGTAAAATGGTTTTTGAGGTGTTTACATGTAAACACCTCTTCCCCTTTCTCGTAAGAGATTAAAAACTCAAGGAAATAATTATGGCAAGAAGTCACCCTATTGAAAAAGTAAGAAACATTGGTATTGCTGCTCATATTGATGCAGGTAAAACAACTACAACAGAAAGAATTTTATTCTATACTGGTATTTCACATAAAATCGGTGAAGTACATGATGGTGCAGCGACTATGGACTGGATGGAGCAGGAAAAAGAAAGAGGTATTACAATTACTTCAGCTGCTACAACTTGTGAATGGAAAAATCATCAAATAAATATTATTGACACTCCGGGTCACGTTGACTTTACTATTGAAGTTGAAAGATCTATGCGTGTTCTTGATGGTGCTGTTGCAGTATTCTGTGCTGTTGGTGGAGTACAACCTCAATCAGAAACAGTATGGAGACAAGCAAATAGATATGAAGTACCAAGAATGGTTTTCGTAAATAAAATGGACCGTACAGGTGCAGATTTTTACGAAGTTGAAAAGCAAATTAAAACGAGATTAAAATCTACACCAATTCCTATTCAGATTCCTATTGGAGCTGAAGAGAATTTTAAAGGTGTTATAGATTTAGTAACAATGAAAGCACTAATGTGGGAAGATGAAGCTGCAATGGGTTCAGCTTATGAAACAGTAGAAATTCCAGCTGATTTACTTGAAAAAGCACAAGCATACAGAGAAAAAATGGTTGAAGCAGTATCAGAAACTGATGACGCACTTATGGAAAAGTTTCTAGAAGGTGAAGAGTTAACAAATGAGGAAATTGCTGCTGGTATTAAAGCTGGTTGTCATGCAATGACTTTTATTCCTATGCTTTGCGGAACTGCATTTAAAAACAAGGGTGTTCAACCTTTACTTGATGCAGTTGTGGATTATATGCCTTCTCCAACAGAAGTTCACGCAATTAAGGGTGAGTATGAAGATGGAACAGAGTGTGTTGTAGAATCAAGTGATAAAGGTGATTTTGCTGCATTAGCATTTAAAATCATGACTGATCCATTTGTTGGACAACTTGCATTTGTAAGAGTTTATCGTGGTAGTTTAGATAGTGGTAGTTATGCTTATAACAGTTCAAAAGAGAAAAAAGAGAGAGTTGGTCGTCTTTTAAAGATGCATGCTAACAAAAGAGAAGAGATAAAAACACTTTATGCAGGTGAAATTGGTGCGGTTGTTGGTCTTAAAGACACACTAACTGGTGATACGCTAACTGGTGAAAAAGATAAAGTAATTTTAGAGAGAATGGATTTCCCAGATCCAGTTATCTCAGTAGCGGTTGAACCAAAAACAAAAGCTGATCAAGAAAAAATGGGTGTAGCACTTCAAAAGCTAGCTCAAGAAGATCCTTCTTTTAGAGTTGAAACTGATGAAGATAGTGGACAAACTATTATTTCTGGTATGGGTGAATTACACCTTGAAATTCTAGTTGATAGAATGATGCGAGAATTTAAAGTAGATGCTGAAGTAGGACAACCCCAAGTTAGTTATAGAGAAACTATTAAAAAATCTGTTGAGCAAGAGTATAAATATGCTAAACAATCAGGTGGTCGTGGTCAATATGGTCATGTTTATCTTAGACTTGAGCCACTTGAGGCTGGTGCAGGTTTTGAATTCGAAAATGCAATCAAAGGTGGATCGGTTCCAAGAGAATTTATCCCTGCAGTTGAAAAAGGTTGTATTGAAGCTATGGCTGGTGGTGTTCTTGCAGGATACCCAGTTGAAGATGTTAAAGTAACTCTTTATGATGGTAGTTATCATGATGTCGATTCATCTGAAATGGCATTTAAACTTGCTGCTTCTATGGGTTTTAAAGAGGGTGCTAGAAATGCAAATGCAATCATTCTTGAGCCTATGATGAAAGTTGAAGTTGAAACTCCTGAAGAGTTTATGGGGGATGTTATTGGTGACCTTAATAGAAGAAGAGGACAAATTAGTTCAATGGAAGAGAGAAGTGGGAACAAGATTGTTAACGCATTTTGTCCATTATCAGAAATGTTTGGTTACTCAACTGACTTAAGATCTCAAACTCAAGGTCGTGCTTCTTATTCAATGGAATTTGACCATTACGAAGAAGTTCCTAAAAATGTTGCCGAAGAAATCATTAAAAAGAGAAACGGATAATTTAATCTGCTCTAATATAAAAGCCAAGTTTGCAAATGCATACTTGGCTTTTTTTTTGTCAATTTTGTCCTCATAGCTCAGCTGGATAGAGCACTTGATTCCTAATCAAGAGGCCATGCGTTCGAATCGCATTGAGGACACCACTTC
>Ga0193956_1000198_pt1 | contig 28761 bp, 25 predicted proteins | sample BB_7_MG_FD_140358 | JGI IMG/M metagenome (GOLD analysis project Ga0193956, IMG submission 140358) | Microbial mat bacterial communities from the Broadkill River, Lewes, Delaware, United States - BB_7_MG | ecosystem: Environmental > Aquatic > Freshwater > River > Microbial mats | place: USA...
ATATAAAAAAAATTTTTTTTTTTTTTTTTTTTTTTTTTTTTTTCGCAAGCTAAAACAAATGAATTATTAACCAATTAAATTATTTAAAATGAAAAGAGTAAATTTAGTTTTGGCTTTTATTGTAATGTCTATTTTTATTTTTGCAAGTTGCGAAAAAGAAACTAGTATGAATAAAACCGAAGACACAGTAAAATTAGAAGAAAGTATTGGGGTTGAATTATCCAAAGTATCAGATAATTATATTTTAGATGGAATTACAGGAACGTTGTATCAAACAACAACATCAGAGCAAGATGTTTTTATTGCAGATGAAAGTCTTGAAAAGAACCTAGTGGTATGGGAACATACAACAGAGTCTGACGGGACAACAATTACTTGCAGTGGACCAGCAAGTGATTGTAAAATTTATTTACATGATGATGGTGTTATGATTAGATATAAACCCTCTTCAAATTAATAATAATAAAGAGGTTAGTATTTATAAATAATTAACCTCTTTTTATAACCAAAACTATGTTTCGTAAATCATTTTTCATTTTCCCATTTTTATTGTTGTCTTTATTTTCGTGTGATAAACCAGATAAAATTATTGAATTTGAGTATATTAACGAAATTGTATTAGAAATAGATGATGTTTCTAAAAATATTGTAAATGATATGCAATTAGTTAATGAGAGTGATACGGATTTATTAATTTTATATTTAAAAAATAAAAAATTATTGGTTTACGATTTAGAAACGAGAAAACTAATTAGAACAATAAATATTGATTGGAAAGAATTATTATCTTTCAATTATATAAATAAAGATTCTATTTTTTTATATTACAATGCTGTTTACAATGCAGATTATATGCACGATAGTGTTTTGCAAATGATAGATAATCAGTCTAATATTAAAAAATATTATTCATTTAAAAACACTCCTGTCTGGTGTAGCGAAAACCCTCGTTATAGTAATGATTCTGTTTCTTACTCTACTTTACTTTTTGTTCAGCCACTTCCTTATTCTCAAAATAAAATTTTTATGGCTTTTGCAAGATATGGATATTCATACATTGGAGATAGTTCTTTTTTTTATCCACAATTACCAATTGCTGGACATTTTGATACACAACAAAATAAATTCGTTGCACATACAAAAATATCGCTTCCTTTTATAACAGAGGGTGTTTTTTATCCTCGCACAATGGAAAAATTTCTTATTTCAATTTCCAAAAACAACAACCCTCTTTATAGTTTTAAATATACTCCACTTTTTTACGAATATAATGTAGAAAAAGAAGAAATAAAATATCATTATTTAAAATCAAAATTGATAGATACAATAATGCCAACGGCAGAACCTTGCAAAAAAACGTCGCTCCCTAATTTGGCACAATACAACCAATTTTGTTATAATAATAATAGCAATCAATATTACAGAGTCTTAAACTTGCCAGAAACAATTTATGGAAAAAATAAATCTGCAATAATTGTTGCCGATAGTAATTATAATTATATTGCTGAAGGAATAATTCCCAATGGGCATAGTTCAAGTAATTTTTTATTTAGAAATGAATACACTATTCTCTGGAATGTAGAAAAAACATTTGCGAATAAAGGAAAATTGTATTTTTCTGTGTATAAATTAAATATTATTAATGGGGCTATTGAGGAGCAAACAATAAAAATGGTAGAAAATGAAAATTTAGAAAAATGTAATTCAACAAAAAACAAAAACAAAAAAAATAGTGATGTAACAAAATATTTACAAAAAATAGCCAACATAAAAGACAGCAATTATGCAGTAACAATAGTGCCTGTAAATCAGAGTTGTCCGTCTTGTGTGGCACAAGCGATAAATTCATTTTCAATAAATAAAGAGGCTTGCGAAGAAAGTAATATTTATTTAATATTATCTACAAATAATCCTATGCAAACTGAGGCAAAACTTAAAGAAAAAAATATTTTTATATCAGATAATATTTTTATAGATGGTAAAGAAAAATACCTTGATTATCATAAATTTGATTTATTTAATCCTCGTTTGATTATTGTAAAAGATAATAAAATAACTTTGGACACAATTTATATGCCCGATGGAATGGAAAAAGATTACCAACTAAAAATACTTGATTTTTATAATTATATGCACCCAGAATAAAAAATAAAATTATTTATAAATATTGAGTTCTTTTCTTATTTCTTTAAAAAATGCTTCAAATTCGGACGCATATTCGGAATAATTTTGTTTAATATGTATTATTGCTTCTTTGGTTTTGTCTGGTAATGAGGTATAAATAGACATTTTAACAAGCACGTCTTCAAAACATTCTAAATTGGCGTAACACACTAATCTGTTATTTAACAAAAACAGAGGTGCAAAAGATTTTGCTCTTTTTGGTAAAAATTTATAATGTTTTCTAACAACTTTATTGAAATTTTTGGAATATTGTTTTAAAGAAATATTAGAATATTTTTCCCAATTAGACGCAAGAAAATGATCGTAAAGAATATCCACAACCACACCTGCATATTTTCCATAAACAGCTCTCATTCTTTTGCTTGAGTCCAAAGAAATTTTGTTAGAATCGGTAAAAGTGTCTATTTTTCGGTGCAAAATTATTCCTTTTTTTATTTTTTCGGGATAATTTTCGTATTTATTTCCTTTTATCCAATCGCCAATAAAATTGCCAAACTGAACTTCTTCATCTTCGCCAGATAAATATATGTGTGCGAGAAAATTCATTTATTAATTTGTTTGTATATTCGGAGTGTGACTTTGAATCGCTCCCCAATAAGTTATAGATTTTCTGGAACTTAATAATTGCTTATAAAATAATCAATATAATCATAAATTTTTGTTCCAAGATAGTAAGGCAAATTCATTAATAAATAAGGAGTTCCATTTGGTGTTTTTGTTTTTTCAATATTAAATTTGCCTGCATACATTCGCACTGCGTAGGGGTGTTTGCATTGCTTAACAAACTGATGCAAAGACTTTAAACTCCCTGTGCTTCCCGATTTTATTTCTACTGGAATAACTTTATTCTTATAAGTTAAAACTAAATCTACCTCCGAAGAAGATTGTTTTTTTTCTCGCACCCAAAAATTATTTTTTTTGTTGCTTAGAGCATTTATAGAAATAATTTCTTGTGTAATTAAATGTGGAATTAAACTACCTCTATACAAGGAGCTTAAATCGGATAATGCCAGCATTTCTGCTTGTATTCCTAATGAGTAATTTACAAGTCCTGTGTCTAAAAACTGCAATCTTGGAGATTTTTTAACATCTTGTTTTACAGGTGGTTCTGTATCTGTTGTTGGATAAATAAGACGAATAATTTTTGCATCGTCTAAATTTCTCATAGCCTCGCCAACTTCCCTCGACTTGTAATTTGATTTGCCAAAATTGTGAAATTTAATACGTTGGTCTAAATATAAATGAGCCGTTGCAACAATGTGTTTTAGAACTTTTTGTTCTGTGCTATTAGACGAATATTTTTCAACATCATTTTTGTATGTTTCCCAAATACTTTCGTATATGCGAGGCAAATCGGTAATTGTTTTATGCTTAATATATGTTTTCACTATTTCTGGCATTCCTCCAATAATTGCATAATGATTAAATAAATCAAGCAATATTTTGTGTGCAAAAGGTTTTACTGGGAGCGTATCTAACTGTTTCAAAGCCTGTTGATGTTCTATTGCTTCAATATATTCGGGGAAGTTTAATGGGTGCAAATATAAATATTCTATCCGGCCAACAGGAAAATTTTTTACGTTTCTCATAGCAAATTCCAGCAAAGAGCCTGCGGCAATAACATGTAATTCGGGAGTTTCTTCGTAAAAATATCGTAGAAATTGTATCGCTTCGGGGGATTCTTGTATTTCATCAATAAATAAAAGTGTTGAACCTAACTTGCTTTTTGAAATATTATGAGCTAAAAATAAAGACTCTATAATTGTTTTAACATCATCGTATTCTTGGAAATAAAAAACATCTGATTTTTTTTCTAAATTAAGCAAAATACTATTTGTATAAGTTTTGGCAAATTGCTTTATTAAAGTTGTTTTTCCAACTTGTCTTGCTCCTCTTAAAACCAAAGGCTTACGGTCTTTCCTTTGCTTCCATTCTTGCAAGTTTATAGATATATTTCTTTTAAAGTCTAACATTTTATTTATTTTATTTGTAACAAAGTCAGGGCAAATATATAGTTTTTTTGTAACAAAGTCAAGGCAATTTTATCGTTTTTTTGTAATAAAGTAAGGGCAAATATATGTTTTTTTTGTAACAAAGTCAAGGCTGATTGCAAAATTTAACTTTATTATTAATAAATAAATTCAAAAGCACTTCTGTAAGCTCCAATTTGATTTACATAGTCAAAAAACTGGTTGTAAAATTTGTGTCTGCAAATAGTTGAGCTGTCGCCAATTACAACAAGTTTTTTTCTTGCTCTTGTCATTGCCACGTTCATTCGGCGAGTATCGGAGAGGAAACCAATTTTTCCTTTATCGTTGGAACGCACTAAGCTAATGTATATTACGTCCCGTTCTTGCCCCTGAAATGAGTCAATAGTGTTTACGGCAATTTTTTTCATAAAATCGTCTGGCACAAGAATTTCGTCTTTGTAGGTTTCTTGCAAAAAATTCACCTGTGCTTTGTATGGCGAAATAATTGCAATATCCTTAATATTTTCAATATCTTTGATGTTTTCGGCAGATTGCACGTATTGGTTAAAATGTTTGTAAACCAAATATGCTTCATCTTTGTTAAAAGTGCTTTTGGTCTCTGTATCAATTTGTTCGGAGTAGCCACAACCAGCGGTATCAATAAATTCCAAAGGCATATCGTTTTTAAAAATTTTCCAATCAGCAACTTTTTCATTTGCGATAAGCTCATTTTTATAAAAAATTTGATTAGAAAAACCCATGATTTTTTCGTTCATTCGGTATTGCTCTTGCAACATTTGGTCGGCAGAATTTCGCATTATTGCTTTTTCAAACAATGTATTTTCTAAGCCATTTTTTGCAGCTTCAAACGATTTTATTGTTGGAGGAAGTTGCCAATGGTCTCCTGCAAAAATAACTCTTTCGGCTTTCAAAATAGGAATCCAATTAGCTGGTTCTAAGGCTTGTGCAGCTTCATCTATAAAAACAGTTTTAAATTTTAAATCTTTGATTTTATGATTATTAGCCCCCGTTAAAGTGGACGCAATAACTTGTGCTTTGGAAATTATATCGTTGGTAATATAATATTCAAGCTGTTTGGCGGCATCGCCTTGTTTGCGAGCTTCGGCAAATAATTCTCTACGTTGCTCTCTTTCGGCATATCCAAAATTTCGCTTATATTTTTTAGCAAGTTTGTAATATTCTTCCACTTGCTTTCGTATCATTTTCAGCTCTTTATAATTGCTGTGATGTGTTATTTTTGCGTCAAGCGTGTTAGACAAAATATTTTCCGTAACTCTTGCAGGGTGTCCTATTCTCACAACATTTATTTCGTTTTCAACTAATTTTTCCACCAATAAATCTACGGCTGCATTGCTTGGAGCTGCTACAAGTATTTGTTTTTCATGCTTTAAAGTTTGAATTATGGATTGAATAATTGTCGTCGTTTTTCCAGTTCCCGGAGGTCCGTGAATTATTGCAATGTCTTGTGCTGCTTCTATCAAATTAAGTGCTTTGTTCTGACTTTCATTTAATTGAGGAAGTGTTATCTGATATTTTTCAGTAAATTCTGCTTCCGCATCGCCAAGCAAAACATTTTTTAATCGTATTAAATTTTTATCCTCCGACGTAATTACCAGATTAATAGCTTTTTGCATTTCATTATAAGTATTTTCATCAAAAAGCAACTGCACACCGAGTTTGCCGTCTTTTAACCAATTAGGAAAATCTTCGGCGTTTATTGTTATAAGCATTTCGTTTCTACGAACCTGATTTACAACGCCTGTAACATAAGTTTTTTCTTCGCTATTTGCTCCACTGTTAGAAAACAGACTCACCATTTTTCCCGACTGAAATAGATGCGAACTTTCATGCTCCTCGTTCCGTGAAACTCTGACTAACAGGCGTTCACCAACATCAAATTTTGTGAGTTCAAGTTGCACAGGATACCAACAAACACCTTCTTTTCGTCTGTCTATTAGCGAATTGCTTATCATCTTTTTACGATATTGGGCTAAATCTTCTTCTTTTTCTTCTTTTATCAAAGATAATAATTTTTCTAACTCTCTGTCTATTTGCATTTTATTGGTTTTTGATTGTAATTTTTGTCGTAAAGACACGCTGTGGCGTGTCTTTACATGTTTTGTTTAATATTTTGGTAATTTACCTTTTATGTATGGAGCATTTTGTTTTTCAAGTTCTTGTTCTATCTGCAAAATTTGTGTTTCTATTGTTTCTAATTTTTGCAATTCTGTTTTAAATTCTGATTTTATTATTTCGTATTGTTCTGTCATTGTGGAAGTTGGCTGTCCTGTGTGGCGATAAAAACTATACGAAAGTATTCCGAGTCTTTCCATAATTGATGGTGGCTGATTTCCATTTCTTTTGCTTATAGATTCATTTCCATTAAATTTAATTTTTATTGTGTTACATTCTGATTGTAAGGCTTTTATTTGTTTTAGCAGTTCATTATTTTCCTTATTTGTTGCATATAGGCTAACCTCCAAATTTTCTAATTTTGATATAAAAGCATAATTTGCCAAGTTTGTTGCATCAACAACTCTCACTAATTCAGATACTTTTGCATAAAATTCGCTAATAGTTTTTTGGTCGCCTCTATCTAATACGTTGTTTTGTAATTGAAGAACGTTAAATTCCTGTTCTGTTCCTATTTCTGTAAATTCGCCTCTTACACACAAACTTAATTTTACTTTGTATTTTCCAGGAGCAACAGGAAAACCGCTTTCTCCTGTATTTAATTCATTTTTAGATTCATAAATTGGACTAAGCGAAGCATATTTCATATCCCAAGTAACTCTATTTATCCCATTTTGAGGACTTTGTTTGAGCTGTCTAACAATATTTCCGTCCATATCGCTAATGGTGAAAAGTAAATATGGTTTTTCCTCCTCGTCTTCTTTTTGCAAATCAGCAAACGATGGATAATCAATATTTTTACCTGCTTTTGTAAGTTCTTTTTCCTTTTCTTTTCTAATTTCTTTTAGTGTTTTAGGCTTATCTTTAAGATAATAAGTAAACACAGCAGCAACTTGCGGATTTTCAGCAGAATATTTATTTGCTCCCTGCCCGTAATTTGCAATACTCTCTACAAACATAAGTGCATCAGATACTTGAAATAAAATTCCTTTGCTATCAATAACTTCTTTTGTAATTTCCCTCAAAGGAGAATAATCGTCTAAAACATAAAAACTTCTGCCAAAAGTTGCAAGCACAATATCGTCTTCATCTTGCTGAATAGCAATATCTCTAACCATAATTGTTGGCAAACCGTTTGATAATTTTATCCAATTTTCGCCTTCATCTATTGTAAAATAAAAACCAAATTCTGTTCCTGCAAAAAGCAGATTTTTATTTTTATAATCTTGTTCAATTTTAAAAACAGTTCCTCTTTCTGGTAAATTTGAAGTTATATTTTTCCATGTTTTACCTTTGTTGTCGCTTTTTAAAACCATTGGTTTTAAATTGCTTTGCTTTCTGCCATCAAAAGTTGCATAAACAGTATTTGCCTCGTGTTTGGAGGCGGTAAGGCAGCTAATATAAGTGTTTTTAGGAACATCTGGAAAATTATCAATTTTTGTCCAATTTTTCCCGCCATCTTCGGTTATTTGAATAAGTCCATCATCAGTTCCAACGTAAATTAAACCTTCGGTAATTGGAGATTCAGAAATTTCTGTAATATTTCCATAAAGTGATGTAGATGAGTTTTTTGCAACAGCTTCTGGGCTTTGAATTTTTCCCATAACGGGCAATTTATTTCTGTCAATTTGTTGAGTTAAATCGGGACTTATAACCTCCCAAGTGTCTCCTCTGTTATCGCTTTTAAATAATTTATTTGCAGCAAAATATAATCGTGTGTTTGAATGCGGACTAATAATTAATGGACTGTTCCAATTCCAACGATAGGCCTCATTTTTAGGAGGTTGAGGTTTTATGATAACACTTTCACCAGTAATTTTATCGTATCTAACAAGCCAGCCATATTGCGATTGAGAGTAAACAATATTTGGATTTTCAGGGTCTATGCGAGATTGAAAACCGTCGCCACCTTTTGTCGTAAACCAATAATCGTTAGTTATTCCAGCTTGCGACAATGTGCGAGATGGTCCGCCAATACTCATGTTGTCTTGCGTGCCTCCGTAAATATTATAAAACGGTTTTTCGTTGTCCACAGCCACTCTATAAAATTGTGTAACAGGCAGATTTTCAATATGTCGCCAGTCTTTTCCATGATTATAAGTTTCATAAAGTCCACCATCTGAGCCTATCCAAAAATGGTCGGTGTCGTTTGGGTCTATCCACATTGCGTGGTCGTCCACGTGTTTTTTTGCATCAGATAAGTTTTGCCAAGTTTTGCCACCATCAAGCGAAAAACCTGTCCATGTGTCTATGGAAAATATTTTATCTGGATTTTTGGGGTCTGCAAAAAGTCGGTTATAGTATTGAGGGCTTATGCTCACACGGTCGTTCATTTTTTGCCAAGAGGCTGCTTTATTTGTAGAGCGAAAAATTCCTCCGCTTTTTCCTTCGGCTTCTATAATTGCGTAAATGTTGTATGGTGCAACTGGCGAAATCGCAAGACCAATTCGTCCCACATCGCCAGAAGGCAAGCCCGAAGTTGTTTTTTGCCAAGTTTTTCCTGCATCGGTAGATTTGTAAATTGCAGATTCTTCGCCTCCATTTATGAGTGTAAAAACATGTCTTCTTCGCTGATAAGCAGCACAATACAATTCGTCTGGATTGTTTGGATTATAAATAATGTCGGTTATTCCAGTTTTTTCGGAAATATTTAGAATTTTGTCCCAAGTTTTTCCCATATCAGTAGATTTGTATAAACCTCTATCGCCTCCGTCTCCCCAAAGTGGTCCTTGTGCAGCCACGTAAACGTGAGAATTTCGTGGGTCAATAACAATCCTGCCAATATGTTCGGAATTTTTTAAGCCCATATTTTTAAACGATGCTCCTCCGTCTTGCGAAAGGTAAACTCCATCTCCATAGCCAATTGCTCGCTGAGAATTATATTCGCCAGTGCCAACCCAAACAATATTTGTGTTGCGTGGGTCTATTGCAACATCGGAAGTTGAATATGAGCCGTAATTTTCAAAAATTGGTTGCCAAGTTATGCCAGCATTGGAAGTTTTCCAAACATTTCCCGATGCTACTGCAACATACATCTCTTTGGTGTTGTGTGGATTAACTTCAATATCTGCAATTCTGCCAGAGGCAAAAGCTGGTCCTACACTTCGGAATTGTAAACCCGAATAAGTTGAAGAAGAATATAATTTATCTTCTTTTTTGTCGTCTTGTGCTATGCTTACGAGATTTAGTAGCATTAATACAAGCATTAAAATCGCATTTTTTTTCATTTTTTTTGTTTATTTGTGAAAATTATTAGAGAAGTTACATTCAATTCCTCTACTGCTAAATATTGCGATAAAATAAAAAAACTCTAATATTGGTATCCAAAATTAATGGAACAATTTGGTAATATTTTTTTTATTTCTTCTCTTTCCTTGCTTGAAAATTTATTTATCCATAAATTTAATTCAGTCAAATTAATGAGATTTTCTATTTCTTTGGGGAGTTTTGTTAATCTATTGGAACTTAAACGTAAATCTGTTAAATTGGTAAGATTTCCTATTTCTCTGGGAAGTTCGGTTAATTTATTTCCCCGTAAATCTAAATAAGTTAAATTAGTAAGATTTCCTATTTCTTGTGGGAGTTCGATTAATTCATTATGACTTAAATCTAAATAAGTTAATTGTTTCTGTTTTAGAATTAAACTTGGTATTGAATTATTTTTATTGCTTTTTATTCCTGTTATTAATTTTTGATTTTCTTCTGATAGTTTTTCAAAATCATCATAATTAACCAATATTTCTTCTAAATTTGGTAATTTATTTAATTCTGTCATGATAGAATTGTTACAATTATCAATTAAATTTAATTTAGTCAAATTAATAAGGTTTTCTATTTCTTTGGGAAATTTGGTTATTTTGTTATCTCTTAAATATAATTCAGTTAAGTTAGTCAGATTTCCTATTTCTTGAGGGAGTTTTGTTAAACTATTGTTATTTAGATCTAATTCAGTCAAATTATTAAGATTTCCTATTTCTTGAGGGAGTTTTGTTAAATTATTATAAGATAAATCTAAATTAGTTAAATTAGTAAGATTTCCTATTTCTCTGGGGAGTTCGGTTAATTTATTTTCCCGTAAATCTAAATAAGTTAAATTAGTCAGATTTCCTATTTCTTGAGGGAGTTTTGTTAAATTATTTTGCCATAAATTTAATTCAGTCAAATTAGTAAGATTTCCTATTTCTTTAGAGAGTTCTGTTAATTTATTTCCATGTAAATTTAATTTAGTCAAATTAGTGAGATTTCCTATTTCTTTGGGGAGTTCGGTCAATTTATTTCCTTCTAAAGATAGTGTTTTCAAATTAGTAAGATTTTCTATTTCTTTAGGTAGTTCTGTTATTTTATTTCTATTTAAACTTAATAAAATCAAATTAGTAAGATTTATTATTTCTTTGGAGAGTTCTGTTAAATTATTATCAAACAGATATAAATGTGTTAAGTTAGTAAGATTTTCTATTTCTTTGGGAAGTTTAGTAAGCTTATTATTACTTAAATATAAGTATGTCAAATTCGTAAGATTTCCTATTTCTTCTGGGAGTTTTGTTAAGCTATTAAATCTTAAATTTAATTTAGTCAAATTAGTAAGACTTCCTATTTCTTTTGGTAATTCGGTTAATTGGTTTAATATTAAATACAATTCAGTCAAATTAGTAAGATTTCCTATTTCTTTGGGGAGTTTTGTTAAGCTATTAAAACTTAAATTCAATTTAGTAAGATTTGTTAGATTTAGAACTTCAGTTGGAAGCTCTGATAAATTACTATTTGATAAATCTAAACTATCTATTTTATCTAATATTTTCTGTCTCTCTTTAATGTCTTCGTAGTTATTGTAACCTTTCCATTCAGGATGTTGGTTTTTAACTGCCTTATCAAATGGAGTTTCTTCTGTTTGAGCAAAACAATTAAAACTTAGTAATATTATGACAATCAGCAAAATATATTTATTTTGTTTCATTTTATTATTAGTTTCTGGTTTGGTAAAATGTTGTAAAAGCACAGCTTGTTTTTTCTTGTAAAAAGTGTAAATTTATTTATACTTTTGATTTTAACAAAATAATTTACGTTCTTTTAATTTATACGTTTATATTGGATAGTTTTATTTATTAATATACGTTTATATCGTATGAAAAATAAATAAAATATACTATTATATTGTAATGTTTATTTATTTTTTATATGTTTGCATCGTATAATTAAAATAAAAAAAATATAAAAAATGGAACACATATTTTATAGAAATAACCCTTGGTGGGAAGACAAAGGCTTTACTAACAATTTGATAAAAAGAGATAGTGTATTAAATAAAATATCAGAAAACTATAGTAATAAGCAAGTTATATTTATTACAGGCTTGCGTAGAATTGGAAAAACAACAAGTATAAAATTATTTATCGAACATCTGATAACAAAAAAAAAGATTGACAAAAATCGTATTTTATACATAAGTTTGGATAACTATATGTTGAGAGACTATAATATTTTGGAAATAGTAGAAAAATTTATGCAAATTCAGAATATTAAATTTGGAGAAAAACTACATCTGTTTTTTGATGAAATAACTTATAAACCAGATTTTGAAATTCAATTAAAAAATCTTTATGATAATTATAATGCTAAAATAGTTGCAAGTTCGTCAAGTGCAAGTATGCTTAAAAATAGAAAAGATTTACTTACTGGACGAAATATTATTATAGAAGTATTACCTCTTGATTTTCAGGAGTTTTTATTATTTAAAAAAATAAATATAAGCAAAGCAGACGCTCATCTTGTACCAAATTATTTTCATGAATTTTTAAAAACTGGCGGTATTCCTGAATATGTTTTAACAAATGATATTGAGTATATTAACAACTTAGTGGATAATATTATACACAAAGATATTGCTGCACTAAATAATATACGAAATGTTGGGGTTTTGAAAGATTATTTTTTGCTACTAATGGAGCGAAGTGGCAAACAGCTTAGTATCAATAAAATATCAAATATTTTAAAAATTTCCCCAGATACGTCTCGTAGATATTTTGATTTATTTTGCGATGCTTTTTTGATTTTTCCAGTAGTAAGGTATGGAAAAACAAATGAAAAATTACTTTCGCCCAAAAAAATATATTCAGTAGATTTAGGTATCCGAAATCTTTTTACAGGAGAAAGAGATTTTGGAAGCCTATTTGAAAATTATATATATATCAAAATTAAACACTTAAAGCCAAGATATTATTATGAAAATGGTATAGAAATTGATTTTTTTACAAGCAACAAACAACTTATTGAAGTAAAGTATCATGACAAAAATCTTAACGAGAAACAAAAATTGCTTTTTGATAAAATAGAAGCCAAATCCAAACACATAATTAGAACAGATTATGATATAATTAACTTTTTAAATTCCTGATTTTAAAAATTTTAATATTATTTAAGCAGCTTTATAAAAAGCTGTTTACTGTCTTTTATCAAAAACATTTGCAACAAAAAATATTAATGCAAGAATAATAATTGTTAGTTTTTTTATTTCTCAAATAACTTTTAAATCTTCTGATTTGGAATTGTAATATAAAAAGTAGAGCCTTTATTTTCAGTGCTTTTTGCCCAAATTTTGCCACTATTTTTTTCTATATATTCTTTGCAAATAATCAGGCTAAGACCTGTTCCTGATTCTCCGGCTGTTCCCTCTATTGTGTTTTGTTCTGCAATTTTAAATAGCTTACTAATAGTATATTCCGACATTCCTATGCCCGAATCCTTAACGCTTATTTGAACATAATCATTTGTTTCATAACTGTTTATATCTACTTTGCTCTGTGGTTTAGAATATTTTATTGCATTTAAAATAATATTTCGCAGAACTAACTCTATATGATATTTATCCGCAAAGGCTATTGTGCTGTTTTCCACATTGTTATTAATTTCTATGCCTTTGTCGTGAGCTTTTATTTTTGTAATATTAATTGAAGTATCAATAATTTTATTAATCTCAAATTTTTCTTTTACTGGAATAAAAGAAACTCGTTGCGATTTTATCCATTTAATAATTTTGTCCATCAAATTATCCAATTTATTTGAGGCTTCGTTCAAATAATTTAACAGATATTTTCGTTTTTCGTCGTCGTATTTGTCATAATTTTCTATAAGCAAATCGGAAAAGCTAATTATTGCACTTACAGGATTTTTGAGGTCGTGCGAGATAACAGAAAAAAACTTTTCTTTTTTTTCATTTTCTTTCTCTAATTCGTCTCTTTCTTTTTTTAAGTTTTTATCAATTTTATTTTTATAAAAAGCTATTTCTATTGCAATTTTGAGTTCTGTTTTGTTTATTGGCTTAGAAATAAATGCATAAGGTTCTGTTTTTTTTATTCGTTCTATGTTTTCATCGTCGGAAATTCCAGATATATATATAACAGGAATGTCGTATTTTTGTTTTATTTGCGAGGCAAGTTCAATTCCGTCAATTTTGTCTTGGAGGTCTATGTCCATCAAAATTAAGTCGGGAAGAGTGTGTGAAAAAAAATTACAAGCTTGATTTACAGATTCAACAGTTCCTACAACATTATATCCGCTTTTTGTTAGCCGAATTTTTAATTCTTTCAAATTAATTGATTCGTCGTCTATTATTAATATTTTTTTATTTTCCATTTTCTATTATTTTAGATTTGTAATTCCTTTCATTAAAATAACTTGGTATTGTTTGGTCGGGTATGCCAGATATTTTTGTGATATTAGTATTTTTCAACGATTTCTCCAATTCTTTGAAATCTATCCAAAACATTTTTTTGTATAAAGGTTCTAAGCAATCTGGGTCTGAATCTCTATAATACTCTCTTACAGGGCAAATTGCAACAATTTCTTTTTTAACAATTTTTTTGCCTTTGTAGTGCCATATTTCTTTGGTTAAATAAGATGTAATTTCCGATGACTTATATTGGTATGTAATTTCTATTTCTTGTTCATTACCATATTCATCATAATCTATATATTTTCCTATCTTTTCACCCAATATCTCTTTTGCTTTTTCTGCTGTTATTGTTTTTTCTAAGTTTTCAGATTCGTAAAGATATATTTTTTTATTATTAAAGCTATTCATAATGTGGTCTATAAAGCTCTTGTAGCCATAAGCTGGTTTTTTGGGGTAAAAAATTTCTTTATTTTCATCATTTTTTTCTATTTTAGTGTAAACGGTTTTAGTATATTTTGCCTTCTTTTGTTTTTTATTTTCAGTATTTATTTCATTTTCGGAAAAAACAATTCCAAGATTTTCGTAAAAAGGTTTATTATCTTCCAGATTTACAATGCACGGAATTGTGTCGAAAATAAAAGTATCCAATTTATATTCTTCTTCTATTCTATAGCTATATATTTCTGATTTATAATCTTGATTAAAAACAATTTGGTCAAAAGTTTTAGAATTTTGACAATCTGCCGTATAGGCATTATATTGGCTTGCAATATTTTGAAATTGAGGATAATAAGCCCAAAAAACTATTTTACGAAGAGGATTTTCTTCGTCAATATCATCAGGTCTGAAAAATGTTCTAACAGGAGCAATTCCTACTGTTTTTACATCAATTGGCTGATTATCGTAATTATACAACCATAATTCTTGAATAACATAATTATTTACAGCATCTAAATCGCAAGGTGTTTTTATATAATAAATTTTGTTTTCTCCGTAAGTTTCATAATACTCCTCGTCCCAAACATGCAGTTCTTCAATACTTTTTCCTAATTTCTCTTCTACATCTTTGAGTTTTGCTGGCTGATTAAAAATATTAATTCCACGAGCAAATGATAGCTCTGGTTCATAAACTGTCAAACCTTCATTTTTTATTGCATACATAAAAACGTCTATCAGGCTATTAAAACTTTCGGATTCGTCGTCTGCAGATTTTGGAAAAAATAGAGGTCTATTTTCCTCATTAAGAGTATCTAATATACGATATTTATATTCGGCATACATAATATCTTTGGTCTCAATTTCGCTAAAATGAGAAACGGGGCAAACTTTTGGCTGTTCGGAATATTTAAAAATGTGGTCGTAATTTTTTTCAAATTTTTGAGGATTTACAAAAACCTCTTTTTGTTGATAATAATTAAAATTTTCATTAAAACTTGTTTTATATTCTTTATTATAAAAAAAATCAAAATAAGTTTCATCATCAGCAGTATTATATTTTTTTAGAATATCGGAAAGTTCATCAAAATATATCCAGAAGGTTGATCTATAATTAATGCCTTCGCCGTCTTCGTGCCAATATTTTCTTACAGGGCATATTGCTTCTATTTTGCTGTTTATTAGGATGTTAGATTTGTCGTAAATACATAATTCTTTGATATTGAATGCAATTATGTCATCAATATTATATTTTGTTTTTTCTACTTTTTTTAGAAGTTCCTCATTTTCACCAATATAAAACAAAGTGTCTGTATGTTCTCCCATTTGATGTAAAGCCTCCGACAATATTAGAGGAACTTTAAAATTACTTGTGGTAAAAGCTGTTACTCCATATTCCTTAATGGATTTTATTAATAAATCTGTGAAATTTATATAACTCCCTCCAACTCCATGACTATAAAATAGTGAATTATTTTCATCATCATCTATTGAAATTGTTTTATATTTATATTTTATACAGCCTACGGCTTCAAAATTTATTGTATCGTATTGATTATTTGTTTGAGATTTTGCACCAAAAACAAATAAAATCCCTATTATTATTAATATGTTTTTTTTCATATTTTTATAATTAAATATCTCGTTCTAAAATAATTACAGAAAAACAGCCTCTTAATATTTCTATTTTATCAGAATTGGAATATTCATCTTTTTCTACCTCTAAAACTGTTATTATTATTTTAATATTTGTAGAATTTTCAGCTTCAAGTGAAATATGTGGATATTCCATTTCTCCTTTTTCTTCGTTCCACTGGGATTCTAATAAATCGTTAGTATGAATATTTCTATAATCATATTTTTTTTCTTCAAAATCTACATCATAAATAGTTTGATTAGTGGACATATCAATAATTTCAATATCTATCCGATTATTAAAAACAGAAGACGCCATAAAATATAGCCGATATTCTTTGTTGTTATTCAAAGGAAGTATTACTTCGTAAGATTGCCCACTTGTTACTGTTGCACTTTTAGAAAGCTCTGATTTTATCCAGCCTTTTGGCACGGAAAAAGGTTCTGTTTGTTTAGAGCAGTCTATTTGTGAAAACAAATTAACAAATAAAGCCATTAAGATACTTAAACTAATTAATTTTTTCATGTTTTTTTTGGTTTTACGGTTGTTTTTTTAGTGAAAGGAAATAAAGTATTGAATAACTCCTGCATACCCGCCAAGAATTGCTCCAGCTATAATAAGTTTCCATTCTTCTTGTTTAAAAATGGGACGCAAAAAAGAAATAAAATCTTTACTTGGCAAATTTGCCATTTTGTTCTCAATAGTTTTCTGAATATCAAGTTGTTTGTGAGCGTATTCGTATGTGTTTGTTATTGCAATAGGCACTTCTTGTATAAAACGATAGCTGGCAATATTTTTTATTACCTCAATTTTATTTTTATCAAAAATAATATTTATTAGTTTGTCAAGTCCTCCAAGACTTTTGTCTATCAAATCATTAATATTTTTTTCTATAATTTTTTCAATTTTTCCGTTATTACTTATTTTAAAAATACCATCAAAAAGTTGTTCTATTGTTAGCATTTTTTCCGAAATAATTTTAGAATAATTTTTGGCAACATGTTTTTGCCTTCTCAAAAATAAGCCATGAAATTTTATTCCAAGAATACGAGTTTCGTTTACAGGTGTAAAAATAAGTTGCAATGCAATATAGTTGGTTAGCAGCCCAACAATTACGCCACCAACAGTAAAAACCCACCAGTAAGGAAAATACATAATAACAACTAATTGTAAAATACCAAAAACAAACCCAAGAAACAAACCCGAACGTTCAATAAACTTAAATTCTTTTTTACCTACATCTAAAAAAATTTCGGTAATGAGTTTTTTGTCATTAAGTAAAGTTTCAGCAGCAATTTTTTTAAAATCAATAAGTTCATTAATATTTTCATTAATATCTATAATTGTATTTTCAATAGTTTCGGGAAAATATTTTTTCACCTTATCATATACAATTTTTCTTTTTGACATGCTCAAATTTTTCCACAAATGAGGTGCTTGAGCAAACATAACCTCGTCCACAATTTGTTTGGAAATTAAAGTTAAACTTGGTTCAATTTTTTCTGCAATAACTTGGGGGTCTAAACGAGCGAAAATTATTTTTATTTTTATTAACTTATCTACCATTAAATCAACTGCATTGTTGGTCATTTTTAGAGCATTTGCAGGAATAATTCCTTGCCAGCCAAATGGTCGTAAGCCAAAATAATTTGTAGGAAAAAACAACATTTTTATTGCAATAAAATTTGTTATCCAACCCACAAATGCACTAACAAAAGGTATAACTATATATGAAATATATTCCAAAACAAAAAAATTTTAATTAAAATTAAGTATGATTAAATTTTTGGCAAAATAAAAAATTTAATTATATTTGTGAAATTATTATTCTGAAACATGTAATAAATTTTTTTAATATTAAAAAATAAAACTATGAACTTTGAATTTACAGAAGAACAATTAATGATTCGTGATGCTGCAAAAGATTTTGCAGAACGTGAATTACTTGGCGACGTTATAGAACGAGATAAAGATGCAATTTTTCCTACCGAACATGTAAAAAAACTTGCCGAATTAGGATTTTTTGGCATTATGGTAGATCCAAAATACGACGGAAGCGGTATGGATACAGTTTCGTATGTGTTGGCAATGGAAGAGATTTCTAAAATAGATGCGTCGGTTTCAGTAATAATGTCTGTATGTAATTCGTTAGTAAATTGGGGTATAGAACATTATGGAACAGAGGCTCAAAAAGAAAAATATCTAAAACCACTTGCACGTGGCGAAAAAATAGGAGCATTTTTATTATCCGAACCAGAAGCAGGCTCAGACGCAACTTCGCAAAGAACAACAGCAGAAGACAAAGGAGATTATTATTTATTAAATGGCACAAAAAATTGGATAACAAATGCAAACAGTGCGTCCACCTATATTGTTATAGCTCAAACAGATAAAGACAAAGGACATAGAGGCATTAACGCTTTTATTGTAGAAAAAAACAGCCAAGGAATAACTCTTGGAGTTCATGAAGACAAAATGGGAATGAGAAGCTCCGACACCCATTCTGTTATGTTTAACGATGTAAAAGTTCCAAAAGAAAACAGAATTGGCCAAGACGGTTTTGGGTTCAAATTTGCAATGAAAATATTAGACGGAGGAAGACTTGGAATAGCCTCGCAAGCTCTTGGAATAGCTGCCGGAGCATTGGAACGAGCAATAGCTTATGCCAAAGAACGAAAGGCATTTGGAAAAGAAATTGCGAAACATCAGGCAATTGCATTTAAAATTTCGGACATGGCAGTAAAAGTAGAAAATGCCAGAAATCTTTGTCTGAAAGCGGCTTGGCTAAAAGACAATAACAAACCTTACGGAACTGCAACAGCAATGGCAAAACAATATTGTGCCGATATTGCAATGGAAGTTACCACCGAAGCCGTGCAAATTCACGGAGGATATGGCTACGTAAAAGAATATCACGTAGAGCGTTTGATGAGAGAGGCAAAATTAACACAAATTTATGAAGGAACTTCCGAAATTCAAAAAATTGTAATTTCAAGAAATTTATTAAAATAAATAAAATTAAAGTGCAACCTTAAGTATAAATAGGTAGTCTGTTGTTCATAATTGTATTTCTAAATTTTAAATTAACACAAATTAATAGTTTTTTTTAAAATAAATTATAAGAATAAACGTTTTTTTAAAAAACAAATTAAGATATGAAAAATTTACACACCATATTATACACTATGCACGATTTTAATTATAATGAGAAGAAGGCAATAGATATAAACGACTTGTTGGATAAAAATAGTAAATACAACAATGCAATATCTAAATTGCTTGATGGGGTGAATTTTTCACCAAGCGACGAAGCCGTTAATAATATTTTAGATTTTTTAAAATCTAACGATTATTAATCTAATAATAAAAAGCACTCTAACAAAAAATTGTTGAGTGCTTTTTTTATTATTTTAAATTTGTTAAAATTTAGACCAAGTTTGCAAATCCCATAAATGCGAGAGCAAGAACTCCTGCAACAATAAATGCGATTGGCACACCTTTCATGCCTTTTGGGATTTTCATAAGGTCTAATTGCTCTCTAAGCCCCGAGAATAAGATAAGTGCAAGTCCAAAACCAATTGCATTTGCAAGTGCAAATACTACACTTTCCATCAAGCCAAAACTTTTGTCGGCTGCTGCCATAAGTGCAACTCCAAGAACGGCACAGTTAGTTGTTATTAGCGGAAGAAAAATTCCAAGTGCTTGATAAAGAGGAGGACTAACTTTCTTAAGCATAATTTCTACCATTTGCACAAGCGAGGCTATTACGAGGATAAATGTAATTGTTTGTAAATATTCTATTTCAAATTTCACAAGCACATATTTTTGCAAAAGCCAAGTTACCATGGTGGCAAGCACCATAACAAATGCAACTGCTCCTGTCATACCTACTGCGGTGGATATTTTTTTAGAAACTCCAATAAAAGGACAAACGCCTAAAAATTTAGACAGAACGATGTTGTTCACAAATATTGCTCCTATAATTATTACGATATATTCCATTTTTATATGTTTTTAATTTGAGGTGTTAGTGTTTAATTACGCTGATTGTTCTGCTATTGCTTTTTTCTTTTCCAACTTTTTATTAATAATTTGAGAAATAGCAATCAAATATCCAAGTGCAATAAATGCTCCGGGAGCAAGAACGAAAACAATCATTCCGTCTCCTTGATAAAGATTTATTCCAAAAATAGAACCACTACCAAGAACTTCTCTAACAGCTCCAAGCACTGTTAATGCTAATGCAAATCCAAGCCCCATTCCTATTGCATCAAGGATAGAGTCTAATGTTGAATTTTTAGATGCAAATGCTTCTGCACGACCTAATATTAAACAGTTTACAACAATTAAAGGAATAAATAATCCGAGAGATTCAAATAAAGCTGGCACAAATGCGTGCATTGTTAGCTCCACTATTGTTACAAATGAAGCAATTACTACAATAAAAGCTGGAATACGAACTTTATCTGGAATGAAATTTTTGACCAATGAAACTACAATATTTGACATTAATAGAACAAATGTTGTTGCAAGCCCCATAGCTAAGCCATTTATTGCTGAGGTAGTTACTCCCAAAACAGGACAAAGACCTAAGAAAAGCACAAATACTGCATTTTCTTTTAAGATACCTTTTGTTAAAATTTTAATTTTGCTCATATAAATTAAGTGCTTAATTTTTAATATTTAGTTTTTTATTAGCTTTCGCCTAAAAAAGAATTATAATTAGTAACTATTCTTTTACATATTTTAAAAACGACTGATAAGCTCTATCTATCGCATCACAATATGCTCTTGAGCTAATAGTTGACGCTGTTATAGCATCTACCTGTCCTCCATCTTTTTTTACTTTTAAATTAAAAGTTTCCAAATTAATATTCATAAATTGCTTACTCCACCACAATGTATCTACAACTTCTCCTTCTTTATTTTTTTTAAATGATAAAGATTTATTTTTTTCCATCTTATCTCCAAGTCCGGGAGTTTCCATGTGGCTTAAAATAGCTGTATTATAAATTGTTCCGTCTGGCAAAAAACCAACCATAACAGTAAATTTACCACTAAACCCCTTGTCTGTGTAGGTTTCAATTGCAACTCCTATAAGTTCTCCATTTTTTTTTGCATAATAGCAAGATAGGCTGTCTCCATCTGATGCTATTAATCCTTTTTCTAAGTCTTCAAATTCAGGAAGGACTTGTTTGATTGCTTTATTCGTTTTTTCCAATTTTGCCTTCTCTATTGGTTCTTTGGTTATTTTGTAAATCATTGCCAATGCAGACGAAGCTATTACTCCTATCACGAATAGGGTAAGAGTCATTGTTAAAAATGTTGATTTTGTTTTGCTTGCCATTTTTTATGAATTTTGAATTTCTTAAATTTTGAAATACTTTTTTTAGTAAATTTATGAGTCTATTTTATAATTTTTGAAAAAATAATTTCTCATTTCTTGTTACTTTCTTTTACCTTTTTTACTGCTCCAAAAAGTTTTGGTTTTACATACTTATTAATAATTGGAACAAGTGCATTCATTATTAGTATTGCAAATGAAACTCCTTCTGGATATGCTCCAAAAACTCTAATTATTATAGTTAATAAACCTATTCCTGCTCCAAAAATTAGCATTCCTTTTGGTGTCATGGGAGATGTTACGTAATCGGTGGCCATAAATATTGCTCCAAGTAACAAGCCTCCTGTTAGCAAGTGAAATAATGGGTCTGCATTTTGTTCTGGATTTATTAACCAAAGTATGCCAGAAAAAACAAGTGCGGATACAATGGTAGAAACTGGAATGTGCCATGTAATAACCTTTCTAACAATCAAATATATACCTCCAAGAATTAGTGCTAATGCAGCTATTTCTCCAAGTGAACCACCCATTGCTCCGTAGAACATTTGCATGTGTGAAGGAATTTGGTCGGTTATATTAGACATTACTTCGCCGTTTTTCAATCCTTCCTTCATTACGCCAAGCGGTGTAGCTCCAGTAATTGCGTCTAAACGGTGTTCGCCAACCATTTTAACCATTTCGCCATCTATTAGCATTTCAGATTTGCTTGCATACCAATTTATTAAACGTGTTCCGGGCATTGGCCAGCTTGTCATTTGAACAGGGAAAGAAATTAGTAGAAATACACGACCTACAAGTGCTGGATTAAATGGGTTGTTTCCAAGTCCTCCAAAGGTCATTTTTCCAATTCCTATGGCAACAAGCGAACCTATAATAATTATCCAAATAGGCAAATTACTTGGCACGTTAAATGCTAAAAGCAAACCTGTTATAACAGCAGAGCCGTCCATAATATTGGGGGTTTGCTTCAATATATATTTTGTTATAAGCCACTCAAAAATAACAGAAGAAATTACTGCTGTAAGAGTTACGATTAAAGCCCCAATTCCATAAAAATAAAATGAGACTGCTAATGCTGGAATTAATGCTATAATTACAGCATACATTAATTTTTTAACCGAGTTATTGCCAAGCTGATGTGGCGACGGTGATACTATAAATTTTGACATTTTTATATAGTTTTTATTTTTTTGCAATAAAATAATTTCTTTTTTAACTTCTTCTTGCTCTCATAATTGCTCCTACATTTGATTTCCCAAAACGGATATAATCAAGCAGTGGACGGTCGGAAGGACAAATAAAACTACACGAACCGCATTCTATGCAATCCATTGTGTGATTATCTTCTGCTTCCTCCCATAATTTGAGTTCGGCAACAGTCATAAGTAGATAAGGTTCAAGACCTTGTGGGCATACAGATACACATTTAGCACAACGTATGCAAGGTTGAATTTCTCTTCTTTCTGATTCGTTTCTTGGCATTATTAAAATTCCAGATACTCCTTTTGCTACTGTAACATCAAGAGAATTAAGAGCTTTACCCATCATTGGGCCTCCGCTAATAACTTTGCCAGTATCTTCGGGCAAACCTCCTGCAGCATCTATTAAGTCAGAAATTGGAGTTCCTACTCTTACCATAAAATTACTCGGTTCTTTTACCGATTTTCCTGTAACTGTAACAACTCGTTCAAAAAGTGGTTTGTTTTTTTGAACTGCCTCATATACAGCCACTGCCGTTCCAACATTCTGAACAACTGCACCTACACTTATGGGCAATCCTCCTGAAACAACTTCTTTGCCTGTAACAGCTTTAATTAACTGTTTTTCACCGCCTTGCGGATATTGAACTTTAAGGCTTTCAATAGTTATTCCTTTGTAATTTTTAGATAAGTTTGTTAGGTGCGAAATTGCATCTAACTTATTGTTTTCTATTCCAATAACAGCTTTATCTACACCAAGAGCCTTCATAAGAATTTGAACACCAATCATTAGTTCGTCTCCTTTTTCTAACATAAGTCTGTGGTCTGATGTTAGATAAGGTTCGCATTCTACTCCATTAATAAGCAAAATATCACAAACCGAACCTTTTGGCACCGAAAGTTTTACATGAGTCGGAAAAGTTGCACCACCAAGTCCAACAATTCCAGCCTCCGAAATTTTTGTTACAATTTCTTCTGGAGTTGCTGTAATTTCTTTAATTAAGTCGGGAGTTTTGTCTATTTTTTCGTCCCATTCATCTCCAACTACTCCAATTACAACTGCTTCTCGTTTATAACCAGAGGTGTCCATAACTTTATCTATTCTAAGAACAGTTCCAGAAACAGATGAGTGGATATTGGCAGAAACAAAACCGCCACTTGTAGCAATTATTTGTCCTACTTTTACTTGGTCTTTCTTTTTAACCACAACTTTTGTAGGTGCTCCAATATGCTGAGATAGAGGAATTATCACCTGTTTTGGTATCGCAAGTTGCTGAATAGCTTTGTCTGCCGATAATTTATTTTCGGGAGGGTGAACCCCACCTTTTGGAAATGTTTTTGGCATGTTTTTATGTTGTTTAGTTAAAAGTAATAAAGTTTATTAATTTATAACAATATTATCTTTAATTATTTCTGATAAGTGATTTTTTACAATATATTTTCTAAATGCAGAAAATTCTTGATTAAGCATACTTTTTTTTGCAAAAATAGAAATTACATTTTTTATATCAACTTGATTATTAATTTCTTTAATAAAATTTTCTATTATTTCGTATCTTGACTCCACTAAATCAATGTGATTTAATTTTACCAAATTTATTGTATAATTAGCTCTTTTATCTTCTTTGTTGTTACTTAATATTTTTCCTGATTTTTCAAATTTAAAATATTCTTCAGGATTATCATATTCTGGGTGAAATAATAATTGTTGTTCTTTTTGGTTCAAATATTCAGCAGATTCATGAATTTCAATATTAGTAATTTCGCTTATTAATTTTGTGTTTTCAACTTCGAATCTTTTTCCTTTTGAACTGTTACAACTATTACAAACAAGTAATAAATTACTCCAAGATTTTTCTAACCACCCATAATCTTGTTTTGGTCTAAAATGTTCTATTGCATAATTTTTTGTTAGTTTTGTTTCACAATAACAACATTTTTTATTATAAACCTTTTTCAATTCAGTTTTTACATCTTCACAATTATATGCTCCTCCATTTTTCAAACAATCTGGAATTTTAGATAAATCTTTTTTTACCTTTATCATTCTTCACCTCCTTCTTGTTTTGCAATAGCTTCATTTATCCAACCATCAATATCTTCTTCTGTAATTTGAATATTTTTTTCTTTTCTAATTTCTTTTACTCGTTTTTCTACTGCTTTATTTATTTTATAAATATTAAAACTCCCACTTGTGTCTAATTTATTTTTATAAAAATCTGTATCTTTCATTTCTCTTGTTCCCGAAAATTCCATGTCGAACATAAACGGTGCTGTGAGAAAAGCATTTGAAGTCAAATTTTGATAATCTTTAAAGTAGTATGGTTCTGAAACTTCCGTGTTTCCGTTTTCGTTTTTCGACACCTTATATATTATGGCATCTTTGCTTGCTCCCAAAATTAAAACTGGGCTATGCGTAGAAATAATAAATCTAACTCGAGGAAACCAGCCTCTTAACTTTGCCATTATTTTGTATGCCCATTTTGGGTGCAAAAACAAATCTAATTCGTCTATTAAAACTGTGCCTTTATAATGTTCTAACTTAGATACATATTTTTGTTTTTGAGACATTCTAATAATCAAGTCAATAACCCAAATTAATACACTTTGATAACCTGTTGCCAATTCGTTAAAACGAACTGTGTGATTATTATTTTCTATAAAAACTATTTCGCCATCAATTTCTTTTATTTGTATATTTTCCTCAAAAAGACTACTTAACATTTCGGTTGCTGTCTCAAAATTTATTTGATAACTGTCTGTTTTATTTTCTCTTAATTTTAATTTCATTAACCACTTTTCGGGGTCATTTAATTCTGCATCGCTACTAAACAGTGTGTCTGATTCAGGTTTAACTCCCTCTTTTGATGTTGTTATTCTATTTCGATGAACTCCGTAAGCGTAAGTATATTTTTTGTCTTTTGTAAAATTAAATATTTTTTGTAATAAAATTGTTTTCCCAGCTCCGTTTTCTCCTAATAAATAAATTTCTTTGCTATTAAAATTATTTAATTCTACGTTTTTTAGTGTATAATAATCTTTTATTACTATTTTTTCAATATAATCTTCGTCATACCATTTGCAAAAATGAAAAAAGAATATTCCTGTTGGAATATTTTTTAGAACTAGATTTTTATTTCTTTGCAAAATATTATCAATACAAGAAACATCATTAATTGTAAAATCTGAGATTTTGTTAAATTTTGTAATAGAATTACTAAATAACATTTTTGGGAGTAGTAAATTAATGAAAAAACTAAAATCAGCTATGACTTCCTTATACACCCCATCTGTTACAACAAAATATTTAATAATTCTATTTTCTGTTTCTTTAATATTTAAGAAATTAACAAAACGCTTAAAAAGTATAGGTTTAGCGGTAGTTATACTATCCTCAAATATATAACAATTTCCTGTAACATAGTTTTCTAAATCAGGATAATTAAAACAATCAAAATATTTTAAAATGGTCTTGTTTTTATTAATTAAACCATCTAATTTCTCTTCTGTTAAGTTCTCAACATATTCTTTGTTTAATAATGTGTCTTGTAAAATATCATAAATATTTTGCAAATTAGTAAAATATTCCTCTCCGACATCTTTTACAAAAATGTTGAAAAGTTTTTCTAATTTTTCTATATTTATGTTATTTTCTTGCATTTTTTAGTCAATATGTATGCTATGCGACAATTTTATTGTTTTGTTCGGTATAATTTTCGTCTAATATTAATTTGTAACAAGAAATAGGTTTGCTTTTTTCATACAAATTATCTGGGTCTATGTCTAAAGGCTGTGTTTTTGTTTTGCCGTCTAATCCTGTAAAAGATATTTTTGCGGAATACCATTGTAAAGTCCCGTCTTTAATTGTTACATTTTCAAATGTTTCGTAATTTTTAAGTTGCAATAAATTAGTATTATTTTCCTTTTGCCATTTTTCAAATTCAAGATAAAAATCTATAACTCTAATTTCTCCTGTTGTCCAACGGCAAGTAATTTTATAAGGTTCTTTTTTTATTATTTCAGTTATTCTTGCTAATTTTTTCATAATAATTCAGGATTAAATTGAATGAAAATTTCATATATACTTTTTTTATGCTCTATTGCCCACTTTTTTATTTTTTTATACTGTTTTTTTGTCAATCCTCCTTTTTCTATTTCCAAATCTGCAATTCGAATCAATGCTTCATGTTCTGCATAAATAGCGTGAAAATGTGGTGGCTGATGTTCGTTTGGATAAATATTAATTTTTATTCCATCAAGTATTTCTATTGTTGGCATAAATAGTTTTGTTTAACACTTTCTTTCAATAGATCTTACCCTTTAATAACTTATAATACGTTAGTTTTAAAAGCCCTAAATTATGGTTGTTTCTATCATTTTTCCTCCTTCTTCTCGTTATTTTCTTTTGCTATTTCTTTTAGATTTATATCTTTTGGAGCTTCTTCTACTTTAATTTTTTCGGTTGTTGTTAGGTCTTTTTTTGTAACTGGTTTCTTTTTTGGTTCTATTGATTTTGCTTTAATTTTTCTCTCTGGAAAATTTATCTCGTGTATTGCATTTGTTGGACATTCTATAACACATTTTCTGCAAAGTTTGCATTTATCTGCGTCTATGTATGCAAGGAAATTATTTACTTCAATTGCATCAAAAGGACATACTTTTACGCATTTTTTACAACCAATACATGCTACATCACAGGCTTTTTTGGCTGCTCCTCCTTTGTCTTCATTTATACATGATACAAATATTTTACGGTCTTTTTTGTTCTTTTTTCTAAGTTCAATAATATTTTTAGGACAAGCCTCTACACAAGCGTTACAAGCGGTGCACATATCATCAATTACGTATGGCAGTTGTGTTTTTTCGTCCATAAATATTGCTTCAAAATCGCAAACATCTACGCAGTCGCCGTGTCCGAGACAGCCAAACTGGCAGTCGGTGTGTCCGCTATAAAGCGAAGATTCTATTGCACAGGTCATTGTGCCGTCGTATTGTGTTGTGCGTTTTCTAAATTCGGGTGTTCCGTGGCAACGAATTACTGCAACCAATGGGTCTTTGGCTACTGCTTCTTTTCCGAGTATTTTAGCTACATCTGCCATGCAGTCATTTCCTCCAACGGGGCAATATAGGCTTCCAAAATCTTCTGATTTAACACATGCTTCTGCAAAATTTCGGCAACCAGGGTATCCACAACCTCCGCAGTTTGCGGCAGGAAGAGCTGCTTCTACTTCGTCTATGCGTGGGTCTTCGTAAACATAGAATTTTTTTGCTACAAAAAACAGAATTATTGCTGCAAGCACTGCTATTGCACTAACTGTTACAATTGAATAAATAATTACGTCAGTCATTTTTTATTTTAAGTTTTAGATTTTTTTTATTGAAAATGAGAACTTGTCGTTAATTTTATCTTTTCTTAAATATAATATTATGTAATAAGGTATAAGCGTTGATAAAGCCAATAATCCAGATAGTCCCTCGTGTTTTGTAATTAATAATGAGATTATTAAACCTACAAATATTAGTAAAAAAGGTAAAATGTATCCAAGAAATAAGGCTCTAAATCCAAGCACTTGTTTGTAAAACACTTTTACCTCTTCGCCTTCTTTGTATTCTCCATTGTATTGTTTTATTTCTATTTCCTTTTCTTCTAAGTCTGATGCGTTGCAAATGCCTTTTGCACTACACGAAATACAGGCTGCTGTTGATATTATGCTAACTTTCAGGCTCTTGTCAGTTATGTTTTTTACTATTCCTTTATGTTCTATGTTGTCTTTTGACATTTTTTTAGGATAATTAATAACAATTTTTATGCCTGCAAAATTATATTAAATTGTTTAAAAAAAATTATATTTTATATGTTATTGAACATAAAACTTAATTTATAACGATTCTAAATAAGGTTAAATAATTATTTCGGTATTAGGTAGCATTTTAACAATTTCTTCAATAGTTTCGCTTGTTAGCAAAGTGTTTTTTATTACTAAAGTTTTTAAATTAGTAAGATTAATTATTTCTTCCGGTAACTTATTAATATTGTTATTTGAAATATTTAATACTCTCAAATTTTTCAGTTGTCCTATTGATGCAGGCAGCGAGGTTATTTTATTGTTACTTATATTTAATGAAGTAAGAAATTTCAAGTTTGATATTTCTGGATTTATTTTTGAAAT
>Ga0193956_1000199_pt1 | contig 28738 bp, 24 predicted proteins | sample BB_7_MG_FD_140358 | JGI IMG/M metagenome (GOLD analysis project Ga0193956, IMG submission 140358) | Microbial mat bacterial communities from the Broadkill River, Lewes, Delaware, United States - BB_7_MG | ecosystem: Environmental > Aquatic > Freshwater > River > Microbial mats | place: USA...
AGAATAATATTTTGATATAGCTATTGTTGATTTTTAGTATGAATGATTTAAACCTTTGTTCGTTATAAATCACTTTGTATCGAATTGTGATTTAAAAACCCATGTTTTATAAATCATATGGAGAGGGATTTTGATTTATAAAGTGAAGATCTATAAATCAAATTAATCCTTTTGGGCAGGGTTAATTATTTAAACGTCCGCTTTGTAAAAATGTTTAAATCGTTGTAAATGATAGAAACCATCTCTTGATTGCTCATAACTGACTGTCAGATGAAGTCCAAACCTATTCATCGAAACTGTAAGATCAGATATGCGCTACTAGAATTAAACTATTTAAAGCCACCGCTACAATACCAATTACTCGCAGCTAAAGCTTGATACATTGCTGTTTTCCAACTATTTGTATGTTGTAGTGATGCACCTACATGTTTTTTCAGTAAAGCTTGCTCTACACCTGTTTGCTGATTAATTTGAAAGTCTATATCTAATTCACCTCGTAAGTTAGATATTTCATCGCCTGCTTGAATACTAAAACGGTTAGCGAGCTTAAAGTCGTCAAAATGACTATTTACTCTAGCTTGATCGGAAGCATTCCAATGAACTGGTGCTCGCACAAAATACCTGATAGTTGCAGGAGTTGTCTGAATGACTTCTGCAAACAACCATTGTTCATTTATAAAGTGACCTAGGTCAAAGTATGGGTGTAAACATTGTTCATTTTTCGATGTTGCTACTCCTGCATTTTTACCTTTATTGCAAGGGGTACAACTAGGAACTAGGTTATTAGGATGAATAGATAACAATGGAAATTTTGCTTTGGGTAAGTAGTGATCTAAAGTATCAACTTGTCCAAATCCGCAAAAGGGACAAATTCGCAAAGGTGCTTGCATCATAATTTGATCATAATACTGTCTCGCAGGCTTTCTAGCAGGGACCATTTGAAATGTATAAAGCCCCTTAAGCTGACCTTTGGTTACTTGACCTGTTACTACTGCGTCATCATTACCGGTAAAGGTTTGTATTTGAAATAAGTCAGCAGTAGCCGCTTTCGTATCAAAGTCTTGAACTGAATTATTTAGTTGAGGGTTGATAGCATTAATATTCTGTGTCTGTGTTTGACAGCTAATACTACCAACACAGGTATTTAATACATCAGTAAAAGTAAGTTGAGGAGGCGTAAGGGCTCGCATATTAACCAGCCTCTCTATTTGCTATTAGTGCTCTGAGAATTGCTTGGCCCTCAAACCCTAATTGTCCATTATAAAGCTCTATTATTTCATCGAAGTCTTTGCCGTCATTAACTGACTCAATCAATAAATTATGAAAGCCCGATTTGGTTACTTCTAAACCGAATACTTCACGAGTTAAAACACCGACATTTTCTCCAAAAGTTTCATTTTCTGGTCGAAAAGAAACACCTTCATTTCGCGTTCTTTCTAACTTCCAGACACAGCTTTTAGGTACTTCTTGTAATATTACAGGAGAGTGAGTAGCAATAATTGCAACAGCATTTCTGTCTACCAGTAAGTCAGATAGAGCTCTTGTAAATGCTGAAAGTAATGGAGGATGCAGGTGGCTCTCTGGTTCATCAATCAATACCAGTGTTTTTTCTTCTATAGTCTCAATAAGTTTTGTTAAGGTAAGTAAAACTATAGTATGCCCTGAACTCATCAGGCGAACTAACTTTAACGCTGATTTTTTTACTTCACTGGCTTTTTCTAAACTTCCTAAACGGGTGAGGTTCATTTCTGCAAAGTTAATATCAGATTCTAGCGTTTTAATCGCTCGTAGCCATCGTTTTTTCTTGGTCTGTAAGCTGAAACAAACCAATAAGCTATCAACGAAGTCATTTCTTATCGCTTCATCACCTTTCAGTTCTTTTGAGTTTGTATCATCATTTTTCTTTAAACCAATGTAAAAATAACAAGTTCCTAAGCTTCTATCTGGTCTGTTTTTTGGTGGAATAAATGGGTCAAATGCGCTGAAAGAAACAGAAGATATACTACTGAAATAATCTTTAGGAAGTCTTATTTCTTGCCAGGGGTTTTGTTTACAGAGCATCACGCCAACTTCTTCTTTAGCGGCTGAATCATCAATAACTGTTTTCACAATATTGTTTAGTAAAGTTGTCTTACCGACACCGTTACGACCAATCAACACGTGTATATTGCTAGAAGGCAAGGAGCCAGGAGTTACTTTAAAACTTATATCTATTTGGGCACTTTTCTCTGTTTGTACTTTTTTATATGAGAAATCGAACTCAGATAATGGTGCTTCACCTTTAATTATTTTAGAGAACTGTCCGTGAATGACTGAAGTGCTCACTGAGCGTAATAGTGATGTTTTAAAAACAGGTTCATCAAGTGCTATATCAAAACTATTGCGTGAATATGCTACATCATTGAGTTTTTCTAATATTTGATTACCAAGTGCTTCACTCAGTAGGCTTCTAATATTTTTATAGTACTCTTCGTCTTGACCTAGACTAAATGCATTATCATTAAAGTGACTAAAAGGGTCATAACCTAGCTGCTCAGAAACCCAGCCCTTTTCTAGGCCCGCGATACCAATTTTTAAATTTCCAAGATTATGCTTTATGCCATGTTCATCAAAAACAATAAGTGAAAATGTTGTTTTGAAATAGTAGTCATCCCAATTATCTTCACATAAATAGGCTTTCAATCTACCGGCTTGCGGCGGGTAAGATCGGTGTTTTATTATATTAAACGTTAATTCCATTTACTGATTCCTAAAACGATCCATATGTACTATTACCTGCGCCTTGATAATTCGCATAAACATGTTGATAAACAACAAGGTTTAAATCAGCTAACTCATCATCAGGGTAAGGTGCTTGTGGCAACCACTCTAGGCTGTCTTTGATCATGGTTTTAACTTGCGAACTAACCTGTGTGCTTTCACGCCATCGGTCAACTTTCAGCTTTTCCGCTTTAAGTTTTTCTAAGGTTTCTTTTGCTACTTTTTTAACTTCTTTCTCGTCAGCCGGTTTTAACGTTGGCTTTTTAAGAAGGTCGTATATTGCTAAGGTTTCTTCATCTAAACCTTCACGCATGGCTCTTTCTTGCTCAGGGTTTAAGTCATTTTTCATAAAGTCATTTAAGTCGTCAAAGGCTTTTTGAACAGCTTGAATGTCTTTACCTGCATTATATTCGGCAATAATTTCTTTGTATTTTTCATAAAATTCAAAGCGAATGGGGTTTTCACGAACCATTCTTTCAAGTTGCTTTTCTATCGCTTCTTGAAGATCAAAAACAACGGCATTCTTTTGTTCTGATTTAGCAAAAGCTTTTCTAAGGCGATCAAAGTCCAAATTACCTAAATCAACGTAATCATCTTCACGAACTTCATTCTTCTGTGTACTGACACTCATGCTGACTTCTTGTTGAAGCTTGCGCATTACCGATGAAATGTCCGCAGATTTTGTTTTTTGATTAAGTTGGCTGTAAATGGCTTCAACAGCGTTATAACGAGGAATAAATTGCTTCACAATCTCTTCAGGGTATAGCGCTTTGTATTTACGCATTACCTCACGTGCAGCCACTTCAAATTGCGTTCGGGTGGTTTCGTTTAAGCTCACAGCATTTGCTGCTTTGCCCAATGAAGTTAAACGCTCCATAGCAGTTTTAGCGTTAACAAGATCATCAAGGTTAAAGTCAACTTCTGATAAAAAGTTAGCAACAGCAAGAATGGCTGCGTTAAGTTCTTCAGCCATTTCTTCTAGTTTTTCAACTGGGTTGGTTGGCTTTTCTTCGCCACCATTGCCTTTACCACCAGGTGAAGTAGGTTTACCGCCTTCACCATACACTGAATAAGCTTTTTCTAATTGGGTATACACATTGCCGTAATCAACAATTAAGCCATTTTCCTTTTCATCGTCATATACTCGGTTGGCACGAGCGATGGTTTGCATCAGGGTATGGCCTTGTATCGGCTTATCTAAGTAAACGGTTGATACACAAGGGGCATCAAAGCCAGTGATCCACATGGCACACACTATAGCCAAGCGGAACGGGTTGTCTTCATCCTTAAACTCAATTTCAAGATCACGTTCCACCATCTTCTTGCGATGGGTTTCGATATCTAAATCAAGCGCTTTAAATTTCTTAACCTCGTTTTGCTCACTGCTCACTACAACACAAACTTCGGTTTCTTCAACACGAGCTAAATGTTTTTTGATAGTAAGCTCTTCTTGCTGATCGCTCGCATCTTCAATGCGCTGTTTTAACTCTTTAATATACTCAGGCCAATAACCCATCACTAATTCATACATACGAACAGCGGTGGGTTTATCAAGGGCGACAAACATCGCTTTACCTTGATAACCACGGTCATTAAAGTGCCACACTAAGTCTTTGGCAATTTTATCTAGGCGATCATCTGACGTAAGAATCGGATAGTCTCTAGCAAACTCTCTTCTAAGCTTAGCAATTTGATCGGTATCTAAATCTTCATTGTTGATGATTTCAGCCATGCGCTCGTCTAAATCTGGGTTTTCTATATCGAGCTTTTCACCGCGATTCAAATAACGAAGTGGCAGGGTTGCACCATCATCCATTGCTCGTTTGAAGTCATAGATAGATACATAACCACCGAAGATTTTTTTAGTTAATTCTACTTCATCGGCGATTAACGGTGTGCCGGTACAACCAAGAAAAGACGCATTAGGAATGGCTTTAAAACGCATGTTTTGAGCGTATGTACCGCCTTGCGTTCGATGTGCTTCGTCTGAAATAACAATGATATTGTCTCTTTCGGTGATCAGCGGGTATTCGGTTTCTTTTTTCTTATCAATAGCGAACTTATGAATAAGGGTAAATACATAGCGATGATTCTCACTGAGTAATTCACGTAAATGAGTTCGGCTTTTAGCTCGCATATTTTCTTCGGTCAATGCGCCACAGCCAGTAAAAGTGTCATAAAGCTGATTTTCTAATTCAGTACGGTCAACCACAATTAGGAAGGTGTAGCTTTTGCCAAACTTACGTAATATTTTTTGGCAAATAAATACCATAGAGTATGACTTACCAGAGCCTTGGGTATGCCAGAAAACGCCCAGCTTACCTTTTAAGTCATTAATGTTTTTGGCTTTGTTGACCACTTTATTTACACCAATAAATTGGTGGTTTTTTGCCATTATTTTTACAACATCATCGCCTTCACCATCGAATAGCAAAAAGTTCTCAAATAAATCGAGTAATCTATGCTTTTCACAAGTACCACGTAAAATGGTGTCTAGGCTGACTTCACCTTTGTCATCTTCTTCAATACGCTTCCACTCAAGGAAGAACTTATAAGGGCTGGTGACTGTACCTACACGAGAATCTGTACCATTACTTAAAATGATAAAGGCATTGCTATGTAATACTTCTTCAATGGTATCTTTATAATCGGTAAGGTTATCTTCATATGCATTTCGCAAGTCAGTGTGGTGGCCTTTAAGCTCAAAAAACACCAGCGGAATACCATTAACAAATCCAACAATATCTGGGCGGCGGTTATAAAGCTTACCGACTACTTCAAATTGCCTAACCGCGAGAAAATGGTTTTCTGTAGGCTCGTTAAAGTTGAATACTTTAAGGCGTTTCTTTTGCAACTTGCCTTTATCGTCTTGATAGCTAACTTGCACGCCTTTAGTTAATAGCTCGTGCTTGGCTTTATTAATTGCACCCAAGCTTTTATCAGCTTCAACTTGGGTTATTTGGTCAATGGCGTTTTGATAAGCCATATCAGGTAGTTCGGGATTTAACTTAACAAGCGCTTGTTTGAGGTAACGAACTAGTATTACTTCTGATTTATTGGCACGGCCAAGCAAACCGTCGCTGCGGTCAGCCTGCACCGATAATATTTCTTTATGCCAAGCGGTTTCAACTTGCCATTGCAAGTCGAGCAATACCTCTTCACTGGCTGCTTCTACTAAACCATCTTCAGAATACTCATAGCTCATTTATTGATACTCCATTCAATACGCTTTTTCTTTTTATAGGTGCTTGTTATTGTTCTTTGGTTTTTATTTATTCGGCTATTGCCATTTCATCTTCTTGTTATTCACGTTGTTTTAAAATAGCTTCAGGTAACTCTATCTGCTCAATATCTATCATGCCACTCATTAGCCTTGGTAGTAGGATATCTCGGGCTTCTTTGAGCAACTTATTTTTCTTTTGAAGTGTTAAAATTGATTCGAAACTATTTTTAGTAAGTTCATTGAAGTCCTGCAATAAATCTTCGTTAGGAATGACAACATCAATTCCCTCGAACTTTGACTTGTTGACATTAGTCATAGTTGCTCCGTTGCTACCCAAAGCTTCAAGTAGAGGCTTTAAATGTTTAGCAAAGCAATACATGTAGAATACAAAGCTGTCTTTGTTAAATTTAATAGCGTTAATTTGCTGATTGGTTTGACTAGGCTCTGATACAAATCCAAACTCTCCCGCTGTTCCTATACAACTAACTACTAGACTATTTTTAGGCAAATACTTATTAAGCTGAGAATCTGCACCTAACTTAGATAATGATTGATCCGTGTTTATAACGTAAGGAGCTTTTGCTATATCAGGTGTTTTAATGAATGGAACATCAGAACCATAAAAGTCTTCATTACTAGTTGATGGCGTTTTACCAGTGATTACAGCTCCAATATCAGAGATTTTATTTTTTGTCCAACTTTTAGGTAGCCCTGTTTCTTCATCAAAAATAGCTGTTTCATGACCAGGGTATTTCATACGAACAAACCACTCTTCGTAGGTGATATGCGCCATTTCTTCTAACAACTTAATGCGTTTTAGGTTGTTTTCGATTAGGTCGTCGTATACTTCTATGACCGCAGCTATTTTCCTCTGTGTAGAGTATTGGGGTAACGTTACTTCAACTTGAGCTAGTTTTTCTCCAGTGAGATGCTTGATAGCTGCACCAGTAAAATAACCATCATAATGCCCTTGAAGTCCTTTATTTAGTAATGCATAAAAAAGGAAAAGACTATCTATTTTTTCTTTGGCTCTAATTCTGTGAAGCGCTTTTTGAATCATCATTGAAGGTGCTTGGTTCTTCCATATGGCACAACGCCCTGGCTCACCGCCTTCACACATGACTATATCGCCATACTTTAGTCCATACCTTTCAAACTCTTTCTTTTCAAACCGCATTTTACGGAGATCTTCTATTTCAATAGCACCCCAACGAACATTTAGGTTAGCTAGGTATGGATAATACTCTCCTTTGTTTTTCTTTTGATCGAGCATTTTTCCCAAACACAAATCTGCTACTTCAGAAAGTTTTTTTGTTTCCCAAGAGGTACTACTCATTTAACCTCCGTGAGAACTTGTTTCATCAAATTATGACTTGCATCATTTAAAGCAGATAGCTCTGAATGAATCTCTATCATTCTTTTTTGATAATCGAAATCAAGATCAATATCTACTTTATGTCCTACAAATCTTCCTGGATTTAAGCTGTAATCATTCTCTTCAACCTCATCACGACTAACAACTTTGCATAGGCCTTCGATATCTTGATATTGGTCATTCGGGAAGTTTTCTCTTAGTGAATTCCAGTCTTTAATTCGCTGCTTGTAGTCCGCGAGCTTTTGTTTAAGCAGTATTTTATGGTCCTTTAACGCAGCTTCCAGTGATTTAAGTAAACGGCTGTTAGCATCTAGTTGTTTTTTAAGTTGTGTATTTTTTTTAATTGATTCGGCTTTAGTCGCTTTATCTTCGGCTGTTGAAGAAGGGCTTTCTTTAATCGCTTTTGCTTCTTCTTTACAGTCAGCTAAGGCTTTTTCAGACTGTGCTTGATATTGCTCAATTAAAGAGAATAGCTTTTCAACGGGTAGGTTGAAGCGCTCGTTCCATGTTTGGCAGGTAACAAAATCACTATCATCAGCAACACTAAGTTGCTCGTCTAGCTCACCTGAAATGGAACTGAAATCTAGGTTTGGTTTGTCGCCTGAAAAGTCGTCGGCATTGGGTGCTGCTAGAATAGTTTTACATTCCTTACGCAGTTGGTTGATTTCGTTTGCTATATCTTTACCAAGTGAAATGGCTTCTTGATTATGGATGGTTTGCGCTGAGGCAATAGCAGTCTCATCCCCTCGGTATGATTCCATAATGGTGTTAAAGTTAGTTAACTGGCCAGGTGAATAATCGTTAATGGTGTTGGTGACAACTCTGAAGGTATTACGAGCGTCGATCATTAAGATTTTGTCTTTGTTTTCTTTTCGCTTACCTTTGTCTAAAAACCAAACGTGACATGGCAAAGAGCGAGTATAGAAGAAGTTGTTTCCTACCGATACAATACAATCAACAGCGCCTGTTTCAACAAGTTTTTGACGGATGGCTTTCTCGGTATTGCCCGCATCGGTTGCAGAGCTCGCCATAACAAAACCCGCACGACCTTGTTCGTTTAAATAATGATAAAAATATTGTATCCACAAATAATTGCCATTATCTGCTTTAGGTATACCGACATCGTTAAACAGGCGAACATCGTTTTTAACATAGTCTTTTTTCTTATCAACCTTTTTTACATTAAATGGTGGGTTAGCCATTACAAAGTCACATTGGCCCACGAGTGCGTGCGGATCAGAATAGAAACTGTTGGTTTCAGCAATTTTACCTTCAATACCATGAATGGCTAAGTTCATTTTTGCTAAGCGGTGGTTGTTCGATTTTAGCTCTGAGCCGTAACAGGTGATTTTTGAATTAACCGATGCGCCTTGACCCTGTTCTAGCTCTTGTTCTTCAATAAAGTGACTGGTTTGCACAAACATACCGCCAGAACCACAGGCAGGATCATGAATAATGCCGTGATCAGGCTTGATCATATTAACGATAAGTTGAACTAGTGAAGGTGGTGTGAAGAACTCTCCGCCTTCTTGCGCACCAGCACCATCCATTGAGAACTTCATTAAGAAGAACTCATAAATTCGACCAAAAACATCCCCTTTAATTTTCTTTACGGAGTCTTTATTAAATACACGGATTAGCTCGCGTAGTAAGTCTGCATCAAACTCTTGATAGTTTTTAGGTAATACGCCTAATAAATCAGGATAAGCTTCTTCAATTAGCTTCATCGCATTATTAATGGCTTCATCTAATGATTCGGACTCTGGCAGGTCTGCTAGGTAGTCAAACTGTGATGCTTCTGGCAACATCATTGCACCAGCCGCTAGGAAGTCTTCCTTAGTAGGCGCACGTTTGCCACGAGGACCATCAGGAATACTGGCTTCAATTTGGCCTTTTGCTTGGTCATAGCGGTTTTGCGCATAACGAAGGAGGATTAAGCCAAGAACAGGATCTTTATATTCAGCGGCAGTAAGCTTTGAATTTGCACGGAGAGAATTAGCACTATCCCAAAGTTCAGTTTCTAGTTGTTTGATTTCTTGTTGGTTCATGTTTATTTAATTCTCTAGCTTATTTATCAATGTTGATTTCAACTTATGTTTCAACTTATATCTCAAAGAAGTCTTCATCTATTTTTTTCAGGTGCAATACCTGTTCGTCTCTACTACCGATGTTATATCGCAGCATGAGTTTTGCTAATTCGGTGCCATTTATAAGTACGATACGAGTACCTAAGTTTTGTGCGGTTTCGATGGCTGATGATGTAAATTCAGATGTTGTAATAAAAATGCCTTTCTGTGCTTTTTTCAGGTTTAATGCACCAAAGAAATCACGAATATCACCAGCACCCACATTGTTACCTTGGGCATAACGTTTAGCTTGTATGTATATCTGATCCACGCCTAAAGGGTCTTGATCTATAACACCATCAATGCCGTTATCACCTGTTTTACCAAGTGCATGTGCAGCTCCTTCACCAGTACCTCCGTATCCCATGGCTACAAGAAGTTCGATTAGGAGATCTTCAAAGAAGGCGGGAGTGACTTTGCGAGTGCGTTCTAGAATGTCTAGGGCTAAGGAATCATTGATTTTTTTATAAGCCAAGCGAAGTGCTTCATCAGGAGTTATGTCGTCAACATCGTCATTATCTTCAACATCATTTTTAGTTGTTACATTTTTTTGGTCTTTAAATGCAATAAACTCATCAAACTGCTTCAGGTATTTATTATCAATAACGGCCTGCTTATCTTTAAGGGCAGTGCTCCCTCGTTCCGTAATAATGAAATGGGCACGCCTAGTAACTTCTAGCAAGCCTGCTTTTGTTAGATAAGTTCTAGCCCAGCCTACGCGATTGTCTAAAATACTTTGTTTGCCACTGGGTAGCGTTTCTTCTCGTTCTCGTTCGGTTAATTCAAACTTGTTTGCGAGTTGATTGATGACATCTCGAAGTTTTACTTCGTTGCCATTAGCCGCTTCAGCTATTTCTAGAAAGGGGCGCATAAATGCTTGATAGTTAGGGATCATTTAACATCCTTATTTTTTTGTTCTTCAATCCATTGTTCAATATCTATGCGTTTAAAACGCCAGCTACCGCCGACTTTAAAGCCAGGAAGCTTTCCTTCGCTAGCGAGTCTATAAGCTGTTTTTTCATTGAGTTTTAAATAGATCGCCAACTCTTGAATCGTGAGTATATCGTCAGCCATTCACAATGCCCCCTAACTTAGATTAACCCTATCATATGAGAAAATTGAGGAATTTGAAAGGTAATCAAATTAATTGAACAAAATTATTTTTAGACAATTAATTTAGCCTGATTTTTCACGTTATTTATATTTAGCTAGTTGATTTATATAAAGTTCGATTTATCGACATTTATATTAATTATTGATATAGTAAGTTATTGATATTTAAGGGGTATTTGATCTATTGGTTTGGTTCGTCTAACATCGTTTTTATATGATTGATTTGGTGTGATGATGAAAAAAAGAAAAGGCATAACGAGAAAGATAAGAGATGGGTGGATTGAGCGATGGGAATTAGACAATAGTCAAAGCCCACTGTATTTCTCGTTTATTAAAACTCAAGATATCAAATCTTATGGCTCTAAGGCTCGTGTTCCTGATTTTTGTGATGATTCGCAAGATAGAAACCTATTATCTACTAATGAACGTTTATTCTTTTATCGTCTGCGTTTTTCAAAGCGTTTTGTGTGGATTAAAGAGCAATATCCTCTGTTGCCGCTAGCCCGAGCTATGGCTGTAGCAAAAGAATTAAAACTTAAGTACCCGACATATCCTTTTACCTCCAATATTGAAGTGGTAATGACAAGTGACTTCTACTGCCAGGGCTTTACTGGCCAGCAATATGTTTATTCCATTAAAGATGAAAAACAGTTTAAAAAGGCCACAGAAAGACAAAAAAGAAATATTGAAGAAAAACTTAAAATAGAGAAATTATTTTGGGAGTCGCAAGGTGTTAAGTGGTTTTTAATTTTAAGTAGCAGTATCAAAAATACTTTCTCGCAAAATTTAGGGCAGATCATCGCTTCACACAAATTACCACCGTTGCTAAAAGTATTAAGACAGCGTTGGTTAAACGTATTCAAAGAAGTTCTAAATAATAACTATGGCGATCGCCTAAGTGATTTAATGGAAGTTACAGCTCAGCAATTAAATATTACTTACGAAGATGCTGTTGAGCTCTTTCAACATTGTGTTTGGCATCGAAAAATCAAAGCATCACTTTCAACAGTTCGTTTACATTTTGAACACTCTGCTGAGTCACTAGCTTTAGAAGTGGTTTCATGAACGAAGGTTTATATATAAACGAATTACTCGTACCAAGGGTTGGCGAATCAGCGTTGTTGAAAACTCCCCATCTTATTGTGTTTATTGATAGCGGAGCTAATTGTGTTTTTGCTATGAATATGGCGTCCACTAATAAACCTAGGAAGTTTAGCCTCGACGCTATTTATGATGAATTAGAAGAGGGGCAGCTAGTTAAGGGGGTATTAGATATCCCAGACTATATGGCTCTAAGCGATGAGTTTATATCAGCAAAGGATATTAAGAAGCGAGATCTTAAATATCAGGTAATTAAGCCAATTATTGATTGCCTTGATGACTTTTTGATTTCTAATAACTATGGCAAAGGGCTAATACAGCAATGTTTGTTGATTGCAAAAGAAGTTGGTCTTAAAGCAAATCGAACGCAAATTTATGATTTTCTCTACCGATTTTTAAAAGCTGGCTGCAATCTTAATGCTTTTTTGAGAAAACCTGGCACAGGGAAAACCATTAATAAAGTGTACACAGGTAAAACCGGCCCTAAAAGGGATAATAAAACTATAGGACGAATGCGCACTGATAAAGATAACAAAAATATTGCTGCAATTACTCGTAAGTACATTTTCACACCGCACCCATTATCCATCCATGAAGCATATCAAAAGTACTTAGATAAATATGAGAGTGATCCTGTTGTAGATATGAGCACAGGTGAAATAACAAGTTTTAAGAGATGGGACGATGAATTACGTTTATCAGAAACACAATTTAGTAATTGTGTTTCTAGTATGAAGAAAAAATATAAAGACAAGTTACTTGAATCCCAAAGAAAAACAGATGAATTCAACAAAGATGTAAAAGGCTTAACTGGCAATATTGATGACTACTTTGGTGCAGGTCCGGGTGATGTTTATCAAATCGATGAAACCCCATTAGCAATAGAACTAGTGGATGAATTTGACCCTACTAGACAAAAACGGATGGGGCCTGCAACGTGTTATTCGGTAATTGATATGTTCTCTAAGGTTTGGGTCGCCATTATTTTAACTTTTGCAAAAGCTTCTGCGCATACTGCTCGTGAAGTGCTATTCGTAGCTTTTCGAGGTAAAGATAAGTTTTTTGAAGAAATAGGAATAAAGCCTCGTCATCCACACTCTATTGAAGGTAAGTGCAAGGGAATCATGTTGGACAATTTAGAGTTCGCATCTGATCTTGAGCGCTCAGTTAGTAAAGATGCGCATATTGAACAAATTTATAACACGGAAGGTAATTCACAACAAAAAGGGGGAGTTGAAAGGCGTCACAAGACACTTGAAGAATTCTTGTTCGGGATGGTTCCTGGAGTGGGTAAGAAACATATTGCCGATTATTTAAAACGAAATCTTCGCAAAGATGCGCTGTTAAATATCAGAGAGTTATACCAATTACTTTATGACTTTATCACAACCTACAACAATTTCGCTGTTGTTGAAGACATGGTTATTACTAAAGAAATGAAGATGGATGGTGTGCGAAAAATTCCAATGGATAAATTTAAATGGGGATTAAAAAATAGACCAGGGTTTTTAAAGGCCGTAGATGAAAATGAACTGTATTTGAACTTATTAGAGGTCGGCCAAGTTACTGTGCATCGTGGTTATTTACTATTGCCTGGTAAGTATTTCGCATCAAAGAAAGGCCAGCCGTCAAAGGGGTTAAAATATACATGTGAGTGGACTTTAGAGAATGGTATTCAAGATCACGAAGGTGGCAAATTGCCTCGATATTCATGTCGTTTTATGCGCTATTCATTGGGTATTATTTATATAGAAACACCAGATGGCCTTCAACCAGCACACCTACATAATGTTCATAAGATGTATGAAAACTCTTCAGCTGAAATGGTTCATATATACCAAAAAGAACAAAAAGTTGAAGATGACAAGCTCAAAGCCGTTTACCAACAAGAGATGAGTGGCGTTCGTTTATCTGCATCTAATTTGGTTCAACATGCAAAATCGGAAAAAATTCCCATTACGGCTAATGCTGCTAATACACAAGATCTTAATGCTAACAGAGAAGCTGCCATCGAACGGGAACGAGAGCTGTCGAGGAAACAGCTCGCTAGGGTAAATGCTGAAAGGGGTATTACTGTACCCCATGAGCCTAGTGATAAAACATCTAAAGAAAACGAGACTGTTCCCTCAACAGAGTCTTCAAACAAATCTACAGCGTCACTTTTTGCCGACAAGATGGATGCAAGAAATAAACGTTTGAAAGGTGATAAATAATGACTTATGAAATAGCAAAATATATACCCTCAGATAACACCGATTTTCAGGGTAATCCTTTTATTGAATGCTTACCCCTTAGGCTTACAAGTGATGACTTTTGGGAGGAGGTGCATGATTTAGTTGATGTACCAGATAATTTACATGAATTGACCGTTGAAACACGAGAGCAAAAAGCTGCGAATATAATGAAATCGGTGTGTCCAACATCAGAGTACTACGATATTTATTGTGACTTTTTGAATATTTTAAAGGAGGGGCTTGCCGACCGAAATCCATTAAGTGAAGACGTTCTAAAATGGCAAAACCAAGTTGCATCATCAAAATATCAGCGCAATCGAACAACTGCTCCAAGCATTAAATTTACAGGCTATTCAGGAATGGGGAAAACAACGATTATTGATAGTATTCTTACAACAATAGATCCTGTTTTTAGGCATTCTCAGCATGAGGTATTAGGTTCACAGACCATTCAAATAGTTTATATAAAAATTGATATACCAGCTGAGGCTAACTCACAAGTTATTTGTTTAAAGATAGCGTCACAGATTGATGCAGTTTTAGGCACTAATTATGAGGGACAGTATGAAAAATTGAGCCGTTCTAAATGTATCAATAAACTTGTTACTTTATGCGCATCGTTGCTAGTTGGAGCAATCATTTTTGATGAAATTCATAATATTTGCTTTGCGGCCGCTAATGAGCGAAAAAAGATGTTTACGTTATTTGATAAGTTGACTCAAGACGCTCGAATCCCTACTTTGAAAATTGGAACATCGAAAGCAAACCGCTTGTCTGAACAAGAATTTACTAACGCTAGACGTTTAGGAATCCCACATGAGTGGCGCAATTACAAAACAGATAGCGCGGATTGGGATATTTTAATTAACTATGCTTGGGGCTATCAACTGACAGATAAGTTTGTAGAGCTTAACGCTGAATTTAAAAATAAAATATATTTACTCACTCAAGGGATACCTCACTGTTTATTTTTTCTGATAGAACAGTGCAATAAATACTGTCTGAGAAATGGCTTGCCAGCATTTACTCTTAAAATCATACAGCATGTATACGATACCAAATTTTCGATAATGAAGAGTGCGTTGATTGCTTTACGCCATGGAAAAATTGACGCTTTCGATGACATTATGACTACATCCAGAGAGCTAGATAAAGAGATTCAAAAGTTAATTAAGCAATTATTAAAAATTGCAGAAGAAAATAAATTTACAGGAGAAGAAGCAAGAGCGATACATGAGCAAATTGAACCTTATTTGCCTGAATACAAATTAACCCAAAAAGAAGCGAAAACCCTTAAAAGACTAGAAAAACAAATTGCCTCTGAAGCTACTGATTTACCTATTGATGAAGATGGTTATGAAGGGCTGCCATTATGATGTTTCTTAATCTACAGCCTTTACCAAATGAACACGTATTTTCGTGGTTATTACGAAGTTATTTACTTTCTGGGGCTGCAAATTTTTTCAGTTTCCAAAAGCAGATAAATATTGATGCAACAAAGCTTTATGCCAATCAAGTATTTGGGGGTTACTTTGAGGATATTCTACAGCTTTTGGGGAATAGACAAGAGCTAATCTCTAATCACACAACTGCATTATTGTGGCAAGTTTCTGTAGGAGAGATAGTTCCTAATAAACTGTCTTCCTTAGACTCATTTGAACATATGAATGAGCAACAATTCTTTGGTCATGATACTAGCTGGCATGCATGTGAGCATTGCATTGATGAAGATATGGAGCGTTACGGTATTAGCTATTGGCATGCAGAACACCAGTACCCTAGTGTGTTTACCTGTTTCAAGCACTTAAAGCCTTTATTATTCGCAAAAGAGCCTGTTAAAAATATTTATTTTGAGGTGCTCCCTCAAAATGTGACTACGTGGGTAAATGTTGCTCCTGAAACGTCACAGGCACTCATTGGTTGGCAATGTTATTTGAAAGAAGTCATTGACCTTTGCCAAACCAATTCCAGCTACATAGCTCAAATACAACCTAAAATCATAAAGTACTTTAATGTAGATAAATATAAACAACGTGAGCAGAAGTTAGTTTGTGAACGACTGAATTTAGAGTTTGATCAAGCGATGGGAAATCAGCTACTTCAATACTTATTCAGAGACTATGGTCGTGCAAATTTAAGAGGAAAAACCAATGTATTTTCAATCTTATTAATCAATCATTTCAAATCTAGTGGCGTGCGAAATCCTATTTATTGGTTAGCTGTAGCGTATTGGCTCAAAATATCAAAACAGTTAGATGTGTTGAGTTAATGCTATGCATCCTCTTTTTCCAAAGCCTATGCCCGATGAAACAGTTTTTAGCTTGTTATGTAGATTTCATCTGCTGTCAGCTCAAGGCTCTTTTAAAGCGAATACTTTGAAAATGATGGGGATGAATGCATCTAGACCAAGTAATGAACTTCCAAGCTTTTTGCCTGCTTTCTCAAAGGTTTCAGGTATAGCTATTAATCAACTAATCCATAAATTTACGAGTGTTCATTACTACGAGCCCTTTGTGAGTAAAATATCATTTCAAGCCTTAGTGTCAGGGTTAACTAATGGGAATACCTCAAGTCTACAAAGTAAGTTAGGCATGGTTGCAAACCGCATGATGCAGGGACAAAGCTTAAAGTTTTGCCCTCAATGTGCAGCAGAAGATATTGAAAAATATGGAATCACCTATTGGAGAATTACTCATCAACTTGTTGGAGCAGCTGTTTGCAGTGAACACCATTGCCAACTCTGTGGTGTACCTAGAAAATCTGTAAAAGTTATGCTGCCTCCGCAATGTTCACAGGTTGAATGTAACGATGTTGATTGTGATTTAACACAGCTTATTTTTGATGAGTTTCATGATAGTGGTTTTAGCTATTGTTTAAATAAATTAAGAAGTTGTTATGAACAACAGTTAAACCTATTAGGGCTAATGACTGCCAGCGGGAGAATACGTCAAAAGTTATTAAAATCTTTATTAAGTGACCGCTTATCTCAACTTACGGTTACTTCGAAATCATACAGGTTATTGAGTTCAGAATGCAGGCATGGTCGATACCCCGAATGTTTGTTTTATCTTGAGCACTGTAATCACCAGCCTTTGAAACATTTATTCCTTATCTTTAGTTTGTTCGGTTCCTGGCGTGCGTTTAAAGGTAACTTTAAGTCTTCAAATAAAGTTTGTAAGCCTGTCGAGCCATCTACCAATATTAAAAACTCTATTGAATGGGTTACAGGTTTTGATTTTTTAAATGAAGGTCAAAGTTTAAGGCAAGCTGCAATAGTGATTGGTACAACGGTATCAACATTGAAAATTAAAGCTCAACAAAAAGGCATACATGTAGATTCTAGACCTTCAAAGGTTTTTGAGGATACACAACGAACTATTTGGAGGAAATTGTTTATTGGTACTGATTGTAAAAAAATAGCATCAATAATGAACCTGTCTGTTGGTTCTGTTGAAAAAATTTTGTCTAGATACCCTGAGCTTGTGGAGCTCAGGAAGAAAATCCGCTATTTCAATAAACGCCAAAAACATCGACAGAATCTTACTAATTCACTTCACAAATTTAGAACTAGGAATGAAATTAAAATTGCTTTATCAGGTAGTTATATGTGGCTGTATAAACACGATAAAAAATGGCTGTATGAAATTTTACCTGAGGCTATCCCAAGACAGCAAAGATACTCAAGAAAGGAGAAGTAAATGGCAATCGTAATTAATAAATGGGTTGTTTTTGACGTTTTTAGTGATGATGAATTAACAGAGTCTTTTGGACAAGCTATTGCTGGTTTTGTGATTAGTTCTGATAGCCCAAGGTTAGAAATAGGTGAGAGAGTTTGTACTGCTGGTGTAACTGATGTTTGCATGAACAATAAGCTTGTTCGAACTAAGTCTGGTGAGTCATATAGCCTAAAGGGCAATGGCCAGTTTATTCAGATTTCTATAGGAGATTTTGATGTGTTTAGCCGAGCAGGTTTTAGCCACAAACTTTTTGAAAGTCACTTATCAATGGAACAAATACCTCATGAAATTAAGAGGGAGTTGGATCAGCTTTTTAAAAAGAATGAAGGATTCATACTCGAATGGTTAACTAAGCCAAAGTCACCACTTAAAGGTAAAGCACCGATTGAGGTATTAAGTACTGAACATGGCATCGAGCAGGTTTTAGGTATATTAGAGCGAATGCGTACAGGAGACTTTTCCTAGCATGAATATTCTTTTCCTTTGCACGGCTAATCTTCAAAGAAGTAAAACGGCTGAGGAGTTGTTCAAAGCCTTTGATAATAAGAATGAGTATCGGTCAGCAGGGTTAAGTTTTAAGTATGTGAAGAAAGCCGGTTCAACGCTTTGTACCGAGGAAATGCTTCATTGGGCTGATAAGGTTTACGTATTCGAAAACGAGCATATCAAGCGTATTCAACAACACACAGGTAATGTTTTCATTTCGAAAATAGAGAACTTAGATATTGCAGATGAGTATTCTTACTTTCAACGTGAGTTAGTTTTGGCCTTATTGGCAAAGTGTAAATTTTAATAATTAAACTAAATAGACAAAATTGGAGAAATAAAATGAGTAAAGAGAGTGAAATTGAAAGCAAAGATACTTCAGGTAAGTGTAAAGATGATAGTCACTTATCGAAAGAACAAGCTAATGCTTGTTACAAAGGTCCAGAGGAAAGAAAAGCTATGCACGAAAAACAATTTAAAAAGGCTTTCATAAGTAGAATAAAGGGAAACAAATAAAAATGACCATACTAAACAACGATCATTTATCACCGTAGGAGGGATTATGAGTAAGTCTATTACAGAAGAATATGTTGTAGACAAAGTTAGAGAATGGTCTAGCGATGAATTTGGTACTCCAAACCTTCTAATTTCACAAAGTGATGGTTCATTTCATCTTGGTTATTATCAAGGCATGGGGAACTCTGATAGCACACCTATTGAAAAGTTAGACCCTTTTTATAAGATGATTATTACTAAGCTGTATCAGTCAGGAGAGATACGAGCTTCAGGTAAGGCTTACACACTTTATCCAGGTAGCGATCTTTTCAAAAAGCTGGTTTTTAGTTGCTGATTGTGATCAACGATAGCTAGTAATAGTCCATTATGAGAGGAGTGAAACCCAGCATAAACTTCTGCGCTAAATTAAAGTTTGGTTTTATCTTCTGAATATCAATCAATTGGCTTTCTTTACTGTAAATTTTTAAAAAGAGGTGCTCTTTATATAATTGAGAACAATAAAAATTAAAATTACCGAGATTACTTCTTCTACATGGGAAATTGATCATTAGTGGTTTTTTCTCATTTCTATGAAATGAGGTATACCGACGCTTGGGCGTCGAATTAACCAGCTTAAAAACATTCAATAGCCTTATGGATCTTAAAAAATGTTCATTTGGCTAGTTTATATCTGTTTTATTAAGAGCTTATGCTTATAAAGGCCCTCTACTTACTAAAAAGCAAGCTAAAGAAAAAGGGATTATTTTTACAATCATGAAAAAAGGTAGGATTTATAAGGTTTTTCCTGATGGTCGTGAGGTAGAGAGTAAATGTGAACAAAATATTGATCACATTGTATTTGAACCAATCAAAATATCTAACGGAAATGGTTTTAATAACTTTTTGTACCTGAAATATATTAAATTTAATCGTTGTATTTAAATACATTTTCCATGCAACGAAGATGCTTTAAAGTATCGCCATTCTTTAAATGAAAATTATAGCTATCTCCTGCCTTAGGTGTATCACTTATATCAATATTCCAATGTTTCACTAAATAATAAACTAGAACAGCTTTTTCGGTAATGACAAAATCACTTTGATTATCATCCAAACTAAATTCTTGGCTCAATGTTGATTTTTTTGAATCTGATAAATCCGGATTAACAACAAGCTGAAGTGGAACTACTAAATGCCAATCAGCATCTTGAGATAATGTTTCGTGGTTCTTAGCACTATCTTGCGCTAATTCCTCAACAGTCAAAACACGTGCAAAATCAAAACATTTGAAGTGGCCTTTTCCTGAATTTAGATCTCTATGAAAAGCTCTAAACATCCATGATTGGCCATCATAAAAAAATGCAGTTGGTAAGAGTATTCTTTCTCCATGATTACTACTATTGCTAGATAGGTAGCTGCATTTTAGCGCGGTTTTAGAGCTAATTGCTCGTGTAATTTTACTAACAAGATCTACATTCAAATGATGCGGGGTTGCTCCAATTCTTTGATAAGGAAGCATTGGACGATCATATAGCTTATTTTTATTAAAGCCGTTAGCTAACATCCCTAAAGAGGTTTCGGCATCTATATCGATTAATGGTTGATAAGTATCACGTAAAATTACATTTTTTCGTAATACACGATCATAATCGACATTTTGGGGGCGTAATTTTTTATACTCTGAGATCTCTTTAGAAGCTGCGGCATCTCCAATCCCAAAAAAATCTAGAAGGTCAGATCGGTTTAATCCACCTAAAAATCTTACTACAAAGTCGATATAAGCAAACCTTTCAGCTCTTTGTGCATTATACCTTTGTATCAAATTATCATATGTGAAATTTTCCAAAATATCTCCGTTAGACGTATACGTTACACCTATATAGTAACAAAAAAATCAACTATGTGGCAAGGTAATTACGAACACTTACATGGGTGTTTGACATTCGTGGCACGTATCAATATAATACGTGTTGTCGGGTTTATAATCCGACACATCTATATGTAGTGCTTATTAATCGTTTGGGTACTATATATTGTAAGTTTAACTTTTTATAAAGGTATTTAAGATGGCTACAAATGGTAAGTCTGGTGATAACAGAAGACATGGTGCAGTTCGTGAACGCTCTCAAACTCAAACAGCCTCAGGGCATTGGGTTAAACGAGATGCTAATACGGGAAGGTTTATGGATGTTAAATCCGATGGAGAAAAGTTTAAGGGGGTTAGAAAAGAAAAATAGGTATTAGCCAAAGCTAATACCTATTATCTGTGAAACATGATAGCCAATATCTCGACAATATTATCTATCGGGCAGTATAACGGAGGTCTAAAGCCCCGAGGTCATACTTAAACATCTTAGTACGATGTATTTTAAGCATAACTTTAGTTGTTTCTCAATACAAGGCGTACCTCCCAAAATCTTAAGGAGGATTGGTCATGAATAAACCAAAAGTAATTCATGTCACTACGTATCCACGGTATCGATTTGGCCGCTGGGAGCAAGTGTGTAATCACTGGCGTTCAGCTCCAACTTCATAATGTGAATATATGTAATGGGTAATGGTGCCCCCTTTATAGGCACCATTTTAACTAGCAGAAATTTTAATTTATTAGCGGTACTGTTCGTTAATGTTTCGATAGAATCAATATGAAGATGATTAAATTAGGAAGGTAAATGGAAAGAGAATTAAAACAAAGTAAGCTTTTACGAATTATCTTAATTGATAGCTACTTTAAGAGTAAGCGTATAAAAGTGGATACACATGGATTTGTGAACCTAAGCGGCACTAATGCAGCGGGTAAGACAACCTTCTTAAAACTACAGCGTATTTTCTATGGGGAATCGCCCAGTGACGTAGCAAAGGCAAGGGGAAAAATTAGAAAGTCCTTTGTTGACTATTATTTACCTCGACAAAGTAGCTACATAATTTTTGAATACCAAAATTCTTCAGGAATTAAGCAAGTTGTTTGCTTTTGTAAAGAGCAATCACTACATTACCTTTTTGTTGATAAACCTTTTGAATTAGCTGATTTCACCGAGAACGACTTATTAGGCGACAGTGTACGACTTATTGTCCCTTGCTCTAATATATACCGGAAATTCCATCTTCAAAATATAAAGTCTAAAGTTATTACATCACCAACTGCTTATCGCAAAGTTATTCTTGGCACTGCTTCATTAAAAGATAAAGAACTCTCTGATACTAGGAGAACCTTTTCATTAGCTGTTAACGGTAAAAATTTATCAATGTTAAACACCGTTATTACTGCTGCTCTTGAGCGTTCAACAGATTTTTCTAAGATCAAGGAACTATTATCTTCAATTATGCTTGGTGGAGCTTCCAATGATCTTGAGTTTAATATGGACGTTGGAAAATTAGAGCAATGGCAATCAGATTATCGAGCTTTAAAAGCTATTGAGGACATAAATAAGAGATACTTGCCAGTTCTTAATCAGCACACTGCATCAATAGATATATCATCAAAACGTTTGTCTGATTTTAGGCGTGATATTACGATCATTAAAGATAATTACAACACGGAACATGCAACTCTTCTATCAGAAATAGCTGAACTACAAGAGAAAATAAAAGTTGCTAAACGTGAACATGATATTGAGCAAAAGCTACTTGAAAATAAATTAATTGGGTTTGCACGAAATTTAACCGAGTTAAATGCTGAAATTGAACAAATAGAAAATCAAAAAATAAAATGGGAAGAGGAAAATATAGGTTATAAAGAAAGTGAATTAGCGAAAAAACCAGACTACGAACAACGCCACAGGAATGCTCAAGATGAACGTAAAGTACTTTTAGATAAAGTACAAAATATTCAAGGAGAGTTTGCAAAATTGAGAGAAAGAAGAGTTACTCAACACTCAAAAGAGCTAGCCAAACAAAATGAAATTTTATCGCGTAAAAAAGAAGAACTTAGCAACCTAAAAACAAAACAAGAACTAGCACGAGCAAAATTAGATAGTGATAACCAATTAAATATTAATAGCATAGAAAATGCTCATAAATTGTCACTTCAGAGCCTAGCTAGTCAAATTAGTGATTGTCAAAACAGGTTGGGAAATGTTCAAGCCCCCGCTGATATCATCGATAAATTGGTGATGGCACAAGAAAAAAATCAAAAAGTATCAGAGCAAATAACCGAGAAAAAACAAAAAAACTTCACGCTAGATACAAGTGACTTTGAACAAAATAAAAAACGAACAAAGCTTGTTGAACAATCTATTTTTTTAGAAAAAGAAATCAAAAAAATCGGTAAAGAAAGATTAGCACTTAACGAACTTCTAAAACCCACTAAAGGAAGTGTTCATGAGTTTTTAACCGATAATGTGGAAAATTGGCAAAACAATATCGGCAAAGTGATTTCAGACAAAGTACTTTCTTTAACTAACCTTAACCCAAGTTATGAAAGTAATGAATCTGATAAAGGTATTTACGGCTTACATGTTGATGTTGGGTTGCTTGATGATAAATACAGTCAGTCAGAAGCTGAAATACATGCAAAAATTGAACAATGTGATATTCGTATTGGCCAGTTGTCTGAACAAAAAGAAGTAATAGCCAATCAAGTTAAAGATGCCATTGCAGAGCTTAAAAACATAAGTCAGCAAAAAGCCCAATTAATGGCAGAGATTAATGATTTAGAAGAGCGGGAATTAGGGTATAAGAATAGTGTTGATACCTTAGTCAACCAAGCTGAGTTAGAAAAAGACAAATTAGCAGCTCAACTTAATGATAGAAAACTGTCGTTAGAGAAAAATAACCTCACACAAATACGTGACTATAAAAAACGTTTAGATAATTTAAAACAGTTACACTTTGAAAACTATTCAGACCTACAAACTACCCAAAGCGCTGACAATGTTCAACTGGAAGAGTATATAGCACAAACAAATAACTCCTTGAGAGAAATGGAATCCATTCATGAAGAATCATTAGAACGATTAAAAAGTGATGAGAAAAATCGTCTAGCCAACGAAGGAATTGATATCGACAAACAAGAAGGTCTTGATAATGAAATAGAGGAGCTTGAAAGTAAACTAGAACTTATCAAAGGAGTTCCTGAACTATTAAGAACTTATAAATCATTTATCGATACTACCTATAAAAGATTACCTGATTTGCAAGCTAAGCAACTAGCTAACAATGATGGCAAAGAAAAAAGTACTCAACTTTTAAGCCAGCTAGATAAAAGTTTCATAGATAAAAAATCAAAACTTCAACAGTTACATACGAGTAAAAAAGATAGAAAGTCAGACTTAGATGAAAAACTTTCTAGATGTGACAATATTGATAGTGCTCTATTTGAATATACAGCCTCAGAAGGGGATTTAATTTACGACTATGACGAAATAATTGCTGATTATAAGGAATTATCAAATAGGTATAACAAGTCGAAAAGACAAATAAAGCTGGCTGCTGAGCAGTTTATTCAAGCATCAAATCCACACTTTAAAAGCTCGATTAAAAAGTCACTAGATGAGCAACAAGCCTTAATAGAAAATGATCCTCATTATTTATCACTTGGTAGATTTATAACTGAAGAGTTTCAAAACGATATTACAGATACAAGAGATGTCGTTATAGAAACAGCTTCATTACGAGGCGATTTATTAACTGGGTTCTATAAACGGTTAAAGCAATATGAATTAGATATCAGTAAATTTGGCCATAGAGTAAATCATTACTTAGAAAGCAGAACCGTATTTACTTCTCTAGGTAAAGTATCTGTTGAATTGAAGCCCTTGCTTAGCTCACATGCGATGTTCACTTCATTACGAAAATTTAAAGATATTCATGAAAATTGGTTAGATACGAATAGCCATGATTTACCGAACGATGAGTACGGTATAGCTATGGCTGAAGTTCTTGAAAATTTTACTAATAACAAAATATCTGAACGTCATTCAAATTTATACACTTTGTCATTTGAAGCAGAAGTTAATGGGGAAAAGCATACAGCGAAAACTGGAAGCGAGCTCAAGGAAATTAGTTCACATGGTATGAGTTACTTAATTCTGCTTTCATTCACTTCAAGTTTAGGTTGCATGATTAAAGGCGAACAACCCGTAAGTATCTGCTACCCAGTTGACGAACTAGGTGATATTTCGGTTGAAAATGTCTCTGCACTCTTTGATATGTTCAAAAAAGATGGCGATGTTTTAATAACAGCAATACCAAATGCAGACAATAATTTTAAAGCCCTCTATAGCAGAAGATATTATGTAAACAGAGCCAAGAATAGGTTTGAACATATAAAAACAGAACAAGATGAATTATTGGCAATGCTTCAAGATGGAATTACCGAAGGGGTAGCTTAATTATGTTTGATCAAAAATTTGCAAATGCAATAGATATTCTTCTAGAAGGTAAAGTTATATGCCCAATATCTCAGCCTGACACTTATAATTACTTGTTGAATGATATTAATAGTGAGCGTGTTAATAGCCACTTACAACAAACAGGAAGAATGTTATCTACGATAGAAAAGGAGTTTTTTTATTGTTCATATGTATCATTCAATCCACAGCGGAAGAAGTTTGTTAAACAAACGGTAAAACAAATTGAGCTTGAATTACGACCAATAGTCGAATTTCTATCGCTAGTGTTGAGGAGTTTTAATCAAGAAGAATCTTTGTATACTGGTGACGAAGTTAGACTTTCTAATTTAATTGGAAAAATTGAGTCTGATAAATCCTTACAAAAATCACTCGAACGTTTAGTTATTTTAAGTAAAAACAAACCTAAAGAAAGCGTTACAGATAATACAAAACAAATTATTCGCTACATGGTTAATGTAGGTGTTCTAAAACAAGTGGACGCAACTGTTGATATATATATTTGCACAGGAAAATTGGCATATATGTTAGCTTTTATGGAGTTTTTTAAAGCGAATCAGCTAGAGAAATTTCAAACTTTAGATCTTGATGAACCAGAACAAGAAGAGCTTTTATAATGTCAGCACATATGACTAAACTGTTTAGAATGTTGGCAAATAATGCCGATACAATTGAAGCTATCATGGCTGGTGATGCTTCTTTATCAACAGAAAAAGCATTAGCATCTTTTGAACAGTTAAACAGTTATAACTTAGCTTTTGAAACCGCGAGTGGTTCAATTCGCTTAAGTTCTTCTTTTCAACAATTTCTAGATATGGCTCTTAAAACAGATAAGAACATATTGACCAATATAGATGTTGGTGGGTATTGGCGTTCTATCTTACATAACCTTGATCAAATGAATCAATCAGATGTAAGAGGGGCCTATTTAGATAGCGATCAATATAAACGAGCTGTAATCGATGGTATTTATCAATTAATTGATGGTGTTAATTCGAATATACTCCAACTAAGAACACGCCTAGATAATAAGTTTGGTTATGTAAGCTCATTATCAGCTAAACGAAAAGAAAACGAACAAGCAATAATTGAAGCAAAGGCCTTGCGTGAAGCATTAAATATTATTGATGCTGAAGAAATATACCAGCGACTGCCAAATGATAATAAAGTTGTTCAGATCATTAATATAGATCTTATTCAAGGAAAGCAGCAAGCTCAAAATGAGCTATTGAACGCACTAAGTATTTTGCAAACACTCTTAGTTGGCTTCAGGAAATTAGAAGGTAGGACAAAGCTAGTTAAAGAATTTAAAACATTTTTCGATACGCACTCTGAACCTAATTTTGAGGAGCTTATTCCTGCGAGTGAAAATGATATTATTCCAAACATTATTAACTTTATTACTCCCTTGAAAGGGCTTTGCTTACCAGATGACGATAACGTATTAGTACAGCAAGATCTTATTGAGATAATTCAATCTATAGAAGTTGATAATACTCAACGTTATAGGGAAAAAAGGGAAGCGAATAGCGAATTAGACCTTAAGGATGACAATACCGAAATATCACAAGATGACTCTCAGTCTCAAATATGGCTTCAAGACATTCTTATTCAGGCGGTAAAGAACAATACCTCAATATTAGTTTCTAATCATTATCATACGGCCAATATTGAATTTGATTTTGATATTTACTTGGATATGATTTACACCGAATGGTTTCGTGTACCTAGTTCGAAAAGTAAATTTTTCAACGTTACGCCGATAGGAAGAGAAGGTGATGTTTTCAATGGTGACTTTGCTATTGAGGATATAGAAATATGCTACCAGCCTTAAGTAAGCAGAACAAAATAATACTCGCTAAATTTATAGATAAAGGTGTTGGTACTTTGTCATTTAGTAAGTTTGGCCAAACCTTAGCATCGTATGGATTAGGAGTAAGAAGAGAGCATTACGTATATTTAAGTCCAGATGAAAAAAGAGATTTAGCAAAATTATTTGAGTTAGAGATAGGCGAAATTGAGTTTTTTAGTGACTTTAATGAAAACGCTGATCGTCTTGAAATGCAGGGAAGTTCCGTTGATGAAAAGTTATCTAAGCTTGCTGTTACTGTAAATGATATTCGAATGTTTTCTTTTAGTGGTAAGTATCATATTAATAGCGATAGCTTTGTTCTACCACCAAATTCCAATTTAACGATGCATTATAATGATGTGACCACAATTGAGCACGATATAATAGTGGTCTGCGAAAACTTAACCCCATTTATTCAGTTAGGAGGTTATCGAAGACTACTTCCACAAGAACTAACTGATGCTTTATTTATCTATCGAGGTAATGGCACTTCTGTATCTGGTGTATATAAGCTTTGTAATAAGGTACCTAATAAAATAATAGCAATGACAGATCTTGATCCTTCGGGAATTGTGATTGCCAATACTATTCCAAACGTTAGTGCAGTTCTTTATCCTCAAATTAGTAGTTTGGAACAAACCCCTTCGCTTAAACATCAAAATAAATTATGGGAAAAACAACTTAGATTTATTGATTCAGCTAAAGAATATTCAATTAAAAATGAGTTTTATTCTCTCTTTAAATATTTAGAAAATAAATCGACTGGTGTAACACAAGAAGCCTTTTTTTCTTCTAACTTAAATTTAGAACTATTCAATCTTAGCAATATGGAGTATTAAATGTCCCTCAGACATGAGTTGATTATAGGGGTGAGTTATGGTCATTAAAGTTTGTAGTAACAGTATTAGTTACCTTTAGGAGGTTCTTTGAGTAGTTTTGATAAATGGTTTTCCAAAATACTAGTTGTATTGGCAATGTTGGTCTTTTTTATGCCAATGTTCTTTCTCTTAAACGTAATCTCCAATAAGAATATGTGGGTTTTTATTGCGGTTATCTTTGGCTGTAATATCGTTTATGATGCAATAAAAAAAATACTATCTAGCCAAATATATACGCTTAATGGTTGGTGGAAAGTTATTAAGCTTTCATGGAGCGGCCTTGGTTTAATCGCTTTATCATTTGTGGGTATTTATATTGATATTTTTGTTTTTAACTATATCGGTGTTGGGTTAATTTGGTTTCCTTGTTTTTTCTTTGGAATGTTTCTAATCGCACAGGCAGAGAGTGCTTTTAAAGAAGCAGATAAAGCAATAAGTAATGGCTAACTCGGAATAGTAATTTTAGGGCTGTTGTTTATTGAACTCTCATTTTTTAATAGCTTATGGTGATGTTTAAAAATATCATCTTCTATGTGGGGGGCATGTCTGTTTTTATAGTGCCAAGAAGTATAATATTTTTAATTGACTGGCTTAAGTTTTGAAGGATAGTATTAGTATTATCAAAAGGAAGCGATTTAAATTATGAAACCTAAGAACACCTCCAAATTAATTCTAAAAAGACAAATCTTTTCAGATGGCTTTTCGTTAATAGAGGTCGTTATAGTCATTGTTATTCTAGCAATGCTAGCCTTGGTGGCTCTTCCAAAATATACTGATTTGACTGCATACGCTTCAATGTCGAAAGAGGCAAAAGAGTCACTCGTAGCGCAGAGATTTATCGACGCAATAGAATACCCAAAGAAAGGTCCTCTTATAGATGACAGTATGTAGTGGTCAAGTAAAACTGGCCACGGATTTGTATTCAAGCCAGTATCTTTGCTCTGACTCATTCGGTGTTAATCCTCCGTTATAACTGTGAGGCCTAACTTTGCTGTAATATCCAATGAT
>Ga0193956_1000202_pt1 | contig 28540 bp, 21 predicted proteins | sample BB_7_MG_FD_140358 | JGI IMG/M metagenome (GOLD analysis project Ga0193956, IMG submission 140358) | Microbial mat bacterial communities from the Broadkill River, Lewes, Delaware, United States - BB_7_MG | ecosystem: Environmental > Aquatic > Freshwater > River > Microbial mats | place: USA...
AAAAAAAAATATTTTTTTTAAAAAAAATTGTATTATTTTTGTGTAAATCTATTCAGCTGTCAGTAAAATACAAAATATTATACTGTTTTTGAAAAGAAGTTATCAGTTTAACACCTAAAAATATAATAAAAAATGGCGGAATATATTCCTTTTGATGAAAAAGTTGAGGTAAACGGACAAACTGTATTATCAGTTGTAAACGGCATAAATGAAATTTTTGCCACAAGTATGAAACAAATTTTGTCCACCAATGGAATAAATTCTCCCAAACCAGGAGAATGGTATAGCCAAAAAAATTGGCTATTAGCATTCAAAGAAATAGGAAATACTATTGGCAATCACACACTTTTTGCAATAGGCAAATCAATACCAGAAAATGCAGACTTTCCAAAAGAAATAGATGATATAAAATCAGCATTAGAGTCAATAAATATTGCATACCATCAAAACCACCGAGGAGGAGAAATTGGATACTACAAACTTGTGGAATTTGACGAAAAAAGAAAAGAAGCAAAAATGGAATGCAAAACTCCATACCCTTGCTCATTTGACAGAGGAATAATTAGCTCTATGGTAAGACAGTTCGCCCCTATAAATTCAGTAAACCAAGAAGTTGAGCTTGACGAAGAAAAAAACAATAAAAACACAGGAGCAGATTCAAGCTGGTATAATATTTCTTGGTAAGATAATTGTTATAATATCATAAAGTAAGTGCTTAGTTTTTAATAGAATTTGTATTAATAATAAAAAATTAAACTAAAAATTTATAAACAATACACAAAATAATATATTTGCTAAAGTTGTAAATTAAAGACAATTACCTAACTATAAGATACTTATACAACCATTTATAATAATCTAAATAAACAGACGAACAGATGAAACACCCATTCGGGGTGATTGTTCTCACTATCATATAGCTAACGCAATATAAATCATTCTCACAAAAGGGTATGATTAAAATAAATAAAATTAAAACAGATGAAAAAATATTTTTCTTACATAGCTATCCTATTAATATTTTTTGCAACAGGTTGCTTAGAAGAAGGCACACCACTATTTTCTATCCGAAACATACACAGTAAAATAATGGTAACAAACGATAGTGCCTACCTAAATTTAAGTGCAGAAATAGATACTGCTACATTTCGTGGAATAGAATATGCCGAAATACAAGGAAATATTTATGACATAAGCGACTCCGTAGAACTCGTATCTTACGGACATTGTTGGAGAGTAAATTCCACCGAAGACACCACCTTATTATACTACCCCGTAATAACCGACTCCCGAAGCTACTTTGATATAAAATCTGATACAGTAGAAACCTCTCCCGACGAAAAACAATTCACCTTTAAAAGCGATTTAATGGCACTTGAAATAGAACACCAATACTTTGTAAGGTCTTTTGTGCTAACAAGAAACAAAAATACAGGAAAAATAGATACAGGATACAACCAAACTGTAACAAAATTTAATACAAAAATCCCACAAGATGTTTGGTTCTATATAGGAGACCTACAACAAGGAGATGTGAGAGAAGATGCAACTTCATTCGTTCTAAACGAAGATGGAAAAGATTATGCCTACTTTACAACAGGCTGGGACGGATTTCAACTAAAAGACGACACTTGGAAATATGATTATGAAACAAATACATGGCAACAAAAAGCCCAATTTAGAGGAGGCGACCGAGAAAAAGCTGTAGCTTTTGTTATAGACAAAGGAATGGGAAAAGGAGAAGAAGCCTATGTGGGAACAGGAAGCTCCGACCACTACGACCCAAAACCAGAAAGAGACATATACAAATACAACCCCGGACAAAACCTATGGAGCACAGGAATAGACTCTCTTCAAGAAAACACAGAAAGATATGATGCAGTTGCATTTACTCTAACTGTTCAAAACGAAGAAGGAAATGACGTTCAAAAAGGATATATAGCACTCGGCAAAAGAACATACCCTCGTGATGACATCTATGAATATGATTATGAGTCGGATACAGCAGGACACCCTTATTCTGCTTGGACAAAAAAAGACCTCTATCCCGGAGGAGTAAGAAGCGAAGCAGTAGTCGCCGTTATTAATAATCAAGCAGTAGTTGGATTTGGACTAACACGAAGTTCTACAACAAGTGAAGAATTATATACAAACGACTTTTACATATACGACCCAACTAATACATCTAATACTTGGCGAAGTATAACTAATTGTCCGGGTGAGCCAAGAGCAAATGCAATAGCCTTTGGACTTTCTTTTGAAAGAGACGGAATACAAAATAATTTGATATACGTAGGAACAGGACGTGGAGACAATAATGGAGCAGACACTCTTTATAACGACCTTTGGGCATACGACTTAAATCAAAACATGTGGCTACCTAAATCAGAAATTAGAGAAGACTTTATAATAGCTTTTGCCAGAGAAGGTGCAATCGCATTTACAATAAATAAAGATGATGTTTTTTATGGAACAAACATTAGAGGATTTGTTACTCTCGGACGAAATAAAGAGGGAACAAGCGGAATGACCAAACTTTGGGAATATTTGCCATAAAAACGACACACAATAAAACTAAAAAAAACAGTATTTTTAAAATATTAATAGTCTCAATATCATAAAAAAAATAAGTATGAAAAAAATATATTTTACATCAATATTATTATTTATAACACTTGGTCTGATAGCCCAAAAAACAGAATATAGATATGGAGCAATAAAATTTTTATTAATACACAATTATTCCATAGTGCCAGCAAGCAATCCAAGCGTTTTGTTCAAAACTCCAAAAGGTGATATGATAAAAACACAAGGTAGCTACCTAAATTATGTTCCCGGACTGGCATTTAGCTACAACTATAACCTTGATGCTAAGAATGATAAGTGGGGGCTTGTGCTTGGACTTGAAGTTCAAAACAATGGATACCAATCAAGCTACAAAACTTCAAATGAAAATAACAATTACACCGCAACCGACCGATACCGAACCACAACAGTAGGACTACCAGTATATTTAAAACTTGGAGACAGAAATATTTACAGAAACCAATCCTATCTTACAATAGGTTTTGAATACAACTATTACTTATATGTTCAAAACATAAACACCGCCAACTGGACTTCGCAAAGATTCTCTCGCCTCTTAGACGGAGACGAAAAAAGAGGTAGCGGAGTAGCTTTTATTCTCGGATACAATTATAATATATACAACGTTCAGCTTGAATATTGGTTCTCTAACTATGTAAACAAAAAATATATTACACAGGCAGACGGAATTAATGCAACTCCTTTTGCACAAGTAAATTTCAGCAATAGCATATTTATCAAAACGGGAATAAATATTCCTATGACAAGATGGCTAACAGCTCAAAATTGGAGAGCAGAACAAATAAGACGATTCTTTAAATAAAAATGCTTGGGTTGTTAATAATTTATGATATTTATTTATAAATTATCTAATTATTAACAACCTTATATAATAATACCATTATTATGAAAAATCTACAATTTTTGGTTATCATTTTTATTATCTTTCCCATATCCTTTTCATATTCTCAAAAAAAAATAGACCAAGAGCTTTTATTAGCAACAAGCACCAACGACACCAAAAAAGTTTATGACCTACTACGAAAAGGAGCTAATGTTAATACTAAAACAGAATATGGAATAACTCCACTAATGTATGCAGTAGATAATTCCAACTATCAGATTTGCATCAAGTTACTTGAAAATGGAGCAGACATAAACACAGTTCCTGAATATGCTCCTCCAGCACTAATTGCCGCTGTAAAAAATAATGATTTTAAAACAACAGAACTATTAGTTATAAATGGGGCAGACTTAAATATTGAATACTTGGAAGGATATTCCACCAAAAATGCACTGAGCATTGCACTAAATAACGAATACTACGACATTGCAGACCTATTACTTTTTTATGGTGCTTCGCCAGATAAGTCTTCTGACGCACTTTTAGATGCAATTCTTGTTAGCGATACTATGACAGTAAAAATGCTAATAAAATACAATGCAGATTTAGATTTACAGAATAACGGATATTACCCACTAAAAATGGCAGTAGTTACTAATAATTTTGATTTTGTAAAATTACTTGTAGAAAATAATGCAAAAATAACAAACGAAGTTTTGTCAATTTCAATAGAAAATAATTATAATAAAATATTAGAATACCTTTTAGAAAAGCAAAAAGAAAAGAAACAGGCTATAGATTATAAACCACTATACGAACAAAGTATTATTTCAGAAAACCTTAATGCTAAAAATATTTTGATAAAAAATGGAGCTAAAAGAAGTTACAAACCAATAATCTCAAAAACAGCAATAGGATATGTAAATCATTTTAACACAAAAGATTACATGATGGGAGCAAGCATTGGCTTTATAGAAAAAAGATATAAATTAGATTTTTTTACAGGCTTAATGTCAAGAGTTTATTCAAAAAAAATATGGCTACCACAAACAAAGCATCTATACTATCAGATAGAAGAAAACAGAACTTTCGCTTATGCCGAAATTGACAAAAGATTTAACTTATTCCGAGACAGCGAAAACACAAAATACGGAATATTTATCGGAGGAAAATATATATACTCTTTTGGAAAATATAATGTTACATTCACAAAATTTAAACCAGAGTTTTTATATTCTCCTCAAATAGGAATTTATCTAAAAACAAATTATTTTTATTTTCGCTTCCACTACGAATATTTAGACCTGAAACAGATAAAACAAAGCCCAAACAGATATAATATTTCTCTTTATCTTACAATTTAATCCACTCGTTAGCAACAAATTACCTTTTACGTAAAGTCAATGTTGTAATAACTTGCATGCTATCAATAGTAGATGCAATAGAAAGAACAAGTTTGTCTTCCGTAAATTCATTCATCATTAGAGCATCACCTTCTTTTTGATTTAAAGGAGTAAGTTTTAAATAATCCTGACCTTTTATAGACATAACCTCCCACTGTCCATACTCTGGTTTTTCCGAAAACCCTCTTCTTTCAAAAGTGTTATCCTTTTTTATCGTGAGAGCAAAATTTTGTTTCAAAAAAGTTACTTGCCCCTGAAAATCTGATATTTCTTGCGGATTGCGAGACATGTTATCCTCGTAGTTTGTTAAAAACCAACTACCAACAAGGTCTTTTTCAGCTTTTTCAGATGGTTGCCAAAACAAAATTGCAATTAATACTAAAACAAAAACTGCAGCAATTCCTCCAATAATATATTTCTGATTGGTATTTATTGCATTGTTTTTAGAGTTAGACTTTCGTTGTGGGCGAGATTCTTTTTGTTCGTAAACAATATCTGCCTCTTCAGATTCCATCAAATCAATTAAGTTTTCGCTTGCTTCGTTAAAAGAGGCATCAAAAGCATTTATCCAGTCGTGAGTATTAAAAAAATGTTGAGTTGCAACTGTTAATTTTAAATCGCTGACTACAAATGGAATAATTGGCACTTCCTCTTCAAAGGCAAGGTCGTATTGTTCTATAATATCTTCATTGTTGTTAGAACTTTCGGAAAATAAAAGTATCATAAGCTCAGTTTCTTTTATTGCCGAAGCAATTGCGTCTTTTTTATTTTCTCCTTTTATGTCTCTTGGCTCCATCCAACATTTATAACCCTGTGTTTCAAGTTTGGATAAAAGTTTTTTTGCTATATTTTTATCCTCTTTGCTATAAGAAATTATTATCATTTGTTCGTTAATTTTATTTATTTAAAAAGTTTAACCCTCCTAAAAGTGAATTATATTTCAATTAAAAATTGTATATTATTCTAAAAAACATATCCCAAAAAAAGGAGCAGATTAAAAACTGTAAATGTATGCTAATTTATTAAAATTTCCAAAAATAATAAAATTTTCATAATTGTAGTTTTAAAATAAAAAAATAAAAAATAAAATACTTAGTTATTAAGCATTTAAATATTAAAAATATTTTTTGTTTATAAAAAATCTTTATGAATCTATTTTTAATATTAAATTTGCTTTTTATGAAAAAGAATTATTATTTTATGTTATTAATAAATTTTGTTGGATTTTAGTAAAATAATATATTTGTTTTTTTTAATAAACTCATTATAACTAATAAAGCTGATTTAATACCAAACACTAAAAATAAAGCACCTAACATAAATGGCAGTAGATTTGAATAAAAAAAGACGATTTATTATTATTGCAATTTTTATTTTTGTAGGAATAATATATGTTTTTCGCTTGTTTAACTTACAAGTGATGGAATCTAAATATATGTTGTCTGCCGAAAATAATGTTCTGCGATATGTAACAAAATATCCTGCACGTGGTCTTATTTTTGACAGAAATGGAGAGCTACTTGTTTATAATCAAGGGCAATACGACCTTATGATAATACCCAAGCAAGTTAGAGAATTTGACACTTTAGAATTATGCAAAATAATTGGAGCAGACAAAACTACATTTATAAATAATATTGAAAAAGCAAGAAGCTATTCTTTATACAAACCTTCAATTGTTTTTAAGCAAATTTCGGCACTGCGATATGCCGAACTTCAAGAGAAGCTATATAAATTCCATGGATTTTTTATTCAAACACACTCAAGCCGTATTTATAAGGAAGGAATTGCTGCCCACCTGCTCGGCTATGTTGGCGAAGTAAATCAGAAAACTATTGATACAAATAGCTACTATAAATCAGGCGATTATATTGGAATAAGTGGAATAGAAAAGGCTTACGAAAAAGAACTGAGAGGCGAAAAAGGTTTAAGTATTTTTCTGGTAGATGTTCATAATAGAATAAAAGGAAGTTACCAGTCTGGCAAATATGATACAGCTGCCGTAGTTGGAAAAAATATTTATACCACAATAGATGCCGAACTTCAAAAGTATGGAGAGGCTTTACTTAAAAACAAAAGAGGTAGCATTGTGGCAATAGAGCCAGCAACTGGCGAAATATTAGCACTTGTAAGCTCTCCTTACTACGACCCGAACTTGCTTACAGGTAGCAAGCGGTCTAAAAATTACAACAAACTACTAACAGACAGCGTTAAACCATTGTTTAACAGAGCCTTAATGGCATATTATCCTCCGGGCTCTACTTTTAAACTGGTTCAGGCACTAATAGGTTTGCAAGAAGGAGTAATAACTGCAGAAACAGCCCTCCCCTGCAATGGAGGTTTTAGTATTGGAACCCATGTTGTGCATTGCCACCATGGGGGAAGTGTTGGCTTTATTCGCTCTATATCAGGGTCTTGTAATGCTTATTACTGCGGAGTTTTCACCAAAATTTTATACGACAACGACTATCCTACCGTAGAAGCTGCATACCAAAATTGGCGAAACCACCTTCAATCTTTTGGATTGGGAGTAAAACTAAACAGCGATTTAGGACACGAACTTTCAGGTATTCTATATCCGTCAGATTATTTTAATAAATATTATGGAAAAGGAAAATGGGGACCATTTACAATCATCTCATTATCAATAGGGCAAGGAGAATTAGGATTTACTCCCTTTCAGATGGCAAATATGGTTGCCACTATTGCAAACAGAGGTTATTATGTTATACCTCATACAGTTAGAGAAATTGATGGACGAGAAGATATAGACAAAAAATATTTAGAAAAACATTATGTAAATATAGACGAAAGCTATTTTGAACCTGTTATTGAAGGAATGCAACAGGTTATAGATGCTGGAACAGCTGGCGGTTTGGGCTTGAAAGACATAAAAATTTGTGGAAAAACAGGAACAGCACAAAACCCTCATGGCATAGACCATTCTGCATTTGTTGCATTTGCACCAAGAGAAAATCCTCAAATTGCAATAGCCGTTTATGTGGAAAATGGTGGATATGGCTCTACTTGGGCAGCTCCAATATCATCGCTTATGATAGAAAAATATCTGACCGATACAATTACAAGACCCTGGTTAGAAGACAGAATGCTCAAAGGCAACTTAATGAATCATACAAAAAAATAAACTCTTAAAAATAATATAAATTGGCAATAAAAAGAGATACCGGTTTTTGGTTACGAATAGATTGGCTTACAATAATTCTTTACTTAGCTCTTGTTAGTCTTGGCTGGATAAATATTTACGCAGCAGTTTACAACGAAGAGCACCAAGTTATTTTTGATACTACTCAAAAATATGGAAAACAAATGATATGGATAATTTTATCTTTATTTCTAATAATTCCAATATTTATTGTAGATAATAAAGTATATCCTATGCTTGCCTACATTGTCTATTCTATTAGTATTCTGGCATTAATAGGCGTTTTGATTTTTGGCGATGCCTCGCACGGAGCAAAATCGTGGTTTGAAATAGGAGATTATAAACTTCAACCTTCGGAGTTTACAAAATTTACCACAGCACTTGCCCTTGCAAGTTTTATGAGCAAGCAAAATTTTAAAATTACAAATATTAATGATATATTTTTAATAGCCACAATACTTATTACACCAGCTTTATTAATTCTTTTACAGCCAGATGCAGGCTCAGCAATCATTTATCTTGCCTTTATTTTGGTGCTTTACAGAGAAGGAATGACTGGTGTTGTATTATTGCTTGGTGTTTTGTCGGTAATACTATTTGTGTTGGTTCTTAAAATAGACATGTTATATATATTTATAGGATTAATTATTCTTACATTTATTGCTTTTTATTTTTTACGAAAAAATTATAAAGAATTATTTATTTCTTTAGGAATCTTTATCGGAATATTTGTTATTTTATTTATTCCCAATTATTTTTTCATAAAATTAAACCTTGCCTTATTAATTGGAATAGCATTTTCAATAAGTTCTGTATATTATTTTTATTACACCTTCAAAAAGAAACTATACAATATTCTTATAATATTTTTAATTCTTGTAGGTTCGTTATTCTACACATATTCAGTAGATTATATTTACGACAACATATTGCAGTCTCACCACCAAACAAGAATTAATGTTTTGTTAGGAATAGAAGACGACCCACAAGGAATAGGATATAATGTAAATCAATCAAAAATAGCAATTGGCTCTGGAAAAATTTACGGAAAAGGCTTTTTGAACGGAACACAAACCAAATATAATTTTGTTCCCGAGCAAGACACCGATTTTATCTTTTGCACCGTAGGAGAAGAATGGGGCTTTGTAGGAACAACTTTTGTTATTGCACTTTTTATAACTTTACTTTTAAGAATTATATACCTTGCCGAACGACAACGCTCTCGTTTTAGCAAAATTTATGGATATGCCGTAGTTTCAATCTTATTTTTCCATTTTGCCGTAAATATAGGAATGGTAATTGGCTTATTGCCAGTTATAGGAATACCCCTACCCTTTTTTAGCTATGGAGGCTCATCTTTATGGTCGTTCACAATATTACTTTTTATTATGATAAAATTAGACACAAGTAGAGACGAAGTTATCTAATCAATTTATAAAAAACTCAAAATATCAAAACAAAACAAGGAAAAAAAACAAAAAACGTATTATCTAAACCAAATATAAACAAAAAAAGACTTACAACAACCAACCTAACGAACATAAAAGCATACTCTTTCTTTTTAATATTAAATTTTTGATTAATTTTGCATAATAAATTAAACTAATTGATTAAAAACATGAAGACAAAATTTTCTTTAATAATACTAATATCAATAATACTATCAGCTTGCACAGATAACACCCCGATGCCCAAGCCAAGAGAATACTACCGAGTAAACTTTCCTGAAAAAGAATATCTGCGATTTTCAGAAGACTATCCATATTCTTTTGAATATCCTACTTATGCACAAGTAATTGCAGACACTGACGACAACAGCGAACCATATTGGGTAAACATAGAATTTCCTGCATACAAAGCAGCAATACACATTAGTTATAAAAAAGTAAACAACAACGTAGGCGACTACATAGAAGACTCACACACACTTGCTTACAAGCACGCAATAAAAGCAGACGCAATAAATGAAGCTATTTTTATAAATGATACCTTACGAACTTTTTGCAAACTTTATTCCATAGAAGGAAATGCCGCAACGCCAATGCAATTCCATATAACAGACAGTGTTAGTAATTTTTTGAGAGGCTCTTTATATTTTAAAGTTTCGCCAAATAGAGACTCGCTTGCTCCCTCAATAGATTTTTTGATAGAAGACGTAATTCACCTAATGGAAACTTTTGAATGGAAAAACTAAATATTTATAAAAAAATATTAGAAGCAAAAAAAACTCTACTTGCTGCACTAATAGACCCAGATAAATTTGAAGAAAAAGTGATTAACAAAATTATTAACGCAGCAAATAATTCTCAAATAGATTTTATTTTTGTAGGTGGCAGCCTCGTGCAAACAGATATAACTACCAAAATATTAGAAATTAAGAAAAAAACAAACGTGCCTGTTCTAATATTTCCGGGAAGTGTTTTGCAAGTATCCAACAAGGCAGACGGAATATTATTACTCTCGCTAATATCTGGAAGAAATCCAGAGTATCTTATTGGCAATCATGTAGTTGCAGCAAGTTTTATAAAAAAAAGCAATATAGAAGTTATCCCAACAGGATACATTATTGTAGAAAGTGGAAACATGACATCTGTAGAATATATAAGCAACACAAAACCAATACCACACAACAAATACGACATTGCAACTTCAACAGCTATTGCAGGAGAATTGCTTGGGCTAAAATTAATATACCTTGAAGCAGGAAGCGGTGCGAAAAATAAAATTAATACAAAAATGATTTCCGAAGTAAAAAAAAACATAAACATTCCGTTAATTGTTGGAGGAGGAATAAACAATAAATCAGATTTTATTGAAGCACAAAATGCAGGAGCAGACATAGTTGTTATAGGAACAGCTTTTGAAAAAGAAATTTTCAAATTTTAAATGTATAAAAAATTATTTCAAATTAAAACCCAAAATTAAAACTAAAAACTAAAAATTATGATTCCAGAAAATTTCACTTTTAAAACAAAAGACAGCAAAATAATTTTTGTTCATAAATGGAGTCCTAAAACACAAGCCATAGCAGCTGTGCAAATTGCACACGGAATGGCAGAACATTCTGCAAGATACCAAAACTTTGCAGAATTTCTAACCAACAAAGGGTTTGTTGTTTACGCCAACGACCATCGTGGACACAAAAAAACTGCTGGAAATGTAGAAAATCTCGGTTTTTTTGCCAACGAAAACGGCTGGAACTTAGTTGTTGATGATATGCGACAACTTACCAATATTATTAGCGACGAGAATCCAAATCTACCAATATTTTTATTAGGACACAGCATGGGCTCTTTGCTCATAAGAACCTATATTACAAAGTATAACGACAAAATAAAAGGAGTTATTTTATCAGGAACTTCAGGAGAGTCTGGTTTTATGGTAAAAATGGGAAAATTTACGGCAAAATTAATTGGAACTTTCAAAGGCAAACAAACTCCAAGCAAACTGCTTGATAATATGTCGTTTGGCAAATTCAATAGTGCATTTAAACCAAATCGCACAAAATTTGACTGGCTCAGTAGAGACAACGAACAGGTGGACAAATATGTAAACGACCCTTACTGCGGAACTGTTTTTTCTAATCGCTTTTTTTACGATATGGTATCGGGGGTAGATTACAATAATAAAAAAGAAAATATTAATAAAATTGATAAAAACTTGCCAATACTTTTTGTTTCAGGAAACTCCGACCCAGTTGGCAATTTTGGTGAAGGAGTAAAGAAAGTAGTAAAAGATTACAAAACAGCAGGAATTAAAAATATAGAACTAAAATTATATAAAGAAGCAAGACACGAAATACTAAATGAAACGAACAAACAAGAAATTTATAAAAATATCTCTGACTGGATACTAAAAAACATTTAAAGTTGTATCTTTGCATAAAAAATTGGCACATATATTGATTTGTATAAAACAAAAATAAGTATATTATCCTTTTAAAAATGTTAAGCCATGGCTATTGAACTATTTAAAGAAAATAAAATAATTGGTGGCTATTCACTCGCCGTTAGAGACGACTGGTCTTTTAAAATAAAAAGAGTAAATATTACTGAAAAAGAAAAAGACGCATACAAACGTAAATTTGGTTCAGAAATAATTACTTACGAAGAATTTTTTAAATGGTGGCTTAGTATGCGTGAAGAAAACATCAACTAAAAAATCTAAACTTATTACAAAAAATGCTCTGAAACATTAATTTCAAAGCATTTTTTTTTGTTTTTACTCCAATATTATAACAATAAAATAAAAAAATATATTACCTTTGTCCTAAATAACAACACTTCGTTAAGTTTTTAATTTTTAGTCCTTAGTTTCTTATTAAAATGCAATAAATCAATTATTTATGATAAGAATAAATTTTAATAAATCGTTGCAGTTAATTTACTGAAAATTAGAGTATTAAATATAAAAAAAACGAACTATTGAAATAACATAATAAACATAAAAAAATGGCACTACCAAAATTCATAAAACTTCCCGGACACTACGTTTTTGACTACAAACCAATATACTACGACCAACGAAAAGAAGAACTGGCAAAAAAAGAAAAAGAAGCCAAAAAAGAACTCGGAATAGAAGAAAATCAAGAATATAAACCAGACATCAAAGGAAAATTTAAAAGCAAAATAGCATACAGCAGACGAACACAAAGAACATCTAATATAACATTAATTTTGCTTGCATCATTCCTCGGATTAGCTGCCTACTTATTTTTTTATACAGACACTCTCTCTATTTTAACAAAAATATTTGTAGATTAATCTTAAATTAAATGTGTCAAACAACTAACCACCAATTAGAACAAAAAAATAACAAAAAAATTCATGGACAACTTCAAAATAGTATCGCATCCACTTATTAAAGAAAAATTAAGATTTCTGAGAGATAAAAACACTCCCAATATCCAATTCAGAGAATTGCTTTCAGAAATATCCTATCTAATGACCTTTGAAATAACCAGAGACCTTAAATTAAAAGATGAAGAAATTGAAACTCCTATGCAAAAAATGACAGCACAACGAATTGATGAACACATCACCATTGTGCCAATTTTACGTGCAGGACTTGGAATGCTTAACGGAATACTAAACCTACTACCAACATCAAAAGTAGGATTAATAGGACTTTACAGAGACGACGAAACATTAGAAGCAAAAGAATATTATTGCAAACTCCCAAAACATGTAGACGAACACCTTGTTCTGCTATTAGACCCAATGCTTGCAAGCGGACACTCACTCGATTATGCAATAAATATGTTAAAAAAACGAAATGTGAAAAACATAAAAGTAGTTGCAGTAGTATCATCGCCAGAAGGAGTAAAACTTCTATCAGAAAAACACCAAGACGTCCAATTTTATTCAGCAGCTCTTGACAAAGGTCTAAACAACGACGGCTACATACTACCCGGACTTGGAGACTGTGGAGACAGGCTACTTGGAACAGAATAAACCAACAAGCAAATTTGAATATCATAAAAAAACAACCTTCATCATTAATAATTCGTTAGGTTTTTAGTTTTAATTAAACAAAAAGTAACTTACAACTATTTTTCTTTTTATAAATAATTATATTTCTGCATTATAATAAAAAACTAAAAACCTAACAAAAAATAACATTTCACATTTTACCCTCCCCCACCCACCCAACCTACCAACCCCCACCCCTAAAACAATTTAATTTATTCTATAATTCAAAACTTCGTTGAGTTTTTAGTTTTTAATTAAAATACAATAAATCAACTATTTATGATAAGAATAAATTTCAATAAATCATTGCAGTTAATTTACTTAAAATTAGAGTATTAAATAAAAAACTTGACAAACTATTGTAATTATCAAAAAGTTAATTGTAAAGCAAATAAAAAAAGTAAACAACCACTAACTTAAAAACTTGCCAAAAGGTAACAAAAAGTAAACAACATAAACACATACGAAAAAAAAGACAAAAAAAATAACTGCAAATCAAGTACTTACAACACACACAAAAAACACAAAATAAAATAACATAATTATTTAAAAATAAATTTTTAAAATAAAAAAAAATAATATATATTTGAGGTCTAAGCACAACAACTTTAAATTTATAATTTAATAATAATAACCAAAATAACATTATTAAAAACATAAAAAATGGCAGACGAACAAGCATATCCCATAGCAAAATATCACTTTGAAGTAAGCTGGTACGAAACCACAATAGTATGCTCCGAAATAAGCGGACTAACTTCTACAATGGACGTAATGAACTACTGCGATGCTAAAACTCAATGGGTAACCGCACAGCCCGGCTTGCAAAAATTTGACGACATTGTTTTTACAAAAGCAATTTTTGCATCAGATATAGATTTTCAAGACTGGTATGAAAGAACATTTCAACGGCAAGATGGCTTTGGCGAAACAGTTATTGTTACACTAATGAACGAACTTAGCGAGCCCGTTTTTACTTGGGAACTTCAAGGAGCACACGTTTTTAAATGGGAACAACCAGATATGAACTCCCAAGATAGTGAAATTGCTATTGAGAAAATGACTATTGTTGCCGAAAATATTGTTACAGTAATTAAAGAATAACTATTTAACGATTAGCAATTAGCGGTTAGCCGCTGACTTTGCAAAGCAAATAAAAAAACAATCGCCAATAACTAAAAGCCAATAGCCAAAAAAGAACTACAAAATGTTAAAATCAAATGTAATATCTTTACAAAAAGAACTAAATTGGCTTAGAGAAGTAATAAAAGTCAGATTTGAACTATATTTTAATCAAAAAAATAAAGTAAAAACAATAAGCATAGAACCACCAGACTTAAGCAACGATAATTCTGTATATTCAAAATTTATAACACATTACAAATTTTCTGGTCTTGAAAGACTTGCAATAATTCTTACACTTGCAACACACTTGCAACCACAAATATTAGATGTTTTTTTTACAAGAAACAAACAACTAAACAGAACTTTTACAGAATTTGGAGGAGTAAAAGCCAAAAATCATGCAGGATTTGTTCCAACAGGAGAAACTCTTGCATTTATAGCAGGAGGAAACGATTTGTTTACAAAACTAACAATAATAAAACTATTCCGAAACGAACACCTTTTTGTAAAACACAATATTTTAATATTATCACCCGCAGAAGACAACGAACCCGAACTTAGCGGAACATTAGAAATTTCGCAAGAATTTTTTGAACTCTTCACATTTGGAAAAGCAGCAAAACCTAACTTTAATGCTAAATTTCCAGCAAAACGAATAACGACAAAACTAACTTGGGACGATTTTATTGCAGGCGAAAACCTTGTTAGAGACATGGAAGATATTTTATTATGGACAAAACACAACAATAAAATACTCAACGAATGGAAATTAGATAAAATAATAAAACCCGGATACAGAGCCCTATTTTACGGACCACCCGGAACAGGAAAAACTTTTGCAGCATCTTTGCTTGGGCAAAAAACAAACAAAGACGTTTACAAAATAGACCTATCCATGATTGTATCCAAATGGGTTGGAGAAACGGAAAAAAACCTCGCCAGAATTTTTGACATGGCAGAAAACAAAGACTGGATACTATTTTTTGACGAGGCAGATGCCATTTTTGGAAAACGCTCAAAAACACAAACATCGCAAGAACGATATGCAAACCAAGAAGTTGCATACCTTCTGCAAAGAACAGAAAACTACAACGGAACAATAATACTCGCTTCTAACCTAAAATCAAACATGGACGAGGCATTTGTAAGACGATTTCAATCAATAATTTATTTCCCAATGCCAAAAGCAAATCAGAGACTTAAATTATGGCAAAACTATTTTTCAAAATCTTTGAAATTAGATGAAAAAATAGATTTAAAACAAATTGCAGAAGAATACGAAATTACAGGAGGTAGTATAGTAAATGTTCTGAAATACTGTGCAATACATGCAGCAGAAAACGACAGTAAAATTGTTGATTTAGAAACACTTAAAGAAGGAATACGAAAGGAAAGAATAAAAGAAGGAAAAGTTATTTAAAAAAATTGTATTTTTAATAAAAAATTCATATATTTGAAAATTGCAGAATGAAAAAATAATATTTAAAAAATAAAATTATGCAGACAACTCAAAATAAAACAAACAACGAGCAGAACAACGCCGTTGCCAACCAAATTGAGAATAATAATTCTGGTTCGGAGCAATCGTTAAATGCTCCCGAATATAATTCATCAGGAACTAACAACGTTCTTTTTCAGATGAAAGAAGAAGGTGCAACAGTATCAAATTCTGGAACAGCACAAGAACCTGGAAATTTTATTACCCAAATGCAATCAGCATTTCAAACAGATTTTTCTGATGTAAACTTCCACGAAGATTCTAAAACAGCAAGCGACCTTGGAGCATTAGCATTTACTCAGGGTAACAATGTTCACTTTGCACCCGGACAATTTAAGCCAGACACACAATCGGGCAAAGAACTTATAGGACACGAACTTACACATGTTGTCCAGCAACGAGAGGGAAAAGTTCAACCTACCAAACAAATTGGAAAATTTAATATAAATGACAATTCCAGCTTAGAAAAACAAGCAGACACAATGGGAGCAAAAGCAGCTCGCTACAATCCTGTTCAAGCAAAAACGAACCCCAACTTTTCCGGAAACACAATAAATACAACTAACCAACCTATTCAAAGATCATCTTCTGAAAAAGAATATCAAGAACATATAACAAAATCCAATGGAAAGATGGCTCCTTTTACCAAAGGAACACTTTGCTCTGTTTCTGCATTTAAAGATATTACTTATGAAGGTTTCTTTAGCAGTTCGGGAAAAGCAAAAGATAAATCTGTTGAGGTTTTGGAGAATATTCATAAAAAAATATTTATAAATACCACAACAGGAAAAAAAGCTCAAAACTTAAATGAACTAAACTCAAGCCTTCTGTTTAGAATACAAAAAGAATTTATTGTATTGAGAGGCTTAGCCGATGTTTGGGCAGAATACAATGGAGACGACCAAGACTTGCGAAAAAGAGCCTATGGGTTTAAAATTTTCAGAAACTATTTAGATTCTGCAATAAATGAAACTAATGCCAATCTTACAGCAAAAGGTGCAAGTGATGAGATAATTGAGAAAAAGGCAATGGATGCCGTAGGAGATGAGAGAATTGCAGAAGTGAAAAAATATTATGCAGACAAAACAGCTAATTCAGTTCTTACCAGCCTTGTTCCTGTGGTAGAAAAACTTGCTCCAGAAGATGATACAACAGGTAAGGTAAATGTAAAAGTAGAAATACCAATTGAACCAACAGGCATTGCATTCCTTGGAGGACAATTAACACTTGAGGCAGAAAAAGCAGCGGGTAGCTTTAAAACTCGTGCTCAAATTGACTTTTTAGCAGGAGCAAAACTCCCAATGTTTAAAATAACAGGAAAACTTGGAGGCTACATAGAAGCACAAGGCTCTAATGCAAAACAATCTTTAAATCTAATATCTTACGGTATGCACAAACGATTTAAAGAATCATCATGGTTATCTCCATTTGCAGACTGGGCTTGGGGAGGAGCAAACAAAGCAGAAGCATTTAGAAACGCAGTAGAATCAGACGCTTTTGGTGAAAACTCCGAAGCATACGTAGAACTTGGAGGAATAGCAGAAGCGAGTGCAGAAATTGGTAGCGACACAACTCTCGCAAAAGGAGAAGTAGGCATAAAAGGAAATCTGGGTAAACGCTACGACAAAGAAACCAAAGGAGGATTAAAAGGTAAAAATGTAAAAGGATTTGGTGTAGGAGGAAAAGTATCTATCGGACCTGTTTCGGGCGAATTTTCTTACGACCGACAATATGCTAATAGTGTATTATCTAAGAGCGAATTAGCTTTTGGAGTTAGTACTACTCATGGTGGAGTAATGAAAGCTGTAGAAATTGCACAAAAAATTCAAGAAGTGTTTGGAACAGTAAAAGAAGCAGTAGAGAAAAACGAAGACCCACAAGCAGCTCTTTTAATTAACGAAGCAAAAGGTAGAGCAACAGAGAAAGTGCAAGGTGCAATAGAAGAACAATTAGGAATAAAATCAGGAGATAGTGGCTTAGCCGTATCGGCAACTTTTAACTTAATTGACAAAGAAGTAGAAATTGCAATATCTACAACAAGCGAAAAATCTCTTGACTTAGGAGTAGTTAGCGGAGGTGCTGAATTTTCTAAAAAAGAATTCTCTAAAACATTTAATTGGTAAAAAAAATGAACGAATATAAAACACAGTATTTTTGGAGTGTAGATATAAAAATGCTTACACCCTCAGCAGAAGAACTAACAATTTCTATAAAAGAAGCAAACTTTATTCTATCGGACGAAGGTGCAACAGAAGCAAGATTATCTGTAAAAGTAGATAAAAAAACTTACGAAAAAATTGATAGGTTAGAAGCATTTAATTTACAACAAGACAAACGAAAAGAATCTGCATTAGAAGATTTTGCCGACAACAAACCAGTTGAACTTGAACTAATTTTAAGTAAATTACAAATAAAAAAATTAGACTCAAAAATTAATAATGCCGAAAAACTTATTGATGTTTTACATAAGCTAACTTACTCAAACACAAATTCTCCACTCCTGCAAACTGAAAACTGGTTTGCACTAAACGTAAAACAAGAAATAGATGTTCCCCAAGAAATGGGAGGAAGCCTAAAAATGGGATACGCAACAGTTTGGGCAGATGGGTTTGAAAATGAAATAATTATACCGCCTTATATTCAGCAAATATTTAACTATTTTAACAGAAATGCAACAAATTGCCTGATAATAAATACAGCATTTCACATTTCATTTGAATACTATTACGAAAACAGAAAATGGGATTGTTTGTTAGTTCCAAAAGAAGAATTTAATCAAATAATTTTATACACCTATTCGCCATACAAAGTAAAAGAAGAAGAAAAAATGCAAGTTTGTAAAAAACTAACAGAAATAAACTTTGACCTACCAATAGGAAATTTTGAATTTAATTTTGAAAAAGGTGAAGTAAGATTTAAAACCTACACAGAATCAGCAAGTTCCGAAATATCCGAAGAACAATTAAAACTGCTGTTAGATGCCAATATTTATACAATAAATAAATTTATAAAATAAAATACAAAAAAAAGACGTGCCTAACAACACGTCTTTTTTATTAAAAATTCCACTCCACATAAATAACATAATCCGTCCACGAAAGTTTGATGGTTAAAAAAGTCCAAGGCAAACTACTCATCAAAACATCTATTGCCTTTTGCTCCACAATAATATTGTAAGTGCTGTTTTTCAGACTAATAACACCCTCTCGCCGTAAAAAAGTTTCTCTTAAACCATCAACCGAAGTAGAACCCAAAATTTTCCAATGACCAATAACTGATTTTAATAGCAATTCAGCCTCCTCTTTTTCCTTATCCGTAAGTTTTAATTTTGTATTAATAGGCTTACGAAGTTCTACGCCACAAATTATCTTATTCAAAATAAGTTCATGCTCTTTAAATTCCTCATTTCCAGACACAAGATATTGAGTCAAAAGCACAGCCCGATGTTGTGCCTCTTCGTCTTTAAAAACATGCCGCTTATCCTCCCGAACAATTAGTTTGGTTCGCTTAAACAAAAACGACAAAAAATTACACAAAATAACCAAGCCCGCATTTTTAACATAAATTTTTTCAATATCCTCAGGCTCGTTCACCCAATCAATTTTTTCTTGAACAATTTGCTCATAAGTTTCCTCCAAATCCTTATCAGGAAATAAATTTTTCAACTCCTTTAATTTTTCAATTTTATCTTGTTCAATAATTTTTTCGGCATCAACAGTCTTGCTATGCAAATCCTCTAAAAAAACCTCTGCCATCTTGCTGTTAAACAGAGTAAAAAGTCGCTGAATTGCAAGTTTTGAAAACAAAATATCCTGCAAATCATCACTAAAATTCAAAAAAATCTGTTCCTTATTATTGCTTATCAACTCAGCCAATTTTTGCAAACGACCAAATGGAAACGACCAATGCAAATATCCATTTTTAAGATAATAAATTAAATTAAAGCCGATTGTTTTAATATTGTTTTCAATAAAACTACCTGATGTATAATGATTTACAAAAACAACGCCTTGCTTAATAGCAAAGTTTTCAAAAATCGGTATTCTCTGTTTTTGTATAGAACTTATAATTTCAAAAAAACTGTCCTCAAAAGTAATTTCAGGCAGATTAATTCTAAAAAAGTTTTTGAGAACCGAAAAATATTTCTGCAACCACATATTTTTATCGGCAACATTTTCTACAATAAGCTCAAAAGCAGTAATATACAAATATTTTTGAATCTCTTTGTTTAGTCTATTAGATATTTTTAATTTATTTAAAATAAGATTTAATTCCGTCAAAATTTGACTAAAAAAACTAAATTTTTCGCCAAACAGTTTTTGCAAAACAATGATAATAATATTTTCGGGCAACAAGCTCACAAAAACAAAACGATTAGTATCTGTTTGCAATAAGTGTATAAAAAACTGACTATCAATATTTTTCAACGAATCAAAAATCTCTTCACGAGTAATTTCAGTCAAATTATCGGGCAAGCTTCCTTTTTCTATTAAAAATGTTACTAATTTTTTATAATCTAAAATCCTTTGAGACATATCTTGCTGAATTGCAAAATTTTTATCCAAATCGGTTTTTACAAATAAATCGTCAAAAAAAGTTTCAATATTTTTTTCAAATAACTTATCAAAAAACTCATCAATATTTTGTTCTGTTATATTTTCAAAAATGTTTTTATAATTAATTATAAAATAATGATTTACAATAACTAATATTTTATAAGAGCTAAGATTGGTATTTTTTTCTAAATAATTAGTAATTTTTTGATAAAATAGGTTAAAAGGCTTAATTTTAGATTGATACAAAAATGTAAGCATTTTCAAAACAAAACTATTAGGATACGTTTGGCACAAAATTTTGGCAATTTCTTTTTGAGAAATAAAAGAATAAAAATCAGGAATAAATTGCTGATAATATTTTTTGCTAACAAAACTAAATATATATTCAACAATCTGAATATCAGAACGTAATCTTTTTGTTGCTTTAATATCATTATAAATTTTTTCCGACCACCGTGGAAAAACATTTGTAGAAAAATATGTGAATAATAAATTTTTAATAAATTCATAATCAAATAGTTCTAAACCAAATTCTTTTATTTTATTTTGATTTTCATCAGAATTGGAAATTAAATCCAAATATTTTTGGATAGAAAGCAGTTCGGTTTTACTAAATTTTTTGCCTAAAACTTCCTTTTTGTCATACTCTACTATTTTCAAAAATTTTCTAACGGCTTTTTTCTCGACTTCGCTAAATTTTTTGTCTAAAACTTCTTTTTTATTGTATCTTGAATCTATTTCAATATATTTTTCTATTGCTTTAATTTCTTCACGGGTAAGTTTACTGCTTAGAGTTTCTTTTATATACTTCTCAAAATCAACATCTTCATATTTTTCAATTATTTTCAGTTCCTCTTTTGTGAAATTTTCATTTAAAACTTCCAATTCTTCTGCTTCCTTTTTTTTGTATTTTTGTATTGTATTTAATTCGTCTTTTGAGAAGTTTTGATTTACAACTTTTAACTCTTCAGAATTTAATTTTTGGTATTTTTCTAATATTTTAAGTTCAGCCTGCGTAAAAAACTTCTGTATTATCTCTTTTTTATCGGATTTTAATTTTTGAAATTTTTTAATAGTTTTTAGTTCTGCTTGTGTAAAATTTTGCTGTAAATTTTCGTTTTCATTAAAACTTAATTTGTGATATTTTTCTATAATTTTCAGTTCAGCTTGCGTAAAATTTTGATGTAAATTTTCGTTTTCATTAGAACTTAATTTTTGATATTTTTCTATAATTTTTAGTTCTAATTGCGAAAATTCTTTCTGTAATTCTACTTCATCATATATTAATTTTATATCTAAATATTGTTCTATTGTTTTTAATTCTTTGTTAGTAAATACTTTATTTAATATTTCAGCCTCATTATATTTAAAATCTAATTTCAAATAACGTTCTATTGCTTTTATTTCTTCTTGTGTGAAATTTTTTCTTAAAAATTCCTTTTTCTCATATTCTTTTATTATTTCCTGATATTTTTCTATTTCTATAATTTCATCTTTTGCAAAATTTTTAGTCAAATTCTCTTTGTCTGCTATTTTTTGAGTTTTTTTTAGTCCTTTTTCTTTTACCTCTATTTTATTTTTCCTAATTGCTTCATCTACAACTTTTTCTAACTTGAAATCTTTTGTTTCTTCAAATATAGTTTTTGTCTTTGTTAAAATTTTCTTTTGTTGTGGCTGGCTAATGATATTTGATTTTTCTAAAAAAATATTTACAAAAGCTGTTTTACTTTCCAAAACTTCTTTTTTTGTAGATGATGCTTCTATAAATACTTGATAAAGAACGTCTGCAAGTTCTTTTATAGATAAATTTTCTTCTACTGTTCTTAAAAAATATTTAATGTCTGTTCTTTGACTGTAGTATTTATTTATAAAAATTAATTTTAAAAATTCTATAAAATTATTGTTATTCAGGATATAAAATATTCTTGAAATTTTGAGCTTATTTTCATTTTTGTTTGTAGAAAACAGAAATTTTATAAATTCTGCTGGATTGTTTTTGGCATATTTTATTATTGTTTTTTGCAAATCAATATTTTTGTCGTCAAACCACCATGGTATATAACCTTTTAGTATAAAGAATTTTAATGCAAAAAAATCTGAATTTTGGAGATTAGAAATTTCACCAAATTCGTTTATTTTTTGCAGGTCGGAAAGTTGTGTTAAAAGAAGATTGGTTGTTTTTTTTTGAGAATTGTATATTATTTTTTTTAATTCTTTTTCAAATTCTATTTTAAATTTTTGTTCAAAAACTTTCAAATAATCATTTTGGCTTATTGTTCCTAAATCTATTTCTATTTTTGGGATAAAAAAAGTTTCATTTTTATTTATATTTAATTTTCTTATAGCGTCATCTATGTGTAATCGTAGTTTTGAGTTAGTAAGATTAGTTAAGTTTTGCTGAATTTGAAACGCATTATTTTCTTGCGGCAGCTTTAAGTCAATAATAAATTTTTGAATCATAAACCAGGGTTGTAGGAAAGAACTATTTTCATGTTTGGCATTGTAACAAGGTCTTCAAATGGTCTAACTTGCGAGCCACTAACGACTTCTGTCCAAGTTTGGTTTAACAAACTTATTGGGAAATATTGAGTTCTTATTGTAAATCGCCCAATTCCGTGCAAACGAATGCCTGCCGAAAGTTCCATGCTTGGGTAGAATGTGTTTACTCTTTTGGAAAAAAAGCCTGATGTTATTATTCTTTTGTTTTGTCGTCCTCCTGCACTAAAAGTTTTTTGCTTGTAGTAAACATTAAAATTGAAATTAAAACCAGTGCCAATGTAATATATATCTCCAACAATTACTCCTCCCCTTAATGGAACATTAATTCCTGTTACGTTATGAACATATCTAAGTTGGTCGTCGTCGTAGGTTAGTCCGTTGTTTGTAATAAAAAGTCCTGTTTCGGAAAAAGCTCCTTCGGATTTTATTACTGACCAAGGTCCAGCTATGTTTACAGGGATTCCGACATCTAATGAAAACCGTGGTAAAGTATTTAGCTTTGTGTCGCCACGATACATGGTGTAAAAGGCTATTTGCGAGTATGTTTGCGTAGAAACAAATAGTATAAAAATAAATATTATAATATTTTTTTTCATCTTTTTAAGATTTATTTATTTTAATCATACCCTTATGTGCGAATGATTTATATTGCGTTAGCTATTAAAATCGCCCGAATGGGTGTTTCATCAGTTTTATTAATTTTAATTCTTTATTCTCCTCTGTATATACTAAACTTTCCGTCTGAAATATCTATATTAAATTCAGGCACTTCCTCAAACATTAGAACTTGTGTTTCTATTGTATCTACAATTAAAGTATCTATTTCTGAAATTGTATCTAACATGATAGTATCCAACATAAAAGCTATTTTATTTGCTTTTATTTGAGCAGAAAATTCTCCTACAATTTTGCCTTCTGCATCATCGTATTTTGACAATTTGTATTTATAGTTCAATGTTTTAAAAGTATCTAATGAGCCTACTGCATCTGTCATCCAAAAGTGTGGGTTGTTTTCTCCTTCCCTGCCCTCAACTGTTATTTCTCCTGATGCAATTTTTTGTCCTTTCCATACCATTTCTACTTCTCCGTGTAGTCCTGAACTTGCTCTTACTACGGTAATATCATTTTCCGCGTCGTAATATGCCGAATTAATGGCGTAGTCTTTAAAAACTCCGTTTACTTTGCATTTAAAAAAATAATCTGGTGCTTCATCGTTGTCTCCTCCGCAAGCTGCATACAAATTTATTATTGCAAAAAATATTATTGCTGGTATTATATATTTTTTATCCATTTTATTTTTATTATTACACGTTTCCAAGTGTGTTTTTTCTTTTACACGTTTCCAAGTGCCAAAAAGGCAGGTTGGAAAGTGTTTTTTTAGTCCCAACTAAATACTCCTCCTGCATCTATTGTGAAGGCTCTTGTTTCGGTTTTGCTTACGCTTCCAAATGTTCTTGTAACTTCAACATAATAGTTATCTCCTGCTGGTAAAGCTGTTACAGAAAAGACAAGGTCGGTTCCTGCATCAATTTCAGTATCGGTATTGTCGTATAGTGTCCATGCAAAAGTTGCTCCGTCGGTGTCATCTGGATTTGCATCGTCAAATTCAAAATCAATATCTGCTTCACCTAAGCCAGAGTTCCAGAAATAAGATGTGTTGGTATAGGTTGCTGTAAGTGGAGCAAAAGTTAAAGTTGTAAGAGGAGATGTTTCTGTATCTGCTCCATTTGTATATTCTAATTCTATTGTGTAGGTTTGGTCTAATAAAAATTCTATTTCAATATTGTCTCCATCAGGAGTTATTGTAACATCTGTGGGGCTGTTTGGAGAAACATTCCAAGCCATTGTTGCTGTGCCGGGAATATTTTCAGATGTATTAGTAAAATATACAGTTTCTCCTTGAATTAAGATTGGTGCAGGATTTGTGAATTTAGGATTCATTGGTAATATTTCTACTACTTCAACTAATGTATTTTTAGTAACAGTTTCAGCTCCTTGTTCTACTGTTAATTCAACAAAATAACTTCCTCCTGATGTATATTCATGCGATATAACATCGTCAAAAGCATGGTCTGTGGGAACATTGTAAGTATCTGTTGTTCCGTCTCCAAAGTCCCAAGTAATTGTTGCATCTACTATATTGTCTGCATTGGTCATATTAAAGAGTTTTTCCATATCAAAAGCTCCTGCTGCTACATTTATGCCAATATTTGGACTTAACCCCTCTATATTAACCATAGTATTTGTAGTAACTATTTGAGAACCTTGTTCTACTGTTAAAACAACCCAGTAGCTTCCTCCTTCGCTATATTCGTGAGGCACAGCATAGCTTGCAGGGTGGTCTGCGGGAACGTTATAAGACTCTGTTGTTCCATCTCCAAAATCCCAAGTTACTGTTGCGTTTATAATATTTTCATTAGTTATATTAAATAATTTTTCGAGTTCTGATGCTCCCCCTGTTACATTTATTCCAATATTTTGGTTTAATGAAGGTAAACTAACTGTTTTAGTAACAGTTTTGTTTTCAGAGCCTTGTGTATAGTCTAATATTACTGTAAAGTTATTAGCTTGTGAGTAGGTGTGTTCTATTACACCTTGCGAGCCGTCTGCAATATTGTATGTAAGCACTTCTCCATCACCAAAATCCCAATTCACCACTCCGCTTGTAGAGTAATTTTGTGATAGGTCGGTGAATGTTACTGTTTTTAAATCGTCTTCTACTACATAACTAAAATTAACAAGTAAAGATGCAATGGATATATTTTTAGTTCTTTGACTATATTCACTTCCTCTTGTTAGTGTTAGAGTTACAGAATGTGAGCCTCCTGTAGTAAATGTGTGTGTAACATCGTGTAAGTCAGAAGTTATTCCATCTCCAAAATCCCAAAGGTATGTAATGTTTCCAAATGCTTGGTTATCTACAACAGAGAAGTTGTATGTATATTCGTCTGCACCTTGCGTGTATGTAAAATCAGCAGTAAGTCCGGGTATTGTTACAGACTTCACTTTGGTATCTTTATTTCCAGAGGCTTGTAATATTGTGTAGCTTATATTATATGTTCCTCCGTTTTCAAATGCCTTATTATAAGTTGGGTATCCGGGAGAAGCGTATTTTACAGTGTCTGTTCCGTCTCCAAAATATATTTTAACAGAGTCTGTTGCTGTTGTATTGCTTGAATTGTCTGAAATTTGGAAAATATTTACGGCTGCACCTTGGTTGATATTAAAGTCAGCAATTAGTTCTCCAATGTAAATTGTTTTTATTTTCGTGCTTGTTTCATCTCCTTCAGCTCTACTAACGGTGTAGGTTATATTAAATGTTCCTCCGTTGTCATAAGTTTTTTCGTATTGAAAAGCACCATCTAATAAAAGATTATCTACATAGTCTCCATCTCCAAAATCTATTGATACGGTTTCGCCACCAATTAAGTTTTGCGACATATCTGTTATTGCATATACATATTGTGAGCCTTGAACTGCATTGAAATCAGCAACTAAGCTACCTACTGTTACTGTTTTTATTTTTGTGCTAATTTCTCCGTCTCTATCTACAGTGTATGTTATGTTATAATTTCCTCCTGTTGTATATGATTTTTGTTGATTTAAAGTTTCTATTGGTAGGTTTTCAACAGAAGTTCCGTCGCCAAAATCTATTGATACTGTTTCTCCACCAATAAGATTGATTGAGGCATCGGCTATAGTAATAGTATTTATTGCAGTATTTGTGATATTAAAGTCTGCAATCAGGCTATTTACTGTAACAGTTTTTACGGCAGTGCTTGTTTCGTAACCTCTTTTTATAATGTATGTTATGTTGTAAGTTCCTCCATTAGAATAGGTTTTTGTATAGTCGGTTGGTAGTTCAAGGAATGAGACTGGGTCTGTTCCGTCTCCAAAATCTACGATAGCCTCTACTTCTCCGAATAAATTTTCGGAGGCATCGCTAAGTATAAATTGGTTTGTTGTGCTTCCTTGTTGCACAAAATTAAATTTTGCTTCAAGGTTAGGCACATAAGCACTTTTTCTGGCGTATCCTACTTCTGCACCTCTTGTTATTGTATAATTTAATGAAAAATTACCTGCATGAGCGTATTCTTTTGCAAGGGTTTCGTAATTAGTATTATTAAAAATTGCTGGCGTGCTACCGTCTCCAAAATCTATTGCTATTTCATAGTCTCCAAATAAGTCATCAGAATTATCACTTATATTGAAAACATTTACTATGCTTGTAGGAGTTAGATTAAAATCTACAAGAAAGTCGGAAATAGCTATTGTTTTTATAGACGTTCCTTGTTCTGTTCCTCTTTTTATGGTATATGTTATTTGATAATTTCCGCTTCGGTCGTAAGTTTTTGGTATTCTTTCGGGTATAAAATTATATGGGCTATCGTAAACAGTTCCATCACCATAGTCTATATGTAGTGAGGCAGTTTCGCCAAACACATTTATTGTTTTGTCTTCTATTTCTATTTCGTTGAGGCTAATTTCGTGAATAACAAAATCTACTGTAAAGTCTGAAATAGTTATAGATTTTGCGGCAAGAGCTCTTTCGTTTCCTCTTTCTATTCTTAGGTTTATTTTATAATCTCCTGCTTTTGTGTATTCGTGTTCAAAAACTTCGTCTTGGGTTGTTAGTATTTCTCCGTCTCCCATGTCCCAGTAAAACTTGGTATCGTCTCCTCCATAATTATTTGATTTATTGGTTATTGTAACAATACTCAAATCACGCACTACTGCGTCAAAATCTGCAATCATTCCAGGAATTGTTACTTTTTTTCTAACAATTTCTGAGCTTCGTTCTCCTGTTACTTTTAGAGATACTTCTACAAATCCTCCTACTTCAAATTTATGGTCTGGCGACTTGGCTGTGGTGTTGCCACCTATGGAATTGTCTCCAAAATCCCATTCGTAGCTAAAAGTTTCTTCGTTTCCATCAAAACTTGATTTATTTTCAAATCTTATTGTTACTCCGTCTCTCGCTTGTTCTATTATTTCCCAAGAAAAATCTGGCACAATATTTTCGTCTTTTTTACAATTTGAAAATAAAAAAATAAAGGAAAATAATAACAGTATATAATATTTTGTTTTCATGGTTTTTATAATTAAAAAGTTTTTATGTTTTTCTATATTTTATTTTAAATTATTTTTCAATATTTTTTATATATTTTGCTAATTATTCTATTGCAGCTTCTGGTTCTTGAACTGCTCCTATAAAATATCCAAATAGCTCGTCGGATATTTCTTCTAATTTAGAATAGTCTGGATTTTCATTACTTAAAATATCTTGATAATTATTGCATAAGTCTGTAATTGCAATTAATTCTTCTACACTAACTATTTTTATGTCCGTAAGAATATGTGCAGGTATTTCTTTTTTTAATACTGTAACAAGGTG
>Ga0193956_1000203_pt1 | contig 28517 bp, 23 predicted proteins | sample BB_7_MG_FD_140358 | JGI IMG/M metagenome (GOLD analysis project Ga0193956, IMG submission 140358) | Microbial mat bacterial communities from the Broadkill River, Lewes, Delaware, United States - BB_7_MG | ecosystem: Environmental > Aquatic > Freshwater > River > Microbial mats | place: USA...
ACCTTCTATATGCACTCCGACGGTTTTCCAGACCAAATGGGAGGTCCAAGAAAAAGAAAATTTATGACAAAAAATTTCAAAAAACTTTTGAAAGAATTTCAGCACCTATCAATGGAAGACCAAAAAAAAGAGCTTAGAAATACTCTTATGGAATGGAAGGGAGACAACCGACAAATTGACGACATTCTTGTTATAGGAATTAAGTTTTAAATATAATTAGTGCTTAGTTTTTAGTTCGCTTTGGCTTAATAATTAATATGTTATGAATTTTTTAAAGTTATCTTATAGCAACTAAATTAAATATTTAAAGTGAAAAATACGAAAACTAAATAACACTTTAACTCAAAAAACAGGATAATAAACCATACAAAAACTAAATAAAAATGTTAGAAACAATATTAAAACACCGTTCTATACGAAAGTATAAAAACACAGCTATTCCAGACAATGTATTAAACGATATTTTAAATTCTGCAGTAAGAGCCTCAAACACAGGCAATATGCAAGTTTACAGTATAGTTGTTACAAAAAACGAAGATATAAAAAAACAACTATGGGAGTCTCATTTTAAGCAAGATATGGTAAATCAAGCACCAGTTATTTTGACATTCTGTGCAGACATAAACCGATTTAATAAATGGTGTGAGCAAAACAACACCGAACCTGCATACGATAATTTTTTATGGTTTTACAATGCCACAATAGATGCCACAATAGCTGCACAAAACGCTTCGCTTGCAGCAGAACATCATGGTTTGGGAATTTGCTACCTCGGAACAACAACATATATGGCTTCTAAAATAATATCTATTTTAAACCTGCCAAAAGGAGTTGTGCCAGTAACAACAATAGTTGTTGGCTACCCAGACCAACAACCAGAACTAACTGACAGACTGCCAATAAATGCAGTAGTTCACCACGAAAAATACAAAGACTATTCACCAGAAGACATTAAAAAATTACACAACGAAAAAGATAATTCCGAAGAAACAAAACAACTAATAGAACAAAATAAAACCGAAAACCTTGCACAAATTTTTACAGAAAAAAGATATGTGAAAAAGGATAACTTATTCTTTTCACAATCGTTTTTAGATGTGCTAAAAGAACAAGGTTTTATGAATAATAAATAAAAAAAATATTTGTTATGTTGTAAAGTATTTATATTTTTATGATTTTCAACACGTAGCCAAGTATTTCAGACCTGTTAATTATGGAAAACAACAATAAATTTAATTAAAATGAAAAGACATCTACTAACTTTATTGGTAATAATTATTTTATCTATCAACAGCCAAGCACAAAGTTTTAATTATTCAAGTGAAAAACCTTGTGCAAAATATTCTTTTTTATTTACTCCTTCCGGAATAGGAGTAGCTAACCAAGTTACTTGGGATTGGGGAGATGGAAACGTAGAAACAATAACTGCATCGCCTTATGCAGCAACACATACCTATATTGGAGGTGGTGAATATGATGTTATTATGACCCCAAACGTGGGAAATTCCTACACCGAAAAAATTTTGGTTTACGACAAACCAAATCTAAATATAGAATACACATCAGAAGGAGTTGTGTGTGCTCCAGATAGCTCAATTTCAATAAAAATAACTTCCGATTTTCTTGAACACCCAGATATGCAAACATATATTAACTGGGGTGAAGACGAAGATGCGGAACAAACAGAAGTGTCTTATGACGATATTCAGAATCAAAACGAAATAGAACATTTTTATACAGGAACTTCTTGCGGAAACGAAACCGAAATAGGAGGAACAACTGTAAACGACCGTTTTATGATAATTGTTTCAGCATCAAATGTTTGCACGGAGATTAACGAGCTGTTTTTTAGAGCAGTAGAAATAAAATCCAAACCAAATGCAGGAATAGAATTTGCCGACACTACTGTTCACTACGACGAAACAACTCTAACTTTTAGCCGTTGCGAAACAGGAGAAGTTACAATGAAAAACACATCTTACGGAGACGACAACTGCCTTGATGTAGAGGGCGTTTTGTGGGAAATAATTAAAAATGGTGAAACTTACGACCAATGCAATGGTTGTGAGGAAGAGTTTGCACCAGTTTTTGAAGATTACGGACAATATCAGATAAAACTAACACAATCAAATATTTGCGGAAGTGCAACATACAGTAGAAACATAAATATCAGAGCATTGCCTATCGCAAATTTTCAAATTTTGGAACGAAAATATTGCTATCCTGCCGAGCTAACTTTTGCAAACCAATCTCAATCAACAGTAATTACTTCGGCTTGGGATTTTATTGGAGACAGCTCAAATGTAGTTATAGATAGCTCATACACAGATATTCACCAACAAAACTACACCGAAGAGGGAGAATACAACGCAAAACTTCAAGTATGGGACGGATATTGCCACAATTACAAAGATACTCTGCTTATTTTTGAAGATGTTTGCGAAGATTTATACGTTCCAAACGCCTTTATTCCAACAAGCCCAAACGAAGATTTGAATAATTTTAGACCAAAAGCACAAAAACTTTTAGAATACAAAATAGATATTTACAACCTTCAGGGAGAACACTTGTGGACTTCTAACGAACTTACAGATGGCTATCCAGCAGAAGGTTGGGACGGAACTTACAAAGGAAATATGTGTCCGCAAGGAACATATATCTGGAAAATTTATGCAATAATAGACCAAGGACAATTTGGCGAAAGAAATTGGGAAGGACAAACCTACAAAGAGCGTGATAATAAACCAGATAAGAAATCTACAACAGGAACTTTTATTTTAATTAGATAAATCTGATTGAGGATTTTAATTCTACTACTTGTTGAAAAACTGAAAATTTTATTCAATTTATAAATATTTTATTTTCTGTATTTTAATTTAAAAATAAACAGAAAAATATCATTTTTTAATAAATCAAAATATTAAATAATATGAAAAAAACTTTACCTTTATTAATATTACTAATCACATTTTCCTTATTCTCAAAAGCCCAAGACGCCTTTCAGACAAGCAATGTAGTAAATAATATTTATACAAATCCCGGATTTGCAGGAAGTAAAAACATGGTTAGAGTGTCCATGAGCAATCAGCTAACTTGGTATTCTGCTTTGCACAAAACAATGTTTAATTCTATGGTAGCCGATTTTCCAGTTGGAAACTTAGGAATAGGTTTTAGTGGAGCATATAACACTTTAAGTGATGGTTTACAGATAAATAAAGGTGATTTAATGCTTTCTTATAAAATAGGAAACTTACGAAAAATAATTGTAAGACCGGGAATATCTGCATCTTATTTTGGTTCAAATTACGACTTTGATAAACTCGTTTTTTACGACCAACTAAGCGTTTACGATGGTGCAAATACAGGAATACCAACTGCTGCCGAACTAAATATCACCAGTTTCAATATTGTAGATGTAAGTGCGGGCGTAGTTTCACAATTTCCAATAGACGTAAGACGAACAGACCCAGCATGGGTAAATCTCGGATTTGCAATGCACCACATAGCAAACAACGAATATTCTTCGCTCGGAACAAGTGGCGTTTTTTATCCCAAAAAATTTACTGCTCACGGAGGAATCTTTATCCCAATGTATCACCGAGATTATGTAACCAAACTAAGAGAGCGGTCAAAAATAATGTTTTATCCAAATTTTAAATATCAGCTACAAGGCGATTTTTCGCTAATCAATGTTGGAATGCTTGCGTATAGAGCTCCAATAGTTTTTGGAATAGCTGCACAAACTTTTCAAAACCCAAGTGTATTTAATAAAAATCAGTTGGTTACAACGGCTGGATACGAAACTGCTATCGGAAAATATATGAGCCTTCAACTTATGTATAACTTGGATTGGGGTAGCTCATTTACAACACATCTCAAAAATTCGCCTGTATTTCTTACTCACGAATTTTCAATAGTAATAATTTTTGCAAACAAAAGAAAAACAGATTGTTCAACCGATTTAGCATTTCACAAAAAACGCTGGTTTAACAACAACGAAGTCCAACAACGACACGAGGGCGAATGCCCTCCGGGAAAAACTCCACGCAGATATTCCGAACAAACCAAACCTGTATTTTATCCTTTTGAATTACCAAAAGCATATATTGGTTTTTAAGTAAGTGCTTAAAAATAAGTTTTATACAGAACAATAATAAAATGTCATACGATTTAAACATACGAGAAGAAGAATTGAAAAACAAAATCGCACAGGATTATTTTGGAATTTACGACAATACAAAAATAATTGGTGATGTGGATTTTTGTGTTTCAATTCACCAAAGTCAAAAAGAACTTTTTGAGCAAGAAAGTTTGCTTTGGGCTGAGGCAAAAAAAGGAATATCAGATATTTACAAATCATTTGTTCAGTTGATTATTACTATTGGTAAAGCACGAACTTTTGATAAGTATTTACCGCCAGCAATGTTGGGGGCATTTGATTCCGAAAAAATTGCTTTTATTACTTACAATGATATTCAAGATGTTTTTTATTTAAACGATTTTAATTGGAATGTTACACCTTCAAATCATGAAACAAAAGAGTTTAAGTTAGTGTTTGATAAGGTGAAAAATATTTTAGACCAAAACACCCTGATTTTTCAATTTAATAAAGATGATAAAGAATTAAAATATTTTATTAAAGAAAATTTTATTGTAGGCAAGTGGGAAATTACAAAAACTCAAATTGATAAAAATAATTTTATTGTAATATACAATAAATGGTTGCAAGCTGTAAAGCCAACAATAACAGCAAATTGGGAAATTGCAAAAACAAAAGGTGTTATTGACGGAGATTTTTATCTTGCAGATTTGCTTTCAAATGAAAATATTACACTAAAAGAAAAATTATTTGTTGTTTTGAGGACTACTAAATACGAATTAAATCGCCACATGGACGAATGGGGAGCATTTACTTCCAGCACAGTAGAATTTAACGACAAACAAAAAGCTCATAACCAATTTTGGAATAAATACGAAAGACCACCCAAAGAAGAATATTGGGATTATATTGTTGAACGTAGAGATTTGCTTGTTCCCCAAGATGTGAGAGAACGAAAGGGCAGTTTTTTTACACCACAAATATGGGTTGAACTTTCTCAAAAATACTTATCCGAAACCTTCGGAGAAGATTGGCAAGACGAATATTATATTTGGGATTGTGCAGCAGGAACAGGAAACTTGTTGAACGGTTTAACAAACAAATACAATATCTGGGCTTCTACACTTGATAAGCAAGATGTTGAGGTTATGAAAGACCGAATAAAAAATGGTGCAAACCTCTTGGAAAACCATGTCTTTCAATTTGATTTTCTGAACGATGATTTTTCTAAACTACCAGAGCCATTACAGAGTATAATAAAAGACTCTGAAAAACGCAAAAAGTTGATTATTTACATAAATCCTCCTTATGTTGAAGCTTCTTCATACGGAAAAAACAGTGTTCCATTTGTAGCTAACGAAACAAAAATATTTAATCAATACAAAGCAAGTATTGGTGCAGAGGCTTTAAACGAGCTTTTTGCCCAGTTTTTTATAAGAATTTATAAAGAAATACCTGATTGTTTGCTTGCATCTTTTAGCACGCCCAAATTTATTACCTCAGAAAAATTCATAAAATACAGAGTGAATTTTAAAGCAGAATTTATCAAAGGCTTTGTTTGTAATGCAAATACATTTGACAATGTTAAAGGAAATTTTCCAATAGGTTTTTTGATGTGGAATTTATCTAAAAAAAATGAAATAAAACAAGTTGCAACAGCTGTTTATGATACTGATAAAACTTTAAATTCATATAAAAAAGTTGGAATTAAAAAATTTGATACATCAAGTAATACATCAATAACAAGTTGGCGTTCTTCAATATATTTATCTGTAAATAAGCCTATTGGATACATGATAATAGTTGGACCGAGTATGCAGAGCAATAATAATACCTTCTATACCAATCATCCTGCCAAAAGCTATATAGATAAAAGCATGGTTGCAAATATTGAAGTTGGAAACCTTATGGAAATGTCTGTTTATTTTGCAATAAGACATTCTATAAACACAACATGGTTAAACAACAAAGATATTTTTCTTTATCCTAACAAAGATTGGGTTAAGGATAATTTATTTAAAACAAATTGTTTAACATATATGCTTTTTAGTAACTACAATGATGTTTCTTCTAATTACGGTTCTAATCATTGGATTCCATTTACAGAAAACGAAGTAAATGCACAAGAAAAGTTTGAAAGCAACTTTATGAGCAAATTTATTAATGGTAAGTTAAAAATAACGCAAGATGCCGATTTACTTAATGGAAAAAAAATAAAAACTACGGAAAAACTAATATTCACTCAAACGGCAAAAAATGTATTTGATAGTGGCAGAGAATTATGGAAATATTATCATACACAACCAAACTGCAATGTAAATGCTTCATTATATGATATTCGTGAACATTTTCAAGGAAGAAACAAAAATGGCAAAATGAAAAATAAAAGTCAAGATGAAATATATATGAAATTGATAGCAGACTTGCGAGATAAATTAAAATTTTTGGCTCAAAAGATTGAACAAAAGGTATATGAACACGGATTTTTGAAAAAATAATTAAAAATAAAATTGGTGCAATTTGCATATATTTACAACTTTTTTATAGTTAATTAGCTTATTAATAATAGAGTAACTAAAAACTAAAAATCAATTTATTACTTCTTTTATAAAAATGGAAAAGAAAATAGAAATAGAAATCAATTCAGAAGTTGGAGAATTAGAAGGAGTAATTCTCCATACTCCCGGAAGCGAAGTTGAAAACATGACTCCCGAGAACGCAGAAAGAGCTTTATATAGCGATATTTTAAACTTAGCCGTAGTTCAAAAAGAATACGAGCAATTTAGCGGAGTGCTTGACAAAGTAACTAATACATTTCAAGTTAGAAAATTATTATTTGAAATTTTACAAACTCCAAGCATCAAAACTGCTTTGGTTAGCAAAATTACAGAAAATTGTAATATAGAAGAAGTTAAAAGCTATTTGCTTGAAACAGAGCCAAAAGAACTTACTAAAATATTAATAGAAGGTTTGCCAAGACAAAAAAATTCTCTTACAAACTATCTTAATACGAAATATTTTTCGTTAGAGCCACTGCATAACTTTTTTTTTACCAGAGATGCCTCTTCGGCAATATCTAACTCTGTGTTAATTAATAAAATGGCCAGCAACGTAAGAAAGCGAGAATCTGATATAATGCAAGCAATATTTGAGCATCACCCAAGTTTTATTACAAATACAATAACACCACAATTTAGCAGATATTTTAATCCCGAAATTTCTATGGAAGGAGGCGACATTCTTGTTGCCCGAAAAGATGTGCTAATAATAGGAACTGGAATAAGAACAACATCACAAGGCATTGATTATATTGCAAATAAAATAGAAAGTAAATCCGCACCAAGACACATTATTGTTCAGCAATTGCCCAAAGAACCAGAATCATTCATTCATCTTGATATGGTATTTACTCTCTTAGACCGAGATACTTGCATGGTTTATGAACCATTAATTCTAAAATTAAATGAATATAGAACCATTCATATGATTGTAGAAAATGGTAAAATAATTTCAATTAATGAAGTTCCTAATATTATTGAAGCATTAAAAAATATTGGTATGCCAATGAAAACAGTTTTGTGTGGAGGCGAAAATAAGTATATTCAAGAACGAGAACAATGGCACAGTGGAGCAAATTTTTTCGCCTTTGCCCCAGGCAAAATTATTGGCTACGAACGAAATAGCTATACCATTGACGCATTAAATAAATCTGGATTTTCTGTTGTAACTGCAGAAGATATTGTGTCGGGTAAAGAAGACGTTAAAAAACATAAAAAAGTAGTAGTAACAATAAAAGGCTCAGAACTTTCAAGAGGCGGTGGCGGTGCAAGGTGCATGACAATGCCTATCAGAAGGAAAAGCTTATAAATAAAATTTTTGTGAAAATTTTACAAAAATATAGCATAAAACATTAATTTATATTAATATGAAAAAAACAATACCTATTATTTTAATCTTATTCTTTTCGTTGCAGGCTGTTGCACAAAAAGTTTATTGGGCAGAAAAAGTAGATACAGTTTCATCGGAATATAGCTACGATAGATATGGCTCAAAAGAAGTTCTTGGAACTCCAAACGTAGATAGGCAAGGACGAAACAGCACTTTTGCTTGGGCTGTTAAACCAAACGACGTAAACAAAGAAAGTGTAGAAATGGCTTTTATTGAAGTAAACTACGCCGAGTCTCGTTTTGTAGAGCAAGTTGCTGTTTTTGAGAGTTTTAATCCAGGAGCTATTGCCGAAATTTATATCTCGCCACTTAGTTCGGGAGATATGTGGGAGCGTATTTATTTGGACACAGCCGTTGTTGCACGAACAGGAATGTCGCATTTTGAAAAAAGCATAGACCCAAAAGTTGCCGATGTTATTGGTAAAAAACACAAGGATATAAATATTTTTGTAAAAGATGAAATATTTCAAGCACAAACGGGATATAATATAAAAAATGTCTTTTTTAAAGCACAAGACGTTTACAGAGTGAGAGTTGTAATTAACCCGCTTGCAATAGACGGCTGGAATCAGATTGATGCAATAGGAATATCAAATAGCAGAGATTCAATTAGATATCCAGAACCAAACATTACAGACCAAAGCGTTATTATTGACAAAAAATCAAGCAATATGGGAGAGGCGATAAACTCAAATTCTAACGAGATTTTTCCGATAGTTTCGCCAGATGAAAAACGACTTTATTATTCCAAAAAAGAATTTGATAAAAAGAAAAGTATTTACACCCAAAATATTTGGTATTCGGATATTGAAGACACCAAAATTTATTCTTGCAATCCGCATCGCCCAAACAATTATGAAAATCAAGATGTTTGGCAAACTGCCGAGCCTGTTTATTGGGAGTTCAATAATGTTGTGCCAAACACAATAGTAGGATTCTCTTCAACAGGTGAATACATGTATCTCAATAACTTATACGAAAATATTGACGACTGCGACTGCCAAGACGTTTTTCTGAAAAATACTTCTGGACTTTCAATTTCTCACTTAGATACAATTTTTTGGACAGCAGCAGACACCACTCTTTTAGATTCTGCTTTGCTTTCGCAAAATAAAAATTTTATTACAAATGCAGAAAATACTATTTTATTATCAACAAAATATGACTCTTTACATTCTGTAAATAATGTTTTTGTGCAAACAAAAACGAATAAAGATAAATGGGGAGAACTTTATAGATTAGGAAGCTACGAACAATCTCCATTTTCTTTTAATACCTATATTGATAACGAACTTCAACGCTTTTGGCTAAATGTGGATAGCATAAAAAATGATAAGATTATTGTTGGAGATTTAAAATGGTCGCAGCCTAAATCGGTAGTTATCAATGACTTTAAAAATCAAAGCAATTACACCAGTTTTTATATTAGCAAAGATGGTGAACATCTTTTTATGGCAATTCAAGAAGATACCACAAAAACCGATGGCAGAGATATTTACATCAGTTTTTTGAACGAAGATGGCGAAACTTGGGGCAAACCTCAAAACTTGGGACTGCCAGTAAACTCAATCGGAGACGAATCTTCGCCATTTTTAGACGGCGATAATACGACACTTTATTTTTCCAGCTCTGGTCATGTGGGCTTTGGCGAGCATGATGTTTTTATTTGCGAAAGACTGGACAACAGTTGGTTAAACTGGTCTGAGCCTCAAAATTTAGGTAGAAGAATAAATACGCCCGGCTCTGATGTTAATTTTCAGATAGCAGACAAATCTCGAATGGGATATTTTGCCGCATACGAAAAAACTATTGGTTGCGACGATAAAGCAGATATTTTTGGTGTTCAAATGGGCAAAGCGATTACCATACATATAAAAGGTGTTACTCGAAATGTAAACGGCAAAAAATCTAACGGACTTTACCCTCCAATTGGAAATGTAGATGTAGAGCTTAAAGCAATGAAAAACAACGTTCCCGATGGATTTAGAAAAATAAAATTTAAAAGTAGTAAAATTACTGGAGAATATGATATTGAAATAACTAAAATGGTGGAAGCCAATAAAATGACAGAATTTGGATTTGTTGCCTCAAAAGAAAATTGTTCTCAAACAGACATCAATAAAAATAAAATAGATTTTGAATATTTGAACCTTTCAAATCCCGATTGGGTTGTAAATATTCATCAAGATTTGTATTTGCACGGACCAAAAGGTAAAGGCTATATTCCTCCGCCAGAGGATTCTACAATAACAGTTGAACCTATTGAAAACAGAACAGATACATTGGTCATTAATGGTAAAACTATCGTAGTAAAAGAAGTTCCTGTAATTATCCACGACACAATAACTATATATATGGATAACTTTTTGATAGAAGCAGAAGGCTGCCCAATAATTCAAAGTGGAGGGCTTTTATATGGAATCCAAGAATCTGGAACAGGTGAACCTGCTGGTATGGAGGAGATTAAGTTGTCTTATGAAAAATATTTTGGATATAATAAATCCGATATTGGCATGAATGAAGACGACTTTAAAAAACTTAAAAATGATTTTTTAGATAGGCTTAAAAGTCCGGGCTCCGAAGTTACCGTTTATATAATCTCCAGTGCATCGCAAGTTCCTACAACTGTCTATTGTTCAAACTTTGAGCTTGCCAGAGAAAGAGCCGAAGAACCAATAAGACGATTAAAACAAATAATGAAAGATAATAATATTGATGAAAAAAGAGTTCTTTTTGAAACTCGTTACGTTGTAGATGGAAAAAAATATGAAAACGACCCAGAAAATATAGAAGAATATAGAAAATATCAATATGTTAAAATTTGGCTTTACGATTGTGAAGAATAACTTTAATTATTGCTAAATTTAATAATAAATAACAATAAAATCACATTAGAAATACATACTAACTAAATCTTACTTGACTTTCTGTATCTTTAGCAGTATTTTTATATTGTATTTTAGTTAGGGTAAAATTGTATTTCAATTTGGCAAAAGGCAACTTCTCACGAGGTTGCCTTTGTTTTTTTTAGGATAAAAATAAAAAATAAAATACTATTGCAACTAACAAATAATAGTTGTATCTTTACGCAAAGTTTTATTAAATTTGAAATATCAATAAATTAAATGAAAAAAATATTATCAGAAGAATTTTGGATACCAATTTTAGAAAAACTTTCAATATGGTTTCTTACCGAACTTCCATCAATTATAATTACAATAATTGTTTTTATAATAGCACTCAAATTTTTTAAAAAACTATCGGAACAAATACAACCTTTTTTGATGAAAAGGAAATATGTAGAGCGAAGTTTGAACAGCCACGAAGCCGAAAAAAGAATTATTACTTTGGTAAATATTTCTAAAAACACAATAAGAGTTTCGCTTTGGATAGTTTTTTCTTTAATACTTTTGTCAAAACTTGGAATAGAAATCGCTCCACTATTGGCAGGAGCAGGAATTGTAGGGCTTGCCGTTGGCTTTGGCTCGCAAGAATTAGTTAGAGACGTTATTTCAGGTTTTTTTATGCTTATAGAAAATCAAATAAGAGTAAACGACGTTGCCACAATCAATTCAACTACTGGAACAGTAGAAAAAATTGAGCTAAGAACTACAACTTTACGAGATACCACTGGCACGGTTCACATTTTTCAAAATGGAAAAATATCAACCCTGTCTAATCTTACAAAAGACTGGTCGGCAACCATTTTGGAAATTGGTATTGCATACAAAGAAAACGTTGCAGACGTAATGTTGCTTATGCGTCAGGCATTTGACGAACTTAAAAACGACCTGAAGTTCTCGGAAATTATTATCGACGATTTTGAAATTATGGGATTAGACCGATTTGACAGCAGTTCGGTAGTTATTAAAACAAGAATAAAAACTCTACCGGGAGACCAATGGAGAATAAAACGTGAATATCAAAATATTTTAAAAACTTTATTTGATAAAGAAAATATTGAAATACCATTTCCTCACACAACTATTTATTGGGGAGAAAAAACTCCTTCTCTAAAAATAGCTATGGATAAAAATTAAATAAATATTACAAAAAAATAAATTAAAACACCAAAAAATTATTAACCTATAAAATCTAAAACTATGAAAAAATTAATTCCAATAATCGCAATTATTTTTATGATATTTTTATCATCATGTTGGGATAGATTTGACCGACAAGACTATTATTCAAGCTATAAACCCATACTTATGGAGAAAAGCATTTTGGAAAAATCCGTTTCAGCACAAAATGCAAGGCAAATGTGTGCAACAGGCAAAATTTATTTTAAAGACAACTTTATTTATATTGTAGAAAAATACGAAGGAATACATGTAATAGACAACTCTAATCCGCAAGAGCCTAATAATGTTGGTTTTATCGGAGTTCCCGGAAGCGTAGATATGGCTATGAAAAATAATATTATCTATGTGGACAACGCCACCGACCTTGTAGCAATAGACATTTCTAACGGAATTTCAGGAATTGAAGTTACCGAAAGAATAGCAAATATTTTTCCAGAACTAATGCCACCAGACGGCTTGGCTTTAAAAGAAGAATTTCAAATACAAAACAGACCAGAAAATACTGTAATAATTGGCTGGGAAAAATATTAATTTTGCATATTAAAATTTAAAATAAGTCTTAGTTTTAAGTGTCTCGTTTTTAATTCGTTTTCGCACGAAATTAAATTGGTATTAACCTAAAACCTGAAACCTAAAACCTAAAACCTAAAACCTAAAATCTAAAGACTAAAAACTAATAAATAAAACCAATATAAAATGAAAAATATAAAAATATTAAGTTTTTTTGTAGCAATATCAATAATGATGTTCTCTTGTTCGAGCGAAAGTTCGTTTAACGATGCTACAAGTTCCGAGTCGGGAAAAGGAGGCTCAATGGCACGATTTGCAGTAGTAGGCGATTATTTATACACCGTTAATAATCAAAGCATGAAGCTCTTTAATATTGCAGAAGAAGCACAACCATATTTTACCAACGACGTGCAAATAGGTTTTGGAATAGAAACAATTTTTCCAAAAGACACAATGTTATACATTGGTTCACAGGACGGTATGTTTATTTATTCTATCGCAACACCAAATAACCCCGTAAGAATTTCAGACTATTGGCACATGACCTCTTGCGACCCCGTAATTGTGGATAGCACTTTTGCATACGTAACACTACACACCAACGACGAAAACGAAGGAGGAGGATTTTGGTGCGGAAACAATACAAACGAACTGCATATTATTGATATTTCCGATATTACATATCCCACCTTGCTCCAAACATATCCAATGACTCGCCCACTCGGGCTTGGAATAGACAACAATAAACTATTTCTTTGCGACGATGGTCTTAAAGTTTATGATATTTCTAATTCGCCAGAACTAACTCTTTTACAGTCTTTTGATATAAGTGCAATAGATGTAATAGCACTTGGAAATATTCTTCTTGTAGTAGGGGACGATGGACTTTATCAATACAGCTATACTAATGATAATCTGGAATTTATAAGTAAAATGGAAGTCTGTAATAATAACTATTTGCCATAAATTTTTTTGTAGTATCCTATAAATAATTATTTATAGGATACTATTTTTAACTATTCTACTCTTTTATTATTTTTTTTTTAATAAAATATAACAATTCTATAAATATTTGAGTCAAAATAATTATAAACTTTAAATTTATAACTTGTTAATTATAAGGCAAAACTCATTAAAAAATAATCAATCAAAACTAAACAGTTACCTTCCTCTAATTTAATGTTTTTTTTGTGAAATTCTTATTTTTCAGAAAAAATACTATTTTTGTAAAAAATATGTAAAGCAAAAAAGACTAAAAAAATGAGTGTAACAATAGCAATAATAATTGCAACAGTAGCAGTTTCTATGGTGGCTTTTCCTCGCCATATCCAGTCAATAGACTCTATGCGTAAGCCAGAGTTATTCAATAAATTGAAATTTAACGCATACATGATATATCATCGTAAAGAATGGTATCGCATGTTTTCGGCAGGTTTGTTGCACGCAAATTGGTCGCATCTTGCATTTAATATGATAACTCTGTTTTTCTTTGGCAGAAATGTAGAAGCCGCTTTTGAAGTGCTTTTTGGCAAGTTTGGAGTTCTAATATTTATAACTTTTTATGCACTTGCACTTGGAGTATCATCTATTTACGACCTTTTTAAATATAAAGACAGCCACTACTACAATGCAATAGGAGCATCGGGAGCTGTGTCGGCAGTGCTTTTTGCTGCCATTTTCCTTGACCCCGGCATGAGTCTTTTCATAATGTTTATTCCAATACCAATTCCTGCACTGCTTTTTGGTCCTGTTTATTTATATTATTCATACTATATGGGCAAAAAACAAATGGACAACATTGGGCATAATGCACACTTTTGGGGAGCTGTTTTCGGTTTTATTTTTCCTGCAATACTAAAACCAATATTAATAATAGTATTTATAAAACAAGTTATGAACGTATTTTGATGAAGTTTTTAGTGCTTATTTAATAGGCTTTTGCTTGATGTCTTAACTGTGATTACAAATGTAATTTGTATAAAATTAATTAAAAAATATCTAATAGAAATAAAATATTTATAAAAAATAATAACAAATTAAATCTTTTAAAAATGAAAAAAAAATCTTTAAAAAAAATCTTTGCAATAGTAGCAATTTTATCTCTTATTGTATCAGTAAATAGTTGTAAACAAACAACTAACAAAACTGTAGAAATAGAAAAAGACAGTATTGTAATAATTGATGACAATGATAAAACAGCCGAATTAGAAAAATTAATTATCAATAGAACCGAAATGAGTTTTGCCGACCCTGAAAATCCAACCGATTTTGAATTAAAACACACACCAGAAATAACTATTAGCGACGAAACCGACGAACAAGAAATGGGAAAAATTACCGTCAAACTTGGTTCTAACGGAATTATTCACCCAGAAACTGCCGAACATTGGATTGACTTTATTGAAATTAAAATTGAATATGAAGATAACAACGAGAGAGTAGAAATAAGAAAATTTGAAAATAATGAAAATGCAGGAAAAGCTACATTCTCTGTGCCTATGGCTGGAATAAAAAAAATTACGGCAACAGCTGGTTGTAACTTACATGGTGTTTGGAAAAATGAAGTTGTGTTGTAAGTATCTTATTTTAAGTTAAATAATTAAATTTTCATTATATATCAAAACTTTATATCACATAGGAAAATATTTTCTTTTATTAGTAAAAGCTCTTAACCGCCCCGAAAGAGCAAAACCATATTTTAGGCAAATAATAAAAGAAATTTATAAAATAGGCATAAGCTCAATCGGAATTGTTATAATTATTTCGGTATTTATGGGAGCAGTAATAACTATGCAAACAGCCTACAATTTTACGAGTGCCATAATTCCTCGCTACTTAATTGGCGTAGGAGCAAGAGACTCAATGCTTTTAGAATTTTCGTCCACTATGGTTGGGCTTATTCTTGCTGGAAAAGTAGGCTCAAATATTGCCTCCGAACTTGGCACAATGAGAATTACAGAGCAAATAGACGCATTAGAAATTATGGGAGTAAATTCTGCAGGTTATTTAATTTTACCCAAAATAATTGCAATTGTGCTTTTTAATCCAATTCTCTGTATGATAAGCATGTTTGTTGGAATACTTGGAGGATACGCCATTGCACTTTTTACTTCTGCCGTTACTCCCGAAAATTTTGTTATGGGAATAAGAGCCTTTTTTATCCCATTTTATATAACATATTCTTTGATAAAAACAGTTGTTTTTGCATTTATAATTGCTTCTGTTTCAGCATATCAAGGATATTATGTGAGGGGAGGAGCAATTGAGGTAGGAAAAGCAAGCACAAGAGCTGTGGTTTATAGCAGTATTCTTATTTTGTTATTTAACCTTATTCTAACTAACTTATTATTAGCTTAAAACATGATAGAAATTAGAAATATACACAAATCTTTTGGAGACAATCATGTTTTGAAAGGCATATCTACTGTTTTTGAACAAGGTAAAATAAATTTTATTATTGGCAAAAGTGGTTCGGGGAAAACTGTATTTTTAAAATCTATTATAGGTTTGCACGAAGTAGATAAGGGCGAAATTTTATACGATAATAGAATTTTTTCAGGAACAAAAACAAAATTTAAAAAAACAATTAGAAAGGAAATAGGCATGGTTTTTCAGGGAGGAGCATTGTTTGACTCCGAAACCGTAGAGCAAAACGTAATGTTTCCACTTGAAATGTTTTCTGATATGACTTTTGAAGAGCGACGAGAACGAGCAAATTTTTGTCTGAAAAAAGTAAACTTGTTGAATGCAAATAATTTATACCCTGCCGAAATAAGTGGAGGAATGCAAAAGCGGGTTTCAATAGCGAGAGCAATTTCGCTAAATCCTAAATACTTATTTTGCGACGAACCAAATTCGGGTTTAGACCCCACAACTTCCATTGTGATAGATAATTTGATAAAAGAAATTTCGGAAGAATTTAATATGACCACAATAATTAATACTCACGATATGAATTCTGTTGTGGAAATTGGTGATAAAATTACATATATTCACAAAGGCGAAAAATGGTGGGAGGGTAATAATGAAGAGATTTTTAATTCTGATAATGAAGAACTTAATAAATTTGTTTTTGCTTCTAAAAAAATGAAAAGTATGATGCAGCGAAAATAATTTCAGATGTATTAAAAAAAAACTATCTACAATTTTTTTGCAGATAGTTTTTTTTATAATTTATGATAAAAGTGCTTTTACTTTTGTTGCAATAACTTTACCATCAGCCTTTCCTTTTAGTTTTGCCGAAGCAATTCCCATAACTTTGCCCATGTCTTTCATAGAGCTTGCATTTTGAGATTTTATTATTTCTGATATCATTGCATCTAATTCAGAGTCAGAAAGTTGTGCGGGTAAGTATGGCATAAGAAATTCTACTTCTTTGGCTTCTTTTTCGTAAAGGTCTGTTCTGCCTTGCTGTTTGTATAATTCGGCAGATTCTTTTCTTTGTTTAACCATTTTTTGCAAAATTTCAACTCCTTTTTCGTCCGAAAGCTCTTCTGATGCTCCTCCTTCGGTGTTTGCCAAAAGAATTTGAGCTTTTACTGCTCTAAGTGTTTCAAGTTTTTCTTTATCTTTTGATTTTATAGCTTGTTTTATGTCGTTATTTATTTTTTCTGTAAAAGTCATATTTTTAGTTTTTTTGAATTTTTAGTTTTCGTGTGGTTGAGTTATTGTGTTGTCGTGTTTTTCATGATTTATTTGTTACGTAATAACTTCATTAGAACTATAAAAATTAATAACTCAATATCTAAATATTATTTGTTTTTTTCTATTAGGTCTATATTTTCTAATGATAGATGTCTTTTCTTTTTACTTTCGTAAATGTCTGGTATTGTTATTAGTATTGCAGATTCTTCTACTTCTCCAAAATGATTATTTACCGCAGTTCCAAATGCTTTTAGAGTTGGCGAAATGTTCATATAAGTATTAATAAGTGGTGGAATATTTTCGCCAAGTTCTCTTAATTTAGCACTTAATAGTCTTATGTCTTTTTTATAAGTATCTTCAGTAAGAACTGATTTTAATTTTTCAATATCTGTTTCTAATTTCAGAGGCTCTATTGGAGTTAATAAATTATCTTTGTCTGGAAAATGTTTTTTCAAAAAGTATAATAATAAGTCTCGCCCATAAGTGTTAAAATGTGGATACATTGTAACTTTTCCAAAAAAGTATTTAGAATCTTTATAAATTAAAGACAATGCACCAAGCCCGTCCCATAAATTATCTAAAGCAAAAATTGCTTGCCTTCCTGCACCAACTGCCTGAAAACGAGGCTGAACAAACGACCTGCCAAGTTCAATAGTATATGGTAAATAATCGTTAATAAATTCGTCCGACATATTAAAAAGTCGTTTTGTAGCTAAGTCAATATTTCCATCTTTGTCTCTTGGTGCATTATTAAGATAAATAAAACGATAGCCTCCAAGCAGTTCTTCTTTCTTAGGATCCCAAACAATTAACTGTTTGTAAGGAATTTCGGCTGTATCATATTTATCTATATCAACTTCTTTCCCTGTGCCGCCACCTGCATTTCTGAATGTAATTTCTCTAAGTCTGCCTATTTCTAACATTATGTTTGGCGAGTCGTGGTGAGTTGTTATATACACTTCGTTGTCGCCATAATTGGTTCTTTTCACAAATTTTTCTTTTGTGAGTTCTTTTTTTATTAGGCTTCTATCTATTTCGGGAATTATTTTTTCCATAATTATATTTTATAGTATTTATTTGTTAATTTTAATTTACGAGTAAGTGTTAGATCTATTTTTAATTATTTTTCCATCTTATAGGTTTCTTCTCTAACAAATTTTACCCATTCTTTTATTGGCTTACTTTTGTCAAATGTTTCATAAGGAATTGGTTTACCTATTTTTATAGTTAGTGTTTTATTCCTAAATTTAAACATTTCGTCTGGTAAAAGCACTAATTCTATATTAAATTTGATTCCAATAAATTTTCTGAAATTTGCAAATCTATAAAAAAACTTTGAATTTTTACCATCTACAAATACCGGAATTACATCTCTTTTATATTGAATAGATTTTTTCAGAAAACTTTTTTTCCATTCTAAATCTGTAATTTTCCCTTTTATTTTTCTTGAAACCATGCCAGAAGGAAACACAATTATTTGTTTATTGCTCCTATACAATTCATCTAAAATACGTATTTGCTCCTTAGAAAAGTTTCCGTAAACATTCACTCCTTCAAACATTGGTCTAAACTTCTCTAAATTTAACAAAATGTCGTTCACTATTGCTTTAGTTTCACCTATCTCTGTTCCCATTTTGTATAAAAGAGCAATTCCGTCAAGACCTCCAAGTGGATGATTTGCAGCCAACACATAACGCTTGCTTTTGTCTATGTTTTCTATGCCTTCTACTTTTACTGTTAGATTAGATTCATCTAAAACTGCTTTTGCAAATTCCAAGCCTTCAATGTCTTCATGTTTTTTTAATATATCATTCATCTCTTCTTGATGAATTTTTCTCTTTAAATAATTTACGAAAAATTTGGGTATAAATTTATATTTTCCCTTCAAGCGTTTTTTTAAAACGCTTTCTAAATCTAAATATTGTTGTTGTTCTTTTGCCATTTTTTCAGAAATTTTAAAAAGCTAAAATAAATACTTTTTTTGAAATATAAAATACTTTTGAAAAAATAAAAAAAATACTAAACCAAACTATTTATAAATCAGCAACTAAAAAGAATAATAAAAAAAAAGTGTAAAAAAGTGGGAAAAAATGGTTTTTTATGTATTTTTTTTATAATTTTACAGTCTCAAATAATACTATTTTTTTACTATGACAACTTTTATAGGAGATATTACGTGTAAACTTGACTCAAAGGGGAGATTCCTCTTTCCGTCCACCTATAAGAAGCAATTAACTTCTTCTTTAAAAGATAGTTATGTGGTAAAGAAAGATATTTTTGAAAAATGCTTAGTCCTCTATCAAATAGACGAATGGGAACGACAAGTTGATACAATACGTAGTAAATTAAATCCTTATAATAGAGAACATAGTAAGTTTTTAAGAGGCTTTTATCAAAACACAGCAGAAGTTAGCTTGGACGGTAATAATAGAATTTTAATATCAAAAAAGCTATTAAATTTAATAGACGCAAAAAAAGAATTGCAACTAATAGGATTAGACAATAAAATTGAAATTTGGGCAAAAGAAAACTACGAAAAAATAGAACACAACGACGACGATTTTGCACAACTTGCTGAAAAAATTCTTGGGGAGTAGCGGTTTGCAATTAGCTGTTGGCTACGCAACCGGCATCAAGCTAATAGATAGAAGCCAAGTGCCAACAGCCAAATAACACTAAAAAAACATGAACTATCACACACCAGCATTATTACACGAAACAATAGAAGGACTTGATATAAAGCCAGATGGTATTTATATTGATGTAACTTTTGGAGGTGGAGGTCATTCGGCAGAAATACTTAAAAGACTAAAAAATGGAAAATTAATCGCATTTGACCAAGATATTGATGCACATAAAAATACTATAAACGACAAGAGATTTACTTTAATTCAAGCTAATTTCAGATTTTTAGAAAATTTTTTGAACTATCATAAAATAGATAAAGTAGATGGCATTTTGGCAGACTTGGGTGTTTCTACACATCATTTTGACATTCCCGAGAGAGGCTTTTCATTTCGTTTTGATGCTCCCTTAGATATGAGAATGAATATAGAATCCGATTTTGATGCCAAACACATTATTAATATATACACCAAAAAAGAACTTTTTGTCTTATTCAAAAAATATTCTGAAATAAAAAATGCAGGCAAACTTGTAGAAGCAATTATTTCAAAAAGAAATGAGAAGGAAATTATTACAACAACCGAATTGGTGTCGGCAATACAAAACTGCGTTCCTAAAAAAATTGAAAATAAATATCTTGCAAAAGTTTTTCAGGCATTGCGGATAGAAGTAAATAATGAAATAGAAAATTTGAAAATATTTTTGCAACAAGGAGTCCGATTTTTAAAAGACGATGCCAGATTTGTTGTAATAAGTTATCACTCTCTGGAAGACAGACTTGTTAAAAATTTGTTCCGAACAGGAAATTTTGAAGGAAAACAAGAGAAAGATATTTATGGAAATATAGTTTCGCCTTTAAAACAGTTTAACCGAAAGGTTATAGTGCCAACAGACCAAGAAATTGAGCAAAACAACCGCTCAAGAAGTGCAAAAATGAGAATAGGAATGATTAATAATTAGAATAATAAAGCACAAAAAATAAAAATGAAAGAAACTTTAAAAACAATAATTGATGGCACTATTCTGACTAACAAGTCGGTAGTAAAACAAATACCATTTATAATTTTTCTTGTAGTTTTAGCTTTATTTTCAATTACAAATAGAAATATTTCGGAAAAAAAAATAAACGAAATAAACGATTTGCGTAAAGAAGTTAGAGAATTGAGAGCAAATTCTATAACAATAGCATCGGAACTTATGGAAATTAGCAAACAAACAACAATTTACGAAGAGGTTAAAAGACGAAACATAGATTTGCAAGAAGCAACAGAACCTCCAATGAAAATTAAGAAGGAAAAAATAAAGAAATAATTTAATAATAAAAAAATATAACAAATTGAACATCAGAGAACAAATAAATTTCAGATTAACAATAGTCTATTTATTTATAGCAGGATTTTCGCTATTGATAGTTGGACAGATGATTTATTTGCAAAATTTCAGAAAAAAAGCATTAGAGGCACAAGCACAAACAACTAATTTTAAGGTGATTGAAGCAAGTAGAGGAGACATTCTTGCAGTGGACGGACGAGTGCTTGCTACTTCAGTTCCTAAATATAAAATTTTATTAGATACACAAGTTGATAATATCACCGATTCTATATTTTTTGCAAATATAGATAGCCTTTCCTTATGCCTTTCAAATCTTTTTGAAGACCAAACAAAAGAAGAATATTATGAAAAATTAAAAAACGGCAGAGAGAAAAAAAATAGATATTTACTATTGCAAAACAATGTGTCATTCAGAGATTTACAACAATTAAAAACTTTTCCAATTTTAAAACTCGGACGTTTTAAAGGAGGGCTTATAACCGAAGAAGAATTTACAAGAACATTGCCACACGGATACCTCGCAAGACGAACAATTGGTTATAAAACAGAAGACAATAGAAAGGTAGGAATAGAAGGGGCTTTTGATGAATATCTTGCCGGAAAAGATGGATACAAACTTATGCAAAAAATTTCGGGAGGTTCATCAAAAGAACTTAGTTACAAAAATTCAACAGAGCCTACAAATGGAATAGATATTTATACTACAATAGATATTAATATTCAAGATATTGTAGATAAGGCTCTAAGAAAGAGGCTTATAAGGCACGACGCAGAATACGGAGTTGCCGTTCTTATGGACGTAAAAACTGGCGAAGTTAGGGCTATTGTTAATCTTACAAAAAAAGAGGATTCTGTTTATGTAGAAAATTTTAACTACGCAATAGCAAGGCTTTACGAACCAGGTTCTACTTTTAAATTGGCATCAATGATGGTTGCAATAGAAAAAGGACGCATAGATTTAGATAAAATTATTGATACAAAATCTGGAGTTCTTAAAATTGGAGATTTTTATATAAAAGACCATAAAAGAGGTGGTTACGGAAAAATTACCTTTCAGGAAGTTTTTGAACATTCTTCAAATATTGGAGTTTCTTTGGTTGCCAGAGAGCAGTTTGAGAAGAATCAAGAAGAGTTCTTAGACCGCTTATATTCAATCGGTTTTGGAGATAAATTGGGGGTGAAATTAAAAGGTGAAGAAAAACCAGAAATAAAATATCCCGACGACAACGACGGGAGACTTTGGTCGGGAGTTTCGCTTATGCAAATGGCTCAGGGATACGAACTTAAAGTAACTCCTATGCAAGTTTTATCGTTTTACAATGCAGTGGCAAACGACGGCAGATTATTAAGACCCATTTTTGTAAAAGCATTTAGAGAACATGGAGAAGTTACTAAAACTTTTAAAGCTAAGACTTTAAATTCCTCTATTTGCTCAAAAGAAACTCTGGCAAAAGTCAAAATTATGCTCGAAGGAGTTGTCGAGCGTGGAACTGCTGCAAAATATGTTAAAAGCGAGAGTTTTAAAATTGCAGGCAAAACAGGAACTTCCGAAATTGCCGTTGGAACTACTGGTTATCATTCCGACGAGGGTGTTTTTAATAATGCCTCTTTTGCAGGATATTTTCCAGCAGACAACCCAAAATATTCGTGTATTGTTTTGATTAGTAAGCCTCGACGTTTTTCGGCTTACGGAGGTTCGGTTGCTGGTCCTGTTTTTAAAGAAATTGCAGAAAAACTGTATGCCACTGATTATGAGATGCAAAACAATAAAAATTTTGACATAGAAAATTTGCCTGATTCACTCCAATTACCTATTTCCAAATATGGAAATAAAAAATTGCTGAACACTGTTTTTTACAGTCTTAATATTCTTACAAAAGGTGAGGTAGAAACAAATAATAAATGGGTAAAAACGTCGGTAGATGATAAAAAAATAGCATATTCAAAATTAGAATTTGAACAGAATAAAGTTCCAAATGTGTTTGGAATGGGAGCAATGGACGCTGTTTTTTTGTTGGAAAACAGAGGTTTACAAGTTATTCTGAAAGGAAAGGGAACAATCAGAAAACAATCAATTCCTCCGAATAGGGATATTAAAAAAGGTGATAAAATTGTGCTTACTTTAGAGGTATAAAAAAATATTATAACTATTTTAAATTATAACAATATGGAAACAAGAAATTATATTAAAGAATTCAACTACGATATTAAACAGATAGTGTCATATCAAATGAGGAATTATTTTACTCTTTCGCAAGATATAGACTTCAAGGGCTTTGAGGTAACAAGAGGTAACAAAACAGTGATAGAAAAAAATCCAAATTCATATAATAGATTAAAACTTAATACTTTTGCTGTAGAATTAGGAATGCGTGAACGTGATTTAAAGAAGCGTATAACAAATTTAAAACAAAATTATCAGCTTCAATACGATGATGTGCCTGCCGAAATTCCAATAAAAATTGATTTAGAAGAAATCGAACAAAAATTTAAAGAAATTGTTGAATGTGTGAGTATAATAAACGTAGTTAGAAATGAATTTAAGTTAATAAAAGAAAAAATACATAAAATTAGTAATTTATATGAAGAGAACGAGATTGATTCTGAAATAAAGAAAAATGATGCTTTAAGTGAAAATACACATGAGGAGCTTCAAAAAATAAGAACCAAATATCTTGAGTTAAATATAAAAATAGACGAAATACAAGAACAAGAAATAGAATTATCTGAATTTAAAACAGATGTTGCAATATATAATTTGTCGGATACTTCTGCCGAAGAATATGTTAAAGCTGCTGTTTTAAGTAAATTAGATATGAAATCACAATTAGAGTATCATCAAGCTGTTGCGGCTATGTCTATTTATAAACAATTAGCAAATCAATATCGCAGATTATCCGAAGACGCTTTAGATGGAGATGAAAATACCGAACAAACAATTAAAGTGTCCTATTTAACTGGAAATAATGACCGTTCTGTTAAAGAAACTAAAACTACGGCTAAAGTTATTGTGTCTAAAAAAGAATTAAAAGAAAGAAGTTTGAAGGCATTGAAGAATGTTGAGCGTTTCGAAAATATATATATTATGGTTGAAGAAAAAACCAAAGAAATGATAAATAAGATGAAAGAAGAAATATTAAGACAACAAAAAGTATATACAGAGGAAAAAAATGAAAAAATATTAAAATATGATAAAGATAAAAGAACGAAAATAATTACTTTAAGAGACGAAGTTGAACTACTAAAACAAAAATTTGAGAATATTGAAGCTAACCGAAGATTTGAACATCAACAAAAAATGAATATATTAGAACAAAATGTTTCAAAACTAAAAGCAATTATTCCAATTCCAGATTTTACAGACAAAGTAATAAACGTTCTGAATTAAAAAAATAGCAATGTATTGAGCATGGTAATTGGAATACTTATAATGTAAACTGGAGGAACTGACAATGCACCTCCAAATAGACTAACATTGTTTAGAATATTTGAAATTATTGACATTTGAATTTAGAGAATAAAAGATCACAACCGTTAAGGAGACATCTGAGATGCTAATTATTTGCGATTTGATTCTATGTTGTCAAATCAAGAGTAGTAATTAGTCCTATAATACGACGTAAGGTATTATTAATGGAAAACCTTAATGTGTTGTTATATTGCCGATTACATAATTTGATTATTAATTTATTATTTTAGGACTTGACATTAGACTTCTAATAATTGGATTTAAGTGCTTTTATACATTGTTTTTTTACTGAAAATAATTTAAACCATTAAATAATTGAAAAATTACTTAAATAACATATTATCAAACACTTCAACTATAAAAATAGTTGGAAAAACGGATATTCTAATTTCTAAATTAGAGATAGATTCTCGTAAGGCGGAAAAAAACAGCCTTTTTTTTGCAATAAAAGGAACTTTATCCGATGGGCATTTATTTATAAATAAGGCAATTGAGAATGGAGCAACTGCAATTATTTGCGAAAATTTGCCACAAAATTTTGTTGAAAATATTACTTACATAAAAGTAGAAAATTCGCAAACAGCACTATCGCAAATTGCTTGTAATTTTTACAATAATCCGAGCCAAAAACTTAAACTTGTGGGAGTTACTGGAACTAACGGAAAAACTACTATTGCAACTTTGCTTTACAAACTTTTTTCGGAATTTGGCTACAAAGTGGGGCTAATTTCTACTATAAAAAATTATATTGGAAACAACGAGATTAAAGCAACTCACACAACACCAAATTCTATTGAGCTTAATTCTCTGTTTTCAAGAATGATAGACGAAGGTTGTGAATATTGTTTTATGGAAGTCAGCTCGCATGCAATAGACCAGAAACGTGTTGATAATTTGTATTTTACAGGAGGAATTTTTACAAATATTACTCACGACCATTTAGATTATCATAAGACATTTAAAAATTATATAACAGCTAAAAAAACTTTTTTTGATAATTTGCCAAAAAACGCTTTTGCTCTCACAAATATTGACGACAAAAACGGTAACGTAATGTTACAGAATACAAAAGCTACAAAATATTCGTATGCTTTAAAAACAATGGCAGACTACAAAGTGAAAATAATTGAGGCAAATTTTAACCACACATTATTACATATAGACAAAAACGAAATTTGGACACAATTTAGTGGAAAATTTAATGCTTATAATTTACTAACAGTTTATTCAACAGCAGTTTTACTTGGGCAAGATAAGTTAGAAACACTAAGAATTATCAGCAAATTAAAACCAGTTGCAGGACGATTTGAAACTGTAGAATTTAACGGAATAATTGCAATAATTGACTATGCACACACGCCCGATGCCCTTAAAAATGTGATAGATACAATAAATGATGTAAAAAAAATAAATCAAAATTTGATAACAGTTGTGGGAGCAGGTGGAGACCGAGACAAAACAAAGCGACCGATTATGGCAAAAGTTACATCACAAAATTCTGAAAAAGTGATACTTACATCAGATAATCCTCGAACAGAAAATCCAGAGGCAATAATTGAAGATATGTATCAAGGCGTTGATAAAGATGATATTAGAAAAGTATTAAAAATAACAAATAGAGAGGACGCAATTAAAACGGCTATGTTTATTGCTCAAAAAGGTGATATAATTTTAATAGCTGGAAAAGGACACGAAAATTATCAGGAAATAAACGGAGTTCGCACACATTTTGACGACAAGGAAATTGTTTTAAAATTTAGTTAGCCGCATATAACATAGTTATTTAGTTGGGAGTAAAAAAACTTCAAAATTTCAAAAAAATAAAGAAGTGGAAAATAATTTAGATAAAAACATACTATTATTTTCAGACATTAAAAGTTTGATTGATGAAACTCGTTCGGCTGTTGCACAAACAGTTAACGCTGGTTTAACAATGCTTTATTGGAATATTGGCAAAAAAATAAACGATGATATTTTAAAAAATGAACGTGCAGATTATGGAAAACAAATTGTCGCTACACTGTCGCACCAATTAACGGCGGAATACGGAAAAGGATTTAGCAAATCTTCAATAACAAGAATGTGCTTATTAAATTCTTATTTTCAGGATATTAGAATTGTTGCATCACTGATGCAACAATTCAGTTGGACTCATTTTACATTGATTCTTCCTATCAAAAATGAGGTAGAAAGAGAATATTATATTCAAATGTGTAGGATTGAAAAATGGTCAGTTCGTGAGCTTCGCAAAAAAATAGACTCTATGCTGTTTATGAGAAGTGGAATAGCTAACAAACCAGATGAATTGGCTAAATTGGAATTGCAAAATTTGTCTGATAAAAATATAATATCGCCCGATTTAGTTTTTAGAAGCCCTTATGTTCTTGATTTTCTTAATTTAAAAGATAATTATCAAGAAAAAGATTTGGAAAAAGCAATTGTTAATGAATTGCAAAAGTTTATTCTTGAACTTGGTAGAGGTTTTACATTTATTGAGCAACAAAAACGTATGGTTATTGATGAAGATGATTTTTATCTTGATTTATTATTTTTCCATAGAAAACTGAAACGCCTTGTTGCTATTGAACTAAAACTTGGCAAATTTAAAGCTGCATATAAAGGACAAATGGAACTTTATTTAAAATGGCTTGAAAAATATGAAATGGAAGACGGGGAAGAAAAACCTATTGGTTTGATTTTGTGTGCAGAAGGAAAACATCATCAAATCGAACTTTTGGAGATGGAAAAAGCTAATATAAAAGTAGCACAATATATTACTGAGTTTTTGCCAAAAGAAATGTTACAAAAAAAATTACATCAATTTTACACCGAAAGGAAACAATTGATTGAAAATAAATAAATTTCAAAATACAGTTTACAAATAAACTAAAAACTAACATAAATGCTTTATTATCTTTTTCAATATTTAGACACGCTTGGAGTTCCGGGAGCCGGAGCTTTTCAATTTATTTCGTTTCGCTCTGGTTTGGCGATAATTACATCTCTTATTATTGCAATGGTTTATGGTAAACGATTAATTCAATATTTGCAAAAAAAACAAATTGGAGAGGTCGTTAGAAATCTTGGACTTGAAGGACAATACGAAAAACGTGGAACGCCAACAATGGGTGGATTAATAATTATTGCAGCAATACTTATTCCAACTTTGCTTTTTGCAAAATTAGACAATATTTATGTTATCTTGATGATAATAACCACTTTATGGCTTGGAACAATCGGCTTTATAGACGATTATATAAAAGTTTTTAAGAAGGATAAGGCTGGTTTAAAAGGTAAATTTAAAGTTATTGGACAAATTGGGCTTGGCATTGTTGTCGGACTCGTTATTGTTTTTCACCCAGATATTAAAGTTAGAGAAAATCCTCATTACCAACAGCAAGAAAGCCACGACGGTATAAGTAGTAATAATAATATATTAGATACAGATGTAAAATCTACAATAACAACTATTCCTTTTATCAAAAATCATGAATTTGATTATTCTAAAATATTATGGTTTTTAGACGGTGATTATAAGTGGCTTACATCAATAATTTTTGTGTTGGTTGTAATTATAATTATAACAGCAGTTTCCAATGGAGCAAATTTAACCGACGGCTTAGATGGGCTTGCGACAGGAAATTCCGCTGTAATTGGTTCAACGCTCGGAGTGTTTGCCTATATTTCTGGAAATATTATATTCGCTGATTATCTGAATGTTATGTATATTCCAAACATTGGAGAGTTGGTTATTTTTACAAGCACATTTATTGGAGCAACCATCGGATTTATGTGGTATAATTCGT
>Ga0193956_1000205_pt1 | contig 28322 bp, 29 predicted proteins | sample BB_7_MG_FD_140358 | JGI IMG/M metagenome (GOLD analysis project Ga0193956, IMG submission 140358) | Microbial mat bacterial communities from the Broadkill River, Lewes, Delaware, United States - BB_7_MG | ecosystem: Environmental > Aquatic > Freshwater > River > Microbial mats | place: USA...
ATACTTAAACTAACTAAAAAAGCAAGTCTTATTGTATCCATATTAAATGTCCAGCCACTGTCGTCTATTACTCCATTTGGTGCGTACATTTGCATCCATTGTTCTGGCATGATTGAAGTTACTGCAAAGTTGTGCATTAGAATACCTGCAAAAACTAAGATACCAAAAGAGATAGCGCCTATTAGTACACTGCCACTTTTTTGTCCTTTGTTAGCATAGTAGTACCAATAATACATACTATATCCAACAACAAGTGTATAGATAAATATAAATACCCACATTCCTGATAAAGTATTGGCTACATACCAGTTTGGATCATAAATAACTTGTGTAAACAACAGTGGTGCAACACCTAAAACTATCAAAATTGAGATACTTATCTTTCCTGTTTGAATCAAATGAGGTGTTAGCATTTTCCAATGACTATCACTTTGTCCTTTAGTTGAACCATATAGAGATAGACCCATTGAGCCTAAAGCTAAAAGTACAAATGCCGCATGTAATGCCCAAGTTAAAATATAAAGAACTTGAAAAATTATTGGATAAAATGGGACTCCAGCAGGATCCCTAAGTGCTAATAATATTGATGCATCCATAATCTCTCCTTAATAGTTTTGTGATGCAAAATATTCGGCTATTGCATCGTATTCAGCTTCTGGAAGCTTTAATGTTGGCATATAAGACATTCCACCATTACCTATAGCATAAAGAATAGCTTTAATACTCTCTTTATCCATTCCTGTCAATCTATCACGCATAGGTCTATAAACACCTGTTTTATCTAGTGAGTGGCAACTAGAACATGATAGCTTAGCTAAAAGTTCTCCAGCTTGAAGCTTGTTATCCTCAGTGATAACTTTTAGATTTTTAGGAACAAATGGGTTAAGTGCTAATAATCCTTTTTCTGCGATAATAGGCAATTCACTTTTTATACCTTTACCTGGTACATCACGACTTATAATTTGATTTGAGTACATGTATTGCCCTGCAACATATGGTTTTCTCATTGATTCTCTGAGTTTTTCCCCTGACCACAAACCTCCAATAAGTATTACAAAAATCATAGCTATCGCTAATAGTGGATGGATAAATTTTGGTTTATATATCGCCAATGCAAAATAGAGAAAAAAGGCTAGTGTTAAAACAATTCTGTTTTGAATAATTGCATCTTTAGAGAAAGCAAATACTGCATGAGCATTGTCAGGAAGTGTTCCCATGTACCATATAAAGAAGAATATTGTTATAAAACCACCAAATATACTAATATAACCCATTTTTTTGCTAAGTTCATCAGAAAGTTCAGCATTTTCTTTTCTCATTGAGCTTGATATAAGTAAACCAATAACACCTGAAAGCATTATCATAAAACCAATTCTTAAGAACATGTGAGGGAAAGTATTTATGCCAAAGAATGCATCACTCGCACTTCCTGTTGTATAATAGGCATCTGTTCCAGGCCACATCATAAAACTAATGATTCCTATAATCAAAGCCAAAGTTCCAACCGAGGCAAGTGCAAAAGTATATGTCAGCTTTAAGTGCGTCTTTTTGTCAATCTTATCTATGAAGTAAACAAGGACAAATACGCCTATAACCTCATAAACGAAAAATACCCATTCGGTCGCCCAAACCCAAACAAAGTTGTGTATGAGCGCACTAATTCCCCTTGGGCTTGCAGCTGTAGCTGTGTACCAAATACCAGGACCAGTAATTGAACCGATAACATATGAAAAAATAAGTAAGAACATACCATATTTTTTCATGTACGGATAATAATCCGCTCGGTTTTCTTTATAAGCTTTATGTGCTAAAAAAGCAAAAAGCATAGCCGCTCCAACGGAAGTGTGTGAAGCTAGAATGTGGATGGTACCTGTTACCCCCATCATCCAAGCGCTTCCGTAATCTGGGAAATAAAACAATGGAAATTGCCCTATTACATCCATGAAGTCTCCTTTGTGAAAATTTAATTCAAAATATTATAAAGAATGTGTGTTAAATAAGTATTAATTTTATTTAATATTAAGATATATTATTAATAATTCTTAATTATTGATTCGTTTTGTATGATATAAATAAAAAATATAATATGTAAATGAAAAGTATTTTAAACTATAAAAGTGATTTTATGATACAATTTTGTACTATGAAAAATATATTTAAATTTATAATTATTTTATTATTATCAGTAAATTTATATTCAAATGAAACTTTGGAAAAAGTATCACTGCAGTTAGATTGGAAGCATCAGTTTCAGCATGCTGGATTTATAATGGCTCAAGAAAAAGGTTTTTATAAAGAAGTAGGATTAGATGTAGTTTTGCTAGAGTATAAAGATGGTGTTGACATTGAAGATACAGTATTGTCTCAAAAAGTAGAATTTGGTATATCTAATACTCCTTTGATGATAAAAGATGGATTGCTTCAACCTGTCGTTTTATTGGCTACATATTTGCAGCGATCTCCTCTGGTTTTTGTGACGCAACCAGATATAAAAAAACCATCACAATTGGATGGTAAAAAAATTATGGCAACTGAATATGAGTATGCCAATAGTTCGCTTACTCTTTTAATGGAACATTTTTTTGTAAAAGGAACTTATTTACCTCACAGTTATGGGATAGAAAAATTTAAAAACAAAGAAGTAGATGCTATGAGTGCTTTTACTTCAAATCAACTTTACGAGTTAGATAAACAAAATATTCCTTATAACATTATCGATCCGTACCAGTATGGTTTTATAACAAACGCTATGAATGTATTTACTTCTCGTGAGTTTGCAAAAAACAATCCAAAGAAAGTAGAAAATTTTTTAAAAGCTACTAAAAAAGGCTGGCAATATGCTCTTGATAATACTGATGAAACAATAAAAATAATACACTCAAAATATGCTGATAATAAAACTATAGAAAAATTAACTTATGAAGCAAAGGAGATAAACAACTTAATGCTTCTAGGTCTCTATGATATAGGCGAGATAAGTAAAGAGTTGCTAGTAAGAGCATATAAACAACTCTCAAGAAGTGGTAAGCTTTTAGCTGATCAGAAAAATCAAATAATCACTTTTAATGATATATTAAAAGATATTAAGAGTGAAAGAATTGATTTTACAAAAGAAGAAAGGGATTTTTTAGCAAAAAAAGGAACTCTAAAACTTTGTGTTGATACTGAGTGGATGCCTTTTGAAGATGTTCAAGATGGAAAGTATATTGGTATGATTGCTGAATATTTTGATTTAATTCGTAAAAAAACAAATATACAAATAGAAGTTCATCCCACAGAAAGTTGGGAAGAGAGTATGAGTGCTATAGAAAACAGAAAATGTGATATTATTGGCTCTGCTTCGCCGACAACAAGCCGCCTTAAATTTATGAATTTCACAGATCCCTATATGAAATCACCTTTAGTGTTAATTACAAAAATGGATAAATTATTTGTAGATGACATTGAAGATATAAAACAAAAAAAACTAGGTATAACTAAGGGATATGCAGTAGCAGAAATTCTGAAAAGTAAATATCCTGATATAAATATAGTTGATGTTGCTAATCTAGATGATGGATTTAAAAAAGTAGAAAGTGGCGAATTGTATGGTTATATAGATAATTTGAGTGTAACAGTATCTAATATTCAAAAAAGTTTTTCTGGTGTATTAAAAGTTTCTGCTAGACTTAATATTACTGATGATTTGACTATAGGTTCGAGAAATGATGAACCATTGTTAAATAGTATTTTCCAAAAGATCATAGTAAGTATTGACAATTCTGAAGTAAGAGAAATTTTAAACCGTTGGATTTCAGTAGAAGAGAGTGTAAAGGTAGATTACACATTTTTGTGGAAAATATTTGGTGTTATATTTATAGTTTTTGTCCTTTTTACTGTTTATAGTTTTCAGCTAAAAATAAATAATAAAAAGCTAGAAAAGATATCTAGAGAAGATGTTTTGACTGGAGTAGGTAATAGACTTAAGCTAAATGAAATCTTAGCAAATAGTTATCAATACTCTAAAAGATATAAAAACCAATATGGTATTATACTGTTAGATATTGATGATTTCAAGAAAATAAATGACACTTATGGGCATCTTTTTGGAGATGAAGTTTTGAAAAAATTTGCTTATATACTTGTGAAAAATATTCGCCAAACAGATAAGCTTGGAAGATGGGGTGGAGAAGAATTTATGATAGTTTGCCCAAATATAAATGCAGAAAATTTAAAAAAGATTGCAGAAGAATTACGAAACAATATAGAAAATGATCTATTTTTAAAAGAAAAGGGCATAACGGCGAGTTTTGGTTTAAGTGTTTTTGATGGAAATAAAGATATTGAGCATGTTGTTGGTGAAGCGGACAAAAATTTATACAAAGCTAAAAATAGCGGTAAAAATAGAGTTTGTATTAGTTAATAAGCTTGAATATTTTTTGTGCTAGTTGATGAGTAGTAGGCTCATCCATTCTCACGGATAATCCTGAAATTCCAACAGCTCCTACAAATTCATTTCTTTTGTTAAAGTATGGAACAGCGATCGATTTTAAACCAAATTCATGCTCTTCATTTCCTATTGCATAACCTTTTTGTTTGATTAAATCAATCTCTTTTTGTAGTCTCGTTACACTTGTAATCGTGTTGCTAGTATATTTTTTTAAATCTAGTGAATTTAAATCGATATTACAAAAACTAAGTAAGATTTTACCAAATCCATTTGTGTGAAGTGGGGCATGTTTCCCTATAGAATCTCTCGTTTTTATTACACGATTTGATTTATCAACTTGATTGAGATATAAAACTGCGTTATTGTCTAGTACCCCAATGTATGAACATTCATCAGTTAGAAAAAATATTTTATCAAGCATACTTTGAGTTTTAGTTACTATACTTTCTCTACTCTCTTTTTGAGTAAGGTGTCTCATGAAGTCACTTAAGATAATATCTTTAGAGTTATCTACATAAACAATAAAATTTTCTCTCATTAGTGTAGTTATGAGTCTTGACATAGTACTTTTATCAATATTTAATTTACTACATAAAAAACTAGCGGTCAAAGGTTTTTCACTCACAATTATCTCTTTTAATATAGATAAACCTTTTGTAAGTGATTTGCTTTGATTCATGTTTTCCAACTTTTTTGTTACTTATTGGTAAATTATAGCAAATTTTTTATTTTATAATACAAGATGATTTAAAAAGATTTTCTCACTATGCAAAACTCGTGTTTTGATAACTATTAGAAAGTCCTTTATAGCAACTAAAAGAACTATTATTAAATTTATATAAATAAATAAATTAAAATATTTGTACTTGTTTTAATTTATATATAGTGTGGATTAATGCATATTGAAGTTGTAAAAGTTCTAGGTGAAACCTAAGCTTTAGTGCAATGGTCAAAGTCCTTATGTTTAGAAACTTTTAGTTTCGTAAAACATAGTGACGACGAGACACAGCCCTTTAGGGCGAGTAAATTGAGTTTAGATTTAAACTCAAGAAAAAATATAGATATACAAAGGAGAAATTATGACTTCATCTTATATGGATTTATCAAAACTAACTGCCGATGATGATTTAACTCCAGTACTTGGTGGAGTATGGCCTGGTATTCAAATTTATTATCCACCTATTAAGTACAATCCACTTGATGGTTCTTATGAAAGTATAGAACAAGCAAAGTTTAGATTGCAAAAGCATGCATACAAAACAAAGGCTCATACTTTGTTGTTTGATCTTGAAGATGGGTGTCGTATGAAAGAGATGTCAAGAGCACTATTACTTGAAGAGTTGCCAAAATTTCCACAGAGAGATTTTCAGATTGCTTTGAGAATCAATCCTTTTAGAACACCCGAATATGAAGAAGATTTAAAACTCATAAAACAGATTCATAAATATATAGATGTTTTAGTTCTTGCAAAAGCGGGAGAAGTTTATGGTGATGCGGAGATACGAGATTTGTCTTCTTGGTTGATTTCTATAGGAAGTAATTTAACAATTCAGCCAATCATAGAACATCCAAGATCTCTTCAAATTGCAGATAAGCTTATGACGCACTCAACTGTAAAGCATGTTGTTTTTGGTATTCATGATTTTTCTAAAGCAATGGCGTATAAGATTACTCCAGAAGGGTGGATTGATGAGCTTGAAACCTTTTTTAATATATTGACAATGGAAGCTAGGATTAAAGGTCGTGGCGTTATTGGTGGGGTTGAAGTTCTTTTGACTCCAAACTCTCTTCCTGATAGTTGTAAAGAGAAAAAAGATATTAGAAGGTGGTTAGATCTTCATGGTGATGAAGAGAGTAGATATGTGTATGAGCATGCAGGCAGAGAAACTGCAATGGGGCTTACAGGAAAGCAAGTAATAACACCAAATCACATCAATATCTGTAAAGTAGCGTTTACCCCATCACCTAAAGAGATACAAAATGATATAGAAATTTTAAAACAAGCTATCGAAGCAGATGCACTTCTTGGAGGTGCTATTAGATATAACGGTGAGATGCTAGATCCTCCAATGTTTGGTAAATCTTTACAAAATATATTAAGAGCAAATGCGTTAAAAAGTTTGAGTAAAGAGGATCAAAACTTTGCAATCAAAGTTTTAAATATGATGCCAATGCATACCATAAAAGAAAACTGGCCATTTGGTCAAATATAAGTTATAAAATATGAAATTCTTGCTCATAAAAGCATAGCTTTAGTGAGAGGAATTTTATCTGGACTTGTTCAGATAAAAGGAGAAAAATAATGAAAAATTTAGAATCGCACCCACAATTTGAGATAAAAGTTCCTGAGTTTTTAAACATAGGTGTTGCATGTACTTCAAAGCATTTAGGGACTTCAAAAGAAGATTCAATCGCTATGATTATAGAAGATACAAATCTAGGAACGAGTGAAGTTACTTATAAAGACTTATCAATCAAATCTGATAGATTTGCAAATTTTTTACGCTCAATAGATGTAGATGTGAGAGATAGAGTTTTGATTTGTTTGAAAAACTCTTTGGCCTATCCCGTTTCATTTTTTGGATCAATGAAAGCAGGTATAGTTGCAGTTCCAACTTCAACACTTCTTAGTGGTTCTGAAGTAAAGTATCTTGCAACTGATTCTCAAGCAAAAGCTATAGTTTTGTCTGCTTCAATGTATGAAAATTTGCTTCCATATTTAGAAAATTTGGATAATTTAAAGCATATTATCATCTCAGGTATAAAAAATGCTGATGAAATTGCTAAATCAAAAAGCATAAAAGTATATGCTTTAGATGAAATTTTAGATACATTTGATGATACTGTAAATCATTACAATTCAAAATCTCGTGAACCAGCATACTTGGTTTATACTTCTGGAACAACAGGTTTTCCAAAAGGAGTATTGCATGCACATAGCTCACTCATAGGACGAGAGCCTGCTAGTGAGTATTGGTTTGATTTTAAAGAAAACGACAGAATTATGCACTCTGGCAAGTTCAACTGGACTTATGTTTTAGGTTCAGCTCTTATGGATCCACTTTATCGTGGGCATACAGTAATCGCACATGAGGGCGCTAACGATGCAAAAAGTTGGGTGCGGCTGATAAAGAAGCATAAATGTACTATTTTTATAGGGGTACCTACTATTTATAGACAAATTATCCAAAAGACAGATTTTACGATAGAAGATTGTCCTAGCTTAAGACACTGCATGAGTGCAGGAGAGCATCTCTCTAGCGAGATGGTATCACTCTGGCAAGATAGATTTAAACAAAATATTTATGAAGCAATTGGTATGAGTGAATTTTCATACTATATTTCACACTCTAAGTTTAGACCAATTCGTCCAGGAAGTGCAGGCTTTGTTCAGCCAGGGCATAATGTAAAGCTTTTAAATCCTGATACCTTAGAAGAAGTTGACGTAGAAGAAGAGGGCATGATTTGTATTGGCGAAGATGATCCAGGACTATTTTTAGAGTATTGGAATCTTGAAGCTGATACGGCGAAAGCTAGACACAATGGCTACTTTTTTACAGGTGATTATGCAAAAAGAGATAAAGAGGGATATATTTGGTTTTTAGGTAGAAAAGATGACATTATCAACACTTTTGGTTTTAGGGTAAGCCCTCATGAGATTGAGAGAGTTATAAAAACGCATCCAAAAGTTGCAGATTGTGTTGCTTTGGGAATCGATATAGATGCTTATAAGACTATTGTTTCTATTGCGGTTATTTCTAAAGGAGATATAACAAACGCGGAAGAAGAAGAGATTTTGGCATATGGGCAGAATAATCTTGCAAAATATAAAGCTCCAAAGCAGATATATATTGTAAAAGACTATCCAAAAACAAAAAATGGCAAAGTACTAAGAAAACAGTTAGTTAAACAGCTTTTAGAAGAAGAACCTGTAGAGAGTGAAAAGCCAGCAGATGTGTATAGAGCAAGACGATCTATGCTTTTTGTTCCTCCTTACAATGAGAGATATATAGAAAAATCAAGAACTCTTTTGGCTGATGCTGTTATATTTGATATGGAGGGTATTTTAGCAGAGCAAAGAGAAGTTGCAAGAGTGATGATTGAAAAACAGTTTATTGCAAATAGTGATTTTGGAACAAGTGAAAGAATTTTAAGAGTAAACAAACTCAATAGTTTTGATTTGCAAGCGGATATTGAGTTAGCAAAAAAACTTGATATTGATGCTATTTTATTCTCTTGTGTTGAGAGTGCTGGTGATGTGATGAAAGCGGATGAGATTATAGAGGCTATTAATCCAGATTTAGAGTTGATGATAACTATAGAATCTCCTTTAGGAGTTTTAAATATACAAGATATTTGTGCTGCTGGTACTAGGCTGAGATGTGTTATGATAGGCTCAAACACATTAGCTCAAAGATTGCAAATAAATTTAAAGAAAAATTCAAAAGCGATATTTAACTATATGGCTCAAATAGTTCTTGCAGCTCGTGCTTATGGAAAAGTTGTTATCGATGGTCCTCATTTTGATGTAAGTGATGAGTTTTCATGTGAAGCTAGCTCTAAAGATGCATTTTATCTTGGCTGTGACGGCAAAGCTGCTCTTCATCCAATACAACTTGAGTATATCAATGATATCTTTACTCCCAAAAAGCAAGAAGTTGAAGATGCAAAAGAGATGATAAGCGAGTTTGAAAAAGCTGGAAAAAGTGGACGAGAAGTGATACAGTTGAATAATGAACTTATAGATAGAACGAGGATAGATTGGGCACAAAGAATTATAACACTCTATGATAGATATAGAGAAATCGGTAAGAACCCATTTTAAGGAGTATGAAGTGAGTAAGATAAACAGAGGGAATTTTTTTGAAGACTTTTTTATAGGTCAAAAGATAGTACATCCACTTCCAAGAACTATAACCGATGGCGATGTGAGTTTTTACATCGCTCTAACTGGTAGTAGATTTGCACTTCACTCTTCGGATGTGTTGGCTAAAGAGATGGGATATGATAAGAGACCACTTGATGATATGTTGCTATTTCATCTGACATTTGGAAAGTCTGTTCAAGATATTTCACTTAACGCTATAGCAAATTTAGGTTATGCAGAAGTGAGTTTTAAAAATCCAGTTTTTGTAGGTGATACAGTGAGTATGGTAAGTGCAGTAATAGGTTTAAAAGAGAACTCAAATGGCAAGAGTGGAGTTGTTTATGTGCACTCCATTGGGCATAACCAAAAAGGTGATGAGGTATTAAATCTCAAACGGTGGGTTATGGTTCATAAAAGAGACAAAGAGACGATGAGTGATATCAATAGTGTTCCTGAACTGAAAAAAATAACACCTATAGAAGAGATAAATATACCTCATATTAAAGTTTTAGATACTAAAGCAACTGGTGGAGAGTATCTTTTTGAAGATTATGAAGTTGGTGAAAGGTTAAATCACTTAGAAGGCATTACGGTTGATAGTAGCGATCATACGCTAGCTACTAAACTGTATCAAAATAATGCAAAAGTGCATTTTGATGATTTTATGATGCAGTCAACGCCAATGGGAGAGAGACTTATGTATGGTGGACATGTTATCTCCATAGCTCGTTCTATCTCTTTTAATGGACTTCAAAATGCTCAATGGATTTACGCAATAAACTCTGGAGCTCATGCAAACCCAACATACGCAGGTGACACTATATATGCCTACACTGAGATTTTAGAAAAAATTGAAGTAAATAGAGAAGATATAGGATTGCTTCGAGTAAGAACTATAGGACTTAAAAATATGAGATCTGAGGATGTAGAAAATCCAAAAGGCGAAGATGGAAAGTACATCAAAAATGTTGTACTAGATTTAGATTACACGGTAGTAATACCAAAAAAGAAGTAGTACAGAAGCTATGCTTCGTGCTTTAGTGAGATGAATTTAGCTTGGACTTGTTCGAGCCAAAGAAGAAAATTAGATAAAAATAAAAATTGATAACAAGGAAAACAAAATGACACACCCTAATGAAGAATTATTTGAATCAGGTAAATCTTTACCGATAATCCCAAGTTGTGAGCACTTTGCAGGAAGTGAAAAGTTAATAGGTAAAGCATATGAATTACAAAAGAAACTAGGCCCCGTATTTGATATCACTTGTGATTGTGAAGATGGTGCACAAGTAGGTAAAGAAGTAGAACATGCAAACATGGTTGTTCGTATGGTTAATTCTGAAGAAAATTCTTATGGTATGGCTGGAGTTCGTATCCATGATTATTCAAATGCAAATTGGAAAACTGATGTTGATATCTTAGTCCCAGGAGCTGGAAAAAAACTAGCATATATCACGATTCCAAAGTGTACGAGCTATGAAGATGCAAAAGAGCAAGTAGAGTATATCCAAGATAGTTGTAAAAAAGTTGGTATTACAAGAGAAATTCCGATTCATATCCTTATAGAAACTCATGGTTCTTTGCGTGATATAGAACAGCTTGCAACTCTTCCTTGGCTCCAAGTTTTAGATTTTGGTTTGATGGATTTTGTATCAGGTTACCAAGGAGCAATCCCAGCTTCAAATATGAGAAGTCCAGGACAGTTTGAGCATAAGCTTATTAGTCGAGCTAAAGCAAATGTAACACAAGCTGCACTCTCAAACAATGTTATCCCTTGCCATAATGTAACGCTTGATTTGAAAAATGCTTATCAGACTTATGATGATGCATATCGTGCAAAAAATGAGTTTGGTTTCATGAGAATGTGGAGTATATATCCAACACAAATCCCAGCTATCGTCGATGCGATGAAACCGGATTTTAACGAACTTCAAGATGCACAAGGTATCCTTATAGCAGCACAAGATGCTTCATGGGGACCAATTCAGTATGCTGGTGAACTGCATGATAGAGCTACTTATCGATACTTTTGGGAGTTAGTTCAAAGAGCTCATTTTTCAGGTGTTGAACTTCAAGATGAGGTAAATAAGAGGTTTTTTTTGTAAGTTTGTATTGTTTACATGTAAAGGGAAAACCTTTACATGTAAACTATTAGCCTAATATTCCATCTGCTCTTGGTGTTAGTAAAAATTTATAAAATTGCTTTATATACAATATAAATGGTATAGTCCAGAGAATTGCTGAACTCATATACATGTAACTCATGTACTCTTCATAAAAAGGAATTAAACTTCGTATACATGTTGCTATTATCATTAATAGTACCATCAAGTGGGTATTTACATTAGAAGTTAGATGTCTCCCTGTATGAATCCATCCAATTATAATCATTACAACAATATAAGATAAACCGATACCACCACTAGTTATAAAATGTCTAAAATGATTTAATGCATATATGTTTTCATTTAATAAATCCCATCCCATAAGACCATATCCAAGTGCAAACATTACAAATATTGAACCGATATAAAGTACATAAGGTTGATTTAATATGAACTCATCTTTTAGTGCATAATCATTTAATATAGCAAGTATTGAAGCGGCAGCTGCTAAACCAATCCAGCCTAAGACTGTATTATTAGGATAAAAAAATTCTAATATAGTAAAAATAGAAACAACAAAAACGGCAAGATTTGTCAAGGGAGGTCTAGAAATATATATATCATCTATCCCTTTATCTTCCATCATTTCATTTACAGCTTCCATATTAACTCTTCTAAGAGCTAATAGGATTAATACAACTATTGCTCCTACCGCGACTTTTAATATACTCATAGAGTCAACTTCAATTAAACCCGCAGCACTAAGAAAATACCAACACTCTATTGCCAATAAAGCGACTAAAGTATATCCCAAAGATGCATGCCTTTGAATAGGATCGAGAACTACATCTTTTGCAAACCATATAAGCCACAAAAGCATGGAAAGATTTAAAAAAGCAACTATATAAACTCCTAGAAAATCAATAAACCAAAATCCAATTCTTCCTGCAAGCCATAAAGCTATAATAAATTTCAGTCTTTTTCCTACAAAAGGAACCATACCAGGGAAAAGTTCAGGTAATCCCGTTGTTAAAAATGCCATAACACCAGCAGTCAATACACCAAAAAGCATTTCATAAACATGCCAAGTAAGAGTATCGTTCATAAAGGGAATGTTTAAAACTCCTCCCCATACTAAACCCCAGAGAAGCATGGTTATAACCATGTATGGAGCTAAAAGTAAAAAAACTGGTCTAAAACCATAAGCTAAATATGATGGTATGTTTTTTTCTTCCTCAGGATAATACGCATAGTGATTAGTTGCATGTAACTTTTGCTCCACTATTTTAACTCCAATTCAAATGTATCTATGATTTTTTCATCTTTTAGTATGTTTGCACTTTCATTATAAACAAATTTATCATTTCTTTTTATCTGGGGAAGGGTATATTTAAACTTTTTTACTATTCTTCCTGGATCAGCTTTAAGAAGTAGTATTTCATCACTAAGTTTAATGGCTTCCATAAGATCATGTGTAATAAATAGAATGCTTATCTCATTTTTATTTATCATATCTATAAGTACAGATTGAAGTTCTTTTTTAAGACCAATATCTAGTGCAGAAAATGGCTCATCCAGAAAAAGCAATGACGGTTTAGTAACTAATGCTCTTGCAAATGAAACCCTTTGTTTCATTCCCCCACTTAAATCTTTTGGAAATTTTTCAAAATCTTCTTTTTCTAAACCAAACTTCAAAGCTATTTTTTTAGCTTTTACTATTGCCATCTTACTAGAAATTTTTTGAGATTTTAAACCTAATGCTATATTGTCTATAACATTTTTCCATGGAAGTAGCCTTGATTCTTGAAAAGCAAATGATGAACTGAAAAAAGAATTTTCAATACTTCCTTCTTGAACATCTAGTAAATTAGCACATAAGTGCATAAGTGTGGTTTTCCCACCACCACTAGGACCAACTATAGAGAGAATTTCACCTTTTTTAAGCTTAAAGTTTATATTATCAAGAATTTGTGTAAATCCGTAATAATGATTGAGATTTTTTACTGTTAAGCTCTCCATGATTCTACCTCTCTTTTGATTGGTTCGAGTATCAGATACTCTATAAACATCATTGAACCTATCATAATAACAACAAGAGCAAGCGCAGTGGGAGTATCAAGATGACTTCTAGCAACTGCTAGTTGTGCACCGATTCCATCACTAGTACTAAGAAGTTCAGCCATAACTACTATTTTCCAAGCCATACCAAGAGCTGCAACCCAAGCTGGAAATATATAAGAAAATATATGGGGAAAATAAATATCTATAAATTTTACATGTAAAGGAAGATGAAAACTATTTCCCATTTCTGTAAGGTCACCTTCAAGTGTCCTAGTCCCTTGTAGTGCACCTACAAAGACTATTGGGAAAGAAGCAACTATAACTGTAAAAATGACAGTAAAATCACCCATTCCAAACCAAATCATAGCCAACACAATCCAAGCAATTGGAGGCATACCAACAAGAATTGTAACTATTGGTCTACTCATCATGGATGCTGTTACAAATAAACCAGCAATGAGCCCTAGAATAGAACCAAATAAAACAGATATACCAAAACCGAAAAATGCTCTATATAAAGTCGTTTTTGCTTCTTCTATGAGTTTCATATCTTTTAACATTTCAATCAGTACTGAAAATGTTTCAAGGGGACTTGGAAGTACAAGTTGACCATATATTTGATTGCCTAAATCCCAGCAGGCTATAAAGAGGAGAATTGAGGCAATAGCGCCCCATCCACTCCAAAGATATGAAGGAAAATCTTTTAATATTTTTAGAAAGAATTTCATTTTGATTATTTAGAATAAAATTTATTATTTGGTAATTGATTTCCTATGATTTTAGGGTCACTCTTTTTTAATATACCAAAGAAAAATTCTAAATCTTCTTTTGCTTCTTGAGCATTTACATATTTAAGTCTTACATGAGAAATAGAATCTTCTAAACCTTTTTCTTCTAGCATATCTAAAGTTTTTACAGTCAATTTGGCTGATTTCTTTGGATTTGCTTTATACCAATTTAAAGATTTTTCATACTCTTCATTAAACCTTTTTATAAGATTTTCATTTCCTTTTGTATTACCTAAAAAGGCTATTCCTGCTTGAGGTATTTTTGCTTCAACTTTAAATGTCTCTCCCCACTCTTTTTGCAAATCAGCACTTCTAAATAAATCTGGCGCTAGCATTTTTAGTGGAAAAGATTTTGTTTTTCTTAGAGCCATTGAAATTGCAGGTTCTGCTAAAAGCGCATGGTCAACTCTTCTCATGATTAACATTTGCATTGCATCTATTGGAGAACTAAGATATTTGAGTTTAAAATCACTCATTTGCATCCCTTGTGCTTTTATGATTTGCTCAAATACAATATCTGGCATATCTGCACGAAATGGCATAGCTATCTCTTTACCTTTAAAGTCTTTTAATGTTTTAAGATTTTTATCTCTTGTAATCATCCCTAAAATACCCCAAACGGAAACATTTAGAAGTTTAATCTTTACTCCTTTGTTGTAGAGTATTGCTCCTACATTAGTTGGAATGGCTGTAAATTGCACCTCTTTGCTAAGAACCATTGCTCTTAATTCATCTGGATTTTTCCAAAGTCTAAACTCAACTTTTTCAGCAACATCACTTAATGCATTTGTTGAAATCATGTGTATAATAGGATGTGAAACAGAAGCAAATGGACCTGCTATGACTAATTTTTCTATTTTTGCATTTGCAAAAGTAGTTAAAATTAACACAGTAAATATTAATAACAATTTATTCATTTTTTTATCCTTAATTAATAATGATAATTTTTATCAGTATTTTACTTTAGTATTTTATATATAGCATTGATCTTAATCAATGCTATAGGGTTATTATTTATATGTTAATTTATTTACTTTGTTCCATTGTTCTTTTGTTAGTATATTTTTAATTTTATAAAGTGCATCTATCCTAGTATCTATGGCTTCTCTTTTAAGCTTCATAATCTGGTCTAAAAGTGGTTTCACACTTTCTTTAGATTCTCCTTTAGAAACCATTCTTTGTACTTTTTTTTCTAAAGTATATGCTTCTCTTATTTTATCTTGAAATATAGGAGCCAATTTCTTTTTTACATCTTTAGATATAAGCATTTTTTGCTCTTTTGAAGCTTTTATTTGCCCCATTTTTATATATTTTGCAGGATGAGGAAGCAAAATTAATTCATCAATTCTAAATTTATTGCTTTTTGGTTTTACTGCCAATTTTGTTGCATATGCTAAAAGTTTTTTATACTGTTCTTTTGTTAAAATAGCTCGTATGTCATTTATGCACTGTAAATGAGCTTTTGTAAGCTCTGTTCGTAATTTTGATATTTTAGTTACTAAATCATATTGACTTTGTGCTGAATTAGAATCAATTGCTATGTTGTTTGCTAATTTTAATTCTAGTTTTTTAATTTCTTGGGCTTTTTTAACTACTAGTGGGACTGTTCTTTTTTTTACATCTTCAATCATTTTGATTTGATTTTGGGATAAACCTAGTGTAGAACTTTTAGGATGATGAAGGCTTAAACCAGCCAAATATGGAAGGTTTTGATGTATTAAAAAATAACTCTTTGGAAAATTGTCTTTTCCTCCTACAAACTTTCCTTGTTCCCCTGCTGCTTTTTGTAATTTTTTAGAAAAATCACCTATTGGTATAACTGCATCAGAATACCCTTGTGAGTTAAAACATAATGCTAAAACCATACTAATAATTATTTTATTCATTTAATTTCCTATGTAAACATAAATTGTGAAAGTACAATAACTATCATCATCAAGCTAAAAAATAGATGATGAAAAAATGATGAAAACCACTTTATGTGATTAAACTTTTTCATGATTATTGGCACTATATAAAATGTTAATGCCAATAATAATCCAACACTTGTTTTTATATAAAACAGAGTATTATTAGAATCTACATGTAAACTAAAAAGATACAATCCACTTAAAATCAAAAATACATTATTTATTTGTATAATACTTCTCGCTTTTAAGCTTATTAATTTATCAATACTTAAGTATGTATAATTGTCATGTTTTGATTTTAAAATAGGTATTATAAATGTTCTAAAGCTTACAACACCTATAAAGAATATCATTGTTATAATATGTATTATCTTTGCCAAAATATACAGTGACATTTTTCCTCTTCTTAAAAGTTATAACCTACTCTAAAAACTATCCTATTGTCTTCACTAAGACCACCACTATTTGCCATTGAGTTATAGTTATTATTTCTATAGATCATGTGAGCATATGCTAAACTAATATCATATGACTTGTTTGGTCTATATTGTATTCCTGGTGTAAAAAATATAAAATTACCACCTGAATTATCAATAGTATTACCATTACTTTTGTCTTTATTCATGTGTACACCATTGAGTTCTGCTCCTAGGCCTAAATACTTATTTAAACTATATACATACCCTATATTCCAATGAATTTGATCACCAAATTCATAATTATTACTTCCTTTATTTTTAAGTATATAGCTTGTATGGGCATCTATTCTTGAATTTGGAAGTATTTTTGTCAATCCAATCTCTGCTATGATATCGAGACTACCACTGCCTAACTGCATAGTTGGTGTTTCTTTCTTCCCTTGGATTGTTGTAAAGACTTTTGAAGTTGTTCCTGTTGGTAGTTTTAATCCTAACCCAAGTGCTAAAAGAACAGGATCACCTTTTTTTTGATTCAATGCTTGATATCTAATAAACACTTTAGAATCTCCCATGCCTGAATTTTTTAGTTTAAGTTCTTTTCCTGCATTAGGTCCCATAGGATATGTTTGTTTCATCTCTTTACTGACATATGGTACAATCATGCGTATATCAAAATTATTGCCCAATCCATATCTAAATAAAAAATTTAGCTTATTCATTTGTACTTCTCTATGTATAGGATCTGTTACTTCATTATTTCCATCATATGCTGTGTCTTTTGTAAAGCTAATACCTTTGACTACAAATCTTGCTACATCTTTTGGAAAAACTTGTCCGTTTGAGCCAAAAACACTTCCAATAGGAGTTATCCCTACTTTTGATTTCATATCTGCTGCATTCAACAAGCTTAAGCAACTTAATATTAATACACACACTGTTAATATTTTTATTTTTTTCATTTCTTCTCCAAATTGAAATTATATTTTAATTGTTATTGTAATCATTATCAATAATAAGATAAAAAAATTATTGATAGTCTTTTTTTATCTTATTCGTCCATTCTTTAATTCTAGTAGATGTCTGATCATCTTGGTTGTCATCATCTATAACTAATCCTATAAAATTTCCATCTTTTAGTGATAATGACTCACTAAAATCATATGATTCTGCAGGCCATTTGTCACCTACAATACTAGCACCATTTTTTTTAACGATTTCATATAAAATATTCATACCATCTACAAAAGTGTCTTCATAACTTACCTGATCACCTACTCCAAACAACGCAACTGTTTTACCGCTAAAATTTAATTCTTTAAACATGTCTAGATTGTCTTCCCAGTCATCTTGTAAATCTCCTTCTCCCCAAGTAGAAGTACCTAATATAAATTTATCATATTGGTTAAATATTTTTTTTGTCGCATCTGCTATATCGATAACATCAGCATCTAAATTTAATTCTTTTTTTATCTCATTTGCAACATCCTTTGTTGCGCCTCCATTGCTACCGTAAAATATTCCTATACTCATTTATAATCTCCTTGTAATCTATTATTTGTACAAAATGAAAATGAATATGGAATAATCTTTACTCGATATTCATCAAATTCACATTTTACTTTTTCTGATAAATTAATTTGTATGTGTTTTTTAAATTCACTATGCTTTGGATATACTAAATAAACTTGTTTGATATCTGTTTCATTTATTATTTTTGCAGATTTATCTATATGATTTTGTAATATAGAATTTGTATCAAAAGTTTTTTTATCTATATTTGCATAAGATACATATAATAGTGTTGGAGTGGTGTCCTTTTTATTGTCTCTTATTACAATAGTGTCATCTATAATCTTTACACTAGAATGTGGATTTACTTTTTTGGCTCTCTCATACACTAAATGAAAAAACATGTCGTTAAGATCAAAAAGCATATTATTTTGTGAATTATCAATAAATTTTTTCAAATTTATTGATATGTTTTTATCTTTTAGTTTATTTTGAAAAACTTCATAAATATTTTTTCCATTTTTAACATCAGATGGTGATAATTGCATATCTTCATCAACATAATATTTATATAATTTAAAAAAAACTAATCTTCTATTTTCTTTAGAATATAATTCATTAGAAGGTAAGTATTCTATAACTTTATTTCCTTCTTTTGTGTATCCTACTTTCATAATACCCCTTACTTTATAACTTGAATTTCAAAATTTTTTTTGAAATAATACATAATTCTATTGCAATCTAGTAAAAACTGTATATCTAAAAATTCATCTATATCAGTTTCTGTAGATGATTTTAAATTTACGATACTATAACTTTTTTCATCAAATTTATATGTATTAAACATATTTATCTTATTTACAATATTTTCTGCCATAACCTCTCCTTATTAACAAGTACAACCATCTTGTTTTATTAAATCTTCTTTTTTATTAAATCGAATCTCATTTTTCATAGTTGCTTCCAAATTTTTTACAAAATTCATTATTTACAGAGTTTTCGTTTCTTGTAGCACAAATAAAAGGAATGTTTCTTTTTTTTGCTTCATTTTTAAATTTATACATTGTATTGTGATTTAAAAAGTTTGTTAGCATTATCAAACAATCTACACTAGGGAGTTTTTTTCTAGTGATACTGTGCTTATTTCTTGCATTCCAATGATTTATATCAATCACACCTAAATTTGAAAGAACTGATCTAATTGGTGATATATTATCACCACCTATTATTAATACAGACATTTGAAACTCTCCTTTTTTTGATTTTTAAAATTCTAATATAACTTAGCTTAAACCTTTATTATTTTGATAATCATTTTCAATTAAAGATTAATTGGAGTTCAATTACTGTTTTGAATTTTAGTATAGGTTATCGAATAGAAAGTTTTTGAACTATTTATTAATAGATGAATTAGCAAGAAATCGTGTATAGATATACTAGTTTACTATCAATAATTGGTTTTAAAAGAGAGATAAAGTTTAAAAAATGACTAATTATTTAAAATCCATTTATTTGCATCTTTATAGTTGTCAAAGTATGCCATATTGTTAGGAATAATGGTTTTTGCGATTTTTGAAGAAATTTTTCCGAGTTTTTTTGTTCCAACTACGGCAATTCTATCAATAACTTTTATATTTTTGAGATAAAAGACTAAATCTTCCCACATTCCTGCTAAGCTAACACCACTCATCTCGCTTATATCCACTAATGTGTCTATTGAAGATACTTTATGTTCACGAACAAGTGATTCAAGTTTTTTTTCAAAACTTTTGATATCTTCACTTGCTAGCTTACCAGTTACATTCAGTTCAGTATAAATTTTATTTATACTAATCGAAGATTTTACTTTTTTAATTTTTTTTGTTTCAACTTGGACTTTATCTTTTTTATCTGGCTGGTAAAGCATATGATGCCAAAAAGAAAATCCTATCAATGCCACACCAGATCCTATATGAAGGTTTTTAATTAAGTTATTTTTCATATAAAAAGATGTGGCAGTTACTATACCTAGAGAAGCTGTCATGCCTATTTTAGCTATCTCTTTTTTTGTGTCTAAGTCAAAATCAATACTTAGTTTTTTTATCTCTTTTTTTGTCAAATTTTCGTTTTGCATTTTTACTCGTTTCATATGTTAATGCTGCTGTAATTGCTGCCGCAATTCCGCTTGCCATTGGAAAAAATATTGCCATCCGTCATCCTTTATGATATTTAATATCATAATCATAACGAATAGAAACTAAATTTCTGCTTTTTTACTTTCTAATTTTTATGCCTTTAAGAGAATTCAAAAGTAAACCTATTGTTGTACCATTATGAAGTATTGCTGTATTTATTGGGCTTAAAAGTCCTGCAGTTGCACCTAGTAAAATCATACTATTAATTCCAACTGTAGCATTAAAGTTTGCATTAATACGAGCCATTGTTTTATTTGCTAATTCTTTTACTTCACTTACAGCTTCAATATCATCTTTTAAAAGACTTATATCAGATGTTGCTTTTGCAATATCAGCACCTTTTTGCATACTTATTCCTATATCGGCACTCATGAGTGCTGGAGCATCATTAATCCCATCTCCAACAAAGACTATTTTTCTACCTTTATCTTTGAGTTTTTTAATAATACCTGCTTTTTCAGTTGGTAATAAATTTGCATAAACAGTATCAATGCCTATTTCTTTAGCTAAAACATCTGCTTTCTCTTTTACATCCCCTGTAAGCATTATGACTTCTTGTACACCTAAGAGTTTTAGTTTAGAAAGCATTTTTTTAGAATTACTTCTTACTTTATCATGCATTCCAATAGTTCCTAATAATTTCCCATCATAACCTACATATAAAAGAGTTTTTCCATCTTTCAGACAAGCTTCAATTTTGGATTTATGAGCTCTAAAAGAGATTTTTTCATCATCTTCTAAAAAATGTCTACTTCCAATTAATACTTCTTTATTGTTAACATGTGTTTTCACTCCATGAGCTATGATAAATTCTACTTCATCATGATGCATATGGACAAAACCTCTATCTTTTGCAGCCTTAACTATTGCTTCTGCAACGGGATGAAAATAGTGTTCTTCTGCACTTGCAGTAAGATTTAATATGTCATCTTCACTCCATTGTTTTGAAAAGGATGTAATATGTACAACTTCTAAATTTCCGCTAGTTAAAGTACCTGTTTTATCAAATACAAATGTATCAGCACTCGCTAATGCCTCTAAAGCTTTGGCGCCTTTTATCATAATGCCATCACGTCCAGCTTGAGAAATAGAAGATTTAAAAGCCACTGGCGTTGCAAGTTTTAAAGCACAAGAATAATCTGCTTGTAAAACTGATGCCACACTTTCCATATCCCTATTGATAATATAGGAAAAGCCAGCAAGTCCTAATGTAACAGGAACTAAATTATCTGCTAACTTTGTTGCTTTTAGTCCAACTGTCGATTTTTCATTTAAAGAGTGTGTAATATACTCTTTTATAAGGGCAGTGGCAGTATCATTGCCAACTTTTTCTGCCCAGATTTTTATTTTACCCTCTTCAATAACTGTTCCTGATATAACTCTATCACCGCGACTTTTATTTATTGGTTCAGCTTCACCTGTCATTGATACTTGATTAACAGAAGCCTCCCCATAAATTATATGTCCATCAACACATATTGTATCACCTGCTCCAACAATAACAATATCCCCTACATTGAGCGTTTCAGTTTTTACAAGTTTTAGAATTTTTTTAGAATCCTCTTCTACTTCTATCCAAGTTTCTTGAATATTTGGCTTTGCTAATTCTTTGATAAGATCATCACTCTTATGTACAGTTGTTTCTTCTATGTATTCACCAAGTTCTAACATTGCATTAGTACTATTTGCAGCAAGATAATCTCTTCTAGCAAGTGAAACACCAACAGCTGTTGCTTCGAGAACTTTTGAAGTGAGTCCTGTATTAAAAAGCTCTTTTGTTCCATCAATTAGCAATGGTGCAGTAGCATAAGATGTTAAAGCTAGTTTTGCAGTTTCATCTTTTAAAAATGGAGAAATTAGCAACGAGGATGTTGCTCTTACTACCCCAGATACGCTAGGGGTTTTATCAGAAGTGAAGCATCCTTTTGTATTGTGGCAAACTGCTTTATAATCTGATATTGTAAGTTCTTCAATTTTTCTTTTTAGTAAATTTACATCTAAGTTTTTACCTATAAATGTTATAGATTTTGCTTTTATATTTACTTTTACCGAAGATATTCCATCAATTTTTTCAAGATCTTTTATTAGTTTACTAGTATCAGTATTTTTTTGTAAAGCTTTGTATCTAAATCTTACTCTAACATCAGTTACATGTAGAGGAAAAATGCTGTTTCCCATAATTCCTCTTTATCCTTTTTTAGCTTCTAATTCTGCTTTTGCATCTTCCATGCGCTCTTTCATCTCTTCTATGCCAGATTGAAATAGTTCTGTTCCTTTAGCTACTGTTTTAAAAATAGCTTTTTGAGCCGATTCATTTGTTAGAAGATAAGTTGCAACAGCACCTATTAAAGCTCCTTTTATGAAGTCACCAGTATCTATATTTGAAAGGATATTATTTGTGTTTATATCTGGGACAACATTTGATACTACTTCTTTATTAATATATGGATTTTCCACTTTACTCTCCTGCTTTTTCAGTATTTGCTTCTAATGCTTTTTTTTCATTTAATTTCTCAACAACTTTTTCAATTGCATAAACTCCAGTCATACCTAATGTTAAAGCAGTAAGAGCTCCCATATAATTACCTCTTCCAATGTAATTAGTTGTTGCTATAGCCGATCCAGTCGCTATTCCACCTTGTGCAGTAAGTTTGATACTATTTTGTATCGCTTGATTTTTACTTATCTCATTTTTAGCATAATGGTTATAGTTTATACCTGTTGCTACTATGGCTGAAGCAGCAGCTCCACTTACAATATGTCCTGTAATACTTCTTGATTCACCAGTATCTATCATTTGGCTACTTCTTTTTTATCTTTTGATTTTATACAATCCAATTTTTCTTGAACACTCTCTTTTGATTCTTTTGCAAACTCTTTTGCTTGCGTAGCATATGATGTTACTTTTTCTTTTATCTCTTTTTTATTATTAAATGCCAATACTGCCAAACTTCCTACTGCCATTCCTGCTAATAGTGGTAATGCCATAATATTCTCCTATTTTGATTTTTTATTTTTCTTTAACAGATAAACTGCAACTCCGCCTAAAACTGCTCCTATCGCAAATGGTACTAAGGGCATATTACTCTTCTCCTTTTTCATCTTTGTTTAGCATTCCTGTAGCTAAGGATGCTCCAACACCACCTAAAAGCATTCCCCCGATGAAAGACAAGTTTGTACTACTTAATATCTTTGTTATTTCTGCAGGGGCTGCTTCACCTGATGCAATTTTTGTTGCAAGATCTTTAAATTCATTCATTTTTGCCATAATATCTTCTTGATTTGCCATATTGGATACTATATTCATATCATTATTTGTACTATAATGATTTGCCACACAACTTCTAAATGCAGGAAGATGGTTATTATATGATGCGGCTTGTAATCTAAAAAATAGATCTTGAATATCTGTTTGTTTAGTATATGAAAGTAAATTGTTGTACATTTGGATATTATCTATTTCACTGGCAACACCTATTTCACAACACTCTATGAGACTATTTGGTATTTCTATCTTATCTGCCCAGTCATTTATAGGCGGTTCAACATTGTATTTTTGCAAAAACGCTAATATTGAATTGATATGATTTTGCTCAGCTTCTACAATATTTGCAAAAGGGTCTACTGGTCCAAATTTTTCTATTATTTTTTTATACGTTTCATAAGAATGAAACTCATCATAACAAGCTATTCTTAAAGTTTGATCCAATACAGATTCATCAAAACTAGGATCTACTTTTTGCGATATTAAAATTTTTTCATCAAAATTTGCTTCCATCTACATTACCTCCTTATAAAGAGCATTTATTTTCTTTGTTAGATCTTCTATATTTTTGCCGGCAATTAAATTTTCCCAAAGCTCATATGGGAAGATATCTGCATCGTATATAATAGTAATTGATCCCATTAATTTGTTTATTTTTAATTTATCTATTCCATTTATTTTTGTAGGAAGAGATTCTATGTCTTCTAATGTAATATCACCAGATTCATCTTTGATTTGTGGACTTACTCTTAATCTAAGCCTTCCTTTTGTATGATGAATCTTATGCATATAAGAAACAATTCTAACTATATCTTCACTTTTTATATTCAAATTTTCTCCCTTATTATTACGATAATAGTACTTTGATAATTAAGCTAATCTTAAAGTAAATTGAGTTTCATTATCACAATTTATTCCAAGTTAATTTAGAGGAATTTGCCATTATTCCAATTGTGTGCCCAAGGTGTATAGCTCCTGCTGCAACTGGAGATAAAAGTCCCACACTTGCAAGTGCCACTCCTGCTAAATTTGTACTTGTTCCTATCCAATAGTTTTGATTTACTACTTTAAGACTTTTTTTACTTATATCATATAGATTGGTTACATCTTCAGGATGTGAATGTGTTATGGCAACATTTGATACCTCTATAGCAGCTTCACTTCCTCCACTTGCAAATGATACTCCTACATCAGCTCTACTCATAGCTATAGTATCATTTACTCCATCGCCTATCATAACTACATTTTTATATCTTGTTTTTAATTCGTCTATTATATTTGCTTTGTCTTCAGGCATAAGATTTGAATAAACTTTATCAAACTGATATTTTTGTGCAAAACTTTTTGCTACTTTATCGTCATCTCCTGTTAACAGAACTAAGTATTTTACACCTCTTGCTCTTAGATTTTCTATCATATCAATAGTTCCAGATCTTACTTCATGTTCAAAAGATATAAAACCTAAAATTTCCTTACCAAATGTTACATATGCAACAGTTTCACCTAAAGCCAAGTGTTCATTTGCTCTATCTTCATAGTCCTTTATAGAAATTTTATTGTTATTTAAAAACTGCTTGTTACCAACTAAAATTACTTCTTTATCTTTAGTCGCTTTTACACCAAGTCCAGGAACAATTTCACTTGTATATCCTTCGTCAACTATAGCTCCCAATTGTTTTGCATACTCTATTATTGCAGTTGCAATGGGATGAGAATTTCTATATTCAGCTAAAGACGCAAATTCAAAAAGTGTTTTTATATCTACATTTTTATTTAGTACTATCTCTTTAACAATAGGTTTTCCTGTTGTTAATGTCCCTGTTTTATCAAAACAGAAAGCTTCACTTTGACTAACTTTTTCAAGATATTCTCCACCTTTTATAAGTATCCCCTCTTTTGCAGCTTTTGAGATACCTGCACTTATAGCTGTGCTTGCTGCTAGGACTGTTGCACAAGGACAAGACATAACGATCATAACTGAAAATGCTCTTAAATATGAGCCTGTTAACAGATATGTACCAAGTGTTAATGTAGTTCCTAACTTTAAAAGTTTTGCTGCTAACCTATCTGCTTCTAATTCACTTGGAGATTTTTCAAGTAAAGAAAGTTCAACTTGAGATATTACTTTAGAGATATATGTATTTGTTCCTGTTGCACTTACTTTTATATAAATTCTTCCTTTTTCTACATAAGTATTTGCAAAGACTTCTTGACCACTTTTTTTAAAAGCTTGTTCACTTCTACCATTTATAATAGATTCATCTATTTCAGCACTACCACTTTCTATAAAGCCATCAACTGGTATCTTCTCTCCACTTCTACTTACAACAATATCACCTTCTTTAATATCATTTAGGTCAACTTCTAGTTCTACATTGTCAACTAGAATATATGCTTTTTTCATATCTAATTCAATGAGGTTGTGAATCTCTTTTTTTGATTTTTCTGCTATATATTCTTCTAAAAGCATTCCTCCTCTTAATATATAAATAATTTCAAATGCAGCAGTCGCTTCACCAAATAAAATAGCAAGAAGAAGTGTTCCACTCATAAATGTTTGAAGTGTAAATTTTCTTTGTTTTATACTCTCTAGGGATTCTTTAAAAAGAGGTATCGCAGCTACAATAGAAACAATAGCAACTAATGAAAAGGGGGTTGCAACTATAGTGATTCCTAAGAAAGTTTCTGCTACAAAAATATAGAAACTATAACAACTAAGAAGACCAAATGTTATAAGTTTTTGTTTCCAAGACTTGTTATCGTGAGTTGTGAGAGAACATGAACTACAACTAGTGCATGAAGGACAATACTCTTTATTATTGATAGCATTTATAGCTGGGATTGAAGTTTGAGGAAATAAGAGATTTAATCTTTCTAGGATTTCTTCTAGTGATATTTTAAGATCATCATATAAAAAAACTAAAGATTTACATTTTGTATTAGTTCTTAAAGAATATAAGACTTCATTTAACTCTTTGGATATTTTATCAATATTATTTTGTTTTAAAAATATATCTGATTTCAATCTTATCCTATTATTTGCAATACTTTTAACTTTGATGTTGTTCATCATAACACTCCTTGCAATATCCATACATTTTTAAATTATATTTTAATAGTGTAAAATCATATTTATCTGATGTACTGCGTATTAGTTCGTTTATTTTTTTTGAATCTACTTCAACAATTTTTTTACAAATTGAACAAATCAAAAAATTCTTTTTATGCATAGTATTAATTTTATACTTTTCATTATTGTTGCTATCTTTAATGCATTGTAGTAAATGTAATGTTTTTAACAATGAAATATGTTTATAAAGCATACTCATAGATATATTTTCAGAATATTTTTCAAGAAGTATTTTTTTTATTTCCTCTACATTTAAGAAGTTTTCTGTATCAAATAAAATTTTTATAATATATTCTCTTTTTATAGAATTTCTATATCCAAAATCTTTTAAATAGTGCTTTACATGTAAGAAATAGCTTGTAAAATCATCATTCATGAAGCATCTTTTTTATAAACAATGAACGAAATAAAAAACCTTGAATATAGTCAATTTTTATTTTTTTAGCTAATGCTAAATCTTCATTTGTTTCTACACCTTCTAAAATAACTTTTTTATTTAAAGCATGGCTATATTTAACTAACCCTTCTACTATATTAATAAAATGTTTATCATTTTTCATCTCTTTTAATGTGTCAATATCAAGTTTTAAGTAATCACACTCTTTCAAAAGAGCTAAAGAAAGTTTTGAATCTTCTTTAAAAAAGTCATCTGCAGCAAAATTAAAATTTAAACTTCTGAATATATCCATCAATTTAGGAGTGTTTACTGCATCTGAAGAGTTTTCCACAAGTTCTATTACAAAATTGCGTTGCTTTGAAAATAGATTAAACATAGGGTTAATATTTTCTTTATTTAAAAGAATATGAGGATCAAAATTTACAAACAGTTTAGAATTATGTGGTCTATTTATGAATTGGAATTGTTTGATCATATACTCTGCTTCAAAAAAAAGTTGATTATTTTCATGACAAATTGCAAAAAAATTATCTGGTCTGAAAGGTATGCCTTTATAGGTAAACCTGGCTAATGCTTCATATCCTTCTATCTCACCATTTTTTGTTGAAATAAAAGGTTGATATTCAACACCATAACTTTTATTTTCTAGTATCTTTTTTACTTTTGTAAAATTATTTACATGTAAATTTAAATTGTTTTTACTCATTATTATAGACCAATCATTATTTGTTACAAAAGGAGAGGGGGATACCCTCTACAATTTAAAAAGCATATGCTGCTGTGAATGAAAATCTATTATATTCATCACTTGTATCATCAACATTAACATAAAGTGCGCCTAAACTTAGCTCATCAGTTACACCATAATCAACTGAAAAATTAAATTCTTTCCATTTATCATCAGTTGTTCCATATGTACTTTGTCCATAAAGAGCTCCAAGTTCAACTCCAGCAATAGTATAACCAGCACCTATATAGTATGTATTTGCATCAGAATCATATGTTTTATCTCCATCTTCAAATGGATTGATATTTTCTCCCACTGAATCCATACTTCCAGCTCCTGTATCACTATCGGTTGTGATATATCCTACATTGAGAGCAAAGTCAGCAAAAGTACCTCTAGCTTCTACATGAAGGATTGAACCATCATCAACACCTGCTGCATCTTCATTGCTAATCGCATAATGAGCAGTTGCTCCAAACATATCAGTATCATAATCAACTTTTGCTCCATACCAATCAGCGATATTATTTGCGCTGTAATA
>Ga0193956_1000207_pt1 | contig 28246 bp, 30 predicted proteins | sample BB_7_MG_FD_140358 | JGI IMG/M metagenome (GOLD analysis project Ga0193956, IMG submission 140358) | Microbial mat bacterial communities from the Broadkill River, Lewes, Delaware, United States - BB_7_MG | ecosystem: Environmental > Aquatic > Freshwater > River > Microbial mats | place: USA...
GAAATCTGCACTAAATGTTTTTCTTTTTGTACTCATTTTATTTATCCCTATATTTTGTATTTTATTCTATCATTTGAAATAAGAATACTTGGTTAATTGGTTTGTTTTTGTGGGGACATTATAAAATATTCAAGTACATTTTTGTACTGTTACTATTAGTTATTATTATAGGTATTGCTACTTATTGGAAACTGAATAAAGATAGAAATATAGAAAAAATCAAAGAAATTGATAATATAAAAGAACCTAATAAAAAGTGCTACATGAAATATGTGAACTTTATTATGAATGATAAAAGAGACTATATAATTAAAACAGCTATTGAGGAATTAACATCGTTAATTTATGACAAAGATGAATTTATAGATATTTTATATGAACTAAAAAAAGTTTATAAAGATTTTAGTCATAAATATAAAGACGATCCGTATAAAAGGAAAAATATTATTTATATGAAAGAAATGTTAAAAAATCTTGAAAAAAGATACCAAAGAACTATAAAGTAGGTGAATCCGATGAAAAATAAAACTAAACTTAATCCCTCTTTTATGGGACTAAAAAAATTCAAATAGTATATTTTTAAAATTATTATAAGATTTACTGATAAATATACTAAATATTGCTCTTGATTTAGTTGATTAAGCTTATCTTAAAATTTCATCGGATTTACCTAGTAAAGCAATGTAGTCTAGGAAATAAGGGAGAATATAAAGTATCTTTACTTTCTCAAAGTTTTCAAGGGGATAGATATATTTTAGAGGTGCAGTTTGAAGAATCTATATTTACAGTGTATTCATCAGATTTTGTAAGGGATGAAAATCTGTTTTTATCTATATTGTGGGATGAAGTGGTGACTATATAACAAAATATGTTTATAACAATTTGTAAACATATTTTGTTATCATTTATTTTAGTTTTATGTTTTTTACAGATTCCATTACAATCTCCACATTATACTCATTTTTATACAAGTTTATTTCGATAAAATACAAAAAATCAAAGAGGATATTTATGAAAATAATACCATTATTTCAAAAAATTTTACGATACAAAACAATCACACCTGATGATGCTGGGATTTATGACTTTATCGAAGAGTATTTGGGAGAGAGTTGGACTTGTATCAAATATGATGTGGAAGATGTAACAAACAGATTTTATTATAAAAAATTTAGTGATACCGATGAACATTTGTGTTTTGCTGGTCATATTGATGTTGTACCACCAGGTGAGGGTTGGAGTGTTGATCCGTTTGCTGCGGATGTTGTTGATGGTGTTATTACTGCTCGTGGTGCACAAGATATGAAAAGTGGTGTGGCTAGTTTTTTGTATGCTTGTAAAAATGCGGAAAACTTTGATGGTACATTATCTATTTTACTTACTTCAGATGAAGAAGGTGAGGGGACATACGGAACTATACAAGTTTTGGAATATCTCAAAGAAAAAAACTTTTTACCCACAGCTGCGATAGTTGCAGAGCCTACTTGTGAAGAAGTGTTTGGGGATGCGATAAAAGTAGGGCGTCGTGGAAGTATCAATGGATATTTGGAACTCAAAGGGAAGCAAGGACATGCTGCTTATCCTGAAAAAGCTATCAATCCTGTACACAATATCGCTTCTATTTTACCTCTAATCGCTGGATATAATTTGGATGATGGGGATGAGTTTTTTGCTCCTAGTAAAATGGTGATTACCGATATACGAGCTGGTATGGAGGTGACAAATGTAACTCCTAACAAACTTAATATGATGTTTAATGTACGAAACTCTACCAAAACTTCACAAGAGACTATTACAAAATTTATTGCAGAGAAGTTTGATGGTTTGGAGTATACTTTGAAATTGACACAAGGCTCATATCCTTTTGTGACTGATAAAAAAAGTAAAGTGGTCAAACATATGCAAAACAGTATAGAAGAGATTTGTGGTATACAGACTAAACTGAGTACGGCTGGTGGGACAAGTGATGCACGATTGTTCGGTCAATTTAAAATAGATACCGTAGAGTTTGGTGTAAAAAATGATACGATTCATGCAATTAATGAAAAAACTGAAGTAGAGTATGTCGAGAAACTAGCGGATGTTTTTGAAAATATAATCGCTAATTGGTAACCAATACTAGTTTATAAACTAGTATTGAGTGCTTCTTGTACTTTGAGTGCTTGATAATGTTCTTTGACATCATGTACTCGTACAATAGAAGCACCTTTTTGTATACTATCAAGATGAATAGCTAATGTACCGCTGAGTCTCTCTTGGGTAGGAGTTGGTGTGATCGCATCTATGAGAGACTTTCTACTTGCACCTATCAAAATTTCATGTCCAAAATGGAGAAAATGATTCATATTTTTTAATAAAATTAAATTGTGTTCGAGTGTTTTTCCAAAACCAATCCCTACATCGAGGATGATTTTTTTTATTCCGTACTGTTTGGCTTTTTCTATTTGTTGGGTAAAAAAGGTATCTACTTCTGAAACAATATCTGTATAGAGAGGCTCTTTTTGCATAGTTTTGGGTGACCCTTGCATGTGCATAATGATGATGCTAGCATTGTATTTTGAGGTGAGTTCTGCAATATTGTCATTAACCAATCCTGTGATATCATTGACAATACTAAATCCAGACTTCAAAGCATACTCTATGACAGAGGGTGTGTAACTATCTATACTAAAATCAACTTTTTCAAAAAGTTTTTGTTTTTTGATGATGTCACAAATTGGTTGTATTCGTTGTAACTCTTCTTTTTCAGATATTTCGGAACTCCCTGGTCTTGTAGATACTCCGCCTACATCGATGATAGTTGCCCCATCTTTTATCATAGTATAGATTTTTTGTATAGCATCATCTCCTTGAAATCTACTATTTGAAAAAAAGCTATCATCTGTAGCGTTGATAATCCCCATTATTTGTGTACGATAATTGTGTGTGTACATAAAATTACCTTTTGACCATAATATTTAAAAGCAGGGTAGTCAATACATTGAGGGGGCGGGAGTTTAATTCTAAAAGTTTCATGGCTGTACCAAAACTTTGTAATTGTTTTTGAGATAATTGTATATTGTGTTTATTGATAGAATATAATATGGATTCTACAATATTTTTGGCTTCATTTTTACTCACTCGTTGATGACTCTTGAGATATGCATAAATATCTTTGAGTTCTAGTTTTTGTAAATTTAGACTAAAATCTTCTACTATTTTTTTTGTTCTATTATATTTGAGCTGGACTCGAGAAAGAATAGTAGGTAAGATAGAATTTTTTGAAAGGGTTATAATAATAAAAATGATATTTTTTGGAGGCTCTTCCAAAACTTTTAAAAGTGAATTTTGTGCTTCGATACGAAAGCTATCCCCACATAAAAAGATATATTTTGTCTCTTTATCTGCGATGTAGGATTCTTTGATCGCTTTTTGTGCTTGAAGAAGTTGAAATTCATTTTTACCTTCCTCTTCATTTCTAATCACACGAGTAGAATGTCGAGGAAGTGTTGCTGTTATCTCATGAAGTGATTGATCAATATCATTTACAATAAAAAGTGTCGATGTTTGTATCATCTGTACTGTTATTTTTCTACATCAATTTGTGCAAAAAGCACTGCTTCGATTGTCTTATTGAATAATCGAAACATATTAAAAAGTCTTAAAGGTAATGCTTCTTCTTTACTATCAAGAAAAAAACTATTTGATAACTCTTCATCCATTAGCCATAAAAGTGGCTGTTTTGACATCTTTGCCAAATTGGCACGCATACTTTGACTTTTGCCTATATACCAAAAAAAGTACCCATTAGGAAATGAATTTTGTAACATATCGTGAATAAGTTCAATATCATTTTCAGTTTTAATATCATCAATATTAGAATTGAATGAATCAAATGAATAAAAAGGTAAATAAGGTCGACCTAAGCCTTTTTTGTTTATATTTGCTAATACATACTGTCTAAACCATTCATGTTCATTATCAGTGATAATAAGAACTGATTTGTTTTTATCTATTATATTTGAAACTGCTTTTGAGATGAGAGGAACCCAATCAAATTTTCGCTCTTCTAGCCATGCACCTAAAAGTTTGTCACTTCGTATTGTTTCAATAGTCCAGTTTGTAAATTCTTGTGCCAAAGCTTACTCTTCTCGATCCAATTGATATGCATCATGTAAAGCACGAACTGCAATTTGGGAATATTCTTCATCGATAATCATAGAAATTTTGATCTCACTTGTACTGATGATATTGATGTTTATATCATTGTTTGCCATCGCTGTAAATGCTTTTGAAGCTACTCCTGTATGAGATTTCATCCCTACACCTACTATAGAAACTTTACATATAGCATCGTTGTAGTCTATCTTTTCACTATCATCTTTAAACAATTCCATCACTTTTTTTGTTTTTTCAATATCTGTTGTTGGAACAGTAAAATCTAAGTTTGTAGTATTGTTTGTACCTCTTGTTTGTACAATCATATCAATATTTATATTTGCATCAGCAAGTGCTGTAAATATAGAAGCAGCGATCCCAGGTTTGTCAACAACTCCATACATACCAACTCTGATTTGATTTTTGTCTAATGCGATACCACTTACTACTGGTGCTTCCATAATATTTTCTTCCTTTGTTATTAATGTTCCTTCAACTTCTGGAGTAAAAGAACTTCTTGATACTAAATTTACATTAAGCTTTTTTGCCATCTCTACTGAACGATTTTGAAGTACTTTAGCTCCAAGAGAAGCTAGCTCAAGCATCTCATCATAAGAAATTTTTTCGAGTTTTCTCGCTTTTGGTTCAATACGAGGATCTGTCGTATAAATACCATCTACATCTGTATATATCTCACAGACATCAGCTTGTAATGCTCCTGCTAATGCAACAGCAGTGAGATCACTTCCACCTCGTCCGAGCGTTGTCACTCTATTTGTATTTGTACTTATACCTTGAAAACCAGCTACAATGATAATCTTACCTATTTTGATAGTATTCATCATATTTTTTGTATCTATCTCTTCAATTCTTGCGAATGTGTGGTCATCTGTTGTTTTGATACCTGCTTCTCTTCCACTCATAGAGGTACATGGATACCCTTGTTCGTTTAATGTAATTGATAACAAAGCAGAAGTGACTCTTTCACCTGCACTTAATAACATATCCATCTCAGATTCATTCGGTGTTTTACTATAATGCTCTGCATATTCTATAAGTTTGTTTGTTTCACCACTCATAGCACTTACAACAGCAACAATATCGTCACCTTGATCTCTAAATTTTTTAATAATTTGTGAAACATTTTGAATTCTTTCTAAAGTACCTACACTTGTACCACCAAATTTTAACACTCTTAACATATTAATCTCTCTCCATTTCTAAATATAGCCTTCTTGTTTAAAATATTTTAACACTTTTTTATATACTGTTCTTTTGAAAAATGTAATATAATCATTTAATTTTTCTGTTTTTACAAATTTATATTGACTAAATTCAGGTACCTCAGTATCTATATCAATTTTTGTACCCTTGTGTAATTTTACGAGAAAATATTTTTGGGTTTGCCCATCAAAAGGTGCCATTCGTGAGGCTACCGATGGAGGAAAATCATAACTTACCCATTCTGGAAATTCAGCTATAATATCTATTCCGTTTGTTCCTATCTCTTCTTTTAGCTCTCTAAATAAAGCTTCTTTAGGTGTCTCACCTTCATCAATTCCACCTTGTGGAAATTGCCATGCATCTTCTACATCTATTCTCGATGCTATAAAAATTTCGCATTTAGCTGGATATGATGAAGATAAAACAATAGCTGCTACATTTGGTCTATATATTTTCGTTTTATCTTCCATTAAATTTTTTGCCTTATAATTGTTTATAATATAAAAAAGATACTATCAAAAGGTTACTTTGAAAATGCTTTTAAAATTCATTTCAGCTTAGCAACATTAGTAATTTCAATCCTTTATTACTAACTTAATTCTTTCGCATATATATCAACTCCTAAATGTTCATACTGCTCAATAATCTATCAAAATCACTCTGATATGATTTATTTTGTATTACTTTAAATTTTTCAAATTCATTTATGGCAAACTCTTTTGCAATTTGGGCTGTAACTTTTCCTGCATTTTGTAAAATATCATGCTCGTTAAATTCTAAAAATGTATTTAGTTTTTTACTCCAATCATTCATGGTCATTGGAATTTGTTTTTCTGATTGATGTTCTGCATAATCAAGATACATAGTTACAATTCTATTTAATGTTTTTAACTCTTTTTCTTGTAGATAATTTTTAGCTACAACTACATCAGTTTTTCTTATTCTTCCTGTTGGTGCAGTTTTCCAAGTGCTTAATCCCATATTGTCCTTTTCATGATTTGCCCTTGAATATATTATTTCGGATGCTGTTTGTTTTGTGATAGCCCAATGTAATTTATTTTGAACAGTAGTAAAAAACTCTTTTGTAGCTTTTGAATCTTTATCATAATCAATACTACATTCAGAGTAAATATCTGTGATTTGCTGATAAAATCTTCTTTCACTTGAACGGATATCTCGTATTCGTTCTAATTGCTCTTTAAAATAATCTTTTCCAAATGGCTGTTCAGGATTTTTAAGTCTTTCATCATCCATGGTAAAACCTTTGATGATATACTCTTGTAACCTTTTTGTTGCCCATTGTCTAAATCGTACCCCTTGGATTGATTTTACTCTATATCCAACTGAAATGATAGTATCAAGATTATAATAGTTTGTAGGTTTTGTAGAAAAATCGGTTTTTCCGATTTTTCTCATAGATGATTCTTTTTCTAGTTCTTCATCTTTATATATATTTAAAATATGTTCATTTATTGTTGAACGACCTTTTCCAAAAAGTTTTCCCATTTGCTCAATAGTAAGCCAGATGTTTTCATCTTGTAAAAGTACATCTACTTTTATATCTTGGTTATCTGATTTGTAGATTAGAAATTGAGTAGTTAAATTTTTATTCATCATCATTAATAAGCATTATTTCTGTGCTATCTAAAACTACTTCACAACCTTTATCTTTTAAAGAGTAAAGCCAATCTTTTTGGTCTTGTTGTAAGCCTAGTTTTGTATGACTTAAATTTAAATACTTTAATTTTTTTGAAAAAACCAAGGTGATTGGTAATTCATCTAATCCACTTTGATGTGCATCAATAGATTCTAAATTAATCCATTTATCTGAACCTAAAATATATTTTAAGTCATAATTTTTTGCAAAATATAAGTTTTTTAAACTTTTAATATTTCCTAATGTTTCAGGTAGGTAGGTTAATTTATTGCAAGATATATCAATAGTTTTTAAACTTTTTAAGTTACCAATATTTTCAGGAAGTTCGGATAAATTACAATTTTTTAAATTAAGTAATTTTAAATTTTTAAGATTTGTAAATTCATCAGGAATATAATCCATTTGAATACCATCTTTATCGTAATATTCATGTATTACATAACTAGGTGTTCCAATATTGCATTTTTTAAGTTTCATAAGGCTTTTTTTATCTCTTGGAATATTAATATTGTCAATATTAAATCTATCTGCCCAATCAAAGATCACCTGCACCCATTTATCTTCACTTGCGATATTATTTTGTCGTTCATTTTCTGCTTCATCAAACCAACTATCTATTTCATCATTATCTTCAAAATTTAATTTTATATGATTGATCCCAGCATTTGTTAATTCATCTCTTAAATCTGAATAAGTTTTATCTCCTGTTTCTTTTTCTCTATCTATAAGATATTTTCGTATTTGTATCTTTTTTGCTGTATCTTCATTTTGTAAATCTTCTAAAAATATTATTTTTAATTTATTCAAAGCTTTTTGTTTTGCTTTCTGATTACTTTTAATCTTACTGTCCAAAATCATTTTTTTAGCAATTTTTACATATTTTTCTATGAGTTTAATTAGCATTTTTTGACTCCTGTCTTTGTATTAGCTTTCATCTAAATTTAATTCAATAAAGATTTTACATATTTTAGTTCTATAATAGATATTTCCATCCATATTTGACTCTACTCTAATTAAATTTATATTCTCAAATAAATTTAATAAATCAAAATCTTTAGATCTTGAATTAAATTCATTTTTAATATTTCTAACTTTATTAATATCTATTGGTGAAATCTCTTTTATAACTTTGTTTAAACGATAAAATGTTTCATAGTCTATTTCTTCATTATTGTAAGCTTGAAATACTTTAAAAATCATTGTTGCTTTATTTTCATCATCAATTTTATTAAATAGTTCTAAAATATAAATACTTGTTTTTTGTTTTAACTTTGGTTCTTTTTCTAATTTTTCAAATAATTTTATTCTTTCTTCACTTGTTAATGTATTTAACTCAAGTAAAAACTTCTTAATTTTATTAAATAAAAGTTTATCTGATATGGAGTTAGAAATATTATAGATAGAATTAATAGTATTTATGATTGGTATATCTTTTAATAATCCATCGCTAAGTAAGGCATCAATACCAACTTCCAATGCATCTTTAGCTAGTCCAATAATATCTTTTTTCATCATTTCAACTTACCAATATCAGCAATTTTCAATCCTAAATGCCATCTTTCATTCATAAATTCAAGTATTTTCTCACTTCTTTCATCTATCTCTTTTGTAGTCCATTTCTCATATTTACTCACTTCTATTTCATTAAAACTACCAGCAGAAAATATCTCTTTTTTTTCTTTAAATGATTTATTACTTGCTTGTGAGTTTTTCTTTGATGATAATAAAATTAAATTACCAAGTGAATGAGTATATTTGTTTCTTTGTTTGGTGCTTTTTAGATTACTAAATGCATCTATCCATGTATCTTTTGGTGTTTGTGGATAGATATGTTCTATACTCTCTTTATTTATATCTTTCCAAGAGATTTTAGTTTCACCATGATACTCTTTTTGTAGAGATATTTCGTATTCATAGAGTACATATTTCAGTCCTTCTGTCCATTCATAATAACCTTTAGTATCTTCATTTTCAAATAATTTTTTTATTTTTAAAATAAAATTATCTTTATCAAAATTTTTAACTCTATTTTTATCATAGATTAATATATGTAATTCATCTAAAAATATTTCAATATCTTGATCTTTATTATATTGGGAAGCTAAATTATAAAAATTCTTATTTAACCATTGTTGTCCTTTTGCAAAACAATATTTTTTTACAAATAAATAGTTTTCAATATCTTGTAATATTGTAATTATAAAATTTTTGTCTTTATTGTCATAATGATTAAAAAGAGATATTAATATAGGCATAAACTCACTAAATCCAATAATATTAATTTTTTCTAACCAATGTTTTATATCCTCGTCATAAGCACTTTTTTGTGGATTTAAAACAAAATAATATGACTTTATGCTATCTTTTAAACTCAAGATATAATTTTCGATTAAATCATAATGTAAATAATTGGAATTTATATTATTCTTTGCATCTATTAGAGAAAGATAAACTCTACTTATATAGTATTTATATTCATCCTCATTTTGACAATTAAGATAATATTTATTATATTCTTCTTTTGTTAAATCTTGAAAATAATTTTTATATTTTAAACTATTATTTAATAACATTAATTTATTATAAATATCATCTGTTACACTTTGGTATTTGTTTATATTAGTAAAATTCATTTTTAACCTGTTGTTATTAAATAAAAATCTTAATTCAGTAAGTATTACATAACTATCTTTATAGTTCTTTTTATCTTCATTAAAAACTTTTTGAATAGTAAAAAAATGATTTAATAAAAATGATTTGTGTAAATCTTCTTTTTTATCAAATGTATTTCCCCAATACATTGCAATATGATATTTTAAAAACCAATCTTCATCCATCTTTTTATCTTTACCAAGATATTCAAATATAGTTTTCCATACATCATTTATATCATTTCTTAATTTATTTTTATCACTATCATCATTATCTAATAATGTTGTGATATAAATCAATCTATTTTTTAATATTTCTAAAACACTTAGTGGTTTACCTCTATTATTCATCGTTTCAAAAATGACATATTCATCTAAATCATCTGTTTTTTCTATCTCATACCAATTAAATTTTAATTGGCTTGTCAGTTTTAGAAATAATTCTTCTAATTCTTCTTGTGTTTTATCATTTAATTTATTTTGAAAGAAATTATCAGAAAAATGTAAATTATCTGTATATAATGTCAATTCATGATTTTGATTTGTTTTATCCTCAATATCTAATATTTTAGTTTTATAATAATAGTAACTTGAGTTATTTTTATAATATCCAAATATAATTTTTGGATTTTTACTATTCTTAGTTTTAGAATATAAATACTTTTTGATTGCTTCATTTTTTTCTAAATCTTCAGTTATCCACTCTTCAGTATATTTATTTAAGATATTTTTTAATAATATTACTAAAGTAGTAAGTCTTTGTTGTCCATCAATCACATGATAAACTTTGTTCTCTTTTATATATATCAACTGTTATCATACCTGTATAATGTGATTTGTTTAATGGTAAATTATCTATATCTCTCCATAAGTCTTCAAGTTGTGATTTACCCCATGAATAACCTCGTTGATAGTCTGGTATTTTAAATATTTTATCGTTAAATATTTCGGATAGTGTTTTTAAGTTACTGTTTGCCATTGTATTCCTATTGATGATTATTTTATATCGTGCTTATACATATAATTATAAGACTTCTTGGCTTAAATACTCATGTAAAAATATAATATTTTTTAAATAATAGATAAAGTAAATAGTGATATGATACGAAAAAATTTAAACAAAGGTATAAAATGCTTTTATACATACACATTCCATTTTGTGATAGTAAGTGCTTTTATTGTGCTTTTAATTCATACACCAATTTACATAGCTTACGAAAAGATTATATGGAAGCTTTGAGAGTACAGCTCAAAGATGGACTTGCGAAATATGATAAAAAAATAGAGACTGTATTTATAGGTGGAGGTACGCCTAGTACTATTAAAGCATCAGAGTACAAAAAAACATTAGAGATAGTAAAACCATATTTGGTAGATAATTGTGAGATCACAATCGAAGCCAATCCTAACTCAGCTACAAAAAAATGGCTCGAAGCGATATATGCTGTCGGTATCAATCGTGTGAGTTTTGGAGTGCAGAGTTTTGATGATGAAAAGTTAAAATTTTTAGGAAGAAACCATAATCATAATCAAGCTATAGAAGCAATTAACAATGCAAAAGAGGTCGGTTTTATCAATATTAGCTGTGATATTATTTATGATACAGAGCTTGATAATAAAGAGTTATTGGAAAATGATATAAAAATAATAAAAACATTGCCTATCAATCATATAAGTGCGTATAGTCTTATCATAGAAGAGGGTACTCGATTTTTTGAGAAGAAAAATAAACAAGTAGAAAATGAAGAACTTGCTCGTTTTTTATTTGATGAGTTTAAAAGTATGGGGTTTTCTCAGTATGAGATATCTAACTTTGCACTCAATGATAGTGCGAGAAGTAAACACAATCTTGGATATTGGCAATATAAAGAATATTTAGGTGTAGGAAGTGGTGCTGTTGGGTGTATAGACAATGAACGATTGTATTCTCAAAAGGATGTGCAAAAATATATCGATAATCCACTTCAATATGAAGATATTGAAAAACTAAGTGAAGATGATATTTTAGTAGAAAAAGTTTTATTGGGATTTAGAAGCGTTGTCGGTGTTGATATTGATAATCTAAATAAAAAAAGTAAAGAAAAAATAAAAATACTTGTAGATTCACAAAAAATAATACAAGAAAAAAATAGAATTTATGCAAAGGATTTTATGATTGCAGATGAGTTATCTCTTTATCTTGATACTTAAAAATGAATTTTTAATACTGTATAGTATATGTACAATATTTTAATCTTATTTTGCTATAATTACTGATAAAATAATACTAGAAAATATGGAGAATAAATTGAATACAAATCAACAAAAAAAAGATGTAAAAAAAGTAGTTTTAGCGTATAGTGGAGGATTGGATACTTCTATTATCCTTAAATGGTTACAAGATGAATATAATGCGGAAGTGATCACATTTACAGCTGATTTAGGTCAGGGTGAAGAGGTAGAGCCTGCAAGACAAAAAGCACTTGAGCATGGAATTAAACCTGAAAATATTTTTATTTTAGATATAAAAGAAGAATTTGTAAAAGAATATGTATTTCCAATGTTTCGAGCAAATGCCATTTATGAAGGTGAGTATCTATTAGGTACATCTATTGCTCGTCCTTTAATCGCAAAAAAACAAATTGAGATTGCAAATCAAATGGGTGCAGATGCTGTTTCTCATGGAGCAACTGGAAAAGGAAATGATCAAGTACGATTTGAGCTTGGATATTTAGGACTTAATCCTGATATTACAGTAATTGCACCTTGGAGAGAATGGGATCTTAACTCAAGAGAAAAACTTTTGGCATATGCAAAAGAACATGGGATAGAGATAGCACAAAAACATCTTGATGCTGATGGTAATCCATCTGTAAGTCCATACTCTATGGATGCAAATCTTTTACATATCTCTTATGAAGGTTTACATTTAGAAAATCCAAATGCAGAACCTGAAGAATCTATGTGGTTATGGACTGCATCACCTGAAGAAGCACCTGATAAAGCTGAATATATTACTATTGGATATAAAAATGGTGATCCAATCTCTATAAATGGTGAGGAGTTATCTCCAGCTACACTTCTTGAAAAACTCAATCAATATGGAAATACTCATGGAATAGGTCGAATAGATATCGTTGAAAATAGATATGTAGGGATGAAAGCTCGTGGTTGTTATGAAACACCAGGTGGGACAATTATGCTCAAAGCTCATAGAGCTATCGAATCTATTTGTTTAGATAGAGAAGAAGCACATATAAAAGATGGAATGATTGCTAAGTATGCTGAACTTATCTACAATGGATATTGGTTTTCTCCTGAAAGAACAATGATGCAAGCTGCAATTGATGCGACTCAAAAGCATGTTGAGGGTGAAGTAAGATTGAAACTTTACAAAGGAAATGTGATGGTAGTAGGAAGAACATCTCCAAAATCACTTTTTAGTGAAGCACACTCTACATTTGAAGCAGATGATGTTTATAATCAAAAAGATGCAGAAGGATTTATTCGACTTAATGCACTTCGTTTTATTATTGAGGGACATACAAGAGGTTCAAATAAATAATACTTAAAGGGAAATATACAATTCCCTTTTGATGTTTACATTTACCAAAAATGACTTTAAAGGTTAGTTATGAAATATCTGAGTGATTTAGAAACAATTTGTAAAATTAATTCTTTTACAAAAAATAAAAGTGGTGTTGATGCTGTTGGAAAACAGATGCAAGAGTGGCTAGAAGCAATAGGTATGACAACGACAATATATAAAAGAGAAGAGATAGGAGATCATCAACTATTTAGCTCTCCTAAGGTTGAAGGAAAAAAGATACTTCTTTTAGGTCACAACGATACGGTATTTCCTGAGGGGGCATTTGATAGTTATACTCAAGATGATACTTGGGTATATGGTCCTGGTGTTTGTGATATGAAGGGGGGCAATATCGTTGCTCTTGAAGCTTTAAAAGAGATTTTTGCTAAAAATAAAAAGATAGTCAATATTGATCTCTTTTTGGTAAGTGATGAAGAGAGTGGGAGTGATGATAGTAAATTGGTCACTTTAGAGTTAGCTAAAAATTATGATTATTGTTTTGTGTTTGAAGCTGCTGGAGAAAACTTAGAAGTTGTTACAGGGAGAAAAGGTGTGGGGACTTATACTATTACTTGTGAGGGGAAAGCAGCCCATGCTGGTACAAGTTATCTCAAAGGGATAAATGCAAATCTTGAAGCAAGCTATAAACTTCAAGCCTTAACAAAACTTACAAATTTAGATATCGGTACAACTGTAAATGTGGGGAAAATCACAGGGGGAATAGGGGCAAATACTATTAGTCCAAAATGTGAACTTCTTTTGGAGATACGATACAAACAAAATAGTGAACGAGATAGACTACTCAAAGCACTTGAGGAGATTACAAATACCAATTATGTTGAAGGGACACTCTCTACACTTGAGGGATTAATCCAACGAGATGTAATGGAACCAAATACAAAACAAACAGATTTTATACAAAAATTAGAAAAAATTACAAATTTAAGTATAACAACAGAACAACGAGGTGGTGTAAGTGATGCAAATCATGTAGCATCTTGCGGTGTGATTACTTTAGATGGCTTTGGACCATTTGGTGATGGTGATCATACAGTTCATGAACGTGCATTAAAAAGTAGTTTTGAACAAAGAATAAAAATGATGCAAGAGATACTTTGTTATCATCAGGAGAATATTTTAACATTTTAATTGTGATACTATGTAGTTACAAAGTGAAACATATTCATTTTGAACTCCAATAAAAAGAGTTATTTGAAAAGAAAACTAATAAACTAAAGTATAATTTATTTATAAAAGGAAACAATATGAGCAGTAATCGAAAAATTGGTATGTGGCTATATAGTAACGGTGGTGGAGATGTTATCCAAAATAAAATTATAAAAAAACTTCATAAACGAGATATAGAGGTTTTAAATGATTTAAATCTTAGAAATGCAACAGCAAAAAATGGACATATCTTATATGAAAATCATAAATTAGACAAACTTGATCTTTTCTTTTCTTATAATGCAGGGGAACAATCTAAATATCAAATGTATTTGTATCAAGCATTAAATAGAGCAATACCTATGATTAACTCTTATGATGCTTTTGCTTTAACAGAAGATAAATTTCATACCTCCTTTGTATTACGTCAAAATGGAATTGCAACTGCAGATTATAAACTTTGTCATAGAGATGATGGGCATGAACTTCATAAAATTATTAAAAAATGGGATAAAATGGTCTATAAACCAACAGATGGTTGGGGTGGAGTAGGTCTTACTAAAATTGAGTCAGAAGCAAATCTTGATATGCTTCTCCCTTTTTTAAATCAAATGGATTTGCGATATTTTTATGTAGAAAAATTTATAAAATATGATAATACAGATTTTAGAGTAGATATAGTTGATGGACAATTTGTAGGGTGTTATGGAAGAAAAGCTTCAGGAACAGATTGGCGTACAAATGTAACAAGTGGTGGATCAGTATTTATGAGAGATCCAAATCAAGAGATTATAGATACTGCTGTAAAAGCCTGCCAAGTTTGCGGTGTGGATATTGGTGGTGTAGATATTATATATGATTTGGAAAAAGAGGAATATGTTGTACTAGAGGTAAATGGAATACCAGCTTTTGCTACACCAGAACAAGAAAAAATGGGATTAGATTTTAATACTAAAAAAATAGATCTAATTGTAGATTTAATAGATAAAAGAACAAGTACTAAAAAGGATTAATAAATGGGATTAAACAATAAACAACTACCAAAATTGGGTTTTTTATATATGGATTATGTGATGAGATTTTTCGATCATTCAAATTTTAAGGGTTGGCCAAATAAAATAGAGACAGTGACATACCATTGGGGAAAAGATAAAGAGAGATTTATCAAAGAGGTAAAAAGAAAAAAAATTGAAGTGCTTATTGGAAATATTCCTGCAACTGCTTATGAAACATTTAGAGAGATAGCACGAGCGTTACCAAATGTACAATTTGTACCTTCATTAGATACACAGTTTTCAAATAAATCAAAAGAGAATGTAACAAGATTTTCTTGGAAATATGATTTGCCTATCCCTAAAACATACGTGTATTACAATAGACCAAATGCAGATAAGTTTCTTAAAAAATGTAAATATCCTAAAATTATAAAAAAATCATATGGTCCATCAAATTATGGTGGATATTTTGTACATAAAGTAGATAGTTATAAAGAGGCAAAAGAGTTATACGTTGAGAAAAAATATCACCCTATGTATTTTCAAGATTTTGTTCCTATGGAAGCAGATATTCGAGTGATGCTAATAGGTCACAAACCTGTATGTGCATTTTGGCGAAGAGCTCCTGAGGGAGAATGGCTTACAAATACAAGTCAAGGTGGATCTATGGACTATATGGATGTTCCAAAAAATGTACTAGATCTTGCTGTAAAAGTTTCTAAAGCGGCTAAGGCTGAATATTGGGCATGTGATGTAGCCTATGGAAAAGATGGGAAAGTTCGAATATTAGAATGTGCTACTGCATTTGCTGCATTTCCTTATATAAGAGATTGGATTGGTCAATATATTATGTGGAATTTTAGTGAAGGTAGATTTAAAAAACCTCATACTCCTATGTTTAACTGGGAAGAGTTAGGGAAAATATCTCCAGATTTATTAAGAACTATGCGTCATATTACTTTTGGAAAATTTAATTCTAGTTATGATGGTGCTTATTTTGGCAATAAAAAGAAAATGTACGGTGAAGATGTTAAATATATCCATGAGCTTGATTCTGAATATAAAATGTTTGATGTACAAAGACGATGGACAGAAGAGTGGCCAAGTGAAATTTACAATTATCAAGATAGATTTTCATTAAAAAATTTAAAATCTATGAAAGTTCCAAATTTGAAAAAAGAAGATGCACCTTCTGCTGATAATGAAGATGCGGAAAGTATAGAAATTTCTTCTATTTCTAAAATTGATTTAAAAAAGATTTTGACATCAGTTGAAGGTATAGGTGAAAAGAAATATAATAAAATCATCAAAGAGATAGGTAGTGAAGAGGAAGTGATTGGAATTTTAGAACAAAGTCCATCAATTTTATTGAATATTAAAGGGATTACAACGAAGATTATTGAAAAAATATCTAATAAATATGCAGAATTTAAATTGCAACTTTAGAAAATAAAGCTATAATACTCCTTTAAGGGGTATTATATGATAAATAAACTACGAGTTTCTACAAAAATTATCTTACCAATATTATTAATATTGTTGGTAAGTAGCATTTGTACAAATTACATAACAGCGTCAAGAATGAATACATTAGTCAAAGATAGTGCACGTGAATCTTTGCACATGCTTACAGATTCTTTATTTTTAACACTTCGTAATGCTATGAATACAGGTGATCCAGTAGTTATAAAACAAGCTGAAGAAGATAGTAGAACTAATATTAAAGGCTTATCTCAGCTTAAAGTGGCAAAAAGTAGAGGCACTCTTGCTTTATACTCACCAGAAGATTCATTTACAACTGATCCAGATATATTAGCAACATTTAATACAAAAAAAGAGAAAGTTATAGAATCTTTCAAAAATGATTCACACTTTTTTCGAGTTTTACGTCCCATGATCGCAACAACAGATTGTCTTATGTGTCATTCCAATCAACAAGAAGGTGATGTTATTGGTGTGATAGATCTTTCTTTTTCTCTTGATAAAGCAGATGAAACAATTTATGATACATTGATGTTTATATTAATAATTTCAATTGCATTTATTTTGATAACCAGTCTTGTCGTATGGATAGTAACCAAAAAAACTACGGAACCTCTTCAAGGCTTAAAAAATGAACTTTTAGAATTTTTCTCTTTTCTCAATCATGAAAAAAAGAGTATTGAGCCATTTCATGTCGAATACATGGATGAAATTGGTGAGATAGCTACAGCATTAAATGTTAATATTGCTAAAGTTATTGAGGGGATTGATAAAGATGCAAAAGCAATTGCTCAAAGTTCTATAATGTGTAAAGATGCATCTGTTGGTAAACTGAATTCAAGAATTACTATACAAGCTTCAAACCCTGAAATTAATAATCTTATAGAGATAGTCAATGATCTTATTCAATCTATGGAAAGTAATATCAATAAAACATTACATACTTTAGGAGAATATTCAAATGATGCTTATAATAGTAGAATTCAAGGGAAAGATAAGTTTGAATCTAGTTTTAGAAGATTATTTGATCAAGTAGATTTTTTAGGGGAAACATTGACAAAATTAAGTGGACAAAATCTTAAAAATGGAAAAGCTTTACAACAAACAGCAAATGTATTTTCAAAAAATGTAAAACTCTTAAAAATATCTTCAAATGAACAATCTGAATTATTAGATGAAACAACAGGATCAATAGAAGATATTATGAATAATATTAGAAATACAAGTAGTAATAGTAAAGATATGGCATCTATATCTAATGAAGTAACAAAATACTCACATAATGGTCATAAACTAGCAGAAGAAACATCGGATGCTATGGATATTATTTATAGTAAAGTAGCTGCTATTTTAGAATCAATTGATACTATCAAACAAATATCTTTTCAAACAAACATCTTATCATTAAATGCAGCTGTAGAGGCTGCCACTGCTGGTGAGGCTGGAAAAGGTTTTGCAGTTGTTGCACAAGAGGTTAGAAATCTTGCATCACGAAGTGCTGAAGCTTCTCAAGAGATAGAAGACCTTATTATGGTAGCTTCTGAAGAGTCAAAAAGAGGAAGTGCCATTGCTAAAAATATGATTGCGGGGTATGATACTCTTAATGCAAGAATTAACTCTACTATTAAACTTATTGATATTGTAGCAAAAGACAATAATATCCAAATGACTAAAATAGAAAATATCAATACTATTATTAGAAGTGTTGATAAAAATGCAAATGATAATGTAAAAATTGTAAATGAAACAAATATAGTAGCAAGACAATCTGAAAAAATTGCTGCTAATATTATTAAAGATGCAACAGCAAAAAAATTTGATGGAAAGAATAATATTCAAGTAAGAAAAAAGATAATTGATCCTAATTTTAAAGGAGTTGATAGAAGAGAAAGGATAGATTAAAATCTATTTTTTCTTTATTTAAACAATCAACATCCCATCTCCATAAGAAAAAAATCGATAATTTTCTTTGACAGCTTCTTTATATATTTCCATCGTTTTATCTATCCCAATAAAAGAAGCAACAAGCATAATAAGTGTTGATTTTGGTAAATGAAAATTAGTCAATAAATAATTCACTCTTTTGGGTTTATTTAATGGATTAAGAAATAAGTTTGCTTCTCCATTTAATTGTTTTGTGTCATTATAAAATTCTATAGTTCGTGTGACTGTAGTACCCACTGCTAAAATTTTTTTATTTGTATCTAATATATCCTTTGAAGGTTGTGGTATATCATAAAATTCACCATGCATAGGGTGGTCTAAAATATCTTCTGATTCTACTGGTTTAAAAGTACCTGCACCCACATGAAGAGTAAGATAATTTGTAGAGTATTTTTCTTGTAATGATTTTAAAAGCTCAGGTGTAAAGTGTAATGATGCAGTAGGTGCTGCTACTGCACCATAATTTTTTGCAAATAAAGTTTGGTAATCTGTGGTATCAGATGCTTCATCTTCTCTTTTAATATAAGGGGGAAGAGGGAGATGCCCTATATCATTGAGTATCTCAACAAGTGTTAAAAAATCTAGCTCTTTTTGATCTTGATAAAATTTTACTATTCGTGTACCATCTTCTTGAAGTTTGAGTACTTTTATAGAAACTCCTGAGTCAAAAGTGATAATATTACCAACCAATACTTTTCCTCTCATATAAACTAAATACTGATTATCAGGAAGAGGTTTGTTAAATAACAGTTCTATTTTACCACCAGTTGCTTTTCTACCAAAAATTCTTGCTTTAATCACTTTTGTATCATTAAAAAATATTTCGCTATTTTCTGGAATATAATCTAATAAATGATTAAAAGTAGTATGGATAATCTTTTGAGTTGTCGTATCAAAAACTAAGAGCTTTGCACTATCAGCAGGATCTGCGGGATAAGTAGCTATATGTTCAGGTGGTAAGTCATAATCATAACTTGATGTTTTTAATGGATTGAGTTGATTATTTTTTTGATTCATTTATCTCTTCCAATTCTTCATCCTCATCTTCTTCATCTTCAATCACTTCAGGATTGAAAACTTTTGCTATATAAATAGATACACCATATAAAATAATTAATGGACCTGCCATTAAAAACTGTGTGAGAATATCAGGGGGAGTTAATAAGGCGGAAACTATAAATATAAGTACAACTGCATATTTAAAAAAGTCTTTGAGGGTTCTATCTGTTACCACACCTATTATCGCTAAAAAGAAAGTAAATACAGGTAACTCAAAAGCGATACCAAATCCAAATAAGAGTTTTGTAAAAAAGCTTACATATTTCCCAATACTTGGCATAACTGATACGACAGAGTTCCCAAAATTTACTAAAAACTCAAATCCAAAAGGAACAACAACATAATATGCAAAAGATGCTCCCATAAGGAACATCCCTGTAGCACCTGCTACAAAAGGGATAACGAGTTTTTTTTCATTGTCATATAATCCTGGAGCTAAAAAAAGCCACATTTGCCATAAAATAATTGGTAAAGAGAGTAAAAAGCCACTAAAAAATGCTACTTTTAATGCTGTGAAAAATGTTTCTTGTACCTCTATAGCAACCATTTGAGATCCAGGGGCGAGTACTTTTTCAATAGGGAGCATCATCCATTGTAAAATAGGCTCATAGACAGAAAAACATACAAAAAAAGCTATGATCAAAGCGGCACTTGAGATCATAAGTCTTTTTCTTAGATCTGCTATATGTGGTTTTATCTCATCAAACATTACACTTCCTCATTTTTTGAAAAAGAAATTGTTTCTTTTTTTATTGGTTTTACTCTAAATTCATCACTATCTTTTGAAAGACTTATATGAGATTTTTCTTGTATCACCTCTTTTGGTTTTGATGGAGCTACCATATCATCATCGGTGATACTTGAAATATTATCTAATTCTAATGTGGTTATATTTTTAATATTACTCACACTTGATTTGAACTCTTCAGCCTCTCTTTTCATCTCTGAAATATTAAGCTCATTATCTAAAGTAGATTTGGCATCATCCAGACCACTTTTAAATTTTTTAAAAAATCTTGCTATATCGACAGCTGCACTAGGCAGCTTTTCTGGACCCAATGCAATCACTGCAACAATTAAAACTAGAAAAATTTCCATAAAACCCATACCAAACATATATATACCTTAAATTGATTTTGAAGAAGATTTTACCTAATTTTTGATAAAATCCTACATAAAAAGATTTAAGGAGATTAAATGACAGAATTATTAATATTTGTCATCGTTGGTGTTGTATTTTATATGATTAACAAAAACTACAAGAGTAGTGATTATCACAATATTCAAACGCATGGTAAACAGACATTGAAAGGTAAATTAGAAGAGCATGAAGCTGGTCTTTTAGTTGCAATGTTAGCAAAAGTTGCTAAAGCAGATGGAAATATAAATGAACTAGAAGCTGAAATCTTAAGTCACACATTTACGGATATTTCTAGTCATTTTGAAAAGAGTGAAGATGTAAGAGATCAGCTAAAAAATATTTATCAAAGAGAGATGAATAGCTTTGATAATACAATTGAAGTTGCTAAAAAATATTTTTCTTTAACAAAAAATGACTATCAAAAAAGAATTAAAGTGATGGAGTATCTTTTAAATATTGCTTTTATAGATGGAAACTTCTCAAAAACTGAATTTATGATAACAGAAGATATTGCAAATGCATTAGAGATAAAAAAAGCAGATTTTGAAAATTTAATTACCCGTTTTGAACAATTTTATAATCAAAAAAAAGATTCAGAAAAATTATCCTTGAAAAAATCGTGTGATATTTTGGGTGTAAAGATAACAGATGATATGAGTCTAATCAAGAAAAAATATAGAGATTTAGTGAAAAAAAATCATCCTGATATTATAATGGGGCAGGGTGCAAGTCAATCAATTATTGATGAAGCAACAGCAAAATTACAAGAGATCAATGAAGCATATCAAATAATCAAAAAGGAGAAAGATTAATGGCAGATTTTCAATACTCGTATGAAGTTTGTACATGTAAACATGTCAGTTTAGGGGAGATAATTCATTCTATCAAAGAGCAAAATGCAAAAACCGTGGAAGAGGTTGGTAAATTAACAGATGCAGGGACAGCTTGTGGGTGCTGCAAATGTGAAAAAGATGATTTTGGTACTCCAAAAATGAAGCTTTATGTAGAACAAATTATCAATAAGTTTGCATAAAATGGAAAATAAAAAAATACTTATTAAAGAGATTCAACATCTCATTACGGTTGATGGAACAAATACAGCTATAAATCCAAATTATTTAGAATATTTTATGGAAGAGGAACTCGAAGAGATAAAAAATGAACTTTTAATTAAAAAAGAAAAGGCAAGTGAATCTACAAAAGAATATGTAAATGAATTGTATGAAAAGTTGGCACTCTAATAGAGAGATTTAGAGGAATGATATTTTAAAGTAAATAGGATATAATAATAAACATGAGAATAGATAAATTTTTAAATGCAGTAAATATTACTAAAAGACGAGCAGTTGCTGAAGATATGTTGGCACATAAAGTTGTTTTTATAAACGACATATCAGTTAAAAAAGCAAAAGAGGTTAAGGTAGATGATATTATAGAGATAAAGTATCTTGAATATTCAGATAAATTTAAAGTACTTCAAATACCTAAAACAAAATCCACTCCAAAAGCTAGTCAGAGTGAATACGTAACAAAATTATAAAAGGTTTGAGAGATGTTTAGTAAAGCTAGATTAAAATTTGATGATATATTTGAAAATAGGCTCAGTGTTGAATCTGTAAAAGAATATCTTGTAGAGTTATATCAAAGAGGAGAAACATCAGATGAAATAGCAGCAGCAGCAACTGCTATGCGAGATCATATGTTACCTTTAACGGTAGAACAATCTTTGAAAGAACAGTTATTGGATAATTGTGGAACAGGTGGAGATAAAAGTAATAGTTTTAATATCTCGACTACAGTATCTATTTTATTATCTGCTTGTGGATGTAAAATAGCAAAACATGGAAATAGAAGTATCACTAGTAATAGTGGAAGTGCCGATATGCTTGAGGAGTTGGGAGTAAATTTGACACTTACTCTTCCACAACAACTTAAGATGTTGGAGCAAACAGGTTTTGTTTTTATGTTTGCAATCAATCATCACCCTTGTATGAAACATATCATGCCGATACGAAAATCATTAGATCATAGAACAATTTTTAATATTTTAGGACCATTATCAAATCCTGCTTCTGTACACAAACAACTTATTGGTGTATTTAATAAAGAATATGTTGTTAAAATAGCAGAAGCACTTACACAACTTAATACAAAAAGAGCTATGGTGGTAAGCAGTAAAGATGGAATGGATGAGATTAGTATTAGTGATGTTACTTATTGTGCCTTTGTAGAGAGAGGTGATGTGCGTGAGTTTGTTTTGGATCCTCGTGAATATGGTTTTGATCTCTATCCAAAATCTGATGTAGAAGGTGGAGATGCAAAAGAAAATGCTCAAATCACTCAAGGAATTTTAGATGGATCAATTACAGGTGCGAAAAGGGATATAGTACTTTTAAATACAGGTGTAGCATTGTTGGTTGATGGCAAAGTAAATTCTACAGAAGAAGGTATTGAGATGGCGAAAGAGATTATTGATAATGGAGATGCTACCAAAAAATTAAAAGAGATAGTAGTCATTAGCAATCAACTTATCCATACATGATTTTAAAACTTACAGAAATAGATCAGTTTGTTACACTCTTACAGAAAAGCATAGCTTCAAAAGATGTAGTTGTATTACTCAGAGGTGATTTAGCCAGTGGTAAAACAACTCTTGTCAAAAATTATGTACAAAGTTTGGGTCTTTGTGATGAAGTAACTAGTCCTACATTTTCTTTACAAAGTGTATATGGTGAAAATATTTATCATTATGATATTTACAACAAAACTTTACAAGAGTTTATCTCTTTGGGGCTTTTAGAAGAGTTTGAAAAAAGTGGGATTCATTTTGTAGAGTGGGGTGATGAAAAATTAGAAAATATACTCAAAGAGTATGGATTTGAAGTACTTATTGTTGCTATAGAAAAAAAAGATGAAAGTAGAGAATATCATATTGAAACATAAAATAGAAGTAACCAATCTTACAAAAGCTATCAAAAAAACACAAATATTACATGATATTACATTGGATATAAAAAGTGGTGAAACAGTTGGATTGTTAGGACCAAATGGTGCTGGTAAAACTACGAGCTTTTATATCATATGTGGTTTGGTACAACCTACGAGTGGGCATATCTATTTTGATGAACATGAGATCACTCACCTTCCTTTGCACAAAAGAGCTTTACATGGAATAGGCTATTTACCACAGGAGTCTTCGATTTTTAAAGATTTAACAGTCGAAGACAATCTTATGCTGGCTGCTGAAGTATCTATCGATGATGAACAGCTCAGACGTGAACGAATTGAAGAACTTTTAGAAGTTTTTAATATTGAACCTATTAGACAACGAAAAGGGATAAGTTTAAGTGGAGGTGAACGAAGAAGAGCAGAGATAGCACGTGCTTTGGTATCAAATCCAAAATTCTTACTTTTGGATGAACCATTTGCAGGAGTTGATCCAATCGCTGTCAAAGATATACAAGGTATTATCAGACAACTTACTCACAGAGGAATTGGTGTATTGATTACAGATCATAATGTGCGTGAAACTTTACAAATTTGTGATAGAGCCTATGTGATGAAAGCAGGGACTATCATAGCAGGTGGAACAGCTCAAGAGATTAGAGAAAATGAGATAGTACGAGAACACTATTTGGGAAAAGATTTTACTTTTTAGCTCCAAATATTTTACTTATAAAAAAAGGTTCGTATATTTACGAACCTTTTTTATAACTTACACCTAATTATAATTAGGTGTAAACTTTGCTAGATATTATCAATAATACTATTTAAAGTAGCAGATGGTCTCATCGCTGCTTCTGCTTTTTTAATATCAGGATTAAAGTACCCACCAATATCTTTTGCTGATCCCTCAGAACCTAATAACTCAGCCATAATTGTAGGCTCACCATCAATTAATGCTTTTGCAACAGGTGCAAATTTAGCAGCAAGTTCAGCATTTTCAGTTTGGTCTGCAAGTGCTTTTGCCCAGTATTGCGCTACAAAATAATGAGAAGCTTTATTATCTTGTTCACCAGTTTTTCTACTTGGTTCTTTGTTGTTATCAAGATAAGAGTTGTTTGCAGCATCAAGTGCAGCTGTAACAATTGCTAAATCTTTAGAATCATTTTTTTGAGAAATAAATCGTAAAGATTCTGCCAATGCTAAAAATTCACCTAATGAATCCCATCTTAAATGACCTTCATTTAACATTTGTTCTACATGTTTAGGAGCAGATCCACCAGCACCTGTTTCAAACAATCCACCACCAGCGATCAAAGGAACAATAGACAACATTTTTGCTGAAGTTCCTAATTCTAAGATTGGGAAAAGGTCAGTTAAATAATCTCTTAAAACATTTCCAGTGACAGAGTTAGTATCAAGACCTGCTCTTACTCTTTCTAATGTATAAGCCATCGCATCTGCAGAATTCATAATAGGTAACTCTAAACCTGTTGTATCATAATCATTTAGATATTCAGTAACTTTAGCAATCATATTTCTATCATGTGCTCTTTCACTATCTAACCAAAATACTGCTGGATTTCCTGTAAGTCTAGCTCTTTCAACTGCAAGTCTTACCCAGTCTTTGATCGGAATATCTTTTGCTCTACTCATTCTCCAAATATCACCAGCTTCAACTTCCATCTCCATTAAAACAGAACCATCAGTATCTAAAACTTTAACCGTTCCAGCTTCTGCAATCTCGAATGTAGTAGGGTGAGAACCATACTCTTCTGCTTTTTGTGCCATAAGTCCAATATTAGGAACATTTCCCATAGTAGTAACATCATACTGACCATTTTTAACACAATCTTCCATACAAACTCTGTACATCATGGCATACGATCTATCAGGAATAACAGCGACACACTCTTCAAGCTCATTTGAAGCATTCCACATAGAACCACCATCTCTTACAACAACTGGTAATGAAGCATCAATAATAATGTCATTTGAAGCGTGTAGGTTAGTAATACCTTTATCAGAGTTAACCATAGCTATTCTTGGTTGTGCATCATATGTACTCATAATATCAGCTTCAATTGCAGCTTTTTTATCTGCAGGTAATGTTTCAAGTTTTTTATAAAGATCCCCTAAACCTAAGTTTGAGTTATATCCAATTGCTTCAAAATCTGCATCATATTTAGCAAATACATCTTTGAAAAATACTTCAACAGCATGACCAAACATAATAGGATCACTTACTTTCATCATTGTAGCTTTTAAGTGTAAAGACCATAAAACATCTTTTTCTTTTGCTTCAACTAAAGTTTCTGCCAAAAATGATCTTAAAGCACGTGCTGACATAAATGTAGCATCTAAAATCTCTTTATCTTGCACATCTGTTAACTCTTTTAACAATTTACCATTTAATTCAATTTTTATAGAACCAGCACCTGATTTTATAATAGATTGTTCATTACCATAAAAATCACCATTTGTCATATGTGCAACATATGCTTTTGAATTTTCTGAAAATGGTTTTAATGTATGAGGGTTTTTCTTAGCAAAGTTTTTAACAGCAGCAGCTGCTCTTCTGTCTGAGTTACCTTCTCTTAGTACTGGATTTACAGCAGAACCTAAACAAGTAGAAAAGAGTGCTTGTAATGCTTTTTCCTCATCATTTTGAGGATCTTCTGGATAATTAGGTATGTCATATCCTTGACCTTGAAGCTCACTTACACAAGCGATAAGTTGAGAAATTGAAGCTGAGATATTTGGTAATTTGATAATATTACCATCTTTTTCTAAAACAACTTTACCAAGTTTTGCTAATTCATCATCTATTTTTTGTCCATCAGTTAATCTCTCAGGAAACTTAGATAAAACTCTACCTGCTAATGAAATATCACTCGTAACAACATCTACACCTGCTGATTTTGTGAATGCATTTACGATTGGTAAAAGCGAATAAGTTGCTAAAGCAGGAGCTTCATCTGTTTTTGTCCATATAATTTTTGACATATTTTTTCCTTAATTAATTTGTTTTATTGCTATTTATTTTAGCAAATATATATTTATAGTATTATGTTATATTATAATAGTTTTCCGAACATATAATTTTTTGTATCATTTATACACAGTTATTTCCAAAGATTCCGTAACTTATCTTCCTTAGTTTTCGTTTTTATAATTTTTTTAGGGTGTATCTTCTTAATAATTTTTTTATGCTTAACTCTTTTAATTACACTCTTCTGCTTTTTTTTGATTTTACTTTTTGCTTTTTTCACTTTGATTATATTTTTTCTATGCATTTTATACGAAGATGTAAAATTGTGCTGTGTACCATCAATTGATTTCATAAAATACAAATAATCAGATTTTACAGGAAAAATTGCTGCTTTGATTGATTCAAATTCAATAGCACAAATAGGATCATCAGGTAAACCTTTATATTTATATGTATTATAACTACTTTTATCATTTCGTATCATTTTTGGGGTTACTTTGGTATGAGAATATTTACTATAATTAAGGGTTCCATCCATTTGAAGTTTCATATCTTTTTTTATACGATTGTATATTACACTTGATACAAGTACCATCTCCTCTTTTGAAGCAGATTCTTTTTGGATAATTGAAGCAATTGTGACATATTTGTACCAATTTTTTTGATTGTAAAATCCAAATATTTTTTGACTTAGTAATCGATATTTTTTTTCTGTTATTGATAAAAGATGTTTAATAAGCTGCTCTTCATTCATTCCAAAAGGTAAGTAATAGGTATCTGCTATAATATTTCCATCTTTCATATAGGCTAATTTTGCATATGTTTCAAAAAGTTTTGTGGTTGAAATATTAAGTGTTTTCGCTAAACTTTGTAAAAAGAAGTAGTATGTTTCTCCTGGAATGAGGGTGACTTTTTTTAAGGCAGCTTTTGAAGTTGTGACCCTATATAAAAATTCTATTTGAGTCATATGTGTTGTTTTTAAATCTATCCAACCGCTTTGAGGTTTGCCTATAAATCGTAACATGATTTTATCTAATAAGTTCACTTCATAGTTGTTTTTATCTAAATATGATACAATAGAATTTGAACCACCTTTAGGTATAAAAATAACTCGTGAAGTATTTACTTCTTGTGTAAAATAAACACTTAATATTATTAGAATAATGAGGAAAAATTCAGGTATGTTAAAAAATATAGAATTCATTTTTATTGTATTGAGTGGAATAATTTTAATGGTTATAGCCTCTTTATTTACTGGGATTGAGATAAATGATTTTTTTTATAAA
>Ga0193956_1000209_pt1 | contig 28155 bp, 24 predicted proteins | sample BB_7_MG_FD_140358 | JGI IMG/M metagenome (GOLD analysis project Ga0193956, IMG submission 140358) | Microbial mat bacterial communities from the Broadkill River, Lewes, Delaware, United States - BB_7_MG | ecosystem: Environmental > Aquatic > Freshwater > River > Microbial mats | place: USA...
ACTCTATTTGTACTCTAGAATTTGAAAACAACCGTGATATTTATAATTGGGTACTTGATACTCTTGAACTAAAAGCACCAAGACCTTTCCAACATGAGTTTGCAAGACTTGGTATCAATTATACAGTTATGAGTAAAAGAAAACTACTTGAACTTGTAGATGGTGAATATGTAAGTGGATGGGATGATCCTCGTATGCCTACAATTGCAGGATACAAAAGAAGAGGGTATACAAAAGAGTCTATCTTGAATTTTTGTGATCAAATTGGAGTTGCAAAAGCAAACTCTATGGTAGATGTTGCACAGTTAGAATTTTGTATAAGAGATGATTTAAACAAAAAAGTACCACGTGTAATGTGTGTACTTGACCCTCTAAAAGTTACGATTGAAAACTATGAGGGTAGCGAAGAGATTGATGCTCCATATTATCCACATGATGTACCAAAAGAGGGGGAGAGAAAAGTACTTTTTTCAAAAGAGATTTTTATAGAACGAGATGATTTCAATGAAAACCCTCCAAAAGGATACTTTAGACTTACACCAGAACAACCAGTTCGTCTTAGACATGGATTTATTATCACTTGTAAGGAAGTTATAAAAGATGCAAATGGAAAAATAGTAGAGATAAAAGCTAATTATCACAGCGATTCAAAAAGTGGAAGTGATACTAGTGGTATCAAAGTAAAAAGTGCTATTCAATGGGTAAGTGCCAAAGATGCTAAAACTGTAGAGGTACGAGTGTATGATAGGTTGTATTCATCTGAAGCTCCTGATTCAGTAGAGGATTTAAATCAAAATTCTTTAAAAATTATCAAAAATGCTTTAATCGAATCTGCTGTTATCACTGAAGAGATAGATGAGAGATTTCAATTTGAAAGACAAGGATATTTTTATGCTGATCCTGTTGATTATAGTCAAGAAAATCCAGTATTCAATAAAATAGTAGGTCTTAAAGATTCTTGGGGTAAGAAAAAAGTTGCACCAAAAAGTGAAGCTAAAGTTCAAACAAAAAAAGTACAAATAGATGGTGAAATCACACCTATGAGTGAATCTGAACAAGTATTATTTGATAAGTACACAAAAGAGTTAAAACTCAATAGTGAAGTGTCAAATATACTTGCTCGTGATGAGTATCTATCAAACTTCTATGAAGAAGCTTTAGTAGCATTAAATAGTCCTGTAGGACTAGCAAATATCATCACAAATGACGTAGCAAGAGTAATCAAAGAGACTCAATCAATGCAGCTTAAGTTTACAGCTACTCAAATAGCTAAGCTTATAAAAATAGTTGATGATGGAACTATCTCAAGTAAAATAGCAAAGCAAGTATTTGAAGAGATGGTAAAAAGTGGAGAAAATCCAGAAAAAATAGTAGAAGATAAAGGATTGGTTCAAATAAGCGACCCTGCCAAAATTTTACCTATCATAGAGGATATTATCGCAAAGAATCCAGACAATGTAGAAAAATTTAAAGCTGGAAATAAAAAACTTTTAGGATTTTTTGTTGGTCAAGTACTTAAAACAACTGGTGGAAAAGCAAACCCCTCAGTTGTGAATAAACTTGTCGCTGATGCTTTGAAATAAAAGCAAATAAAAAGGGCTAGTATTTTACTTGCCTTTTTTTAGCTATTTATTTTAGAATAAATAGCTAAAAACTACTTTTTTAATACAATAAAAAATTAATATCTATTCCTATACAATATCTTTATAAATTATTTTTAAGGATATCTCATGAAAGTCCTTCTCACAGGTTCTACTGGATATATTGGTAGACGACTAAAACAAAAATTTGTAAATGATGACAATGTTAAATTAAGATTATACGTAAGAAATAAAAAAAGTCTCTCTTCAAATCTTTCTACAGAGGTAGAAGTTGTAGAGGGAGATACTTTTGATAAAGAGAAATTAAAACTTGCCTTACAAGATATTGATGTTGCTTATTATTTGATACATTCACTAAACAAAAAAAACTACAAAGACTTAGATAAGATATCGGCTCAAAACTTTATAGATATTGCAAAAGAGTGTGGAGTAAAAAGAGTTATTTATTTAGGTGGGCTGGGAGTAAAAAATGATAATACTAGTGAGCATCTTTTAAGCCGTATCGAAACAGGAGAAGTGTTAAGTTCAGTTGAAGAGATTCAAACTATTTGGATACGGGCTGGCGTGATTATAGGTTCTGGAAGTACAAGTTTTGAGATTATTAGAAATCTAACGGAAAAATTGCCTGTGATGACAACACCAAAGTGGGTATATACAAAAGCCCAACCAATTGCTGTGCACAATGTACTAGAATATCTTTATGAATCTTTGTATTTAGATATGAAAGAAAATGTTATCGTTGATATAGGTAGTCAAGAGTTAAGTTATCGTGATATGATGATCGAAACAGCAAGAGTTTTGGGACTCAAAAGGTTTCTTATCCCTCTTCCTTTTTTATCTATTAGTCTTTCCTCTTATTGGTTAAATTTATTTACACCTGTACCTTTTATCGTAGCGAAAGCTTTGATTGAGGGATTGAAGTCTGAAGTGGTTATCCAAAATGATCATGCTAAAAAATACTATCCAAATATTGTTCCCTCCTCTTTTGAAGATTCTGTAAAAACAGCTATTTTAGAGATACAAAGCAATCAAGTAGTAAGTAGATGGAGTGACAATTGGGGTGTGATTTGGGAGAAAGAACATACACATGAAATATCTGATGCTATTTTTGTAGATAGACAAGTTAAAAATCTAAATGAGATAAGTAAAGAAAAAGTATTTAAAAGTTTTATGGGTATTGGTGGAAAAAATGGTTGGTTCGATTATGATTTTTTATGGGAGATGAGAGGACTTATTGATAAAATAATAGGTGGAGTTGGATTAAAAAGAGGACGAAGAGTTGAAAATGAACTTCGTGTTGGAGATAGTTTGGACTTTTGGAAAGTTATTGATATAAAAGAAAATGAACGTCTCTTACTCTTAGCACAAATGAAACTTCCAGGTACTGCATGGCTTGAGTTTAAAATACAAGACAATAAGTTAATCCAATCTGCGTATTTTTATCCAAAAGGGGTTTTTGGAAGATTGTATTGGTATAGTTTAGTACCTTTGCATTATTTTGTTTTTAAAAATATGATTACAAGTATAATCAAAAAGGCTAGGTCATGAAAATAGGAGTATCTGCATGTTTGTTAGGTTCACTTTGTCGGTATGATGGAGGTCATAGTAAAGATGATTTTATCGTTAATATTTTGGATAAGTATTTTGAGTTTGTACCTTATTGTCCTGAAACTGCTATATTTGGTTCTCCTCGTGAAACTATTAGATTAGTACAAGAAGAAAGTATAAAAGCTTATACTTCCAAAACCAATAAAGATATAACTCGTGAACTACAAGATATATCTAACGAATCAGCTTCTATGATAAAAAATGATAATCTATGCGGTTTTATCTTAAAGTCAAAGTCTCCCACATGTGGTCTAGAAAGAGTTAAAGTATATGAAAAAGACACACCTTTTAATACAAAAAAAGGTATAGGCTTTTTTGCTAAAAGTATAAAAGAAAAATATCCAAATCTACCAGTAGAAGAGGAGGGACGATTAAACGATCCATGGTTAAGAGAGAACTTTTTGATGCAAATATTTGCTTATAAAAGCTTGTATACTTTTTTACAGACCAAACCTAGTTTATCTAAACTAGTCGATTTTCATACCACTTATAAGTATCTTATTTATGCAAAGTCCCACACATCATATAAAAGCCTTGGACATATTGTTGCAAATCGTGAAAAAAAAGAATTAGAAGAGATTTTAGAACAGTACAAAAATGCTTTTGAAATTGCTATTGCCCAAAAAGGAAGTATAAATAACACTTACAATGTTTTACTTCATATATTTGGATATTTTAAAAAACACATTTCTAAAGAGGAAAAAAAAGATATCTTAGAACTAATCGAAGACTTTAAAATAAAAATTGTACCTTTAATTGCAGTGATAAAAGTGCTGAGTTTATATACCAATAGACTTGATATTTCTTATTTAAAAACACAAGTATTTTTAAATCCTTATCCAAAAGAGTTAGCACTTCGTTCAGATATGAAAGCGTATAAGTGAGAGAAATATTATGGTTCCAAAATGATTTAAGAGTCACAGACAATGCATTACTTCACTATGCAAAACAAGATGTTCTGCCTATATATATTTTTGATAAGGATATTTTAAATAACTTAGATAAAGAAGATAGAAGTATTTGTTTTTTGTATGAGAGTGTGCTTGTATTTAAAAAACAGTTACAAAGTATCGGACTTGATTTGGCTATATTTTTTGATGAACCAAAAAATGTTTTTATGGATTTGAAAAAGCTTGGTTTTGATTCTATTTTGAGTTCATATAGTTATGATGATTATTCAAAAAAGATGGATGAAACTATAAATAATATTTTGCCTATAAAGAAATTTTACAATCGCTTTATTTTGAACCCAAACGAACATCTAAAAAAAGATAATACTCCATATAAAGTATTTACCTCTTTTTATAAAAGCTTAACTTTTCTTACGTCATCTTTACTAATAGAAGAGTTTCTTTACAATAAGAATATTCAAAAAATAGATTTTGATTATGATAAGGTTCCAAGCTTAGAAGATTTGGGTTTTAAAAAACAAAGATTGCCTTTACATTTAACTAAATCTCTTGATATCCTTTTGGAAGAGTTTATTTTAAAATTGCCTGAATATAAAGAAAATAGAGATTATTTTTCTAAAGATGCAACATCAAATTTATCTGTTCATTTAAGATACGGTTTGATATCGGCACGTGAGTTGTTTAACGTTATACGAAAAGAAAAAGGTAGTGATTTTTTTATCAAAGAACTTTTTTTTAGAGAATTTTATGCTTATATCTTATATCACTTTCCTTTTACACAATTTGAAAATTTCAAAAGTATCGATATCTCCTATATTAATAATCAAGATGATTTTGTAAAATGGTGCGAGGGTAAAACAGGAGTTCCCATCATAGATGCAGCTATGATACAACTAAATACAACAGGTCTGATGCACAATAGATTACGGATGGTTACAGCTTCTTATTTAACAAAAAACCTACTTATTGATTGGAGGTGGGGTGAGCGATATTTTGCAAAAAAACTATTAGATTATGAAATCAGCACAAATATTGCATCTTGGCAATGGGCTGCTAGTACAGGAGTAGATGCTGTACCTTACTTTAGGGTTTTTAATCCATATATCCAATCAAAAAAGTTTGATAAAGAAGCTGATTTTATCAAAAAGTATTTACCAATTTTATCTAAAATTGAAGCTGTGAAAATACATAAAGAAGATAGCAATATAAACCAAAATATCAAAGAATATCCAAAACAATTGGTTTCAATAAATTTTTCTAGAAAAAGAGCTATAGAAGTGTTCAAAAAAGGTTAGTAGAGTTACTAGCCTTTTTATCTTTTAAAATTAAATCTCATCCATCTTTTTTTCAAACTGGGCATTTAATTTCTCAAGTTCACTTTCCAATTGATTAAGACGAGATTGTTTTTTTGATTTTGCAGATGGGCTTAATGCTTCAATCTCTTCAATCTCTGTTTTGATAGGTTTTGTAGCTTTAGATTTTTCTGCAACTATCATAGATCTTAGTTTTCTAATCTCTTTTTTGTTTCTTTTTGGTTTTTCAACTTTTTTCTTCTCAACAGTAGTATCATCTTCCCAACCAATTTGTTCTAAAAATTCATTGTAATTTCCATTGAAATAATTAGCATCTTCATTTGTAAATACGATTAGTTTATCACAAACAGCTCTTAGTAACTCTTCACTATGTGTTACAATAATACAAGAACCCTCAAATGCTTTAATTGCAGTTGTCAGTGCATCTATAGAGTCAATATCAAGATGGTTTGTTGGCTCATCAAGGAAAAGAAGATTTACATCTTGGGCTATGATTTTACCAAGCATTACTCTTGACTTTTCACCACCTGAAAGAAGTGATATCTTTTTCTTTGCATTGTCTCCACTAAACATCATCAACCCACAAATAGTTCGAATAAGTGATTCTGGAAGTTTATGATTTACACTATATATCTCATCCATGATTGTATTTTTTGCATTTAAGTGAGAGATATTTGTTTGTCCAAAGTGTCCAAAAGTACAAGATGGATGAAAATCAACTTGACCACTTAAAGCTTCAAGTTCCCCCGCGATTGCATTTAATAAAGTTGATTTACCTTTTCCATTTTTTCCTATGATTCCTATAGTCTCACCTCGTGATAGGGCAAAAGATATATTTTTGAACAATACATTATCAAGCGTATATCCAAAAGTTAAATCTTTTACTTCTACCAAAAACTTTGCCGATGTTTCTTTGTAGTTAAAATCAAAGTTTAAATTTGCATCATAGTTTATATCTTCAAGTATCTCCATTTTTTCTAAGATTTTTACTTTAGATTGGGCAAGAGTTGCTGTTGCCGCTCTTGCTTTGTTTTTTGCTATAAACTCTTCAAGGTCTTTTATCTTTTTATCTTGTGCAATTTTTTGTTTTTCATGGTGCTCTTCATTTGCTGATAATTGTTCAAAAAATTTAACTGTACTTCCTGGGATTATAAAAGCACTTCGTCTTATGATTCCTAAAGTATGTGTACAAACACTATCCATAAAGTTTCTATCATGAGTGATAAGTATCACCTCTCCTTGAAATGATTTCAAAAACGCTTTTAGCCATCGTATAGATAAAATATCTAAGTAGTTTGTAGGCTCATCAAGTAAAAGCATATTTGGTTCTGTTAGAAGAAGTTTGGCTAGATTGATTCTGATTTGAAAACCACCAGAAAATGATTTTGGATCTTTTTGCAAATCTTCCTCAGTAAATCCAAGACCAAAAAGCATCTTTTCTGCTTTGTAAATATCATATTTGTTCTCTTCACCTAAAGCTAATGCTGTTTCATCAATTAGTTTTTTTTCAGTAAAATCAAAGTACTGTTTCAGTGCTCCAATTTTATAAGCTTTTGGGAATTTTATCTCTCCATGGTCTTGATGTTCTTCACCTAAGATAAGTTTAAATAGCGTTGATTTTCCAGTACCATTTCGACCTACTAGTCCTACTTTGTCCCCAGAATTTAGTCTAAGATTTAGGTCACTATAAAGCTCACCTGTTGGGTAGCTTTTTGATATATTTATTAATTCAATCATGATTCTTCTTTGCAGTTTTTTTAAAGTTTGGGATTATATGATATGCCGGGTTATATGTTGATAAATTGATTTAATTATAGTTTAACATATTTAAGACGTAACTAACAAAGTTGGCATCTCAGAAATAGGTGTGAATACTAGTATTTCTTAAGTAGATAAAATATGTAATTGAAATAACTCATAAAAAGAAAGGATTTAAAAATTATGAAGCAATATTTAATAATTTAGTTTTAGTATGGTTACATAATTATAATAATGAAAATACTAAAAAATTTTATATTTTTGATAGATTTCGTTATAATTACGCTAATGAATTTAACTATAAATAAAACTCACAATAAAAAAAGAAAAAAAGAACTTCGCAATGATATATCATATATACATATTATGAAATATATGGGTTCTAAAAGAGAACTCTTACCTGATATTAAAAAGTCAATATACGAAATGATACCCCATAATAGTACTATTTTAGATTTATTTTCAGGAACAGCTTCTGTTGGTGCATATTTAAAAAAAGATTTTAATATTATTTCAAATGATATTCAAGAATATTCAGAAGTAATTGCAAAGGCTTTAATTATAAGTAGTGAAATTTCTTTAGATGAAGAAATCCATTTAATTATACATAACATAGAAAAGAAATATTTAGAAAATAAAGATAAATTAATTAGTCTTTTCCAAAAATCTTATACTGAATCAAACGTTTTTGTAGATATAAAAAAAAATGAATGGACAGAGACAGAAAGGCTAAAATATATTAAATTTTTAAATATTTTCCCCTCTCCATCCAATGAGTTTAAGTCAACATCAGCAGAACTAAACTTATTGTTTACGAAATATAAAAATAAAGATATTGATCCATATTTACAAACTGTATTTTTATTTTCCGAAACATATTTTAGTTTAGAACAAACTATGGACATTGATTCAATAAGATATGCTATAGATGAAGTTATAAAAGATGAACCACTAAAGAGTATATTTCTATCAGCATTAATATATGCATTTAGTTATTGTTCATCTGGTACAGGTCATTTTGCTATGTTTAGAGATTTAAAAGATTTAAGTTCTGTGGAGGATACTTTTATTTATAGAAAAAAAAGAGTTTGGAAATATTTTATAAATAAATTAGATCAATTGATTGAATATCATGAATATATTCCTACAAAAAAACATAAAATATATTCTAATGATTTTTCTAATTTGCTAAATAGTGATAAAATAAAAAATGTAGATTTAATTTATGCTGATCCTCCATATTCATCTGTACATTATTCACGTTTCTATCATGCCATAGAAAGTTTAGTAAAATATGACTATGATATGCCAGCTTTTAAAGGAAGATATAGAAGTGATCGACATCAATCACCTTTTTGCCAAAAGACAAATGTTTATAATGCATTTAAAATGTTATTTAGATGTGCACACACAAATAATTCTCATGTTTTATTGTCTTATTCTGATTCTGGATTGATATCATTATCTGAAATTACAGATATTATTACAGATGCAGGATTTAAAAATAAAGTGTATAAAATAGAATATGACCATTCAACTTTAGGTCGAAAAGGTCATAAAAATAATACGATAAATGAATACTTAATTCAAGCAAGCTTAAATTAAGTAGCTTCATTATAACAATTTGAAGTTATTCCAAAGACTAAAATTGGACATCCAGAACCTCCACCACCATTGATTCTTGGTAATAATTTGCTCATGTGTGTTGTTGAAGAACCATAAGATTTACCTTTTTCTAACTCATTAAAGATAATTTGTAATTCATCAGACCTAGTAATAATAATGCCAATACTAATTGCTCCTAGATCAAACAACAGTCTAAAATTATTTAAATCTCTATCATAAAATGGATCCTTATTGTTCCATTCTATATCGAGAGCAATTCTTCCTTTCACACAATCTATTTTATGAGTAGGTGTCTCTAATCTTACTCCATCAATAATTTTACTAGTATCAAATTTTTTTTCTATCCAATTTAAATTATATAAAAAACTGTCCATATATCCTGATATAGGTGATTTCCCTCCTCCTCTAGTTATAATAGAACTTTTACGTAATTCAAAATTATCTAATAGTGATATAAGGTCGTTCCATTGTTCAGGAAAATCGGTTTTTAATATTGATGTAGCGTGTCTCCACTCATGAACTTCATATTTAGTTCGTATTCTTTCTGGTAATAAATCTAAGCCCATTTTGGTTTCCTTTTAAGTTATTTGAAAAATTCCTTTATATCCATTTCTAAAACATAAGCAATTTTGGTTAAGTTTTCAATATTGAAATGATAATTTTTATGACAAATTTCACAACATGAAATCATTGTTACAGAAGAATGACCAATTGCTTGTGATAAAGCTAATTGAGTAAGACCTTTTTCTTTTCTAATTCTTTTAACATTTGTTCCTATTTTGTAATACATATTTTGTACATAGTTTAAATCGATAGTTTCAATGTCTTTCATATTCGCCTTTGTCTATAAAGTTAGTTATTTTATTGTTAAATGGTTTTTATTACAACTTTGTATATAAAGTTATAATGAAATAAATTAGAAATAGTTTTTAGATGATTTGCTAAAATAACAAGTAAAATAAGCTAAAAAAAAATAATTTTAAGATTACTAAATTGGATGAAAATTCAAGTAAAATTCTTGCTATGATAGTGATTTTTGTTCTTTGTTTTATTATGATATTTTTTAAGCATCTAGTGATTTTAGTGGTATTATACTAAAATACCATTTATTTAAATAACAAAGGACAATCATGCCAATAATAAACGTAAAAATGACACATGAAGATGGTGGGGCTACTAAAGAACAAAAAGAGGAGTTAGCACAAAAACTCACGGAGGTTTTTGTGGATGTTATGGGACGAGGTGAAAAAACTTGTGTAGTAACAATAGAGGAGATAAATACAGATAACTATGCAATAGGTGGAAAAACTATCTCTACTATTCGTAAAAAGGGTTGATTTATATAAATAGCATTGCATTTTGCAATATACTTTAGTATTCAAAATATATTTTGCTAAACTTACCATATAAATAAAAGGATAATCTTATGAATCAAATCAATATACAATACTATAAAAAAAATGGATGTGAATTAATACTTGGTTCATATGATGGTAAATTGTGCCTTGCTGATCATCTATATAGAAAACAAAGAGATAGAGTAGATAAGCGACTCAAAAAATTACTCAATGCAAATTATGTAGAGTGTGATGATGCTTTATTGAGTCAAGTAAAAAAAGAGTTAGATGAGTACTTTGTTATGGATAGAAAAGAGTTTGATATACCACTTTTGTTAGTTGGTAGTGATTTTCAAAAGTCAGTCTGGACTGCACTTCTTCAAATACCATACGGAGAAACAAGAAGCTATAAAGAGCAGTCAAAAATCGTAGGTGACGAAAAAGCAGTACGTGCAGTAGCCAATGCAAATGGTGCAAATGCTATCTCCATAATAGTCCCTTGTCATAGAATCATAGGAAGCAATGGGAACTTAACTGGATATGCAGGGGGATTGACTTTGAAGAAAAAACTTTTAGAGTTGGAGAATAATCTTTTTACAATATGAATAAAATATATAAAATCTACAATTTACTATTTGAAAAGTATGGAGCACAAGGTTGGTGGCCGTATTTAAATTTTGACGGAGTCAATGAACAAAAAACTGGAAATATAGAGGGTTATCATATAGGTGACTACTCCTATCCTAAAAATGAAGACCAAATATTTGAAGTGGCTTTGGGTTCAATTTTGACTCAAAATACTACTTTTGTATCTGTTATAAAAGCTATGAAAAACTTAAATTCTAAAGGTGGAATAACTGTTGATGATATCAAAGCTTTATCTATAGAAGAACTAAAAGAGGCAATTAGACCAGCTGGATATTTTAATCAAAAAGCAAATTATATATTAAACTATATTGAGTTTTATGAGAGTTTAGATGGAAGAGTTCCACGTCGTGAAGAAGTGCTAAGTGTCAAAGGGGTAGGGGAGGAAACTGCTGATTCTATTTTGTTGTATGGATACAATCAAGCTCAGTTTAAAGCGGATGCTTATACTAAAAGGATGCTTTTAGAACTTGGATTTATAAGTGAAAAAGCAAAATATAAAGATATGAAGAGTTTGATGGAAACTTCACTCCAAGAGATAACTACCAATGAAGAAGAACTTCGAATTATCTATCAAGAGTATCATGCTTTAATTGTTGAACATGGAAAACACTATTATTCTAAAAAGCCTTATGGTGTGGGGTGTTTTTTGAAAGATGGACTATTTACTGAATAGTTATAAATAAGATTATATTTAATCTTATTTATTTTTTAAACGACTGTATTACATCTGTAATAGTAACACTATTTTCATCTTTTATTATCCCATGATTTGTTGGTCTAAAAATATTATCTAACATGACTTTTTTATCAGTATCATTTACATTACCAGTTTCTTTTATTAAAGAAAGATAAGTCTTTATCATAACAACTCTTTCGTTTGCATCGATAGAAAGATGATAACTGCTTAGTGCTATTTTCATAAATATTCTAATGATCCATATCCCTAATGAAATACATAAAATCATAAAACCATATTTAATAAAATCAATTTTAGGAATATTCTCTTGAATTAACTTTGAAGATTTTGAGGTGTTTACGTCACTAATTGTTTTCTGTGTAATTTCTAATTCAGCAAAATTAATATCTACAGTGTATAAAGATATTAATAATATTAAAACTAGTCCTATAACTATTCCAAAATATATTCTATATCTTGTTGTATATTTAGATATTTGTTCTTCCCAATAAGTTTGGGAGTGTTGAGACTTTAATTCTTTTAGTACAGCTTCTTTGGCATTTTTATAATCAGATTCAATATTACTAGCATTTTCATAAATATTCGTCATATTTTCAAATAAGACTGTTCTTTCATCTAATTTAGATTCAAGTTCACTAACTTTCCCTGCAAGTTTTAATCTCTCATTATTCAATTGTTCAAACTGTTGATAATCTTTATTTGATTTAATTGTTTTTTCCACTAAATCACTTTCTCTAATTTCATTAAAAATGGTATTGTCTAATAGTTTTTCTATTATTATAGGTTCATAAGATTTATATGCTGGTTCTTTATTTTTGAAAGCAACTTCAAACAACCTGTCTTTAGAAATAGGCATAGGTGTTTTTTCATCTCCACTTGTAACTATAATTGAACCATTATTATTTTTAAAAAGAGCAAAAGGAAGATTTCTAGATTTTGTGTATAAAGTTAAATTTGATTCTAATTCTTGAGTATGTAATAATTCTATTAGTTTTTGATAGTTTTCATTAAAAACGTCTTCATTTTTATTTAATATTGGAATATGTTTAATGAGAAAATTTATATTGTTGAGTATGTCAATTTTATGCTTAATAATACCCGTAACAGATGTGGTGCAAATATCTATTAATTCTAATTTATGAGAAATATCATCAAGCTCTTTTTTGCTTAAAATTTCAATATTTTTATTATTAATGGAGTTTAATTTTTTTCTAAGATTTTCTATTTTTTCATTTTTTATACCACTTTTTATTAATCCATCTAGTATTATTTCATTATCAAGTTTATTGTCAACTTTATCTATTTTATTTATAAGTTTTTCTTCGAGTTCAGTCATGAAATTTTACCTTTTATTTAATAATTTAATTTTATCATATAGTAGTCATATTTAGTGTTACAGAAATGTTAAATTTGAGAATTTGTTTATTAAACTATTATTTCATACCTAACATTCCGTCCACTAGTACCTTCAACCTGAGATATACAACCTTTCTCAATCAAATCAGCCAAATCCCTTGATGCACTTGTACTACTAGCTTTACTTATAGCTATATACTTTTTCTTTGTAAGTCCACCTTCAAAGTTTTTTATACCGATATCTAGTATTTTATTTAGAACTTTTGTTTGTCTTGGGTTTAGTTCTTTATCTCTGCACTTGTCCCAAAAGTTTGTTTTATCTAAGATATATTGAAGAGAGTTTTTTGCTTCATCTAGTGATATTAAAAGAGTGTTTAAAAACCACTCTATCCATTTTGTTATATCTAGTGGATTGTCTTTTCTATACTTGAAACCTGTAGTGTAGTCCAATATCTCGTAGTATGATTTTCGATTATCATTTATGACACTTGACATTGTATAAAGTTTTGATATATTTGACTGTTCTATTTTTGATAAAACTAAGTCTGTTAAGGCTCGGCTGATTCTTCCATTTCCATCATCAAGTGGATGAATTATCACAAACCAAAGATGAGTGATAGCAGCTTTGATGAGTGAATCTTCTGTGTCATTAAACCAACTTATAAAAGTATTCATCTCTTTTTCTAGTATATCTTTACTTGGAGCTTCATATCTAACTTTTTCTTGTCCAATAGCACCACTTACTACTTCCATAGTTTCATCACCTCTAAATGTTGCTACGTTTATTTTGTTGAAATTACTAAATCCTGTTGGAAAAAGGGCATTGTGCCAACCAAATATTCTATTTAATTCTAAGGGTTTATTGTAGTTTGTATTTGCATCTATTAGTATCTCTATTAAATTCTCTGTTGTGATATCTGACTTTTGAATATTTTTATTTAAAAGTCCTAGTTTATTTTTGACACTTGAACGAACACTATCTCGATTTAGTTTTTCCCCCTCTATTGCTGATGTATTGATAGCTTCACTACTTAAAACTTCCAATTGTCTTTGTTTTAAATTTTCTTTATTTAGGATATTTGTAAAGGCTATAAGATAACCTTGCGCTAAAGTAACTTTTTGTATAAGTGGATTTATAAAAGATTCATCATAAGTAAAATTTGGATAGCTTTTTTGTTGCCAAATCCATCTATTAGTTATACTCATTAACTAGTCCTTTCTTCTCTTTTATATGATTTTATCTTTTTTGGTATGATTAGTCAAGTTAATCATACCAAATATGGTACGATTAACTTAATTAATCATTTCATTTCAAATTAAACCAAATTTTAAGTCTAATATATGATAGAATAAAAATTAATTTAAAATCAAGGTGATAAGATGATAAAACTAAACTGCGACATGGGAGAAAGCTTTGGTATTTGGAAGATGGGTGAAGATGAGCTAATTATGCCACATATTAGTATGGCAAATTTAGCTTGTGGTTTTCACTCTTCTGATAGTATGACCATGAGTAAGTCTGTACAATTAGCTGTACAACATGGTATTACAATAGGCGCTCATCCCTCATACCAAGATTTGGTTGGATTTGGAAGAAGAAGTATGAATTGTTCTTCTTCTGAAATAACTGCAATTATACTTTATCAGCTTGGAGCATTGAGTGGTTTTTGTAAGGCTTATGGTACTAAAGTATCGTATATAAAACCTCACGGAGCTTTATACAATGATATGATGAAAGATGAGAGTATCTATAAAGCTATATTAAGTGCAATTAGCTCTTTTGATAAGAGTATTAAACTTATGATTTTATCTACTCCAAACTATGAAGAGTTTGCGAAAATTGCATCAGAATATGGTATAGAACTTATTTATGAAGTATTTGCTGATAGAAACTACAATGATGATGGAAGTCTAGTATCAAGGACAAAAGAAAACGCAGTAGTTCATGATGAAAATGATGTGATACAAAGAGTACAAATATTATCAAATGATGGATATATCAATAGTATCAATGGGAAAAAACTTTTTATAAAAGCTGATACAATTTGTGTACATGGTGATGGACAAAATGCACTATCGTTTATCAAGGCACTAAAAAAAGTTTTAAACTAATGGAGATAAAACTAGCTTCTGTTGATTCTGTTATTATTTACTTTAGTGATACGATTTCAAAAAAAACTTCAACAGAGGTGAAATCTGCTTATAAACTATTGAAATCACTTGATGATAAAAGTCTCATAGAGATAGTTCCCTCTTATACTTCTATATTAATCACCTATGATATTTTTAAATACAGTTTTGAAGATATAAAAGTATTTTTAAATAGATTATTAGAAAACTTGAAAATAGATGAAGAGAGTGCCTCAAAAATCATAAATGTAGATGTTTATTATGCAGAAGAAGTAGGACTTGACTTACAAAGAGTTGCTACAAAAGCAAATATATCTATAGATGAAGTTATCAAAATACACAGTTCTAAAGTATATGATGTCTTTGCAATTGGATTTCTTCCAGGATTTGCATATATGGCATCAGTTGATAAAAGTATAGTTACCCCTAGACTAGAAAGTCCAAGAAAAAAGATACCAAAAGGTTCAGTTGCCATTGCTGATACTCAAACAGCGATTTATCCACAAAATTCTCCAGGTGGTTGGAATATCTTAGGAAAAACTACATTTGAACTTTTTGATAAAAGCTTGGAATCATTGTCTCCACTTACAATTGAATCAAGAATAAAATTCAATCCTATATCTAAAGAGGAGTTTTTAAAGCAAGGGGGAAGTCTTGAGTTTTGAAGTTATAAAAGCAGGAATATTTACCACTCTACAAGATAGAGGAAGATTTTCTTTTACTCATCTTGGTGTTACAAATTCTGGTGTTATGGATGAGTACTCAAGCTTAGCTGCTCATAAACTTCTAGGCAATAGTTTAGATACAAATATCTTAGAGATAACATTTGCAAATGTGGAGTTAAAAGCAAGTGTAAATACTTCTGTTTGTGTTACAGGAGCTTCTTGTGAATTTTTTATAAATGATGAGTTAAAAAATTGTTGGCAAGTGTACAGTATAAAAAAAGATGATATAGTAAAAATAGGAACCATAAAAGATGGACAAAGAGTTTACTTAGGGGTAAAAGATGGTTTTGATATACCAAAAGAGTTTGGTAGTAACTCTACAACTATCAAAGAATCCTTAGGTGGAATATCGGGTACTCAGATAAAAAATGGAAATGTTTTATCTTATAAAAGTACTTTTTCAAATACAACTCAAAGATGGCATCAAAAGCATATACCTTTTTATGGAAAAGAACTCACTCTTCGAGTCGTTTTATCATATCAAGAGGATAGCTTTTCTATTGATGAAAAAGAGAAATTTTTTAGTTCAGAGTATATAGTAACACGTGATTTTAATAGAATGGCATGTAAACTTTCAGGTGAAAAAATAGTATCATCTTTAGATGGAATTATATCAGAAGCAATTACTTTTGGAAGTATCCAAATACCAAAAGATGGACAACCAATAGTTTTACTAAAAGAGAGACAAACTATAGGAGGATACCCTAAGATTGGGACAGTTCTAAGTATAGATTGTTTTAAACTCTCTCAAATGAAAATAGGAAGTACTATAAGATTCCAAGAGATAGATATCAATACAGCACAAGAGAAATTAAGAGATTTTTATTCTACTTTTGTTTAATATTATATAAAAGTTATATTAGTACATTATACTAATAAAAATAAAGGAAAGTTATGTCAAAAAAAGTTTTAATAACAGGTGGAAATAAGGGTATAGGACTAGAGACAACAAAGATGTTTTTAGACCTTGGATATGAAGTGATAGTAGTGGCAAGGGATTTTTCTAAATTTGATATTAAAAATGTACGAACTATAGTTTATGATTTAAATGATATTGAAAATTTACCCTCTTTAGCACGTGAAGTTGGTGATATAGATGTTCTTATAAACAACTCTGGTTTTATGCAACCACATATTCCATATGATAACTATCCAAAAGAGGATAAAGAGCGTATCATGAATGTAAATTTATATGCACCAGTTGAACTAATGAATCTTTTTAGTGCATCAATGAAAAAAAATAAATATGGTCGAATAGTCAATGTCGGCTCAATAGCAGGACAGATTGGTCATCCTGATGTTTGGTATGGTATGAGCAAAGCGGCTATCATAAATGCTACAAAAATATATGCAAAACTACTTGGGCCTGATGGAATAGTAGTAAATACATTAGCTCCAAGTCCTGTTGAAACTGATATGCAAGCTGTAAATTCAGAAGAGAGAAAAGCAGAGTTTAAAAAGTCTGTGATTACTGGTCGATTTGCTGAGGCTTCTGAGATAGCTAAAACTATTCTTTGGTTAGCAACAGATTGTCCTGAATATATCAATGGAATTTGTGTAGATATAAACAATGGTTCTTATATGAGATAAAGAAATTTTTCTTTATCTTGTCATAAAATTCTAGATACTACGAAGTATAATTGTTGTTTGTAACCCTAAATCTCCATTAATGGAACTAATAGAACCGCATAAGTTATTTTCTACTATCATCTTACATATATGAAGACCTATACCTGTACCATCTTTTTTTGTTGTGAAGTAAGGTTCCCAGATTCTTTTTAGTTCTTTGTTCTTTCTTATCCCCCCTGCATTGTCTTCTATGATTATGGTTCTATCATGTTCATTTATTCTTTCTAGTGTTATGTATATAGTTTTTTTATTTGGTTCAGTATCTCTTAGTATTAAGGCATCTTTTGAATTTGATAAAATATTTAGAAGCACTTGTTTTAATTCATTGATATAAGTAGTTATTAAAAACTTCTCATTAAATTCTTTCTCATTGTACTTTAGTACTTTTCCATTTTCAATGCATTTGACATCTACTGTTATATTTGAGTCTCGTAATGGAATTGCTAAAAGTTTTATATTGTCGTTTAGAATTTTTACTAAATTAATACTTGCTTTTTTCTTATCAATTTTAAAAAAGTTTTCAAAATCATTTGCCGTTTCTGACATATAATTTAGTTGATTTCTTATCTCCTCTTGTAGACCTTTATCTATAATATTTTCATTGTTGCTGAATTTTAAATTGAAGAAAATCTCTTGAACTAGTACTGATACATTATTTAATGGTTGTTTCCATTGATGTGCTATTATACTCAACATTTCACCCATTGCTGCCATTTTTGACTGCCTGAATATAATATTTTCTTGATACTTGTTTTTTTCAATTTCTAAGTTTAATTGATTGTTTAAGTGTTCAATTTTATTTTCTAAATCAAGTATCTTTTTACTTTGGTTCATTGTTTCTCCTTTTTATAATAGTCTTTTTGGATAATTTACTAATACATCTTTGGTGCTACTTTGTGTATTGTAGTCTATGTCGTCTAATTTTGGAAATACTTCATCAACATATCCAAATAATTTGTAAAATTTATCGATATAAATTTTTTGTCCTCTAATACTAATCTCATATTGCTGAAATTTGTATTGTTGGATATAGTATCTAATCATCATGCATCTAATTTTAGAAGACCATATCTGACTTTTAAAAAACTCTTGAAGTATAAGATAACTATTGTTAAAGTCATTGTTATCAATAAAAGTAAGTGAAGATTCTATCTTCCGTAAATCTACAATTATTAGTTTTAAATAATAAGGAGTATTTTCAAAATGCTCGGTATATTGTTCTACAAACATTCTACACCTATCTACATTTGATTTTTTAAATGATGTTTCAAATCCAAGATATACATTGATTTTTTCTTTAAGTAACAAAGATTTCTCTTTGTATTTAGAAAAACTTTGGAGAGTCTCTACTAATTCCAGTGCTTCATTAAGTTTATTGTGTTTAATAAGGGATAAAGTTTTCAAATATATATTTTGTGCAATAGCCTCAATTCTTTTTGTAATTGGCAACTCATTTAATGTTTTATATTTCTCTAACAAGTTGGTATAAAGAGCATACTTTTTGTTCTTAAAGGCTTGTATAGCGCTTAGGATTACATTTTGATGTTCAATAGCAAATACTATAATCTCTTTTTTCTTATATACATTGAGGTACTTTTGTAATGCTTTGTATTCTTTATTTGTTTTATCAAATTTGTTTTTTAAAAGGGAAAATATAAATCTCTCAAAACTTTGTTCCCAATCTATTAAAACTTTTTTACCAATAGGTGTTTGTTTTAAAGATTTATTTTCTTCAATCAACTGAAAAACATCAGAATAATTAATAGTTCTTAGTGCTTGTCCAAGGTTTTTAAAAACATCGCATAAACCCATGATATCATCAAAGTCTTGTTTAAAAGTATGTATAAGATCAAATCTTCCACATAAATCTTTTGCTTTATCAGGTTTGTTCATAAGGAGATTATTCGAAATTTTATTATATATTTCTGTCCATAATGAACGCAATAATTTAAAAAACATTTCATCTAAAAGAAGAAAAGGATTGTCTTCTAAAATGTTAAAGGCTTGATCTGTTTCATGCAAAACTAAATGTTTTTCAAATTCTAATGCTCCTTGAGTTGTATCTATTTTTAGAATTTTATTTTTTGAAATCACATAAATATCACTTGCTATAAAACGAACTGCTTCTATTTTATTATCATATGTCAATGTTTTAAATATTGAATTTGATTCAAGATGATAAAAATAAATAGTATTACTTTTGGTGATAAATATAATCTCTTTTTGATGTATATTTGTAAAAACTTGAACTACATCATCATCAATATTTATATCAATATTTAGTTCTTTGTTATCTTTAGTGATTATTTTTATCTTATCTTTATATATAAAATATACGTTATTATCTTTTATAGATATATCTATGTAGTCATTTTGTTCAATATCAATTTGTCTGGATATTTTTACTGTTTTTATATTAAAAAAAGAGATTTTATTTTTTGATATAAATACTAATTCACTAGTTGAAAATGATTTGAACATATCGATGAAGTCTTCTTCTAACAGTACATTTGAAATAATCTTATTTAACTTAATATTGTATACAGCTAAAGAGTTATCCTTGTATAATATTATTGCATAACCATGAATAAAAAACATAAAGATGTTTTTTATCTCTTTTTTGATTTTGATTTTTGATTTTATATTATCTTCATTTTTAAAAATTATCTCTTTTTTGACTTCATCGACACACATAAATATAAGTTGATTTTTATACATATCTAATGCGTCTAGATAATAAGTATGGTCAAAATATATATCTTGTATAGTTTCAACTAATACACTTAATTTTTCTTTATTTTTGATATAAAGATTATCTCCGATTACACGAGTATCCAATATTGTATTGTTTGAAAGAATAACTTCGTTGATTTGTAAAAATTTTTTAGTTTCCATGACTAACTACTTACTATAATCAATACTTCGTTGTTTGTTAATTGTTTGTGGCTTACATTGTATATATCCATACCTACTTCAAATATAGATGATATACAAGCTGGATCTTTTAGTATATTTGAATCATTTTTGGTGTTAAATATTTTTTTTAGTATTTGAAAATCATCCATAGGGTCTATTAAGAATATCTCTTCAAATAGTTCATTTTTATCTATGATTTTAGAATCTTTGACTATAAATGCTGGCAATGGGATATATTCTAAAAGATTGTGACTTTGGATTTTTGTTGCTTTTTGGATATCTCGTAGTTGTTCTTTTTTTCTTAGACTTTCAATCTCTTTATTTTGTAAAACCTCTTTTGTAGCATCTTCTGAAATTGAAATATATTCAGCTATCTCTCCATCTTTATCTAAAAATGGCGCTATTAAACCTCTTAAATAAAATGATTTACTCTTTTTTGAAAGATTCTCAAAAGTTGTTTTGAAAACTTTTTTATTTTGAATTGTAGACCACAACTCTTTGTAGTAGGTGCGTGGAGTATTGGGGTGTTGTACTATGTTGTTATTTTGTCCAATTAATTCCTCTTTTGTATAGCCACTTACTCTACAAAAGTTTTCATTTACAAAAGTTATAGTTCCTTTAGTATCACAAATGCAGATAAGGTTTTGTTGATCTACTATCTCTTTATAACTATTGAACATACGTTTTTGTTCTTTTAGTTTCAATTTTTGTTGCGTGATCTCTTTGTATTCTTCAATATAATCAAAAAGGCGATTTAGTTTAATAGGTTTTAATAAAAATTTATCAATTTTTAACTCAATCCCCTCTAGTAAAAAATCTGTATCATTGTAAGCTGTTGTTATGATAATAAATGGGATATGTGATGTGGTGTTGCTTTTAATTTTCTTGATTAATTCTATACCATTCATATTTGGCATTTTTACATCGGTGATTAAAATATCATATTTATTGTTCTTTAAATATAGTTCGTATGCTTGCGCACCATCTTTTACATAATCAATATCTGCAATCATTGAAAGCATCCTCATCATTGATTTTGCAACAATCTCCTCATCCTCTGCATAAAGAATTTTGACTTTATTTTCCATCGTAGTGTCCTTGATATAATTATAAAATAATTTTAAATCATTAAATCTCTTTTTCTATTTTGTTCTTTTCTAACTATACTAAACAAAGGTCTTAACGGTATCTCATGTTTATTTTTAGAATAACTTTTTTTAATAATATATTAAAATGTAACAAAAAGATGCATATGTAAATCAAAGCAGTATTTTAAAATGTGAAGTATGAGGATAAGGAGGAGATATTATATTGGAGATTAATTTATAGATCTATAAACAATAATACCTGATTTGTTTTTTATATATTGAAGTAGTAAACTATCGATAACTTTTTTCTTTTTAGAACTAGCATGTCGAAGATATACTAAGTTATCTTTTCGTATTATAATAGCTGTGTGTGTAACATCTAAATCTGATAGTTTTGTATATATACCCACGTAATCGCCAGTTTGGAGTTTTGATAGATTTATATCTTCTGGTGCTATATAATAAATATCTCTTTGTACCATTTCTATTTTTTTGAGATATTTGTAATTTTTGTTAAGAAGTTTTTTTTCTTTATTGCATTTTCCAAGGCTACAAGTGATATCTTTCATATTGTTATTTGTTAACCAGTCACTAAAAAAATGATTTCTTTTGAGATAAGATATATCTCCATCTTTATATCTTGTATTGATAAGTTTATTTTTGAAACTTTCTAAATCTTTAGAGTTTTTTAATGCTTCTATAGTATCAATAAATGTAAAACAATCGAGAGCTTCAAAGTTGATGGTAAGATTTTCTTTAGAGGTATTTATCTCTATATTTGATAAAGTATTTGATACATAACTTGTGTCTAAAAACTTTTGCGTTAGTTTTGAGATGTCTTTTTGTAGAAAAATAGAGTTGTCGTTTTTAAATTTCCCGAGATTTATATATTCATCTGCAAAACCAGAAACGATAAATATATAAAAAAAGAGTAAATATCTCATCATAATATCATATCTTTTCCAAAGTTTCAACTCTATTTCTTCCGTTTTCTTTGGCGATATAGAGTGCTTTGTCTGCTCGGTTTATGAGGTCTTGGGCTGATTCTGGTTTTTTATATGTAGCTACTCCAAAACTTGCCGTTTTTGTTTTGACTGTAGAAAAAGTGTGTTTTTCTATCTTTTCTTTTAATATTGTAGCAAGAGATAAAAGCTCTTGTAAATCTGCTTCTACACAAATAATAACAAACTCTTCTCCACCCCAACGTCCTACTGTATCTGTTCTTCGTGTATTTTGTTTTAAAATATTTGAAAACTCTATCAATACTGTATCTCCAACTTGATGTCCATATGTGTCATTTACTTTTTTAAAATAATCAATATCTATGATTACTATACCAAAATGGCTATTTTTTCTATTTGCTCTTTGTATCTCTTTCTCTATTGTATTATCAAGTTGTATTCTGTTGTAAGTATTTGTGAGTTTGTCTGTCACAGATAAAATTTTTAGTTGTCTGTTTTTTTCATATAACTCTTTTGTTCTATGTTCAACTTTTTCTTCAAGTTCATGTTGATAGCTATGTATTGATTTTGCCATTGATGTAATCGAACGAGATAATATACCAACTTCAGTCACTACACTTGATACTTGGACTACTTTATCAAAATCTCTATTTTTAACTTTGTGGCTCTCTTTGGTTAATAATAATATTGGTTTAACAATAATAGATGCAAAATACCACATAAGAGGTAAAAGTATTAACCCTAATAGCAAAAGGACTTGATGCATGATATTAAACTTTTCTAAGTAAGGGGACTTCATCTCTTCTAAAAGAGCATAAGACAATATATACTCTTTTTTTTCATGATCACTTTTTATATTCGAGATATCATAGATATAGGTTTTGTTTTCAATATTTATAGTACTTTGTTTGACTGTATGTAGGTCTTTGTTTTTATTAATACTTAGTATTTTATCAAATATTTTATTGTTGTTTGTAGAGCTTTCTATTATCATTTTATCTTTGTTAAAGATATATGATTCTAAAGAGTTGATACCATTTTTTGTATTTATAATTGTATGGAAATCATTTACTAAAACATCTACTGCAAAGACTGTGTCTTTGTTTAATTTTTTGGAATAAGTTATCCCTATAGAATTTATATTTGAAAACAGATAAGGCCCTGTCTTTTTTGTTTGATTAGTATTGATTGAGTTTTTGTACCATGGTCTAAGTGTAGGTTTATAAGTATTTTTGAGCTCTTTTTTTGATGTGAGTTTAAAATCTTTATCAAATAGTGAAACTATTTGTATAGAGGGATTGAGAATCTCTATTTGCAACCACCTATCTGTTTTTTTTATTTTAAATCTTTTATCTACTTCATGATGAATATTTAAATTGATAATTTCATAAAACCTATCATCTGAAAATCCAAGATATAATGAGTATACTGTTTTTGAATTTTCTAGTATATTTGCAAATTTTTTTAAATATAACTCTTCATTTTTAGTAAAATCTTCATTTGGTGTATTTTGAATAAAAGTAGTTGCAAGATTTGCAATAGCTATATTTTTTGCATTCATAACTTCGATATTCTTTTCAACCTTAAATGTGGTAGTTTTAAAGTAGTCATTCATCGCTTTTTTAGCCAAATCTTCACTCAAATTTGATTGAATATAAAATATAGGACCTAATACAAATGCAGATAAAAATAAAAATAAGCCTAAAATAGTAACTCTAATTGGTATTTTCATTATGCATTCCCCTGTGATATTACTCTATTCTAACAAAAGTTACATGTGAATGTTATAATAATATGATTCTTGTTTTATAAATTATGTTTCATTAAATAATTAAGCTAAAAAATTAATAATAATTGTATCTTCAATTGAGTATGATTTGAGAGTAAATTACTTATTGTAATATACAGTTAAAATATATAACTATGAATTATACAAAAAGGTAAGTAAATATGGCAATAAGTATCTTGGATAAAAATAAAAACTTCAATATATTAGTAGCAGGAATACTCTCTATAATAGTTGGTGTTGGTGTTGCTAGATTTGCTTTTACCTCTTTGCTTCCCTCTATGCTTGAAGATTTTTTGGATGTTAGAAATGCTGGACTTTTTGCATCAATCAATTTTACTGGTTATTTAAGTGGAGCGATTTTTTCAATTTTCTTAAAAGATATAAATACAAAGATAAAATACTTTAGAATAGGGATGGTGCTTAGTATTTTAACTACGCTTATTTTAGCAACAACTACAAATGAATACTTATGGTTTATCTCCAGGATAGTTGCTGGGTTTGGTAGTGCTATGGTTTTGATAGTTGGTGGTGCTATTGTTATGGTTAAACTCTCTTACGAAGATAAAACAAAAGCTATGGGGATACACTTTTCAGGTATAGGAACAGCCATAGCTACGAGTGAACTTATATCTCAATATAGTTTGGAAAGTGGAACTTGGGCAGATGCTTGGCTTATGTTAAGTATCGTTGCTTTTGTTTTATCTATTTATTCTGTGTATATTTTATCTATAGATAAAGAGCTAAAAAAAGATGCACCAAAACATAAAGTATCAAAAGATATGTTTACTCCGTATGTGATACTTCTTATACTTGCTTATTTTACCGCAGGGATTGGGTTCGTTGTGCAAGCGACATTTTTCCCTGATATTATAAACTCTTTAGAGGGACTTGAGGGATATGGAAGTTTAGGTTGGTTGGTAGTTGGTTTAGCGGGGATTCCGTCGGCTATTATTTGGATGATGTTGGCACAAAGATATGGAAGTATTGATATTATCATCGCTGGTTTTGTTCTCCAAATAGTGGGTATACTTATACCTACTTTTACAAATGATATGACACTAAATCTACTAAGTGGTGCTTTGTACGGAAGCACTTTTATAGGTCATGTCGCACTTTTCATGAACTATGGAGGAAAACTAGCAGGAAAAAACCCAGTTGTATTTATGGGTGCAATGACCACAGCATACGGGATAGGGCAAGTATCAGCACCACTTTATAGTGTAACACTTTTTGAAAAGTATGGAAACTATGATATGGCTTTGTATGTGACCGCTTTTATAGTGTCTTTTGGGATTTTGTTTTTGTTGATTGCTAAGAGAGTTGGGAGATAAGGAAACTTTTAAATTTATAAAAACTGTGACACTAGGTGTGACACCTTTTAGTTAAAATAGTATATAAAACTATTTTAAGGGACAAAAATGTCAAGCTCTAAAGATATATCAGATACTTCATCCTCTAATTTTTATAACAATATAAAACAAATACTTCAAACCGCACGCAACAATGTATATAAACAAGTAAACTTCATAATGGTAGAAGCTTATTGGCATGTAGGTCAAAAGATTGTTGAAGAGGAACAAAATGGTGAAGATAGAGCTAAGTATGGTTCTTATCTTATCAAAGAACTTTCAGTTCAATTGACTTCTGAATTTGGAAAAGGGTTTACTCTTACAAATTTAAAAATGATGAGACAATTTTATAACTCTTTTTCAAATAGCCACACACTGTGTGACCAATTGAGTTGGAGTCATTATCGATTACTAATAAGAGTGAAAAGTGATAAAGCCAGAACTTATTATATGGAAGAATCTGCCAAGTCAAACTGGAGCGTAAGAGCCTTAGAAAGGCAGATAAATACTCACTACTACGAAAGACTACTATCAAGTAAAGTTAAACAGCCTGTAATAGATGAAGCGATACAAAATACAAAAGAATTACTTCTAACTCCCAAAGATATCATCAAAGATCCTTATGTATTAGAGTTTTTAGATATCAAACAAAATGACTCTTTTTATGAAAGTGAATTAGAAACTGCAATCATAGATAAACTAAAAGATTTTTTACTAGAACTTGGTCGTGGTTTTGCTTTTGTCTCACGTCAGAAACGTATCAAAGCAGATACTAGTGACTTTTATATTGATCTTGTTTTTTACAACTATATTTTAAAGTGTTTTGTACTCGTTGATTTGAAAAAAGGGAAATTGACTCATCAAGATATTGGTCAGATGGATATGTATGTAAATATGTTTGATGATTTAGAAAAATCAAAAGATGACAATCCTACTATTGGTATAGTTTTATGTAGCCACAAGGATGAAACTGTGGTAAAATACTCACAAATAAATGATAAAGATAATTTATTTGTGTCTAAGTATCAGATGTATTTGCCTAGTGAGGAAGAGTTTATAAGAGAGATAGAAAAAGATGTTTTGGAGATGAAAATGAATAGGGGTAAGAATGGCTAAAATTAAACAAAATGCATTATTACAAAAGATGGGTGATGTATACCATTATTATGTATCAATAAAACTTATGTTAGATAATAATGATTGGGATAAGTGTTTAATCGAACAATGTGGAGATATTGTTTTACTAGATAGTGATGGTAATCAAATGTATAATATTGAAGTAAAGCATCATGAAGAAAAGAAAGAGTTAAAAATATATGAAGAAGAGTTTCAAAAAACACTATTTAATTGGTTTGATATAAGGAATTTATTTGATGAAAATACTAAATTAGTTTTAATGACATCTTCTTTAGTTTCAAAAAGAAATTTACTTGAAAATTGGAATAAATTTGATTTTAATAAGAAATATTCTACTTTGAATGAAAATCTAAAAAAGAGTAATGGTGATTATTACTCTAATGTAGATAAGTATTTTCATAAAATAAATAAAAATGTCAATGAATTAAAAGAGCTACTTGAAAAATTCACAATAGAACATTCGATACCTAATATATCCAAAATCAAAGATGAAATAAAGAAATTAAGTTTCTTCAAAGCTTTTAAAGATGATGAATTGAAAAAAAATAAAGTGATTGATGATTTATATGGTTTAATTGGAAGAGGATTAAAAGATAAAAAAAGATGGGAAATTACAAATAGTCAATTTAATCAAAAACTTAGGGAATCGACAAATTTAATACAAGATAAGATTTTAAGAACTAATAATGATATCGATAGGACAAAATTAGATTTAGAAGTAAATAATCATACAAATAAACAGTTTATTAAAAAATTGGAAAATATTGATTTTCTCTCCGATATTCAACAACAAGCAATTAATAATTATGCAAAAAGTATTATTGAAATAATAGATAGAACTGTGTTAAGTGGCTCTTTAGAATTTGATGATAGGTTAGATAATTATAAAGAAGACTTAACAGAGTTAGTAAATGAAGTAAAAACTGAGTATCGATATAAAAGAAATTTAAGTGATATCGAAAAATCTCAAGATAGTTATTTTCAAATTATGGGTTCAAAGAAAATACCTTTTATGCCAGAAGAATTTGAAGATCAAACTACCTTTTTTCAAAAAGGTTATTTACATATTTTAGCAGATGATGAAGATGAACCTAAAAAAATTTGTTGGTCTTTAAAACCAGAGGATGAAATATGAATTTAGCAAAAGCAATTTATTATAATTCAATATCTCCTGAAAATATCAGTCAATTGATTTTAAATATCATTAAAGGTTTTGATGATGCTAATATAAGAAAAGTTAATTTTTTTGATTTATTTATAATTATTCCTTATTATAGTTATGCACCAGCTCAAAAAGGGTTTGAAAAGATAGTTTTTAAGAAAACTAATTCATTTCAAAGAGATGTTGAACGGAATCCAAATACTTTTTCAAAATTTAATTTTAGATATGAAAAAAGTTTAGAACATATAAAATTAGGAATTATATATACATTAGAGAAAGAGATGATAACAATGGGTGATGATATGAATATAGAGATAAGCGATAAATTTAAAAGTAACAATAAAGTAATTTACAATATGGGAAAAGTGTTTTCAACAAGAACAACAGCAAATTTATACAATTTTTTTGAGGCG